>Ga0299915_10000160_pt1 | contig 51686 bp, 55 predicted proteins | sample RVTome_13_FD_200263 | JGI IMG/M metagenome (GOLD analysis project Ga0299915, IMG submission 200263) | Soil microbial communities from uranium-contaminated site in the Upper Colorado River Basin, Wyoming, United States - RVT92D227 (version 2) ...
GCCTACAACAACCATGATATCGATGATGGGGTGGAGTCGAACCTTATTCACCGGGACGAGCTCATGGAAGTCCCCCTCTGGCAAGAGGTCTTCACGCGCGTTGAGAAAAAGTATCCGCAGGCCACCGTACAGGCAAAGACGTACGCCGCCATCAGCTCGCTCATCGGGCTGTTGATCCAGGATGTCGTCAGCCATACCCTGCAAAACATAAAGGGGCACGGCATAGGGACGGGGGCGGATGTTCGCAGGCTAAAGAAAAACCTGGTCAGCTATAGTCCTTCTCTCCAAAAAGAGAGCGGTCTCTTGAAAGACTTCCTTCACAATCGCCTGTACCATCACTGGCGGGTGGAGCGGATGAGGATAAAGGCCGAGCGGTTCATCACGGAGCTCTTCAAGGCCTATGTGGAGACCCCCGCCTTAATCTCCGGACGTTACAGGACGCGCAGGGAGGAAGAACCCGTCCACAGAATGGTCTGTGATTACATCGCCGGCATGACCGACCGGTTTGCCCTGGACGAATACAAAAAACTATTCGACCCCTACGAGAAGGTATAAGACTGATCGAAGACCCCTACGAGAAAGTATAAGACTGATCGAAGACCCCTACGAGAAGGCATGAGAATGATTGAAGACCCCTACGAGAAGGTGTGAGGATGGCCGCATTGCCCCCTCTGGTGCAGGCGATGCTCGATCCCGCCTTTTATCCCCATCACCCGGAGCAGGTGGATCTCATCCAGACCCACATCTCGTATCTCTTCCTCTGCGGAGAGCTCGTCTATAAGGTCAAAAAGCCGGTGGACTTCGGCTTTCTTGATTTTACCACCCTGGAGAAACGGAGCTATTTTTGTCAGCAAGAGGTGAGGCTCAACAAACGATTCTCCCCCGATGTCTACCTTGCAGTCGTCCCCATCTCCCTTGTCGGTGATTCTTTCCGGCTGGGAGATGAGACAGCGGTGATAGAATACGCCGTCAAGATGAGGCGCATCAACGAGGATCAGATGCTCTACCGGCTCCTGCGCGCAGGCAAGGTTGGTCCTGAGACCATGCAGCGCCTCGGGGGGCACCTTGCCAGTGCCTATGCAGCCATCCCCAGCGATGAGAAGGCCAGGGCCTTTGGCGCACTGGAGGTCATCTCCACCAACGTGAAGGAAAACTTCGAGCAGACCAGGAAGTATATCGGCGGTCCCGTTACCAAAGAGGCCTTCGAATCCATCGAGCGATGGAGCCTGTTTTTTATGAAAAAAAATAGAGCGCGCTTCGCGCGGCGGGTGGCGCAGGGCTGGATCAAGGACTGCCACGGCGATCTGCATCTGCAGCACATCTGTGTGGAAGGGGACCACATATATATCTTCGACTGCATCGAGTTCAATGAACGCTTTCGCTTCGGCGACGTGGCCTCAGACGTAGCATTTCTTGCCATGGATTTGGATTTTAATGGATATCCCGATCTCGCCAGAATCTTCGTTGATGCATACACCGAGGCCTCCGGCGATCTTGGCGCGGCAGGGGTCCTTACCTTCTACAAGATTTACCGGGCCTATGTGAGGGCCAAGGTAACCTCATTCATGCTCGATGATTCGGCGCTTGATGAGAAGGCAAAGGGGGAAGTCCTTCGACAGGCAAAGGAATACTATGACCTTGCCCTGCGCTATGTCAGAGGTGATATCTAAGGGGGTATTGCCTTGACGGGGGTGAAGGGGTTTCATATACTGAGAAAAAAACTAAGCGATGAAGATAGACCTTCACATACACTCAAAAGAGGGATCAGACGGGCACTGGAATCTGGAAGATATCTTTGCCGAAGGCGCTGAGAAAAGACAGATCGATCTGCTCTCGATCACCGACCACGATTCCATCCACGCCCAGGGGCTTGCCATTGAGCTGGCCCGATCGTACGGCATTGCGTATATCACCGGGGTGGAATTGAACGTGACCTTCTCCCATCCGGGATACAAGGGGGGTAAACCCGTCTCCCTCGATTGCCTTGGATATCAGTATGATATCGACAACGCCGTGCTCGTTGAGAAACTTGAGGCCCTCAGGGATTACAGGAAGGAGCGGGCAAAGCAAATCCTGGAGAACCTAAACCGCGCGTTTACCAAAGAAGGCCTGCCGGCCTTTACCGTTGCAGACCTCGATGCCATTGAGGCCGGCGTCGATGGCGCCCTCGGCAGGCCCCACATTGCCAAGTATATGGTCAACAAGGGCATTGTGGCTACCCTGCAGGAGGCATTCGACCGATATCTGGTGGCGTGCGATGTGCCAAAGATGCCGTTGAGTCTGCAGGAGGCCGCTGAGCTCATCCGCGGCGCCGGAGGAAAGCTCATCCTCGCCCATCCCAACGATCCGAACGGCACCTCGTTGGCGACTCTGACTTCCTCAGTGAAGGAACAAGTGCAGATCATTCACGATGCCATGATGGCAGATATCGATGGGATTGAGTGCTGGCACTCCCGGCACGATACCGAGACCACCGCGGCATACACGGCCTTTGCCCGGAGGATGGGGCTCATCTTCTCCGGAGGATCCGACTGTCATCAGCATCCCGTGTTGATGGGGGAGGTGGATATCCCGGATTATGTGGGGGCGCAATTTTTGCAAGGGCTACATGCAGCTGTTCGAGGAGCTACACGATGAGGATATCATTTAAGGAATTTGTCAAGAAGGAGATGGAGGCAGACGCTGTTCTGATCGCCTGTGGGCTCCCCGCCACCAACAAGACGGAGACCATGGAGGTTGTCGCGCGGCTCAAGGGCTATGCGATGCTGCGTACGGATCTCATTCGTAAAGAGGTGCTCAAGGATGAGGACATATTCGATGAAAAAGTAGCCGCGAACATGGACAAGCGACGGCTGGTCTATGACACGATGTTCTCCAGGGCGGACGTCCTCGCCTCCCAGGGCAAAGGGGTCATCATGGACGCGACCTTTATCAGCCAGAGGCTCAGGATGAGGGCTGCGGAGGTGGCTGCAAAAAACAATAAGACCTTTATTATCCAGCAGACCCAGTGTCCCGAGGAGTATTCCCTGGCCAAGATCTCAAAGAGGACAAAGGAAAACTATGAATCCAATGCCCTGACCCCTCAGGCATACTTTAATAATAAGGAACGCTTCGAACCCGTAGACCTTGATATGTTCAAGAGGCAATACCCGACCCTTTCCATTGTCCATCTGGTGGTAGACACGGCCTCGGATTCAGAAGACGAGTGGTATGTGATAGACAAGGTTACCAGGTGATTACAGGGTTATGTGTCGCACAGTCGAAGAGGTGATGCAATTGGTTTGATGCCTCCTGTAAGGGAGGAGGGTTATGTCCCGGCTTATAAAAATAATGACCAGCTTTCTCGTAATAGTGTTTCTCAGCACCCTCTTATTCTCCTGCGCACCGCGAGGGCGGCGTTGCCCGCCGGGCCATCACTGGATCCCTGGACATCATGCGCCCACTGGACATTGGGCCCCGCCGCACTGCGCACCTAATTGATAGGCCTATAGAGGAGACAATGTTAGGCAGACTTGATCAACTGGCCAGGAGAAGAGGTGTGTTGAGATGTGACGTGACCCCGATTTCATGCCTTGATCTCAATCACCTTGGCCTTCTTCAGATCCATCGTACCCAGCCCCAGCCGTTCGGCCACGCGAAGGTAGGGGACGATCATCTCGGTGGTGTAGGTATCATCGTACTCCTCCATGAGGCGTGAACAGTAGGCGTCCAGGGCCACCATGTCCCCGCTCAGGATGATGCGGTTGACACCCTCCCTGATCTCACCCTTGCCCCTGGTGGGGCCTCCCTTGATGAGGATAGCCCTGGCATCCACAATGGAGAGCTCGGGGCGCACCGCATCGGCGAACTCGGCCAGGGCGGTCATGAAGTGGGTCTCATCGCGGAACGGGGCCTTGGTCCGCGCGTCGGCACCCTTGATCCCTTTTTGAATCCCTTCTCCCCGGATGTGGGAGTCCCAGCGCTGGGCGCCGTAGATGGCCCCAAACTGGTTCTTCAGGGCGCAGGTGAGAAAGGAGGAGTGGTGCCGTTTCAAGCAGGGCATGTTGACGATGATCGGGGCTTGAAGGACTTTCTTGTGCACGATAATCTCTGGGTAGGCTTGCCAACCCGCCTTTCTGGTCTTCACGTATTCCCGGCGCCTGCCTGCGTCGCCCATGGTGACTGCAATCCCTTGCTCTCGCCCCCTGCGGACGATGTTGTTGAAGTCGAAGGTCTCCCGTTCCGTCCCTATGAGGTAGGTCCCCGGGGCGTCAAAGACCTCGACCCTTGGGGTCCCTGCCTCTCGCAGGAGGCGGGCCACGAGGAAGATCATCTCCGGATCGGTGGTGATGGGATAGGGTTGGCGGAAGATGAAGTTGGGTTTGATGAGGACCTCTTTACCCCCACCCACCAGGGCATTGAGGCCGCCCATGGCCTCGAGGGCAGCGCGGAGCATCCGCTCCGGATCCTTGCCCTGGACCGAGACCACCAGGGGCTTGCCCCCCTGCATAAAGGGATTCGGGATCCCCGATCGGGGCCCTTGAGCCCCTCGGAAGCATCCAGATCCCAGGGCCGATAGGGCCACCGTACCGCCCACGGCCAATTTGATGAAATCCCGGCGGGATAGCTCTTTGTTATCTCTTTTTTCCACGCGAGGTAAATCTCCTTTTGCTTTTTTTAGCGACCTTCCCCTCATCTCCCTGCAGCCAGGCTGTCGTCCCACCGATAAAGGCCCCGGCCACCACCAACCCGAGAACGTCCATATCGTAGTCAAAGGTGGTAGGAAGCCCGAGGGCAGGTAAGAGGACAAGGGTGATCAGGGGCAGGATGCCCATCCCCAAGAGGCCGGCCATGAGGCCGATGGCGCCCCCGCCGATCCTCCACCCTAGCCCGTTGGGGGGAGCGAGGAAGCCGAAGACCGCCCCGAGCAGGGGCCAGGCGAGCAAGATAGGATATTGTACCACACTTCCCACGAGCCAGCTGGCCAAGATGAGACCTCCGCCCAACATGCCCCACCGGAACCACCTTCCTTCGGCTCGGCGAGGAAAGTGAGCGGCGATCCCGAGGAGGACGCCGGTGGTCAACCACCCAACGATTTGTTGATCAATCAGTTCATAGACCAAGATCCCGATCACACCGGCTGCTGCGCCCAGCGCGATACCCGTGGTCACACGCCTCATCCTTGACCCCCCCTGTATGGCAGGGACCGCAAGGCCCTCGTCACGAGCTCACGGGTTTTCCCGTCGAGGACCAGGACTACGAGATCCTCCGACAGCAAAGCCCCTCCGTATCCCTTCCTGCTCCTGCCCAGAAAGAGCCCTTCTTTCACAGAGCCCTTCTTGATGACCTCGGATGCCCGGAGGGATTTAAAGGCCTCCGTGGCCTGCTGACGGCCTGCATAGCGCACCATGACGACCCTGAGGGGTTGTGCCTCCGGTTTGTAGAGAAAGGTGATTCCTTCGGCGCCCTTACTCAGGAAGAGGACGTCCTGGTGGGAGAGGAAGTAGCCGTTGTTGAGGGCGATCTGTCCTCGGAAAAAGAGCAGGGAATCGTCTACCACCCACTGGGGGGGGAGGAAGGCTAGGATAGCAGGCCGTTCTCCCTCCTGGGGGATCTTCTTGGTGATGGCCTCCCCCAAGGCCAGGAGGATATCCTTGAACTTCTCGTTCTCGGAAAAGGCCCGCACACAATACCTCCCCTTCCAAAAGGCCAGAAGCCCCCGCGCATAGGTGGCATCCTGCCCTATAGGGGGGTGCTCCCCCTGGGTGTCGAAGGTGTAGACCCCATAGGCATGGGCCGGGGTATCCATCTGGTAGATCTCCACGGTAACATTCCCCTGTTTGACCTTATACCGCTGTACGCATGCCTGCTCAAAGCCATATTCGTAATAGAGCTCCGCGCCCCCGTCCATGTAGTCGAAGAGCTTTTTGTCCTCGTAGATCCGGGCCGCACCATCTTTTTTGACTTTAATCCCCTTCGCCTTGGCAGAAGAGGGGAGGAACCCCTCCAAACCGCCGCTGCCTCCCCCTGTGCATCCGAGCATCAGGGCGGGAAGGAGAAAGATCACCACCCATATCTTTTTCACTCTCTTATCCTCCTAACTCCATTCCTTCTATTGCTAATACGCCCCCCCTGGTAAGTCAAGCAGCATACGCCCGGTGTCTGAAAGCAGGGGAGGGTCAATTCCCTCGCTCCATCGCCGCATCGACGATGCCGATCGATAGATTATTGTGCCCCCTTTGCCAGTTCATAAGGCCATCGTGAAACGCCCCCCCAGACCATGAGCCGGGTGTATCCTTGTTTCTCCAACTTCTTCAAGACACCATGAGCGCGGCCACCGGTCTCGCAGTACAAGATGAGGTATTTGTCCTTTGGCAGTTCACCCAAGCGAGAGGGTATTGCGGAAGAGGGGAAGGACTTGGCCGTGGGGATGTGGCCCTTTGGATACGCAGCAGCAGGGCGGACGTCTATGATCCAAATGGAACTATCCGGCTTATCTACTAATGTCTTTAGTTTTTCAGGTGGCAGATATTGCTTGAGTACCTCCCCGTCCGAGCCGACAGACCCCTCATAGCAGCCGGTGGTAAAAAGGAGCGCAAGAAGAATGCCGAGACTTGCCAAGGCTACGTTAAGAATAATTTTTTTTGTTTTCATTAGCTCCCTCCTTGCGCTTTATGATGAGTACTAGAGTAGCCGGATAGAATGTATTAGATTTTTAGCTTATCATAATTCACCCTTTTCGGGCAATACAATGACTTTTTTGTGCATGGGGCTGGCAGAGGAGTAGAGGGCCTTCCGCCTACGGCTTGCTCTGGAGCAGCCGGAATTTTTTGATTTTCTTGCGGGACCATTAATAAAGGCGGAAAACGCAGATTATTTATTGGTCCTCCCCCTCTTCCAGGGGAGCTTGGTCCACCTGAGCCGCTCTCCGCCCAGGATCTTTTTTCGGGCAAAACGACGCAGAATGAGGTTGAAGGGGAAGTAAATGGCCTTATTGACCAGGGTAGGAGGGTACTCCCACTGAAACCTCTTGAGGATGGCAGGATACGAATAATACTGACGCCAGGCCCATTCCCAGCCCTGCCGGAGCTCCTCCCTGGTCATCCCCATTGGGTGGAAGTGGGGGGCGTGGGCCGCCTGGTCCTCCATATGCCACCACCGCTCGTCAATCAGCCTTCCCTCTTTCTTGAGCCGTTCGTAAAGGGCCGTGCCTGGATAGGGGGTGAGGATGGCGAAGACCACTGAGAAGAACTTGGCCTCGATGGCGAAGCGCACCGTCCGCTCGAAGATCCCCTTGTCATCGTGGTCAAGGCCAAACATAAAGGAGGCCCAGACGGCGATGCCGTGGCGGTGCAGGTTGCGGACTATCGATAAGTAATCAGCCGGCCGATTCTGGTACTTTCGTGCGGATTTGATATTTTCCTCGGAGATGGACTCAAAACCGATGAGCACCCCCTTGCAGCCGCTTTTTACCAAGAGCTTGATCTTTTCCTCATCCTCCAGCCCGGCCAGGGAGGCCTGGCCGATCCACCACTTGCGCAAAGGGACGAGGGCCTCGAGCAATTCTCGCGAGTAGCGGGGGTGGCCCACGATATTGTCGTCCGCGAACATGATCACCTTGTGTCGCAGGGAGCTGATCTCCGCTATGACCTTCTCGAGGGGGCGGTAGCGATAGGTCCCGCCGAAGAATCTCCTCACCGAGCAGAATTCACACAGGTAGGGGCACCCCCGGGTGGCCTGCACTGAATCGATAGGGAAGTAGTCTTTGGAATGATAGATATCGCGGCGGGCCGGAGGGATCTCCGCCGGCGGGGTGAAACCTTCCTGCTGGTAGATCCGCTCGAGGTTACCTCTTTGGAAATCCCTGATGAGACGTGGCCAGCTCTCCTCCGCCTCCCCGAGCACGACGGCGTCAGCGTGCTGCAGGGCCTCGTCAGGGACTGCCGTGGGGTGGATCCCCCCCAGGACTACGGGTATCCCGCGCTCGCGGTAGGCCCGGGCGATCTCATAGGCCCGGAGGGCGGTCTTGGTGGAACAGGAAATCCCCACCAGGTCCACCCCCTTCAGGTTGCCATCCAGGCCTATGGGATGGATGAGGTCGTCGCTGAAGGAGATCTGGACATCAGGGGGGGTGAGGGCAGCCACCGTGGCGAGGGAGAGGTTGGGGATAGGGGCGTTATCCTCCACCGCCGGGGTAATGAGCTCTAGTCTTATCCGCGCCTTCATCTCTTCTGCCTCCGGTTAATGATTGTGGCCACATCGTAGCAAAGATAGCCGCAAAAAGCGAGCCAAGGGGTATATAGTTATTACATAATAACAATCCTGATGCACACCTTTCCCTTTGACAAACAGGGTATCTTGTGGTTATTAAAGATTGAGTTCATGTGGCACTTCATCAACATAGGGGTCACGGCCTTCAAGCACGAGGTCTTCGGCTCTCGCACGTGGGTGCGGGAGACATACCAGAGCGTTGAGGACTATCGCAAGGGGCGGGGGAAACCCCTGACGCGAGGGCTGTGAAACGGATCAAGATCGGCACGAGGGGAAGCAAGCTCGCCCTGCTACAGAGCGCTTGGGTGCGGAAGAGGATCGCGCAGAGGCATCCAGGCCTTCATATAGAGGTGGCCCGGATCAAAACCACTGGGGACAAGATCACAGATGTGCCCTTGGCCCAGGTGGGGGGGAAGGGACTTTTTGTCAAGGAGATAGAAGAGGCCCTCTTGCGCAAGGAGATAGATCTGGCTGTGCACAGCATGAAGGATGTCCCCACAGAGCTGCCATCGGGCCTGCACCTGGGGGCCATTACCGAGCGGGAGGACCCCCGGGATGTGCTGATCTCCCGTGGAGGGCAGAGGCTGAAGCAACTCCCCCCCCGAGCCAGGATCGGGACCTCCTCGCTCAGGAGAAAGGCGCAGCTTCTGAGGATCAATTCGCACTGGGAGATCATCCCCCTGCGGGGGAATCTGGATACCAGGATCAAGCGGTTGGAGACTGAGGGTCTCGACGCGGTTATTGTGGCAGCTGCCGGGGTTCGCAGGATGGGTCTGGAGGAGAGGGTTACCGAACCTCTCCCCCTCGACGCTATGCTTCCGGCAGTCGGCCAGGGAGCCCTGGGCATCGAATGCCGCGAGGAGGGGGGAATCAACGAGTTAATCGCCTTTCTGAACCACCCAGAGAGCACCATGGCCGTGGAAGGGGAGAGGGCCTTTCTGCGCAGGCTGGAGGGTGGGTGTCAGATACCCATTGCCGCCTATGGTGAGGTGGGAGGAGGGAGGCTCCTCTTGCGGGGATTGGTGGCCAGTCTTGACGGCTCCCAGCTCTTTCGCGACGAGGCCCACGGGGATGATCCTGAGGCAGTGGGGCAGCAATTGGCCGAGGAGCTCTTGGCCCAGGGTGCCGCGGAGGTCCTGCGGGAGATATATGCCTGTTTATCGTGAAGTATTAGGCAGGATTTTGCAAGAGAGAAAGATTACAAAGGTACTGGGCGGCGGGCATTGCCTAGGAGACCTTCTTGAAGAGGATACAGATATGAGCCCCTCCGTTGGCAAAGCCGTCGAGCAGGGCGAACCCTATCTCTTTCTTGGTAGCACCGTGGGTGGTATAGTCCAGGTCGCACGTGGGGTCGGCTTCGCGGCAGTTGATTGTCGGGGGGACGATCCCTTGCTTGACGGCAAGGACCGTAGCGCACCCCCGTATCCCCCCTGAGGCGTCGAATTCCCCGATCATCGACTTGACAGCACTAATGGAAATCTCCTCGGCCTTCTTGCCCAATGCCCTTCTAATGGCCCTGGTCTCGGCCCGATCCAAGGGATGGGTGGAGTTGGCCGCAGCGCAGATATAATCCACCCGGGGGCAATCTCCCACCGCCAGAGAAATGGCCTGGGCCATGGAAGAGCCGTCTGCATCGTAGCTCCATACCCCATCGGTACCGCCCACCATCCCATACCCAACCACCTCCGCATAGGGCAATGCCCCGCGTCCGCGCGCATGGTCGAGGGTCTCCATGACCAAGACGCCGCCGCCCTCGCCCAGAACGAGCCCGTTTCTGGTGCGATCGAAGGGCCTCATCCCCTCGGGATAGGGAGACCGCTGGGGCGAGAGGGTGCCCAAGGTGGCGTACACATTATAGAGGGGTTCGCTGATCTCGTCGCCCCCACCGGCGAAGATAACCTCGGCCTTCCCGCGGCGCAGGGCATTGAAGGCGTGGACGATGGCGCTCTCCGCAGAGACCTCCTTATGGGAGAAGGTGGTATTGATCCCCTTGATGCCAAACTCGATGGAGGCGTGGCTACAGATGGCGTTGGGTACCGAGGTCTGAAACAGGAGGGGTGCTACCTCATGGGGACCGCTGCGCACCAGGTCTCGGAAGAAGAGGTCCACCGTCTTGGAACTACCCAGGCCCGTCCCGATCATGATCCCTACACGCTCGGGATCTTCCTCTTCCATCTGCAGGCCAGCATCTTGGATGGCGAGCCTCACCGAGGCCGCCACCATTCGACTGATGCGGTCCATGCGGCGCAGATTGGCTGGTTTGATATAGCGATTGTAATCGGGGTCCTCGACCTGAAACCCTAGTTTTGAACGGAGGTGGCCTACCTCAAAACCCTGGATGGGTCTGATGCCGGATCGACCCTCTATGCAGCTGCGCCAGAACTCTTCCTTGCCGATCCCGATGGGGCTGACGACCCCTATCCCGGTCACCACGATGCGGTTCATTGCATACCAAGATACAGGCTTTAAAGGAGGCATGCAAGTCCCTGAAGAAGGCGCAGCACACAGCGGTTATTTGCGAGTCGTTCGTTCACAAAACCTTTGCAGTGTTTTTTTAAATGCGTTAACATGGTGCCCGAAAGGGGAAGGGATGCCGCCGGTAGGATTACAGGTGAAACTCTTGGAGATGAGTGAACGTCCTCTCTCCCTGCTCTATGTGGCCTATCGTCAGTGCTATGCATCCCGATGGGCAGGGGATATGTGGGAGGAGGATGGGAGCGAGGAGCGCAAAGCCGCCTTTATCAGGGAGATGATGCGGTCCGGACACGACAGCCCCCTGGAGCATGTGAAGTTCACCTTTGCTATCGAGGGGGTCTCCAGGGCCTTATCCCACCAGTTGGTGAGATATCGGATGGCCTCGTACTCCCAGCAGAGTCAGCGGTACGTGGACATGAGGGACTTTGGCTACATCTGTCCTCCCTCTATTGCTGGTGATGAGGCCTTGCGCGCGGAGTTTGAGCGGTGCATGGATGCAATCCAGCGGAGTTATCAGGACCTCTTGGCTCGGTTCGGTGAAAAGGGTGTGGTTGGGGAGCGGGCTCATGAGGATGCGCGCTTCGTCCTACCCCAGGCCGTGGAGACCAAGATCGTGCTCACCATGAACTGCAGGGAGTTGTTGCATTTCTTCGCCCAGCGGTGCTGCCAACGGGCCCAGTGGGAGATTCGGGCGCTGGCCAATACGATGTTGGAGGTATGTCGCGAGAAGTTACCCCCTGTCTTTGAGAAGGGCGGTGCAAAGTGCGAGCGCCTGGGGTACTGCCCAGAGGGGCGGTTCAACTGCGGTAGGTTCCCTCTCAAAGAGGAGGTTATGGGTACTTGTAATAAAAATAGTACGATAAAATAACCTTTATAGGACTCATTGCTTTTTTTCTCCCACTTTTTCGGACAATTATCCAGCTGCATAGGTAATATACATCACCGAGGTAACCGATAACGCTGATAGAGAGTGGCGGTTCACTACTTTTCTGATGAGGGCGCAAAAAAGGCCAGGCATGATGCCTGGCCTTAAGTGTAAGACTTTGCCCTCGGGACCTAGAAAAGCCCCTTCACCAACCCCGTCTTTACGTCCACATCGACCTTGCGGAAGGCAGGGCTCGAGGAGGTGCCGGGCATCAGGCTGATGGTCCCGGCGCAGGGGCAGAGGAATTTGGCACCTGAATAGATCAATACGTCGCGGATGGGCAGGGTCCACCCTTTGGGAACACCTTTCAGGGTTGGATCTTGCGTCAAGCTCAGGTGGGTCTTTACCATCATGGTGGCGTATTCATCATACTTGGGGTCTTTCTCGAACATCTTGGCCTTGGCCTCGGCATCGGGGGTCCACGAGACGCCGTCAGCCCCATAGGCCACCTTGGCAATTTTATCAACCCGTTCTCTCAGCTTCATCTCCATAGGATACAGGAACTTGAAATCGCTCTTTTCCTCGCAGGCCTCGATCACCGCATCGGCCAGCTCCAGGGCGCCATCCCCACCCTTGAGCCAGTGCTCGCTGACTGCGCAGCGGGCCCCGGCCTTCTCAGCCGCCTTACGGACCAGGGCGATCTCATCCTTGGTATCGGTGTGGAAGGCATTGATGCATACCACCGGGTTCATGCCTGAGGTCCTGATGGTGTTGATGTGGTGCAGCATGTTGGGGATGCCCTTCTCCAGGAGTTTCAAATCCTCCTTGGTGTAGGAATCGGGGAGGGGCAGGCCAGCCACCACCTTGGGGCCTCCGCCGTGCATTTTGAGCGCCCTGATGGTGGTGGTGAGCACCGACACGTGCGGCTTGAGGCCGCTGAAGCGGCACTTGACGTTCCAGAATTTTTCAAAGCCGATGTCCGCGGCAAATCCACTCTCGGTGACATGGTAATCAAACATCTTGAGGGCGATGCGGTCGCCGATGATGGAGGACTGTCCCACGGCGATATTGGCAAAGGGGCCAGCATGCACCAAGCAGGGCTGGTACTCCACCGTGCTACAGAGGGTGGGGTTGATGGTATTGCGCATCCAGGCGGTCATGGCGCCTCCGACCTCGAGGTCGCCGGTGGTGACGGGCTTACCCTTTTTATCGAAGGCGACAGTTATCTGGCCCATCCTCGCACGCAGGTCTGCCAGATCCGTGACGATGGAGAGCATGGCCATGAGCTCTGAACTCACGGCGATGCCGAACTTGGACTGCATCATAAAGCCGTCCATGGGGCCGCCGATGCCTATGATGATGTTTCTGAGGCTCTGGGCGCAGAAGTCCATCACCCACCCCATCTCCACCCTGGTGGGGTCGATATCCAGGCGGCGCATCCCGCTGCGTTTTTCCAATTCCTGATCATCGTAATTGCGCTCATGTTGCATCCTGGCGGTCAAGGCCACCATGGCCAGGTTGTGGGCATTTATGATGTCGTTGATGTCGCCGGTCAGCCCCATGGAGAATTCGGTCATGGGGATGAGCAGGGCATTGCCACCACCTGCAGCGGTCCCCTTGATATTCATGGTGGGGCCGCCCGAGGGTTGGCGCAGACAGCCACCGACATTCTTGCCTCGTTTGCCCAAACCCTCCATGAGACCACACGACGTGGTACTTTTCCCCTCGCCTAAAGGCGTCGGGGTAATAGCGGTTACCTCAATGTACTTGCCATCCGGCTTTTTCTTGAGACGCTCGATGATCTTCATAAAATCGAGCTTGCAGAGTCTCCCGTAGGGGATGATCTCATCCTTTTGTAGGTTCAACCTCTCGCGCCACGCCTCGGGGACCGGCATGTTCTTCTCTGCATCCTCCGCAATCTGCCAGTCAGACATCTTGGTAGCATCGTACGCCATTGTTCAACCTCCTTTTCCAATTATTATTGCTGCCTTTCATGGCGAAAGGCTTTTTGCTAGAGCTTTCGCACCTCTTCTATGGAATAAGTTCCAGGCTTCACAATGGGATGTCTTATATGAACCCCTCCCCTTTGTCAAGTGACATTTTATGTCCATGAAAGGAGTTGTAACCCGTGCCCAGACTCTTGTTTGATGATCTCGTAGGCCCTGGAGGCGGCGCTTGACAACGTAGGTGATGGTATGATTTAATGAGATAGTTAAAAATCTTTTGACAGCGGAGGTCTACGGACAATTCGATGAAGAGAACCTATCAACCAAGTACGATCAGCCGAAAGAGGACACATGGATTTTTGCAGCGGATGAGCACCAAGGGGGGAAGGCTGGTATTGAAGCGCAGAAGGGCTAAGGGGAGGAAACGGCTGACGGTATAAGCCATGCCGCGACAAACCAGAGACGAGAGGCTGCGAAGAGAAGAACGATTGAGAAGAAAGAGAGATTTTGAAACCATTGCTAAAGAGGGCATTAGAAGGCACACAAAAAATTTCCTGGTCATCATGAGAAAAAATGATGAGGGGTTTTCCCGAGTGGGAGCGGTCGCAAGCAAAAGGTTGGGGGGGGCCGTAGAGAGAAATAGGGTAAAAAGATTGATGAGGGAATTCTTCCGGAGAAACAAGGATAGGCTACCCCCCTCCACTGACTATGTGATCGTCGGCAAGAAGGGGGCTGAAGACTTACCGTATGACCATGTGGTAGATGAGCTAAATGCCCTCTTGAAGCTTCGCTGGGAGGATAATCAGAGGAGTGGAAGTGCTTCCCTGTAAGCGTACCATGTGGAGGGATGCGGTTATAGGGATCATCAAGGCATATAAAATCGTTGTCTCCCCCCTCTTTGGTCCCACGTGTCGGTTCTACCCATCGTGTTCCAGTTATGCTATCGAGGCCATCAGGGTTTATGGATTGCGGCGCGGTATCCTTCTCTCAGCCAAAAGAATTCTCAGATGTCATCCCTTACTCCCTGGTGGTTACGATCCCGTACGATAGCCCTTCGGCACCCCAGATACGTTAGGAGGTCGGTATAATGAACACGCGATTGATCATCGCCTTGACACTCTCTGTGCTCTTGATGGTGCTCTACCAGCTCTTCTTTATCAAGCAGGCACCGAAGGAGATCCCTGAGAGCAAGGAGGTAGCGGTAGCGGATAAGGGCGGGGAAAAGGCTCAGCAGGTGGAGCAATTGCCGCTCGTTGTCACTGGGCAGCGACGATTGAAAGAGCGGGTGGCATACCAGGATGTCGTCGTCGACACCCCCTTGTACAGCGCTACCTTTAGCACCTATGGGGGCAGGCTTAAAAGCTGGAAGTTAAAGCACTATATGGATAAAGTCCCGATGCACCCCCTGGGCAAGTTTGTGCAAAATCTTGAGTATCTTGTGAAGGGGGTCTTCGGTTTTAAGGGGAAAAAGGTGGAGGAGACCCCACCTCAGCCCATCGAAATCGTGAACACAACGGCCATGGCTGATCTACCTCTGGGGATCTCGTTCAAAAAGGGAGGCATTGGATACGACGAGGGGATATCCTTTGCCCCCTCTTCTGGCGGGCTTAGCTTGACTCACCAGGGGGAGACCAAAACCCTCACCTTGCGCTGGAGATCCCCACGCGGGGAGCAGATTGACAAGCGGTTTACCTTTTACGCTGATACCTATCGGATGGATATGGAGCTTGTGATCTCCAACCCTGCCAGCCGAGGTTCAATCCAAGATACGCTGGAAATGGGATGGGCAGCTGCAATTCCACGAACAAGTACGAAATACGGATTCTTTGGCCCCATCTACTACGCTGACGGCGGCTTCCAGAAGATCAAACCGAAGAAGATAGGGGGAGAAGAAACAATCGTCCAGAAGGTGGATTGGTTTGGCATGGAACAAGACTATTTCATCGCCCTGATCCATCCGTCCGCTAAGGAGACTAGTCTGGCGATGAGACGTACCCCGGAGAACGTCATTCGCAGCACCCAGATCACCCCCCTGGAGTTGAGTCCTGGAGATAGGGGGAGGGTTGCATACACCCTCTTCCTGGGGCCGAAGGTTTCTCATCTGCTCTCCCAGATCACCCCAACGGCCAAGAAGGCCGCAGGGTATGGTTGGCTGAACCTTCTCGCCGTCCCTATCCTGAAGGTCCTCAACTTCAGCAACACCTTTACGGGGAACTACGGCCTCGATATCATCATCCTGGCCATCGTCCTCAAGGTCGTCTTCACCCCCCTGACCCACAAGAGCCAGGAGCAGATGAAGGTGATGCAGCAGTTGCAGCCGGAGGTCAAGAGGCTTCAGCAAAAGTATAAGGATGATAAGCAAGCACTCAACCGGGAGATCATGGAGCTTTACAAGAGGCGCAAGGTGAATCCCCTCGGCGGATGTCTCCCCCTGCTCCTACAGATGCCGGTCTTTTTTGCCCTGTATCAGGCATTTCTTGGCGCTATCGAGCTCAGACACGCTCCCTTTACCTTATGGATCAGGGATCTCGCTGACAAAGACCCCACCTATATCACCCCGCTGCTGATGGGAGCCACCATGTTTTTTCAGCAAAAGATGACCACCGTGTCCGCAGACCCTACCCAGATGAAGATGATGTCTTTCATGCCTATCTTCTTTACCTTTATCTTTCTGAGCTTCCCCTCTGGGCTGGTCCTCTATTGGCTGATAACCAATGTCCTGGCTATCGGACACCAATTTTATATCAACAAAAAGAAGTAAGGAGGCAAAAAGATGCCTATAGAGAAAGAGGCCAAGAGCGTCGAAGAAGCCATGGAAAAGATATGTGAGGAACTCGGGAAGCAGAGGGAAGAACTGGAGTTTGAGGTCATCGAGGAGAAATCCCGTGGAATCTTCGGTTTAATGGGAAACAAGCGGGTAAGGGTAAGGGCGAGATTAAAAGGGGAACAGCCAGATCAGGAGAAAGGGCAAGGGACTCAGGAGGTGGTCAATGATGCCCTCACCTATGCAAAAACGGTCTTAGAGAGGATTATTGCTGGCATTGCTGTCCCTTCCCAGGTGGAGGCACGGGTGGAAGAGGGATCGATCTATCTGAACATCAAGGGTGATGGGAGTGGGTTGTTGATTGGCCGACATGGGCAGACCTTGGATGCCATCCAGTATATCGTGGGAAGGATTGTGGGAAAGCAGTTGGGCGAGAAGAAGGTGATAGTGATAGATACCGAGAGATATCGCGAGAGGAGGAGGGAAAACCTTGAACGACTATCACGGCACATGGGGGAGAAGGCCAAGAGCACGGGGAGGGCTGTCAGCTTGCAGCCCATGAGCGCCAGTGACAGGAGGATCGTACACCTCGCCCTGAAACATGATCGCGAGATAGAGACCAGGAGTGAGGGGGAGGGGGGCATGAGAAGTATCAAGATAATCCCCCGCAGAAGGGGGTCGTAAAAGGATGTTCCACGTGAAACACCGATGCAAACAGGGGTTTTGCCACGCACAGCCCGTTTTATAGAAATGCCTAAAGCGCCTTTGCCCATTCACGCCGGACTGAAAGGGCGTTTGAACCTTCAAACCACCTATATCCCCTGAGAGAGTTTCTGTGAGCATGGCGTTGCAGGGAAATGAGCATGACACCATTGCCGCCATAGCTACTCCTTATGGAGAAAGCGGCATCGGCATCGTGCGGCTGAGCGGTCCGCAGGCCAAGCGGATCGCGGAGAGGATCTTCCGGCCGAGGAGCGGACCGAGAGACCTCACCTCGCACCATATCCGCTACGGGGAGATCGTCGATCCCGCACAAGAGAGGACCATCGATGAGGTCCTCCTCACCTTTATGGCTGCTCCCAAAACCTATACCAGGGAAGATGTGGTGGAGATCAACTGCCATGGGGGATTTGGCGTCCTCCGGCGGGTCCTCGAGGTAGTTTTGCGAGCGGGGGCCAGGGAGGCCCTGCCCGGTGAGTTCACCAAGCGGGCCTTTCTCTCGGGGAGGATAGACCTTGCCCAAGCCGAGGCAGTCCTGGATATTATCCAAGCCAAGACCGATGAAGGGCTTCGGCTGGCCGAGGAACAGCTACGGGGGAGGCTTACCCAGGAGGTTGCGGTACTGCATGAGGAACTCTTGGAAGCCCTCGTCACCATCGAGGCATATATAGATTTCCCTGAGGAGGATATCGATCCACCCTCTACGAAAGGGGTCGTGGAGGTGCTTTATCACACCCTTGCTCAAGTAGAGGGATTGATTGGCGCCTATGAGGACGGAGAGATCTACCGGGATGGGGTGAAGGCGGCCATAGTGGGAAAGACTAACGTTGGCAAATCGTCCCTCTTGAACCAATTGCTGGAGAGGGAGCGAGCCATCGTCACAGCCGTCCCCGGCACCACCACTGATGTCATTGAAGAGGCCGTTAACCTATCGGGGGTCCTTATCAGGCTTATGGACATGGCGGGATTGCGGGAGCCACGGAATGAGGTGGAGCAGGAAGGGGTCAGGCTTGCCAGGGGAAAGTTGTCCGAGGCCCATCTCATCATCCTCGTGGTGGACAGAAGCCGCCTTCTGGATGATGAAGATAGACGTATCTTCCGTGAGGTGCAGGGGAAGCGGACCGTCCTCGTTCTCAACAAGATAGACCTCCCTCCCTGCATTGAGGCGGAGGAGGTAAAGGAGGCAACAGGGATAAGGGATCTCTATCCCCTATCCGCCCTGCGGGGAGACGGGATCGAGGAGCTGAAAAGAGGGATAGTAGGGGCCATGGTGCAGGGGGGGATAAAGAGAGGGGGAGGAGACCTGGTTCCCGTCAATTTGCGGCACAAAAGGGTGCTGGAAAAGGCGCAAGGCCTGCTTGAAGAAGCCTTGGAGGGCAGGAGGCGGGAGATACCGTGGGACCTCACCGCTATCGAGATCCGGCAGGTCCTCAATCTCCTCGGGGAGATTGTGGGAGTGACGACACCTGAGGAGGTCTTGGAGATGATCTTTTCCCGATTCTGCATCGGGAAGTAGGTATGAAGGTGGTCTATGGAGTAACCATATCGAGCAAGGGGAAGAAGAAAGCCATATGACCTAATTATAGAACAAAAAGTAACATTATTATTAACGGATGTGGTGTAATCTACCTGCCCCCCTCTAAATGCCTTGGGTAAGGTTCCATTTTAGCCGCCAGCAATGTAGAATCGTGGCATGAAAAATACTAGATGCCCAAAGAGTAATTATACCAGGCATAAGAGGAGATCATTATAATTTAGAGGGGAGCTATGGCACGAATTGAGGTAGATGGTTTCGTCAGCCCTTTAATTTTAGGTAATTCAACAGAAACTACCATTGTGGAATTGGCGAAAAAGATCATTTCCATAAGAGAAGGTAAATATAGCATTATTTATCGGCCTTTTTATAGCAACTAAGATTAAGGCAAGGTCAAGATATTGATTATAAAAACAGTGAACAAATGATCAAAAAACTTATCTGCACTTTAAAGAATTTAAAAGAAAAACAACTCATCGTACTGCTCCTTGGGTTCGCTTTTGGGTTAAGGCTGTACGCTGTCTTAATGGCCAGAGGGATTGCGATGGATAGTGCCGGCTACGGCTTTATGGCACGGGATTTTTTAAAAGGCAATGTTACTCAAGGATTATCTTGGGCATTGCATCCACTCTATCCCATCCTCATTGCATTCATTTCTCCTGATTCAACTCATGTAGAAATCGCTGGCAGACTTATCTCGCTATTTTGGGGGGCTTTTACGCTGATCCCCGTATATTATTTAGTAAAAGGGACTATTGGTCAAAAAGAGGCGATCTTCACAGCTCTTTTCTATACTTTTCATCCTTATTTGGTAACCTACTCAGGGATGCTTCTTAGCGAAGCGACCTATTGGGGCCTACTCGTTTTATCTGTTTATTTTTTCTGGACAGGACTGAAGGGAGAGAAGGTATGGAGGATCGCCTTATCGGGATCTTTCCTTGGGTTAGCCTATCTCACAAGACCAGAGGGGATTGGATATATCTTGGTGTACCTGGGCTGGATCGTCGTGGACGGTGTTCTTAAAAAGGAATGGTTTAAAAAACTCGTCCTCATGGGAGTTTTGATCCCGAGCGCTTTTGTTTTTGTGGTCCCCTACGTCATCTATATCCATCAAGAAACAGGCCAATGGCTGATCAGTAAAAAGGCTGTGGGAGTACAAGCTCAATTTTCAAAAAAGTGTGTAGATGAGGCCGATTCCTCAAAAGGCATTGAGCAAGAAAAACCTGGGGAAAGTAACTCTACAATTCTAGTAATCACCAAAAACGTAGTTCAACATCTCCCTTTTGTGATCTATCGCTATTTGGGGGCCTACCATTTTTCTTTGTGGCTATTTTTGCTTTTTGGGTTGATCAGGGTTAGACAGAAGATCATCCCCTATGAGTTGTTCATAGCCTCCCTAGTTCTCTTTCATCTACTTTCTCTATCTACTTTTACGCCATCCTTTCTCCGTTTTTCAGTTCCCGTGATCCCTCTTTCTCTCTTTTGGGCTGGTGCGGGGGTTTTTGAAATTAAAAGGAGATTAGAAAGATTCAGCACATTGAGACCTGAAGAGGGAGTCTTCTGGTTGATCATCCTCGCCCTTCTGATCCAATTGCCGCAGGGTTTCATACCGGAAAGAAGACACCGTGCCTATCAGAAAGAAATAGGCCTTTGGTTAAAGAAGAACACGCCGAGCCATGCGATCATTATGAGCAATAGCCCTATCGAGGCATTCTATGCAGACCGGGAGTTCATCCAATTACCTTTCGGAGTTCCTACGGCAGAGGGCTCGGGCAAATCCTATGAAGAAATCATCCATCATGCGAAACAGAGAGGGGTTCGATTTATCCTGATCAATCAAGACACCCATGAAATGAACCCAGATTTTATCCCCTCTATCAAGGGGTCAGATCTAGAGGAGTTTTATAGATATCAAAAAGATGAAAGACATTTTATTATTATCTACGAGGTAATCTATCGAAATGTTTAATTGTTAAAACGGAATTTATCAGGCAAACTATATGGATGTTTATGGGTATTGCTATCTTCAATCTCTTCAATAAGGTAATGGCGGCGCAACGCCTTTCGCCCGGAGATATGCGATGGCTTTTGGACACTTACAAACCTACTTTCAGGGAGTTCCTCGATGCCGGTTGATGTCGGACTCAACAAGGAAGGAATGATTTACCAGCGGGAGCATTATGCCCAGGGGGGAATCGGCGTCGCCTACTGGGATTATCGAGACCGATCCGCTTTCCGTTATGTCAGGGGAGAGACGATCCTCGATGTCGGCTGCGGTGAAGGGATCACCCTTGAAAAGCTGCTGGGGGCATTCCCGGGAAAACAGATCAGCGGTATCGATGCCGAATCCGAGAATATCGCGATATGCAGGCAACAGGGCCTACCAATCATCCCTGGGAATGTTTACCAGCTCCCCATTGCCGATGTGTCCGTTGATTGCGTGCTCTTTTTGGAAGTCATCGAGCATCTGACGGAACCGGCAAGGGCCCTGGCGGAGATCAGACGGGTACTGCGGCCGAGAGGACGGGTGATCATCATTTTCCCGAATGATGCCATGTTCAAGATAGCACGCATTATGACCGGGATGATACGGGAGGCGTTTTACGATCCGGGACACGTGATGCAGTGGACGCCGGGAAAGATTCGACGGGCCCTGCAATCATTGGGGTTTTCCGTTATTGCTGCCCACAGTCTGCCCTTTGTGCTCTGGCCGGTCAGTCTGCATTATCTCTGTGTTGCCGATAAAGATGGCAGCACTGGCGGAACGCCATGAAAACGATCCTCCTCATCTTCATCTTTTCTGCCACAACGGTGGTGAGCCAGCTTATCCTCAAGAAGGGGGTGACGGGGCTTGCTGTGCATTGGGGCACCCCCGCCCTTTTTCTAAAGGCGGCCTTTACCTCTCCCTATCTACTTGTAGGCGTTGCTCTCCAGGGGATGAATTTCCTCCTCTGGCTTGTGGTACTTTCGCGGGTCAACCTGGGATACGCTTTTGGCTTTGCCGGCGCGTTCCTGTACCTTATCCTGCCGCTTTTCTCCTGGTGGCTCTACGGCGAGCGGCTGTCGCCGCTGCAGTGGGGTGGCCTGGTGTTCATAACTCTGGGAATCCTCTGCCTTCTGGCCAAGGGAAGTTGAGGGAAGAGCGCCCATGATCAGATTCCTCTGGATTAACGCCCTAGATCCCCTGTCCGAGGTGGAAACCCGCTACCCGAACCTGGGGATCGGCTACCTGGTGGCGTCCCTCAGGGCCGCCTTTGGCGAAGATGCGTTTTCCTTCCGGGTCGTTAACTCCGAGATTGATGAGGTTCTTGAGCAGTTTCGTCCCGACGTGGTCGGGATCTCCGCTGTTAGCCAGAACTATGGCCGGGCCGTTCGCCACGCGGCGCTGGCCAGGCAGCGGGGAATCCCGGTACTCATCGGTGGAGTGCACATATCACTTCTTCCTCATACCCTTGCCCCGGAGATGACGGTCGGTTGCATCGGCGAGGGGGAAGAGACAATTGTGGATTTAATGAAGCTTTTTCTTGAGCGGGGTGGTTTTTCTCCCGATGCGCTGGCCGCCATCTCTGGTATTGCATATCATGGCGACGAAGGAACCATCCGCCTGACGTCACCTCGTCCGCCGCGGACCGATCTCGATACGATACCCTATCCGGCGCGTGATATCCTGGAGATAACGTCTCACACCTATCTGTTCACCTCCCGAGGCTGCCCATACCGCTGTGCCTTCTGCGCATCATCCCGTTTTTGGGATAAGGTCCGTTTTTTCTCGGCAGAGCGTGTGGTGGACGAAGTGGAGCTTCTCGTCACACATCATGGCGCACGTTTCATCAGCTTCTTCGACGATCTTTTCGTTGCGGACCGGAAGCGATTTTTCCGGATTGTGGAACTTCTTGAGGAGCGGGGAATCGCCGGCAAGGTGAAGTTCTCCTGTTCACTGCGGGCAAACACCGTAACCGCCGAGGTGGTTAAGGGACTAAAGCGTATGGGGGTAGGCTCGGTTGAGATGGGGCTAGAGTCAGGTAATCAGCGTGTGCTCACCTTGCTCAAAGGGAAAGGGATATCAATCCAACAAAATCGGGAAGCAGTCCGGCTTCTGCGGGCGAACGGGATTATGCCGAATGCCTCTTTTATCATTGGCGCGCCGGACGAAACCGAAGACGAGATTCTTGATACCCTCCGCTTCATCAAATCGGTGGATCTGGGACTCTTTGATGTCTACGTACTGACTCCGTTTCCCGGTACGCCGGTCTGGGAGTCGGCAAAGGGGCGGGGGCTCGTCTCGGAGGGGCCTGATATGGAGTGGAGCCGCCTGAACGTAAATTTTGAGTTGGCGCACTGGCAAGCGATCATCCTTTCGGAGATATTATCCCGTGATGATATTCTGAGGCTCTACCGGAAATTTCGGAGATACCGCCTCCTGCACAATATCATGACGATCTGGCAGCATCCAATGCTTTCAGACCTTCCCCGCTTCGCCTTCAAGCTGCTGCGGGAGCGGATCGGGAGGATGGGACGATGAGGAACAAGGGGATATCGGGCGCCCTCGTTCTCATTTCGACCTACAATGAAGAGGCGTGGATCGGTTCGGTCATCGAAAATTTCCTGAGTGTCGCGCCCGATTCTTTGATCCTCCTCGTGAACGACGGCTCGCGGAACCGGGCCGCCGGAGCCACCCGCGAGGCCGGGGTGATTGATTTATCCAATTTAAACTTTCTTTGATGAAGATTTTAGTATTTACTTAGTGCTGTTTTTTGCTATTGAGACCAAACCTCTATCGGCTTTCAATGTGTGATAAAATAAACCCATTTTTATGCTATGTTAATTCTAAGAAAAAATTTTATAGGGACGAGAAAAAATAAGTGAAAGATATTAATCCGAAGGTTATACGAATATTAGAATGTCAATTTTGCAATTCCAACTTAAAATTGGTCGAGTCAAGTTTTGTATGTGTAAAATGTGGTGCGACCTTCTCTACAAAAGACGGGATGGTGAATTTTATAAATGGCGACTCAGATCAAAGACAAATGGAGTTGAGACATTCAAGAGAAGAAATTTTTTATTTTAATACTACAATACAAGCAAAGCTTTATGAGATTGGAAGGAAAATCATTTCCTGTGATTATGTCGTAAAAGATTATTTTAACGAATTTTTAGGACGCATCAAGAAAGATGCCATTGTGGTCGAACTGGGGTCAGGAAACAAACGTTGCACGGAAGATATAATAAATGTCGATATTTTTCCATTTCCTAATGTAGATGTGATGTCGGATATTAAGAAAACGCCTTTCGGAGATAATACCGTTGACTATATAATTTGTGATGCCGTATTGGAACATGTCCCTGAGCCACAAACAGTTTGCAAAGAAATATATAGAATTCTGAAGCCTGGAGGCATGGTATTTTGTGTAGTTCCTTTAATCCATCAATATCATGGGTATCCCAAGCATTACTTTAATATAACAGAAGATGGTCTTCGGTACTTATTTAAAGAATTTTCAAAATGTGACGTTAAGCTGTATAGGGGGCCAACATCGGCAATTATAAGCCTGATAGCTGAGTACTTTGCCTTAGCTTTTTCCGGTAATAGTAACAATTTGTATATGGCGATAAGAGGGTTTGCGCTTTTACCTTTTTTTTGGATTAAATATTTAGACAAGCTTTGGTTTTATTCAAAAAAGTCCACGCGAATCTGCAATGCCTTATGTGCAATAGTTACTAAGTAGCAAGTGAATATTTTATGGAGTTAACCCTTTTTGAATAATTCGGGAACCCTAGCTGAGGTTATGACGTTTGATGTTGCGACCAATTGCGGAAGGGAACTGGCCTTCGTAATAGGTAAACATTAATGGATCAATCTTTAATGAAAAAATTTAATTTGCTCGAATTAGAACATGTTTAAATGGAATTCTCCATTGCTAGATATGTCATTTATGAAAAGGAATATACTCTTCCCTAATTTTGTATTTGTATCCCTATTATTATAGGGCTAATTCATAAAATAAAAAGGGATGTAAAAATGAGGGTTTCGGGATCGCCTCTCATTAGTGTTGTGGTTCTTAATTGGAATGGTGGGCGCATGGTAGAAGGGTGTTTGATGTCCGTCCGAGACCAGAGCTACCATCCTTTAGAAATTATTGTTGTGGATAATGCATCCACCGATGGGTCCGCAGATTTAATTAAAATGAGGTTTCCAGAAGTTAAGCTGATTATAAATAAAAAAAACCTGGGGTTTGGTGGTGGCAATAATATAGGGATACACGCGTCGCGGGGGAGATATATCATGATATTAAATAATGATGCGTGTTTGGGTCCTGATTGCATTAAAGAGTTAAAAAGATCAATAGAGAAGGATAAAAGATATGGAGCCTGCGCTTCTAAGATTCTTTTAGATAACAATGGAAACCTGTTGGATGCTGCGGGAATTGCCATTTGCAAGGATGGTCTTTCCATTGGTCGAGGGCGGCTTGAAAGTGCGCACCAATACCAAGTAGAAGAAGAGGTTTTCTTCTCCAGTGGCTGTGCCTCTCTTTTTCGTAAAGAGATGCTGGATGATATCGGCCTTTTTGATGAAGACTTCTTCGCCTATGCCGATGATACGGACATGGGATGGAGGGCACGGCTTGCCGGATGGAGATGCATCTATAACCCCAAGGCTATTGTTTATCATCTTCACTCAGCCAGTTCGAGTGCCTACTCGCCATTAAAGGCTTTCTTAGTAGAGAGAAATCGGATCTGGGTGGCTATAAAGTATTTTCCTTTCCGCCTGTTAATCTCCGGACCATTTTACACGTTGAACAGATATTTTTATCAGGCTTACGGCGCGCTGTTTGGGGAAGGGGCAGCCGGAAGATTTACGAAGGAATTTTCGAAATTTAAGCTTATAAAAGTCTTAGTGAAGGTATATATTTCAGTTTTAAAAAACATGCCGATCATCTTGCAAAAGAGATCACAGATAAAAGGGAAGAAGAGGATTTCCAACAAAGAGATGTACGGGCTTTTTAAAAGATTCGGGCTTTCAGGGAAAGAGATCGCTTTCAAAGAGTAGACTCCGGAATAAAAAAATCATGGAGAAACAGAAATTAATTCAAAAGGAATGGTATGACCACAAAATCCCATTAAAGAAAAATGAGGTCAGTCAGATTAGTACTCTTACCCATATCCAAAGGTTGAAAGATCTATTCCCTGTCCAAAAGACAAAATTAAGTCTCAACTGTGGGTGCGGAATGGGAGGGCGAAATGATATTTTCGGCCCGTCACGTAAAAAAAAACATTTTAATGGAAACCAAGGGAAAAATCTTAATAGTCATTCCTGCATTTAATGAGGAAAGATCGCTTGAGAAGGTAGTGGGAGAAGTTCAAGCCTATTTTCCTCCGGCGGAAGTCTTGGTCGTGAATGATGGGTCATCGGACCTCACTTCAGAAAAAGCCAAGGCCTGCGGAGTAATGGTTCTGGATCTTCCTTTTAATCTTGGGATTGGAGGGGCCATGCAGGCGGGTTATAAATACGCCTATGAAAAAGATTACGATATCGTAGTACAGGTGGATGGGGATGGGCAGCATGATCCAAAAGAGATTCCTAAGCTACTTCAATCATTAAAAGAGAAGCAGGTAGACATGGTCATCGGTTCACGTTTTATTACTCATTCAGCATACAAAATATCGATAATGAGGAGATTAGGAAGTTATATCCTTTCGGGTGTGATTTCCTGCTTGATAAAACAGAAGATAACAGACCCAACCGCAGGCTTTAGAGCCGCCAATCGAAAAGCCATTCGGTTATTCGCCTTCTATTATCCACAAGACTATCCAGAGCCGGAGGTACTGGTTTTGCTAAGCAAAAGCGGATTAAAAATAGCAGAGGTTCTCGTAAAAATGAAGCAGAGATATTCCGGGGAATCTTCGATTACGAAAATCAGGTCTATCTATTATATGGTGAAAGTTCTATTGGCGATTTTTGTTGATTGTTTTAAAAAGGCACCCCTTTTAGAATAGGAGGGATAATAATGTTAATCAAGATTCAAATCATTATTGGACTGTTGAGTATCGTCTTTCTCTTGATCACTTTTGAACTGATCAGGAAGAATAGGCTTCGAGAAGAATATGCCATTCTCTGGCTTTTTACAGGAATTGCTATTTTCATATTCAGTTTGTGGCCCGAGTTTTTCCTTTCCCAATTTTTTAATAGAATCACCGGCCTGTATTATTTATCGGCGGTAGTCATGATTGCCTTTGTTTTTCTCCTACTTATCGTCTTCCATTTCTCAGTGGTGATTTCTAGGTTAACAGAACAAAATAAAGACCTAACCCAACGGCATGCCATGTTGGAGTTAGAGTTCAACGAATTTAAAAAACGCTACTTATCGACCGGTGATCGTTCCTCATGAATCGCTAGGATTCCTCACCTAGGTTATTCTCGTGTTCTACGTATCCCAAGCTTCTTTGCTTGAAAAATCATCAAGGACATGATAGAGTTATTCGAAAATTATCCGATTCAGGAGGAATACGATGAAAATACTGGTTACCTATTTCACGCAAACCGGCAACACAGAGAAGGTAGCGCGGGCAATATACGAGGCCATAGGGGCTAAAAAGGAGATCTTGCCTGTTGCTGAGGTGAAAGATCCGAGTGGATATGATATTATCTTCTGCGGTTTTCCAGTCCACGCACATAGCGTCCCTCTATCTATTGAAAATTTCATCAAACAAATCCCCCCAGGCAAGAAGATCGCCCTGTTTACCACTCACGGGTCGCTCCGCGGCGGGGAACTGGCCGCCACGGCCATCGAACATGCCGTAAGCCTGGCTTCAAAATTAAAGGTGCTCGGCACCTTTGGGTGCCGTGGAAAGGTAGATCCAAAGATTGTCGAGACCCTTCTCAACAAACCGGAACATCGAGCGTGGGCTGAAACGGCAAAGAGTGCTGCTATTCATCCTGACGAGTCGGACTTGGAAGACGCAAGGCACTTTGCAAAAAAGGTAAGCACGATGCTTACATGATCCCTTTTCCCAAGATCGCTATTGAGCTATCTACAAAATATTGCCGCACACTACTGAGCGAGGCTCCTCGATATGCAGTCCAGACAGGTTTTGGAACATCTTGAAGATCTTGCTGAGAGGCTCGGCGTTGAAATTGTCTATCAAAAACTGGGGGAAGAGGAGTTTTTCGTGAGGGGAGGCCTCTGCAAAGTCAACGGATCCTTTAAGTTTTTTATCGATCGATCTAAACCGGTGGAGGATCAGATAAAAATTTTGGCCCATGGGCTTTCTTCTTTTGACACGGAGGAGGTCTATCTTTTTCCCTACATAAGAGAAATTCTGGACAATGCACGGAGGTATCCCTGATATCTCCAGGGGATTTCCTTCCCTTCTCCCCTATGCATTGCTTCCTCAATTTCTATAGGCTATAAGATGTTGCCTTTACATAGTGCGGCATCGCCCGTTACGGCATTAAAACAGTAACAAGATATGAGAGGCAAACGAGAGGTGCAGGAAAAGATTGATCTCAAAGAGACCGGTTTTATGAAATGGCCGCTGGTAGTTTTGCTCGGCATAGGGCTGTTTTTTTCGTGGCCGCATGTCTTTTGCGCGCTACCCAAAGCCCCCTCCGATCCCCCCCTCATTTCCTCCCTCAAAATAGATACCCCCTTGGACCTTTGCGATGAGCCAGTACCTCTCGAAATTCAGGAGGTCCGGGAGAGACTAGAGAAGGAACTCCTCCTTACCCTCTGGGACCGACCGCAGGTAATCCTCTGGTTAAAGCGCTCTCGTCGCTACCTGCCCTACATCGAAGAAATGTTACAAAAGAATGAAATACCGCGCGATCTTAAATATATTGCCCTTGCTGAGAGCGCCCTGCGACCACACGCTGGCTCACCAAAGGGCGCGATGGGGTTCTGGCAATTCATGCAAGACACCGGCCGTCAGTACGGCCTCGCTATCAACAGTCGCATTGACGAGAGAAGAAATATATTCGCCTCCACCCAGGCGGCCATCAGATATTTCAAGGACCTCTATAAGCAGTTTGGATCATGGACACTAGCTGCTGCCGCCTACAATATGGGCGGGGATGCACTTGCCGATGAAATGCAAGAACAGGGGATCAAGGACTATTACCGCCTTTACCTCCCCATTGAAACCCAACGGTATGTCTTCAGAATTCTCTCGATCAAGCTGATTTTCTCAGACCCCAAACGATATGGATTCCATCTCTCAGACGCAGATTACTACCCTCCGTTGGAATTCGACCGGATTCAGGTTAACTGTTCGCAAGACACGCACCTCCGCATTATCGCCCAAGCAGCGAAGACACACTTTAAGGAAATCAAGGATTTGAACCCGGAAATTCGGGGATATTCTCTCCCCGCGGGGAAACACACCATTTTGATCCCCAAAGGTGCATCCCGGGGCTTTGAGACCCGATACCAACCCCTTCTCCATCAGCAATCGGCGGATCAGAAGGAGCACATTTATGTCGTGCAAGAGGCTGATACCCTTTCCTCAATTGCCAATCGATTCGGCGTCCCCCTGTCGTCCATCATCACGTGGAATCATCTCAACCGCACAATAACCATTCGTCCGGGCGATAAACTTATCATTTATCGCAAGATCCAGGAGCCTGTCGAAAACGACGAAGGTGAAGGCAAGGGGGCTTCTCCCGTGAATGACTAATGCCTTATTAATGAGCAGCATAACCTTATGGGTGCAAAATAAGCGAGACCCCTCTTTCGTGGAGGAGTCTCGCTTTGTTCCCCGCTAAGGGCGGAACTGCCGTAAATCAGGCTAGACTGCCCTATCTCTTGCGTTTTTTGGCAGCAGCTTTCTTTTTCTTGGCGGCGGGTCTCTTCTTAGCAGCAGGTCTCTTCTTGGCGGCGGGTCTCTTCTTGGCAGCAGGTCTCTTCCTGGGCGCAGCCCTTCTGGCAGCAGCTCTCCTGGGCGCGGCTTTTTTGCCTTTGCCGGTAAACAGATTATAGAGCAGAGCGAAAATCAACCCGCAAATGAGGCCATCGACGAAGGCAGCAACCACCCCTATGACCAAATCAGCGGTAGTGCCCGTGGCCTTGTACCATGGATACAGCGAGGACACGATCTTCAAGTAATCAGCTGCGTATCCCGGGAACAAAATGTTTAACACACCAACAACTGCCATCGCCAATGCCCAACCAAAACCTGTGGCCAACATCAAACCTCTAACACTCAGCTTCATGATGCCCTCCTTTTTTTGGTTTTCAAATAAAAAACAGCTTCACCCATCCATTACTTATTATGGGACCTCTTTAGCATATATTATTAATACTTGTCAAGCGTAATATTCTTCAGCTCGCAAAAATATTAAGCAACGGCAAAACAAGCCACTGGTCGCCATTTCCTCATAGCCAAAAGGTTTTCATCGACAGCAAGAACTGGAAAACCCTTTCCATTGTCCATACAGGATCGATATGGTACGATCAATAAGGAAATAGCTCATATTACCGCCAACAGTACGATCGCAATTGACATAGTCTGTTAACTGCGATAAATTTGCTCTGCTTTGTATATGCATGGTCTGCATCGTCGCGCGTGCAACGATCTCCCTAGCTGAAGCGTAGAGGAACAGCCCTTGATTTATGTGGCCCAAGACCACTGATATAGGAGCATCCAAAGATCCACGTATCTGTTTTTGAGCAAAAGGGAGAAGTCCATCTTTTATGAGATCCAACAAGTCATTACTGCTCAAGGGGCTACAGAAGAGGATCGCCTATCGGTTTCAGAATGGTCAACTTCTCACCCAAGCCCTGACCCATCGTTCCTACCTCCACCCGAGAAATGAGGAAGGGGAGGATAATGAGCGGTTGGAGTTTCTGGGTGACTCGGCGATTGAGTTGGCTGTGAGCCATCTTCTGTTGAGCCGTTTCCCGCACATGGCCGAGGGGGGGCTCTCCAAGGCACGGGCCCTCCTTGTTCAAGAGGCTAGCCTTGCCTCCATTGCCCGCAGGGTTCACTTGGGAAAGGCGCTGCGGTTGGGCCGGGGGGAAGAGGAGACCGGGGGGAGGAAGAAGGATTCCATCCTGGCCGGCTGCCTCGAGGCGCTGATGGCTGCCGTTTATCTGGATGGCGGGTATGCTGAGGCTTTTCGGGTAATAGAGGGTTTATACGCTCCTCTCTTAGAGGAGATGAACGGGGCATTAAAAGACCAGGACTTCAAGACAAGGCTCCAGGAACATATTCAGAAACACCTCAAGACTATTCCTCGATATATCGTTACTGCTGAGGAGGGGCCGGCCCACGCGAAGGCCTTTGAAGTAGTCATCGCCATTGATGGGAAGACCTATGGGATGGGGAGGGGGAAGAGCAAAAAGGAGGCCGAGCAGAGGGCGGCTGAAGAGGCATTGAGGTCCCTGCAGGAGGATTGATTGTGGAGGGCAAGCCGTTCATCATCCCCATCTTCATTGCCCATTTCGGATGCCCCCACCGATGTATCTATTGCGATCAAGGCCGCATAGCCCACCCTGCCTCGGCCATCCCCACCCCTGAGGAGATCGCCGAAGAGGTCGAGCGCTACTTGAAGCTGGGTGCGCGCAAACGAAAGCATCTCCGAACGGTGCAGGCGGCCTTTTATGGAGGAAACTTCACCGGTCTGCCCCTCGAAACCCAGAAGGGGGTTCTGCGCAGCTTTGCCCCATTTCTCGAGGAGGGGAAGGTCCACTCCCTCAGAATATCCACCAGGCCCGATTATATCTCCAATGAGTGCCTCGAAATCCTCAAGGCCCACAAGGTAGCAACCATTGAGTTGGGAGTCCAGTCCATGGATGATAAGGTCCTCAGGATCTCCCAAAGGGGGTATACGAAGGAAAAGGTGAAGGAGGCTGTCAGGGAGCTGCACCAGGGTAACTTCGAAGTGGGTATCCAGCTCATGATCGGCCTGCCCGGGGACAGCGTCCAGACGTTCGCCTCTACGGTGGAAGCGGTGATCGATGTAAACCCCCACTTTGTCCGGCTCTACCCCACGGTGGTGATCCAGGGGACACAATTGGAACAATGGTTTCGCGTGGGACGTTACCACCCCCTCTCCCTGGCGGAGGCTATAACCCTTGCCAAGGGGGCCCTGCAGCGGTTTCGGCAGGCCCGCATCCCGGTGATCAGGATAGGGCTGCAGCCTACCCCCTCCCTGGAGGCACCAGGCGCCATTGTGGCCGGTCCCTACCACCCGGCCTTCAGGCAGTTGGTGGAGAGTTCTCTTCTGTTCGAGCAGGCAGTTTCTCTCTTGTATGGTTCAAAAACGGAGAGGGAGGGCGCTCTCACCTTCCTCATCTGCCCCCAGGATATCTCCAATTTCTACGGTCAGGGCGGACAAAATATCAGGAGACTCCGGGAGACCTTTGGTTTGCGAGATATCGCGGTGAAGCCTGATCCCCAACAAGAACGGGGGACGGTCTCTTTATGTTCATAGCATTCCGGAGAGTCTGAGAGGATGAAGCGGATAGTGGCCATCTTTCTCGCCCTCAGCATTACCTGCGGGTGCACGCTTCTCAGGAGGGAGTCAATCCCCCCGCGGATCAAGGGAGTAGAGGTCGGATGGGCCTCGTGGTATGGAAAGGATTTCCACGGACGACGCACCGCCAGTGGTGCGGTCTACGATATGTATCAGCTGACCGCCGCCCATAAGACCCTCCCCCTGGGGACCACGGTGATGGTTACTCATTCGGACAACGGCAAATCGGTGATGGTAGCCATCAACGACCGCGGGCCCTTCGTGAAGGGGAGGATCATCGATCTCTCCTATGCCGCAGCCCAGGCCCTGGGGATGGTCGAGGAGGGGGTGGCCCGGGTGCGGGTGGAGGTCTTTGACAAAAAGTCTTTACCCGCGTCCTCCCCAGAAGGGCCTTTCACCATCCAGGTAGGGGCCTTCATCGAACGATCCAATGCCCTCAGATTGATGGAAGAGCTGCAGAAAACATACAAGGATGCCTCTATCGCTGAATTGAAGACGCCCGAGAACACCTACTATCGAGTCAGGTTGGGAAGATTCGTAACACAGGAAGAAGCCTATCAGTTCGCCTCACGCTTGGCTCAGGAGGGATATACGGCCTTCATTACCAGAACAGAGTAGGGCCTATTTCCGCACGTGGTGCCGCTCCTGATGCTGCTTGGTCTGAGACATGAAGGCCTCGAGACGGGTCATGATGTTCATCTGCTCCTGACCATCATAGCTCATATTCAAGATGGAAGATTGCCGTTCTCATCTCGCCCTTCCCGCCTTGTCATCCAACCTGGTTGCAACCGCAGGAGGTTTGTGATACGCTCTGCCGCGTTCATCAAGACCTCTTGAGGGTAAGATCATGATCAACACCATAGTGAGAGTTGTTCTCGTCCTGACGGTGCTTCTCCCTCTTAGCGCTCAGGGGTTTGAGTTGAAGCACCTCAAGACCTTCGAAGGAGCAGGGGCGCCAAAATCCGTGGAGATCTCCCCCGACGGCAGTTATGCGGCAATCATGAACCTCGAAGGGATGGATTTCTGGCTCATCAGCACCGTTACCCTCGAGATCATCAAGAAGGCCCAATTTTCCCGAACACCTGCCCAAGGGTGGGATTACAAGAACCGCGCACCGGTCCAATCCTATGCGCAGAAACCCGTTGAGTGCGCCTTCTCTGAAAACGGGAGACTGCTATGGATCTCGCTCCACAATGCCGAAGGCATAGCGGTCTATGATACCGAGGAGAATCTTGTCCCTCCGGATCAGGCGCCGTGTGAGAGGTTGCGCATCACTGATTTCGTCAATCAAAAGTCCTATGAGCAGAGGATAATCAAGATCAAGACGGGGAAGACCCCCAAGATCATCAGGGTGACACCGGACGGGCGTTATGCGCTCGTTGCCAACTGGCATTCGAGCTCAGTTTCCGTGGTAGATACGCAACAGTATAAAAAGATCAAGGATATACGGCTCGGCGGTAACAAGGGATACATACCGAGGGGGATAGCCGTCTCATCCGATTCTACAAAGGCCTACGTTGCGAATATGGGGGGTGGAACCATCAGCGTCATCGATCTGACAGCGCTGGAGGTCATCGACGACATACCGGCTACGGCAAATCCGCGGCACATCATCCTGGCCAAGGATCAACAGACCATGTATATATCAGACAATATCCTTGGAAAGATCATCGCATTCGACCTGATCGCTAAAAAAACGATGAGGGAGGTCTTCATCGGCAAGATGGCCCGCACTATCGCCCTCTCCCCAGACGAAAGGTACCTGTTCGGCGTGTCACACGATGAGGGAAAGCTGGTTGTTGTGGATACCGGCAGCTTCAATATCGTATATAAGAAGGATTTCTTCTTCCCCATGGGATTGGCCGTTACCCCTGACGGGAAGCAGCTCTGGGTCACGAGCTACAGGATGGGTATAATAGAGGTGTACGAGATAGTGCGGGAATAGCTGACTAGCCTGCCATTCGTTCCACCTCCTCCACCAGCCGCTGCACCCACTCCCGCTCTCTGATCTTTGCGATGACCTCACCCTTCTTGAAGAGGAGGCCTACCCCCTTCCCGCCGGCGATCCCGATATCGGCCTCCCTGGCCTCCCCCGGCCCATTCACCACGCACCCCATGACAGCCACGGTGAGGGGGGTCTCGATGTGCTCCAGTCGCTCCTGTATCTCCTCAACGAGGGTGCAGAGGTCCACCTCGCATCTGCCGCAGGTGGGGCAGGAGATGATATCGATGCCCCGCTCCCTGAGGCCCAGTGCCCGCAAGATGCCGTAGGCGGCCCGCACCTCCGGCACCGGGTCGCCAGTCAGGGAGACCCGGATGGTATCCCCTATGCCCTCGGCCAGGAGGATCCCCAGCCCCACCGCTGACTTGATGACCCCGGAAAAGGGTGGCCCGGCCTCGGTAACCCCCAGGTGGAGGGGATAATCAGATTGTCGGGAGAAGAGGCGGTAGGCCTCGATGGTCCTGGGGACGTCCGAGGCCTTCAGGGAGACCTTAATGGCCCGATGTCCGATATCCTCACAGAGCTTGATACAGTCGAGGGCGCTCTCCACCATGGCCTCGGGGGTGGCATGGCCGAATTTCTTCAGGACACGCTCCTCCAATGATCCTGCATTGATCCCAATCCTCACCGGCACCTGCCGCTCTTTGGCCTGCTCGATGATCTCCTGTAATTGATCCCGCTTGCGGATGGTGCCCGGATTGATCCTCAGGCCGTGAATCCCAGCCTCCAGTGCCAACAAGGCCAGGTGATGATCGAAGTGCACATCGGCGATGAGGGGCAGCGGCGCGCGGCGAACGAGCTCCCGTACACCCCTGATGGCCTCCTTATCGGGCACCGCCACCCGGACGAGCTCACACCCGGCCCGCTTCATCCGCGTGATCTCCCCGAGGGTTGCATCCACATCGAGGGGATGGGTCGTGGTCATGGACTGGACTACAATAGGGGCCTTTCCGCCGACAAGGACGCTGCCGAGGGAGATCTGCCTGGTCTTTTTTCTGGGGATCATCTTAGGCAAAGAGGAGTGAAGTTGATAACTGTTATCCCTTGTGTCCCTGGGAGAACTTCTGTTTGAGCTTCCTGGCAACATGCTCCGGCACCAGTCCCGCCACAGGCCCCCCGAGGCTCGCTACCTCCTTGATGGTACGGGAGCTGATAAAGAAGTAGTCCTTGCCCGTCATCATAAAGAGGGTATCGATGTCATCATTGAGGCTGCGGTTCATGGCTGCCATGTGATACTCGTACTCGAAGTCCGAAGTGGCCCGCAGCCCCCGCAATGCCACGGTGGCCTTGACCTTTTGCATATATTCCATCAGGAGCCCATGGAAGGTATCGACACTGACATTGGGATAGCCCTTTACCTCCTCTTTGATCATTTCTAGCTTCTCCTCGGGGGTAAAGAGGGACTGCTTATCATAGTTATGGGCGACGGCCACGATGACCTTATCGAAGATCTTGATTGCCCGCTTGATGATATCGAGGTGGCCGTAGGTGATGGGATCAAAGGAACCAGGGTAGACTGCGATCTTCTCCTCCATGTTCATCCTCCGTCACACAGTATTGACGATGCATTATAAAAGATGTGCTCCCCTGGTGTCAAATACACTCTTTCTTCTTCGCGCATAATCTTTAAGGAAGATATTCCTCCTGAACGAATCTCAGGGCCTCCTCCTTATTCCTCAAATCCCCTGCGATCTGCCTTTCCCTCACCGCGTTGAGGATCTCACCCATGCGCGGGCCTGGAGCATGGCCCAAGGCCAGCAGATCCCTCCCCTTCAGCAACGGTTCGGGGGCGATGAGGTCCTCCTTTTCGTACAGATCCCATATCCGTTGGCAGAGGTCCATAAATCGTCCCTGCTCCCTACGATCGCCGTTCCCCTTGGACCCTGTCTCGGCCAGACCCAACAGGAGCAGCAATTTGATTTCCTCGCCCATAGCATGGATGAGCCTCCGCAAGGCCTTATCCAGAGGCTCCCCGGTGGCGAGGGTAAGGATACGCATGTGGTTCTCCACGACGAGGACGACCCCATCCCTCACCCTGTTGGTGAACTTCAGACGCCGCATGATCCCCTGGGCCAGGCCGGAGGACTGCTCGGGGTGACCATAGAAGTGGACCTCTCCTTGTTCGTCGATGCCCTGAGTCGCGGGTTTGCCGAGGTCGTGGAACAGGGCGGCATACCCCAGGATGAGGCTATCCTGTTCCGTTGGTCGGAAGGAGAAAGGGTTTCCCTCCCTCGCTAATCTATCCACCTCTCGTACGACCTCAATGGTATGGGAGAGGGCATCGGTGAGATGATGGCGTCCCTGGGGAAGCGCTTCTAAGGCAGCTAGTTCCGGGAATATGCGAAAGAGAAGCCCGAGCTCGTGCATCAACCATAGGCCCTGGGCAGGGAGCGGAGAGAGGATGATCTCATCGAGCTCAGCCCTGATCCGCTCCGGCGCTGCATCAGTGAGCAACTCCCTGCGGCGCGCGATCTCCTCTTTCAATGGCTCAATCAGATCGAAGCCGGGCAGGGTACACCGGTAGCGTATCGCCCTGAGCATGCGCAGGGGGTCCGTCTGCAGGGCCTGGGGGGAGACCGGCTCGATCTTCCCTTCTTTTATATCGTTTATAGCCTTGGGGTCGGCATAAAACCTGCCTTGGTCAAAGGCGTAGGCGATGGCGTTGATGGTAAAATCCCTCTGGACGAGATCTTGTACTATATCATCACCCTTCATGACGGCGAAGTCGATGGTCTGCTCATCTTTAACCAGCCGATAGACCCCCTCCTTTCTCCCCTTGCCCATGGGGAAGAGGCTGGCGGCCAAGAGGTTCCCCAGTTGATCGAGAAAGGGTATCCCCACCTTTTTCAAGACGAAATCGTAATCCTTGACCTTCCTCTTCAGCAGGATGTCGCGGATCGCCCCCCCTACTAGGTAGAGGGGCACCTTTTGCTGGCTGGCTATTTCTGCAACCTGCTTGATGATGGGATCAGCCAAGATACGCTGCCTTACCTCACTGAGATCCTCCTGGAGCAGAGCAGAGATTTTATTTTTTCTTCCGACCTTCTCTCCTGTCACCCCTTTTCTCCTCACTTAACTTATCAGAGCGTATCGGTTTCTATGCAGACAGTCAAGAGCGCGCTCTGTTGAGATGTGCCGTTAAACTTTTTAAGAGTTCTTTAAATGCCTTTACACCGCTCCCCTATACGCCCTATAATGGACGCAGTGCTCAATCAAAGAGCGTATAGATAATTGCGAGGAGGTCAGCCATGCCTGAGGGGAAAAAACCACAAGAGGTGGGGATCAAGATTACGGACGAGATCTTAAGAGGCGTCTATGCAAACAATATGGTTGTGGCGCATACCAAGGAGGAATTCTTCGTCGACTTTATAAATGTCATCCCGCCGCAGGGGATCGTTACGGCTCGGGTCATCATAAGCCCTGGTCACATGAAAAGGATCATCAAGGCGCTGAGTGACAATGTAAGTAAATACGAGGCAAAGTTCGGAGAGATTGCCGAGGCGCCAGAACCAACCCATATCGCCTCGGCATAAGGAATATTTTTTGAGAAGCGAAAATACAAAAAAAGGAAGTCAATGGGGAGACAGAGGAGCAGCCGGATGAATCAACAGGAATTGCTAGAATTAAGTGATCTCAACCTTGCCGAATCCTATCGTGAGATTTCCAGGTGGAATCCAAATACGGATATGGCTGAGCAAGGCGATATTCTTTTTGTCAGTGGAGCCGGCACCTTCCCGGCGATCAACTTTGTCATCAGGGTCGGCAATAGACCGCAATCATCACCTGATATGCTCATTGATCGGGCACGGCAATTTTTTGCCGCTCGCAAGCGGTCTTTTAGCATCATTGTCCGGGCACATCTCGATAAGGACCTACTCGATACCTGTCAAGGGCTTAAACTCTATCAGGTAGCAAACGCCCCCGGCATGGTGATTGAAGATATGCTAGAAGACACCCCCTTGCCACCTGGCGCGCGGCTACAACAGGTCACGACCGAATCTATGGTGCACGACTTTGCCGAGGTAGCTGCGCGCAGCTTCACCGCGCTCGGTTTGCCTGAAGATGTGGGTAGGAGCGTCTTTAGTGAACCAAGCACTTTACTCGTACCTCATCTCTATCCTGTGGTGGCATACCTGGAGGACAAACCAGCTTCCTGTGCCTTGGCTCTTTTTAGTCATGGGATCGGAGGGATCTACTATGTGGGCACGATAGAGGCGGCGCGCGGCATGGGCCTGGCAGAACACTGCACCCGTGCTGTTGGAAACGCCGCCTTCAAGCTCGGCGCTCGTTGTGTTGTCTTGCAGGCCAGCCAATATGGTGAGCCGGTGTATAAAAGGATGGGGTACAAGGAATTCACGCGCTACCCATGGTTTATATGCCCTAGCCGTTAACAAAAGGTTACATGAATCAGGGAGTGTGAATTCTGGAATTCCGGGGGCATCATGTTTAATTATTGTCATAGCGAACATCCAAACGTACTATTTTGGCATGGCAAGGATAGCAGGGGTTGTTGCTCCCGAATCTCCACACCACATAGATTTTTAGACTATATAACCCAGCACGATGATTGAAAGGGATGGAGGTATACTATATGGCAGATATCAGGTTTGATGGAAGAGTAGCTGTCGTAACAGGAGCAGGTGCGGGAATCGGCAGGATATATGCACTTGAATTAGCAAAACGGGGCGCCAAGATCGTTGTCAACGATCTTGGCGTTGCCCGCGACGGTTCAGGATCGAGTCAGTCAGCCGCAGATGTGGTTGTTGAAGAGATCAAGGAGATGAACGCACAGGCTGTTGCAAATTATGATTCAGTATCAACCTTAGAGGGCGGAAAAAATATTATCAAGGCAGGCCTTGATGCCTTTGGGAAAATTGATATTCTCATAAACAATGCAGGCATATTGAGGGACAAAACCTTTCACAAGATGATTGAAGATGATTGGGATATGGTCATCAGTGTTCACCTTAAGGGTGCATTCTGTGTGACACAGCCGGCGATTGCTTATATGAGGGAAGCAGGATATGGCAGAATTATTTTTACCTCTTCAACATCAGGCCTGTACGGCAATTTTGGTCAGGTAAATTATGCCGCTGCCAAAATGGGCCTCGTGGGCATGATGAATGCATTGAAACAGGAGGTTGCGAAATACGACATAATGATCAATACAGTCGCCCCCAACGCATGGTCACGTATGACCCAAGATATATTCCCTCCAGAATTTGAGAAGAAGATGGCCCCTCAGTTCAACAGCCCGCTCGCGCTGTATCTTTGCTCCGAAGACTGCAAACAGACCGGCATGATAATTGTGAGCGGCGCAGGTTGGTACGGTCGTACGGCGATTGTTTCCGGTAGCGGCGTATGCATTGGTAATGCCAGCAGGGAGATCGCGGTTGAAGAGATACGGGATAATTTTGATAAAATCATAAGCATTGAAGAAGCCAAGACACATGACAGCGGTGCGGAGATATTCCAGTATATGACGCCGCTGCTTTCTCAAGGATAAACCATAGCGCGAATTACATTCGAGCTATCTCAGCATAAAAGCGAATATGAAAGAATGGGTATATATTGACGGTGTTCGTGCAGCTCGGTTATATCGCACTGCTCCTGTTCTTGTGAAGGCAGTTCACACCCTCACGAACGATCCCTGAGGGCCGTGAATATCCGCTCTGGCAGGCCTGCGAAATGGCCGCTGCTCATCACCACAATGACATCACCCGGTGCTGCCCCTTCGCTGCAGCGGGCGACAATCTCCTCGGAATCTTCTAAATAGGTTGCAGCGGCTGCCCCTTTCGCCTCCCTGATCTCCTCGGCAACCCTGTTAGGGTCCAATGCCTCCCCCTGCGAGGGGGGTGAAAAGATCTTTCCGATCACCACCTGGTCGGCCTTTCCCAGGGCTGCGGCAAGCTCTTGCTGAAAGACCCGCCTGCGCATGGTCTGGCTCCGGGGCTCGAACACGGCCCAGAGGCGCCCCTGCGGAAAGCGCGCCCTCACCCCGCGCAGGGTCTCTCTGATGGCCGTGGGGTGGTGGGCAAAGTCATCGATCACCGTTATCCCTCTTGTCTCCCCGATCACCTCCATCCGGCGCCTGACCCCCTGGAATGTCCGCAACCCCTCTCTGACCTGAGCCATGGGAAGACCGATGAGGATGGCGGCAACCGCAGCCCCCACGGCATTGCTCAGGTTGTGATCACCCCAGAGTCGGATCTCCAACTCCCCCAGCTTTTCACTTCCCCGATGGAGGGAAAAGATCGTCCCCCGGGGGGTTACGCGCACCCCCTGGGGTGACCATTCCCCTTTTCCCCCGAAGGTTTCCACCCGGCACTGCGCTCCTGAGATTATCTCCCCGACAACCGCATCATCAATACAGGCGATAAGGATCCCTTCTTTTGGGATGATGGCAAGGAGCTGGCCAAAGGCGTGCTTTACCTCCTCGAGGTTTTTGTAGATGTCGGCATGGTCGTATTCGATGCTATTGAGGATCACGACCTGAGGAAGGTAATGGAGAAACTTGGGCAGCTTATCAAAAAAGGCGCTGTCGTACTCATCCCCTTCCAGGACAACCCACTCCCCCTTGCCCGAGCGGAATCCGCGCCCGAAGTTTATCGGGACCCCGCCGACAAGAAAGGAAGGGTTCAGACCCCCTTGGAAGAGGAGCCATGCCAGGAGGGATGCCGTGGTGGTCTTTCCATGGGTGCCGGCCACTACTGCCGAGTGCCTCTTATCCAGGAGGACCTCCTCGATCAAACCGGGTAGTGAAAGGTAGGGTGTGCCCTTATCCAGGACCGCCTCCACCTCCGGGTTCCCCCGCGAGACAGCGTTGCCGATCACCACCAGGTCGGGAGAGGGGAGGAGATGGGCAGCGTCATACCCCTCTTCGACAACGATGTTACCCTCTCGCAGCAGCTGATCTGAGGGGGGATGGAAGGACGCATCCGAGCCCGTCACACGATACCCCATCTCCTGCAGCAGCAGGGCGGCCTGGGCCATGGCGATGCCGCCTATGCCGATGAAGTAGCAGTGTGCGCCCTTTTTCAGCATGGTCCCTGATTTGTTATAGATGATCCACGGCGGGGATGCCCTGACCCCTTCATTTATCCGTTATCCTTTTCTGCGGAAGGTCACCACCCCATCGTGAACCTGTATTGATACGCCGAGGGGGATGGTGAGATTGTGGGGTCCGTGGCCGGAGGGGAAGCCGAAGAGGATGGGGCCTTCGATTGCACCGAGGGCATCGACTATCACCTCGCGCAGGAGGCCATTGTCCGTATCGCACCCGGGCATCTGGCCGAAGACAACCCCTTTCACCCTAGCCAGCTTCCCCGCGCTCTTTAAATGGGTGAGCATCCTATCGATCTTATAGGGGGGTTCATTCACATCCTCCACAAAGAGGATCTTCCCCTGCAAATCGGGCTCATAGGGGGTCCCCACGGTCGTTACCAGGGAGGAGAGACACCCCCCGATGATCTCTCCCTGGGCCTCGCCCCTGCGCAGGCACGTGCAGGTGATCTCCTCGATCGGCTCGGAAGAGGTGAGCGCTCTTTTCAGGGCACGCTGCATCTCCTCTCCCCCTTGAACAAACTGGCTGGTGGCGATGTTGGGGCCGTGAAAGGGGATTACAAAACACCGTTGCAGCAGATAGATGAGCAGGACCGTGATATCACTGCACCCCACCAGGGGCTTGGGATGGCTGCGAATCACCTCGGGATCCAGATAGGGGATGAGCCGCTGGGCACCGTAGCCCCCCCGGCTACAGAGGATGGCCTTGACCTCAGGGTCGAGGAACATGGCCATAAGCTCCTCGGCCCTCTCCTGGTCCTTCCCGGCCAGGTAGAGGTGCTTTCTCTTCAGGAGGGAGGGGGAACACCTGATCCCAAACCCCATATCCCTCAATAGCCCCAGCCCCTGCTCAAGGTATTCCTCATTTCCCCTCGCGAGATGGCTGGCAGGCGCCACGATGCCGACGCAATCACCCGGCAAAGGCAAGGGAGGCATGATAGGGAGACGCAATCGTTTCATATCCCCTTGATCTCCTCAAAAACGACCTTTTTTAATTTTTTATACGCATCGAACTGCTGAGCTTGGAGAAAGGTACGCAGACTCCTCAGGGCAGGGGGGATATAGGCGCGAAAAAATTCCAATCCCCTGGCCTTGGTCAGAAACCCGAAGGCCCCCAGGATCTGCATGGCGCGATGGAGGGCCACCACGGGGTACTGCTCTTGAAAGCCCTTTGGGTCCACAATCGCCCGTTCCTGTATACGCCCCAGGTAATAGACAAGGAGCTCTTCCTGCACCCCGCGGTCCAGTTCGACATAGGGATCCAGCAACAGGGAGGCCAAGTCATACTGGAGGGGGCCTAACCTGCCCCCCTGGAAGTCGAGAAGCCCCAATCCCCCATCCCTCACCATGATGTTGCGGGACTGGAAGTCCCGATACAGAAAATACCCTGCCGGCGCTTCTGCCGCTTGCCGGGCCAGCTCTTCAAGCTCATCCCTCAACTCCTCGTCAGCGATGTCGAGGCCGAGATAGCCTTTTAGGAAGGCACTGTGAAAATACCCCGACTCCCAGGCCAGCATAAACCCCTGATCATACGGCGCGTTGTGGGTCAGGGCAGGATCAAATCCCTTGCGCCCTTCCACCTGTATCATGACCAGCACGTCGATGACCCGCTGGTAGGTCTCGATCAATCGCCTCCGATCACCCTTCATGCCCATGACCTCGGTCTGGAGGTGGCAATCGCCCAGATCCTCCATGAGAAACCAACCCCTCTCCCTGTCGTGATGGTAGATCGCCGGTACAGGAAGCCCCTTGCTCCCCAGATGCCGGGCGATGTAGAGAAAAGAATCGTTCTCCGTAACCCCGCGCTGATCCTGAGGCGGCTGAGCGTTGATCATGACTATGCAGCTCCCTGCCTTCCCCCTGACCCGATAAAAGCGTCTGCCTGAGCCTTCCGCGGCGATTTTCTCCCACGAGAGGTCTCCTTCCGAGCGGTATCCCTTGACAAACCGGAGCAGGTCCGGGGAGGGGATGATTTTTCTCTCATCTCTCTTTGCTCGAGGCATTGCTCACCCCGGAATCAAGATCTCCCCTCGATGCTCCCCCTTGACCTGCGTCCTGTCACCGACGATGCACCCCTCAACCATACCCCCTTTTTCAATCACGACTTGATCCCAGATGATGGAGTCCTTGATGAAGACCCCGCCCCTGACGTGGGTTTCCCTGCCCACACAGACGATCCCCTCCATCCGAACGCCCTCCTCGATACGGGCCTCAGGATGGATCATCGGCTTACGCTCCGCTTCCATAAGGTCCTGATGCAGGGCCTTATAGTCCTCCACCCTGCCGATATCCCGCCAATATCCCCCTTGCACGTGGTAGCCCTTGACAGCCTCCCCTCGGGAGGCGAGATCGATGTAGAACCCCATACTATCAAAATATCCGGCAGAGGGCATGAAGTCCAGGAGCCGGGGTGAGATGAGGTGGATCCCCGTAAAGGTCAAGATCCGAGCAGGAGAGGTGGATTTTCGTATCTCCCGCCCCCTGAGGCTGACGATTCTCCCCTGATCATCGATCCCCACCTGGTTGAAGCGGGGATCATCGCAGAGCACGAGGGTGGCGAGGTTGTTTGCCTCCGTGTGATAGTGAATGGCGGGCCTCAAATCCAAGGTATGATAGACATCGGCGTTGATCACCACGAAGAGCGGGACATCGCGGAAGAAATCGGCACAGTTCTTGATGCCGCCGCCGGTGCCCAGGATCTCGGGCTCAACCCTCACCTCAATCTCCAGGCCCCATCGCACCCCCCTAATGTATCGCTCTACCTGTTCTGCCAGGTGATGGGCGTTGATAACGATCCCCGTTGCACCCATCCCCTGTAACTGCTCAATGGTTATACCCAGCAGGGGCCGGTTCAAAACGGGGAAGAGGGGCTTCGGCCTGATGTTCGTCAGGGGCTCCAGCCTGGTCCCGAGACCCGCTGCCAGGATCATGGCCCTCATCAATCACTCGAAGAGGGTGGAGAAGGTTCAGGACCGGATCTTTGGAGACCTTGAGCCTTTCCCGGGGTCTCGAGGGGGAATGCCTTGCCGAAGCCGGAAAGGGCCGCCACGATGTCGGCGGGGAATCCCTGTCGATAGGCATTATATTCTTTGATGGCCTCGTTGTACCGCCTGCACTCGTCGGCGATGCTGTTCTCGATGCCGGCCAGCTCGTCCTTGAGGCGGATAAAATTCTGATCGGCCTTGAGGTCGGGATAGCGTTCCGTCACCACCTGCAATTGATCCAAGGCAATGGTTAGGTCGTTGTTCGCCGCGATCTTGTTGGGTCGCATCAGCGCCGTTGCAGCCTTGAGATGCGCCTTGGTAACCGCTCCGAAGACCTCCTGTTCATGTGGGGCATGCGATTTGACCGTCTCTATGTAGTTAGGTACAAGGTCCATCCGACGCTGGAGAAGGCCCTCTAGCGTTGTCCAGGCCGCCTTGATCCCCCCGTCCAAGGTCACCAATTGATCGCGGGTTCTCTTGACAGAAGGATACAATAACAGAATCAAGGCCCCGACTATGACGAAGCAGATCAAACAACCCTTCTTCCCCCCTGCCATGTCATCCCCCTTTCTTTCACCTTACATCTTATCTACCCCACAGGCGACTCCCCTCACCTCCTCGCTGTAGCCATCCATCACGAGCTTCAGCTTCTTTACAGGCAACAAGGCAGAGAGTGATTGAGTGGCTGCGGTCCCGGCCTTGCCTTGAGACCGGCTGCCGGCATCATGCGCCTCTTCGAGCTGGACGTCAAAGCAGAAAAGGGCTCCGATATCAGAACTTGACCTTTGGCGGCTGCTTGGCCTCCTCCGGTGCCTCGAAGAGGGGGGCCCGGGCGAAGCCGAAGATCCCGGCCACGAAGTTGCTGGGGAACCTCCGGATGTAGATATTATATCCCCTGACTGCCTCATTGTACCTCATGCGCTCCACGGCGATGCGGTTCTCGGTGCCGGCCAGCTCGTCCTGGAGACGGATGAAATTTTGATTGGCCTTGAGGTCGGGGTAGCGCTCCACCACCAACAATAATCTGCCCAGGGCAGCTGTCAACTGGTTATTGCCCTCTATCTTTTGGGATGGGGTTGTTGCCCCTGCGACCTGCGATCGCGCCTTGGTGACCTCTATGAAGACCTCCCGCTCATGCCGGGCATACCCCTTGACCGTCTCCACGTAGTTGGGTATGAGGTCCATCCGGCGCTGGAGCTGGTTCTCCACCTGAGCCCAGGCCGTCTTGACCCCTTCGTCCAAGGTCACCATATGATTATACATCCTGTAGAAGCCCAGCCCCAAAAACACAATGATGGCTAGGATAATTAGGACAACCTTGATTCCTCTTCCCATTTCATCCTCCTTTCTTTAACCTCACATCTTATCCACCCAAGCGGTGAGGCGACTCACTTCTTCGATATAGCTCTTCATGAGGTCCTTGATCACCCGCGCGGGGAGCTTGGTTTTCCCCTCCTTGACCTCCAACAAACGCAAGAAGGGCTCTGCCGCCAGCCCTGTCTCCGCCGCTACCGCCTTGATGACGTCAACCCTCTGATGGGGGATCTCTTTATCCCGCAGGTAGAGGATCCCCTGAAAGATGGAGATAAAGGTGGTGAGGGATTGCGAGGCAAGGGCCACGAGATTTATTCCCCACCCCCTGCTGGTGAGATACGCCCCCCTTAACTGGAGGAGTTTCCCCTTGACCTCCCGCTCCACTTGGAGGCGGAGTCGCTTCTGATTGATTGTGATCCCTGCCAGGGGATCTTGCCCCCACACTACCCGGTAGTGCTGCTTGATGTTCAGAAACTCCAGCGGGAAGGTGTCGAGCGAGGTGGCGATGTACTCGTCGGTCATAAAGAGGGGGGTGGTCACGCGGCGTCTATGCCATCTGGCAACTACCTTGAAGGCCTTACCGAGCTCCTTGATACCCTCCTCGGTGAGGACGATGAGGAAATTGAGATCCGACCTCCTCGGGATGTATCCCCCCCGGGCACCACTTCCATAGAGGCAAATGGAGAGCAGGTCTTCGCCGTAGATCCGTTGATAGTCGGTGGTGAACTCGGGGATTATATCATCCGGGGTCTGAGGCGCCTTTATCTTCTTTGCCCTTTTTTCAAACTCAGTCTTCAGGCTCGTCCCTATCCGTCTCAAGAGTGACTGTATCATCGTTGCCTTCCTCTCAAAAACCCCTGCCGGCTCCCCCGCCGCCGCTCATCCCGCCGCCGAAACCGCCGAATCCTCCACCGAAGCCGCCGCCGATCCCCGGGCCTCGGCCGCCTCCCATGAAGATCCAGGGGATGAAGAAAAAGGGGAACAACCCCCTGCCCCTGCCTCGGCCCACAAGGCCAAGGATGATGAACAGAACAAAAAAGAGAAGGGGGAGGAGGCCAACCACCCTTCTTGCCTTTGGTTGTACGGCTGCCCGAGGTGCATAGCGGTCCAGAGCAAGCCGCACCCCGGCGTTCTGGGCCACCACCTGGGCTACGGCAGCCATACCGTTGAGCAGGCCCTCACCATACTCATCCCGTCGCAGAAAGGGGACCACATATTGATCCAGGATATCCCCCATCTTGGCGTCCGGAAGGATCCCCTCCACACCATATCCGGTCTCAAACGTCACCTGCCTCTCCTTCACGGCCACGAGAAGCAGGATCCCTTTATCCTCCCCGCTTTTGCCGATTCCCCACGCCTCATAGAGCTTGTTGGCGAATATTCGCGGGCTTTCTCCCCCCACATCACGAAAGGTGGCCACTACCAGGGCCGTCTCTGTCTTATCCCAGAGGGCACGGGCCAGTTTGTCCATCCGGGCCTCGTATTCCGGTGGGATTACCTCTGCATAGTCGTTGACCGGGACATTCGTCTGGGGGAATGTCAAGGCCTGGGCCTGGATCTGGAGGGGGGTGAGGATGAGGGCGAGGAGCAAACCGACAAGGAACCATATCTTCATATATCTCTTCCCGTATCTCTCTCCCGTGCGAGGCATCCTTCTATTAGGCCGAAAAAAGTTTTACCCTTATAGCATCTTTACCCTGCGGTTGCAAGGGGGCTTAGATTTCCTTGTGGGCCATTGCCTTGAGGGCCTGCATATCATCCCAGTCCAACCCATCCCAGCGGCAGGGGAGGATGCTGTTGTTGTGAAAGAGGGGTTCTCCTGTCAGGTCAAAGGGAGAACACCGCACCGCTTCTTCCCACAGTGCGGTGCCGGGAAGGGGGGAGTACTCCGCCACATAGGGTCGGGCGCCGGACTCCGCAACGAAACGGATGGTCTCCTCTACCTCGTCACGCGCTTGGCTTGGAAGCCCGGCCAGGACATAGGTCCCGATCTCCCGTGGGGCATATCCTGCTTGTTGAAGGTTTTGCATTGCCGATTGGAACTCGTCCGTGCTCACCTTTCCCCCTGTTGCCCTTTGGCGCTCCTGGCTCGCGGTCTCCAGGCCGAGGCGGAGCGTGACAAAATTCACTTTATGCAGCAGGTGCGCCACCTCCTCGGTGATTCCCCGAGCGTGGAGCCCATTGGGTGCGTGAAATCGGACCCTGATACCCTTTTCCCCTATCCCCTGCAACAAGGTGACGGCGAACTGACGATCGATCAACAGGGCGTCGTCGTAAAAAGCGATATCCTCCACGCCATACCCCACAACACACCGGCCTATCTCGTCAACCACCCGGGCGGGGTCTCGCCTGATAAATCGGGGGTTGAGGAGATGGGAGGCACAGTAGGCGCACCGAAAGGGGCACCCCCGCGAGGTGAGGCAACAGCAGTAGTCGAGATGGGGATAGAGGCCAAAAGCAGGGGAGGGGAGGCTGTCGAGGTCATTCAGGTCGGGGGGAAAGGAAGGGGAGGCGCCGGTTAACCCCTCCAGAAGCTCCAGGATCTGAGTCTCACCCGGCCCCCTGCAAATGAAATCCGCCCCTGAACTTGCCTCTGCATGCTCCGCGCAGAGGGTGGCGTAGACCCCCCCTAAGATCACCGGCACCGCCGGAAAGGTCTCCTTGACGACCTTGATGACTTCGTGAACACCTCGATACCAATAGGTCATTCCCGAGGTGATGAGAACGGCTTGGGGTGCCGAAAGGGCATGCAGGGCTTTCCTGAAGGCCTCAGGGGGGAGGCCAAAACGGAAGAACCGGCGGGGGATTGCCCGCAGAGGAGATGGCTTTGCCACCTCTTCTCGATAAAAGTGTCCGCGGTGATCTGGTCTTCGCTTGGGTTCTTTTATGCTGAGGGTTTTTAGGGCAGTATGATGAACATCAAGGCAGTCGATATAGTTGATGGTCCAGCCATTTTTCTTGAGAAGGGCAGCAAGATAGAGAAGCCCCAGGGGCTTAGCCCAGAGGTCATAGGCCGCGAAGTCGTAAACCCACGGATTGATCAGGAGGAGATTTCTTCCTTTCCTTCCCAACGGGCCTCCCCAGGGGTTTACCCCCTGCAAACCTCAACCACCATCGCCACGTCCGGGTTTGTCATGATCTTGGTGAACCTCAGGTGGTGTAAAGCGCTGTTCAACGTCCCGACGGCATGTTGAACCCCTTGCTCACTATGCTTGCGAACCAGCAGGTTACATTCTTGTGGCGGTGGGGCTGATCGGCTATTTTTCCTCATGATGAAATACATGCAGATGGGGATGAGAGTGCGTCTTACCTTTATGCCTGTGGCTATGTACATGTATGAGGTTATTCGCCTGAAGCAATGGACTATCTTCCAAGATCTCCCGCGGGTTGCCGGTCCTTACTATTCTCTTTTCCTGGCCGAATACGTACACCACGTCCGATATTTCCTCAACGATATGCAGATCGTGCGTAGAGGTAATTATTGTTTTACCGGCAGCATTGGCCTGGAGCAACAAGTCGATGATATGCCTGGTTGTCAGAGGATCTAACCCTGCTGTCGGTTCATCCACCATAAGAACATCGGGATCAATTATTAATGTGGATGCTATCGCAACCTTGCGCCTTTCACCGATGCTAAGCTGATGCGGCGATCTATCCAATAAATCTTCGATATTCAGGATACTAATCAGTTCATCGAGGCGCTTCTCAATCACCTTTTTATCGACCCTTAACTGGAGCGGACCAAAAACAATATCTTCCTTTACGGTTGGGCAAAACAACTGAATGTCGGAATTCTGAAAAACCAATCCTACTTTCTTTCTAAAATTCACAGAGAAGCCTTCATCGTTCAATAGGGTCTCGTCCAATTCGCGGCCAAAGGCCTTCATGGTGCCTTTGTCGGGGAAAATAAGTCCGTCCAGCATATGTAGGAGCGTTGATTTGCCGGAACCATTTGCACCGATAAGAGTTATTCGCTCTCCCTGCCGGATCGTGATGTCCACGCCGCATAAGGCGGGATATCTCCCCAGATACGAGAAATAAACATCCTTTAGCTCAAAGATAAAACTATCCATAATGCCTCTTTCAGATTTTCAGCCAATAGTTTAAATATATCATCGAAGCAGATAGTATGACAACAAAACATAACCACAATCCATCCTTCGCGGTAATTTTAAAATCATCCATGACAACCGGCTCTCCCCGATATCCCCTTGAGAGCATTGCCTTATACACTGCTTCATTAAGCTGATACGAGCGATTCCACAGATACGCGATGTTCCACGCAACGATATGCTGTCCTCTTTTGTAATGAACCTTTGTTCCTACTCGGCTCTTGATGGCAAGGTAGACATTTTCGATTATCTCGACAAAGAGATAGATATATCGGTAGCACATCCCGAGGGTCATCACAAAGACTTGGGGTATGCCAAAAACGCGTAAAACCTTGAGCAGCTCAAAATGCTTCGTCGTAATACTCAAAAGAACGGCGAACGATACGGAGGTTAGGACGCGCATGATAAAAAATAGTGCCCCAAACAATCCTTGGCGGGTGATACTGAGTTTTATGCCGACGATCTTGAAAGTAACTAACGGGTCCCCGGGGGTAACGACGTTAAACAAGGCAGGTATGGCGATAAAAAGCGAAAACAAGGGGATGAATATCCACGTCCGTTTCAAGAAAAATCCCATGTTGATCTTAGAGCAGAGCGCCAGCAGTAAACATAACGCATAAAGGCATAATAAAATGAAGAGATTCTTCGTAAGCAGTATTTGTACGATGAATAGGAGGAAGGTTAAGATCTTGATCCTTGGATCTAACGCTTGCAAAAGACCTTTCTTGGATGCATAGTCATCTGCAAAGATCGATTCCTTTAAAAAGGATAGAGCGCCCCTGATGGAGCGCTCTATGAACGTATTGTTTTTAAACACCCCTATTTACCCTTCTTAGCCAACAGCTTGCCTATAAGCAATGTCGCACTGACGATAACGGCTATACCAGCGACGGCAGATATGATGTATGCAAAACTGAGCTGCGACAAACCCTTTTCCTCCCATCCCTTAAAGGCATAGTCAGGCAGAGGCGCGTTCCATAAGGGCGCAAGTTTTTCTAACCCCTTGGGGACATACCCGACGAGTTTCTTGATCTCATCCATTCCCCATTCACCCCAGGCAGCACCTGCCTTAAAATGTTCGGGGATCAACAGCCCGAGGGGAGAGAGGACGATCAAGACGCCTAATCCTATCCACAATTTGGTCGTGATTTTCATGGTTATCCCCTCCCTTCTTTAAGAAGCTCGGGCGCCTGTTTTTGTAAAAACTTTATCACGAGGGCGGTTACGATGGCCTCGACCCAACCGAATATCAGGAGGTGCTCGCCAACCATGGCCGGCACCGCAATATGCGATCCATAGGGAGAATAGAGGGCCTGGCCATCGGCTGTATGGTGCAACAAGGGCTGCAGCCCGAATTCCACCCCGGCAAAGAAAGCCGCCACATTGAGGCCAATATACCCAGCTACTCCTGCTGCCAGCACCCTTCTGTTTGAACCAACAGGGGCGTTGAGGCTCAGCGCCTTGTAGAGATAATATCCCACAAAGGGTAACACAAAGGCCATGTTAAAACAATTAGCTCCAATCGCGGTGATGCCGCCGTCTCCGAATAATAATGCTTGCACGACCAGGGCCACGGTTATGGCGATGCATGCCGCCCATGGCCCGAGGAGGATGGCTGCTAAGACACCGCCGACTGCATGGCCGGTGGAGCCGCCGGGTATGGGGATATTGAACATCATAATCACAAAGCTAAAGGCGGCACCTATGGCTAACAGGGGAACCTGTTTCGCCTTAAGGGTCTTCTTAACTATCCTTGTAGCAACTGTCCATATCGGCAACATCGCCGCGTAGAAAAAACCGCAGGTCGCCGGTCCTAAATATCCGTCTGGTATGTGCATGTCTTTTCCTTTCTCATTTAAAATGCGTAGACACAGAGTAAAACTACTGAGTCATGGACATCTGCATGAGTGCCGATGACTACCCTCTGGTAGCCTAACAGCACTTGCAACCTATCGCAAGACCAACCTATCCCGGCAGAGATGAAAGATATATTACTGCAGAGATGCGGATTCTTTAGCCATCATCACCTCCCTCCTTAATGTCATTTTTCTCCATGCCGTGTTAAAACTCCAGAGTGCCCCTTATCCCGATGACTGTTACAGGGCCGAACCTTGCATCCCCCTGGGCGTTCCAGAGGACCTGGAGGTCAGGGGAGATGGCGATATGGTCGTTCAGCTGGAAGCGGTA
>Ga0299915_10000161_pt1 | contig 51564 bp, 43 predicted proteins | sample RVTome_13_FD_200263 | JGI IMG/M metagenome (GOLD analysis project Ga0299915, IMG submission 200263) | Soil microbial communities from uranium-contaminated site in the Upper Colorado River Basin, Wyoming, United States - RVT92D227 (version 2) ...
AGCCGCACGAGCGCGAGCTTGACCATCGCGAGCCCGAGCACGAGCGAGATCAGCTCGCCGCCCTCGCGGAGCGACAGGCCGATCGCGCCGAGGCTGCCCTCGAAGCCGGCCTTGAAGCCCCTGAAATCGATCTGCGGCGTGTCGAGGTAGACCGCGAGCGTCCCGAGCACGACGCCGGCGAGCCCGAACCACATCCACCGCGCGCGAGGCCTCGGGGCGCGCCAGATCGCGGCGCTGACTCCGACGAGCAGGATCGTCCCGATCTGCCGCGTCGAGCTGCCCGCGCTGAACCCACCGAGGAAGATCAGCGGGACCCAGGCGCGTCGCGGTTGCCAGCGACAGCGGTACGGCGCGAGTAGCCACAGCGCGGCGGCCGCACCGTAGATCCACGTCGCGACGTACGGACGATGGAACCAGGTGGTCGCGGCGCGCGGAGTCGCGATCCAGATCAGCGACGACCCGACGACGAGGCCGACGAGATCGTTCCACACGTCGAACCGCGGCAGCCGGCGCCTCGCGATCGTGAACAGGCCGATCACGAGCGCGAGCCCGACGAGCGGCGTCACGATCGCGTGGACCACGGTCGAGCGAGCGAGGACAAAGCCGATCAGATCCGAGAACGTGAAGTGCGCCGACAGGAACTCGAGCACGCGGTCCGGGAACGCCAGGTGCTCGTACGTCCTCGACCACCGCCAGTCCGTCCAGTCGTCACCTTGCAGCGGCGACACCCACGCGATCACCCCGTGGAGCGCGAGCGCGATCGCCACGAACGCGTACGCGACGGCGCGCGCCACCGGCGACCGCGCCTCGCTCACCGCCAGTACCGCCCCGACAGCCAGCAGCGATCCGGCTCGCACATGATCGCGGTGTGGATGCCGCGGCACTCGAGCGCGATCGGGAGCATCGGGCCCACGCCGTCCTCGTCGGGTACGAGCTCGACGCGCCGGGTCTTGCCGCAGCCGAGGATGTACGACGCCTCGAGGCGCTTCGGCAGGCTCGGCTTCCAGACGCGGATGTGCGCGCGGCCCCACGAGTCGTCGTGCGGCCGGCCGTCGACGAAGTCGAAGCCGCTCGGCGTCCAGTCCACGACGATGATCGGGCGGTGCAGCGGATCGTCGAACTGCGTGTCGACGGCGCTCACCGTGTAGCGCACGAGCCGGTGGCCCTGGTAGTTGCCGAGATCGGTGGTCACGAGCAGGCGGCGCAGCTGGGCGAGCGACCACTCCCAGTACGTCGGGATGTACGCGACCGGCGCGAGCTTCGCGGCGACCTCCGGCGCGAGCGGGGGATCATACGTGCGCGTGGCGATGTAGTGATCCGGCGGCGAGGGCTGGGCCGAGCGCTGGTACGTGTCGAGCTCGATGTTGCCGAGATCGAAGACCTCGTGACCCACGTACTCGCGGAGCGACGCGTAGCGAAAGTCATCGCCCCAGTGCCAGCGCGAGCGGCGCTTGTACTCGTAGGACGGGATCCGCGCGATGGTGCCGGGCTTCGTCGCGCGAAGCAGCGCGATGCGCTCGTCGTTCTCGGCCTTGACGGCGGCGTAGGTCTGGACGAACCGGATCGCGTGATACGCGAAGATCGCGAGGCACAGGCCGACGACGAACCGCCGCACGGCGCGCTCGGCGAGCAGCTGCTCGGCGAACACGGCGAGCGCCGCGACGAGCAGGACGGCGGACGCGTAGAACAGCCGCTCGCTCGCGGTCGGCGACGCGAACAGCGTGACGATGATCGCGCCCGACGCGAGCAGCAGCACCGCGGCGGTCAGGACGGTGGAGCGCGGCAACGCAGGGACAGGCTCGCCGCGCCGCCGGATCGTGTTGACGTAGAGCAGCGCCGCGACCACGAACAGCAAGATCCCGACGCGCGCCTCGCCGACGAAGTCGAGCAGGATCTCGAAGCAGCCGTCGAGGCCGCGCTCGGATAACAACCGCACCGGCGTGTTGCGCGTCGCGAGGCCGGCGTAGCGCACGGCCTGGCCGGGCGCGAGGAACAGCATCGGATAGCCGATGTAGAGCCCGACCGCGCCGGCGATCATCCAGCTCCGCAGCCGGCGCCTGCGCCACGCGACGTAGAGGAAGCCGGCCATCGCGACCATCGCCGTCGGGCCCGTGTGCTCGTTGCACATGCCGGCGACCCAGCCGAGCACGAGCATGAGCGGCGCGGCCCACAGCCGCGGCCGGTCGTGCGCGCTCGCGAAGCCGAGGCGATACGGGACGAACAGCGCGAGCGTGATCGTGAACGCCCACAGGTAGTTCGTCGCGAACGGCCGGTAGAAGTAGATGATCCCGGGGACCGGGATGACGAGCCAGATCATCACCTGGATGAACAGCAGCAGCTGGAGGTCGCGCACCGTGGGGCGCGGCCAGCGCGCGAACGCGATCGCGAACGTGATCGGCAACACGGCGACCTGGACGAGCGGCGTGAGGATCAGATGCACGACGCGCGGGCCGTTGACGATCGCGAGGAACACATCGCCGATCCGCGGGTTGAAGTGGAAGTAGTTGTAGTGGCCGTACTCCCAGATCGCGCTCGGCCCGAACTCGTGGTGGCGCCAGTACGTGAGCTGGTACCAGTCGTCGAGCAGCACCGGCGTGTTCCAGGCCTGCACGAAGAACAGCAGCCAGAGTCCGAAGGCCGCGCAGGCGAACACCAGGCGTTCTCGGCGCAAGGTCATTGTTTAACCTCTCGCGCTCGCTCGGCCGGACGGCCTCTCTCGCCTCCGGTCACTGTTTAACCTCTCGCGCTCGCTCGGCCGGACGGCCTCTCTCGCCTCCGGTCACTGTTTAACCTCTCGCGCTCGCTCGGCCGGACGGCCTCTCTCGCCTCCGGTCATCGCGCCCCGTGGGTAACACTTTCCGGCCAGTGTGACGAGCGCTGCGGTCGCCCCCGTCACGGCCGAAACCGTTCCGTTCGAGGCACCATGCTATAAGCTGGGCTCGATGGGTCCGGTGATCTCGATCGTGGCTCCCGCCTACAACGAGGAGCGGAACCTCGCAGAGTTTCTCGCAGCGATCGTCCCGGTGCTCGAGGGGATCGGCGAGACGTTCGAGATCGTGTTCGTCAACGACGGCAGCCGCGACGGCACGCTCGGGATGCTCGCGGCCGCGGCCTCGCAGGACTCGCGCATCAAGGTCATCGGGCTCGCGCGCAACTTCGGCAAGGACGTCGCGCTCACGGCGGGCCTCCAGCACGCGAGCGGCCAGGCGATCATCCCGATCGATTGCGATCTGCAGCATCCCGTGGAGCTCATCCCGCAGTTCGTCGCGAAGTGGCGCGAGGGCTTCGACATGGTGCTCGGGGTTCGCAGCAAGCGCGACGAGGAAGGCTTCCTGCGCCGCACCTCCTCGCGCGCGTACTACAAGGTCATGCGGTGGATGACCTCGGTCGAGATCCCGCCGAACGCGGGAGACTTCCGGCTGATCGATCGCAAGATCGTCGACGTCATCAACCAGATGCCCGAGCGTCACCGCTTCATGAAGGGCATCTTCGCGTGGCCCGGCTTCAAGGTGACGTCGATCGAGTTCCAGGCGAACGTGCGCGCGAACGCGACGCAGTCGAGCTGGAGCTTCTTCAAGCTGTGGCGGTTCGCGCTCGACGGCCTGTTCTCGTTCTCGACCGCCCCGCTCAAGATGTGGACGTACGTCGGCGTGCTGTGCGCGATCGCGTCGTTCGTGTACCTGGCGATCACGGTGATCCAGAAGGTGGCGTATGGCATCGACGTGCCGGGCTACGCCTCGCTGCTCATCCTGCTGCTGTTCTTCAACGGCCTGTCGCTGATCTCGAACGGCATCCAGGGCGAGTACATCGCGCGGATCTTCGAAGAGGTGAAGGGCCGGCCGCTGTACGTCGTCGGGCAGAAGTTCGGGTTCGACGCGGACGTCGTGGCCGCGGCGACGAAGGCGACGGCCGCGAAGCCCCGGGTCCTCGAGGGTGGCAGCGAGCCGCCGGCCTCCGCGCGCGAAGCGAGCTGACGCGAGATGCGCGCCAGCCGCGGAGCGCGGATCGCGTTCGCGGCGCTCTGCCTCCTGATCGTCGCGTGGACCGCGGTGATGTCCGCGCTCGAGCCGGTGATGCTCGACGGCTGGTTCATCGACCACTGGCAGCACGGCCACGCCAGCTTCGTCGACTACGTGCACGGCAACTGGAGCGGCCAGTTCTTCTGGGGCAACGCGCGGCTCGGCCAGTGGATCACCGCGTTCACCTACGGCGAGGTGTTCCACCTCAGCTTCACGCCGCTCTGCGTGCTCGCGCTGTTCCTGCTGCTGCTCGTCCACGTGCGCGGTCGCTGGCCGACCGCCGGGTGGAGCGATGCGTGGATGCTGCTCGGCTTGCTCGGCGTCAGCGTGCTCGCGCAGCCGCAGCTCGGCCCGCTGCTGTTCTACCGGCCGTTCACCGCGAACTACGTCGTCGGGCTCGTCGTCCAGCTGATCTGGATGGTGCCATTTCGCTTCGCGCTCGAACGCGAGGTGCGGCGCTCGCTCGCCGGCGAGCTCGCCGCGGCGGCCGGCATGATCGTCCTCGGAGTCGCGGCCGGGGCGTGCAACGAGCACACGGGACCGGCGTTGATCCTCGCCGGCGTGATCGTGGTGATCCGGTTCGCGCGGCGGCGCCGGCTGCGCGCGTGGATGATCGCGGGCGTCGTCGGGTTCGTGGCCGGCTATCTCGCCCTGATGCTCGCGCCTGCCCAGGCGACCCGGTACTGCGGCGTCGCCGAGATCTCGCTCGCCGAGCGAATCGTCGACCGCGGCGTGCTCGGCAACCTCAAGATCGTGTTTGCCCTCGTGTGGGCGGGGCGCTGGGCGTGGGTCGGGCTCGCCGTGGCCGCGCTCGCGTCGCGACTCGCGCGACCGCGGCCCGGCCTCGATGCCAGGCGCGCGGCGCTCGCGTGGTTCGCGCTCGCCGCCGCGATCTCGGTCACGCTGCTCGCGTCACCCAAGCAGGGCGATCGGCTGCTGTTCGCCTCGCTCGCGTTGGCGACGATCGGGATCATGGTGATCCTCGACGGGCTCGCCGGCGATCGAGCCCGCGTGCGGGCCGCGATCGCGGGCGTCGCGGGTGCCGCGGTCGCGACCGCGATCGTGTGGAGCGTCGCGATCCAGCGCCGCGTGGCGAACGACTACGAGGACCGGCTCCGCGTGCTCGCCGCCGCCGCCCCCGGGACGGTCGTGCACCTGCCGATGCTGCGGGATGGTTCGTCGCGGTGGTTCCTCGGCGATGACCTGCCGTCGGACTCGCACCGCCACCACGTCGCGAACCGCTACCAGCTCGACGCGATCGACCTCGAGGGTCACCCGACGATCCCGTACCGCTACGAGGTCCGCTATCAGCTCGCCGGCGCCGCGCGCGTCACGACGCGCCAGTTCCTGCCGCTGCAGCACCTGTGCGAGACCCGCCGTGACTTCGCGGACGAGGTCGCCGCGCTGCGGGCGGCCCACGGGGCGCGGCTCGCCGGCGCCGAGCTCGCGGTCGCGCCGCGCACGCGCGTCCCCGACCTCCGCGAGCTCGTCGCGAGTCGCTGGCGCGATGGCCGCATCGTGGCGCCGACCGCCTCGGTCAAGAACGAGGGCTACACGCGCTGGATCTCGGTCGAGCGCGGCGGGCTCACCGGCACGCTCGACGTGATCCTCGTCGGGCCCGGTCGCATCGAGCACCTCGAGCCCGACGGCGGCCGGTGGCCGTATCGCCCGTGGGGCCGCGGGACGTACTGGATCGTGACGTGCGCCGGCGACGACTGCTACCTCGCCGAGACCGTGCGTCACACGCAGGTGTGAGCCGGGCGCGCGCGGCGTCCGACGAGCACCACGATCGAGAGGCACGTCGCCAGCACCATCCAGTGCGAGTAGCGGTAGTCGGGCGTCGGTGCGAGCAAGACGAGCGAGGACTCGAGCACGATCCCGCTGCTCAGCAGGGCGAACACGTCGCGGTGCCGGCGGGTCGCCGCGAGCAGGAGGATCGCGATCGCCAGGTACATCCACGGCTTGAACAGAGGCGTGAACCGGTTGAGCCCCGTCAACCACGAGGTCAGCTCGTGCTGCAGCGTCGACGCGCGCGTGCTCATCCCCATGTCGAGCACGGTCTGCGGATACTCGAACTCGCGCTTCGCGACCGGCCAGCTCGGGATCCCTCGCGTCAACGACAGCACCTCGACCATGACGGCGAGCCGATGCTGCACGTACGCGCCGGGGTATGTCGTCAGGACCTCCTTCCACACGCGCTCGATCGCGTCGCGCTGCGGCTTCGGGCCCGGGTCCGCGCCGTAGACCGGGAGGTGCCAGAGCCCGGCCGGAGCCGTGACGATCGGAAAGAAGTTCCTCGGCGTGTAGCGCTTCCGGATGTGCCCGTGGATGTCCTGGTGCTGCTGCAGCTCGGTGCCCTCGAACAGGCGCTCGAGCTCCGCGTCGGAGATGGTGTCGACATGCGCGAGCGTCCCGACGATGTCGTGGACCGCGAGCGACGAGTGCCAGTAGTACATCCGCTGATCGGTGAGCGCCGCATTCAGCGTGAACGCGGCCCCGGTGATCGCGAGCCACGCCGCAAGCGCGATCGCGTAGCGCTTGAGCCAGGGCGTGCCGGGTCGCAGCTCGAACACCAGGATCACGAGCGGGAACGTCGCGGCGAACGCGTTGTAGCGGACCGCGGTCGCCGCGAACAGCGCGAGCAAGCCGGCGATCCGCAGCGAGCGACGCGCGTCGAGCAGGCCGACGAGCCCGAGCACGAGCATCGCCGCCATCAGGCTGTCCTTCCACACCACCGCCATCGTCACCAGGATCGGCGGGAACACGAACAGCCCGCTCGCGATCCACGCCGCCCGGTTCGGCGCGAACGTGCGCCGGAGCAGCGCGTGGAGTCCGGCGAGGAACACCACGGACTGCAGCACGAGGATCGCGAATGGACCGGCGACGAGCTGCTCCGCGCACCAGAACACCAGGTTCATCGCGGGCGGGTGGCTGTCCGTGTAGACCCCGGTGCGCGCTTCCTTGAGGTGATCGAAGGTGTCGGCGGTCATCTGGCCGGGAAACGCGTAGACCATCAGCACCAGCCAGGCGATCGAGAGCACGACGAGCGGTGGCGCCGCACGCACGCGCTGCATCACGGCTCGCAGCACTACGGCTTCCGTCCGACGACCACCAGGTACTCGTTGACGAACCCGCGCGTCGCGGTGGTCCACAGCCGGCGGACGAGCGAGCGAGGATGCGTCGCGTAGTAGCGGACGAGCCGCGGCCGGAGCTGGTAGCTGCGGCTCGACGAGCGCGCGAGGGTACGCAGGCGCAGCGGGGAGAACCGCTGGGTCTGGGTCATGTGATCGAGGATGCAGAGGCCGACCGAGCCGAACAGCGCACGGAACTCGGCGTCGGAGAAATCGTGCAGGTGATACGGATTGACGTCGGTCGAGAGCGTGGTCGGAACCGAGCCGATGAGCAGGCCGCCCGGCGCGACGAAGCTCGCGAGCCGCGCGACGAACCCGCGCGCGTCGGGGACGTGCTCGATCGTCTCGAGGCTGACCACGACGTCGAACGGCCGCGGCGGCTCGTACTTCATGCCGTCGCTCGCGAGGAATTCGATCGCGGGCGCCGCGTAGCGCTCGCGGGCATACGCGATCGTCTGCTCCGACAGATCGATCCCGGTCACGGAGGCGGCGCCGGCGGCGTGCAGGATCGCCGAGCCGTAGCCGACGCCGCACGCGAGATCGAGCACGCGCTTGTTGCGCACCCAGCGCGCCGCGAACCGATAGCGCGCGGCGTGGATCTCGAACGTCTCGCGCTCGATCGGATCATCCGACAGCCGATCCGGAATGATCCGCTCGAGGTCGCCTCCGTCGGTCGCTGCAGCCACGCGGGTCGCACCCTATCGATGGCCACCAGGTGGGTCAAGCTACGCGGATCGTGACCCGGATCATGCGACGAGGGCCGTCGTTGGCTCGCGCTCCGAAGCTGTGTATGGTCCCCCCGTTCCATGTGCGGTATTTTCGGCGTCCTCGTCGGGCTGGACGATCCACAGCTCGATCGTGACTTCGTCCGAGCGACGGTGGTGTCGCTGCTGCGATTCTCCGAGACGCGTGGTCGAGAGGCGGCCGGGCTCGTCGTCCACAACCGCGAGCGGATCGAGGTCCTCAAGCAGGCCGGCTCGGTCTCCGAGTTCCTCGAGGATCCCCGGCTGCGCGCGATGCTCGATCGCGCGCTCGCGCAGTCGAGCCGCGCGCACCCCGCGCTCGCGATCGCCGGTCACTCGCGGCTCGTCACCAACGGCGCTCAGTCGAACGGCGACAACAACCAGCCGGTGATCGCCGGCCGCGCGGTCACGCTGCACAACGGGATCGTCGTCAACGACCGCAAGCTGCTCGAGCGCTACCCGCAGCTCTCCGCCAAGGGCGAGGTCGATACCGAGGTCCTCGCCGAGCTGCTCCGCCTCAAGCTCGATCAGCGCGGCGACCTCGTGTCGGCGGCCCGCGAGACCTTCGCGGAGATCGAGGGCTCGGCCTCGATCATGATGATGTTCGAGGACCTCGACTGGGTGTTGCTCGCGACGAACACCGGGTCGCTGTTCCAGCTGCGCAACCGGCGCGGCACGCTCACCGCGTTCGCCTCGGAGCGCTTCATCCTGCAAAAGCTCGTCGACTCGAAGGGCTTCACCGAGCGCGTCGGTCCGTGCGAGCTCACGCAGATCAAGGCGGGCACCGGCGTCGCGATCGAGCTCGACGGCCTCACCGCACGCCCGTTCGAGCTGACGAAGGCGACCGTGGGTGACGAGCCCGTCGCGCCGAACGGTCACCGGCTCGAGATGATCGATTTCAGCTCGCGCGCCGATCGGCTGAAGCGGTGTGTCCGCTGCGTACTACCCGAGACCTATCCGTTCGTCGACTTCGACGAGGCAGGCGTCTGCGCGTACTGCCGCACCTGGAAGGTGATCACCCCGAAGGGCTCGGACTCGCTGTTCGAGGCCGTCGAGCAGTACCGCTCGAAGGACGGCAGCCCCGACGTGATCGTCGCGTTCAGCGGCGGGCGCGACTCCTCGTACGGCCTGCACTACGTCAAGAACGTGCTCGGGATGAACCCCGTCGCGTTCACCTACGACTGGGGCATGGTGACCGACCTCGCGCGGCGAAATCAGGCGCGCGTGTGCGGCAAGCTCGGCGTCGAGCACATCATCCGATCGGCGGACATCAGCGCGAAGCGGCGCTACGTGCGCAAGAACGTCGAGGCGTGGCTGAAGAAGCCCGAGCTCGGCATGGTCACGTTGTTCATGGCGGGCGACAAGGAGTTCTACGCGCACGCCCGCCAGCTGCGGAAAGAGACCGGGATCAAGCTCGTCATATTCTGCAACGGCAACGAGATCGAGAACGCGCCGTACAAGGTCGGCCTGTGCGGCATCCGGGAGGATGATCACGGCGCGACGCTGACCGGCATGTCGCTGCGCAATCGCACCAGCCTGCTGTGGTACTTCGCGAAGAACTACCTGAAGAACCCGGCGTACCTCAACGAGTCGCTCGTCGACACCGCGAACGCGTTCTATCAGACGTTCATGGTCAAGGATGACTTCCTCTACCTCTTCCACTACCTGCCGTGGCGCGAGGACGTCATCCTCGACACGATCCGCGCCGAATACGACTGGGAGATCGCGTCCGACACCTCCACCACGTGGCGCATCGGCGACGGCACCGCGCCGTTCTACAACTACATCTATCACACGATCGCGGGCTTCACCGAGGACGAGGTGATGCTCTCGAACATGGTGCGCGAGGGTCACCTCGATCGGGACGAGGCGATGCGCCGCGCCATCGACTACGCGAAACCTCGGTGGCCATCGATCCGCGAGTACGCCCAGCTGATCGGGTTCTCCGCCGAGGAGGCACTCCAGATCATCAACGCGGCGCCGAAGCTCTACTAGAGTGACGCGCCCCGACGCAGCCGAGCAGGGACGCCTCCGCCGCGACGTCGGGTGGAATCTCGTGCCCGTCGCGCTGCTCGCAGGAGTGGGGCTCGGGCTGCACTTCGTGATCGGCGCGTGGTGGGACGCGTCGGCGCTCGGCTCGTTCAGCCTCGTCACGACCGCGTTCTTCTCGTTCGCCGTGCTCGGCGCCTGCGGGCTGCAGTACGCGGTGCTGCGCGCGATCGCCGAGGACCCGACCGATCGCGATCGAGTCGCGGCGATCGTCGTCGGCGCGCTGCTCCCGAACCTCGTGCTCGCCGCGGCGACCACCGCGCTGTTCGTCGCGTTGCGCGAGCCGATCGGCCGGCTGCTCGATAGCCCTGCGGTCGCCGAGGGTATCCTGTGGGCGGCGCCGGGGCTGTTCTGCTTCGCGATCAACAAGGTGTTGATGGGCGTGGTGAACGGGCTGCGGCGCATGCGTGCGTTCGCGGTCTACACGTCGTTGCGCTACCTGCTGATCGCGATCGGCCTCGTGCTCGCGCGCGTGTGGCGGCTCGATGCCGATCAGCTCCCGGTGATCTGGACGTTCACCGAGGGCACGCTGCTGCTCGTCCTGCTCGGCGAGCTCGTCGCGAACGTGTCGCTGTCGCGCAGGCGTGGCTGGTTCGAGTGGGTGCGCCGCCACCTCGACTACGGCGCCCGCGGCGTGCTCGCGACCCTCGCGTTCGAGATCAACTCGAAGCTCGACGTGTGGATGCTCGGCATCGCGATGTCCGACGATCAGGTCGGCATCTACACGCTCGCGTCGGCGCTCAACGAGGGCGCGCAGCAGCTCGCGGTGGTGCTGCAGAACAACCTCAATCCCGTGATGGCGAAGGCGTTCGCGGAGGGCCGCACCGACGAGATCGAAGCGCTCGTGAAGCGAACGCGGCGATGGTTCGTGCCCGCGCTCGTCGGGATCTGCGCGCTCGGCGCGGCGCTGTATCCGGCGATCATCCCGTGGTTGATCGGCGACGACACGTTCGTCGAGGGTGCGGCGCCGTTCGCGATCATGATGGCCGGCCTGGCGCTCGCGTCGCCGTACCTGCCGTTCGGCCAGCTCTTGCTGATGGCGTCGCGCCCGGGCTGGTACACGGTCTACGTCGTCGGCATCGTGGCCGTGAACTTCGTCGGCAACCTCCTGCTGATCCCGCCGTACGGCCTCGTGGGAGCGGCGATCGCGCTCTCGGCCTCGATCGTCACGTCGGCGCTGCTGCTGCGCGTGCTGGTGCGCTGGCGTGTCGGGATGCGCCTGTAACCGGGCGTCTACGCCCATGCGGAGCGCTCGCCGCGCGGGATCAGAGATTCTAGCGGGACGCGACGCCGGTGCTGCGAACCGGCTGGGCGTGCACGGTGTACGTCGCCTTCTTCGAGCCTTCGGTCGTCACGACGACGCGCTCGATCCGGCGCGGCCCCTTGAGATCGACGTAGGTCGGGCGCTGCTTGGCGAGGACCTTGTCGATCCTCACGGTCCGGCGCGTGCCGTCCCGGTAGTCGATCCTCACCGCCAGCACGATCAAGCGGCCCGCGTCGGCGTCGAGGCGAAGGCGCACGAACGGACCGGCGTCGGGCGCGACCGCAATATATTCGCGTCCGTGGCTGGCGGGCGTCGGTGACGCGAGCTCGACCCATCCGTCCTCGGTGGGTATGTCGACTCGAGCCTTGTCCTTGTAACTGACGCGCTCCGTGGTTTCTTTGTCGACGGGCGCCGCTGCCCCGAGCGAGAAGCTTCCCGCGACGAGTAGTGCCGAAAGCGCTCTGGTCATCATGGTGATCAACGCCATTGCATCGTTCGTGCCCCCGACGCGATAGTCGCTCGATGTCCGCCGAGATCCCGCTCGAGCTCATCCAGCGCCTCCCCAAGACCGATCTGCACTGTCACCTCGACGGCTCGGTCCGGCTCGACACCATCCTCGACCTCGCTCGCAAGCAAGCCACCAAGTTGCCGACGGCGGACCGCTCCGAGCTCCACCGGTTGCTCGTGGCAGGCGAGCACGTCACCTCGCTCGATGACTACCTGCGCGCCTTCGACATCACGCTCTCGGTGATGCAGACCGAGGAGTCGCTCGAGCGCTGTGCGTACGAGCTCGCCGAGGACGCGTGGCGAGAGAACGTGCGTTACATCGAGGTGCGGTACTCGCCGCTGCTACACACGAAGTCGGGGCTCCGGCCGGCGCAGGTCGTCGAGGGAGTGCTACGCGGGTTGCGGCACGCCAAGCGAGAGCTCGGGATCCGGTACGGGCTGATCCTGTGCGCGATCCGATCGCTCGGGCCCGAGTCGAGCCTGCGGATCGCCGAGCTCTGCGTCGCGTTCAAGAACCGCGGCGTCGTCGGGTTCGATCTCGCGGGCTCGGAGGTCAACAACCCCGCCAAGGTGCATCGTCAGGCGTTCCAGCTCGTGATCGACAACAACATCAACTGCACCGCGCACGCCGGCGAGTCGTTCGGTCCCGATTCGGTGCACCAGGCGCTCCACAAGTGCGGCGCCCACCGGATCGGTCACGGTACGCGGCTCGTCGAGAGTGGAGACTTGCTCAACTACGTCAACGACCATCGCATCCCGCTCGAGGTCTGTCCGTCGTCGAACGTGCAGACGCGCGCCTCGACGAGCTGGGAGACCCACCCGGTCGACTTCTACGTCGACTACGGCCTGCGCGTCACGATCAACACCGACAACCGCTTGATGTCCGACACCACGGTCTCGCGCGAGCTGCACCTCTGTCACACGCACTACGGATGGTCGCTCCAGACGATCAAGGAGATCATCATCGCGGGCTTCAAGAGCGCCTTCATGCCGTACCGCGAGAAGGCCGACCTCGTCGCCGAGATCAACCGCGAGCTGCAGCAGTTCGTGGATCCACGCGGCGAAGTCACCGGTCGGGTCGGGCTGGTCGAGGCGGACCCGGTGCAACCACCACCGCCGAGCAAGCCGAAGCTTCAGGTCAGCTAAGACTACAGCGCATCGGGCGGTCCATCGGGCGGCGCATCGGGCGGCGCATCGGGCGGCGCATCGGGCGGTGCATCGGGTGGTGCATCGGGCGGCGCATCGGGCGGCGCATCGGGTGGTGCATCGGGTGGTGCATCGATGGCATCGAGATCGGCGTCGACGCCGGCATCCACCACACCGCAGACCATCGGTGCGCTGCCATCGAGGTGACAGCGACCGTCGGCGCTGCTGCACGTGTAGTCCTCGGGACACTCGCCGCTCGGACCACAGCGAAACCCGCAGGCCGGCTGCGGAACGTTGTAGCAGCCGGGCGACACGGCGATTCCGCCGACGAGCGCGACCACGAGACCCAGGGCAAGTCCCAGGTACGTGTACCGGCGCATCATCGTCGTCAACGTAACACGGATGACCGAGCCGGTAGCGTCGAGGTGTGGAGCGCGTCGCTGGTGTACCATCGGTCACGGGATGGCCAAGCTGGAGCGAGACAAGTTGCAGGTGATCGTCGAGCCGCACTGGCGTCGGATCTACAACTTCGTATTCCGGCTCACCCTCGATCGAGATCGCGCCGAGCGCTACGTGGTCGACGTGTTCTCGATCGCGGTCGAGCAAGCGGCCAACGTTCCCGCGGCCGCGGCCGACGTCGAGGTCTGGCTGATCGGGCTCGCGAACAAGATGCTCGAGGACCGGCTGCCGCGTCAGCCCGAGGTCAACTTCGATATCCTCGACGAGACCCTGCGCAGCGAGGCCACGCGCACCGATGTGGTGCGCTCGCTCAGCGATCCGCAGCGCGACTTCCTGCTGTGGGAGCTCAAGCAGGGCTGCATGACCTCGGTCATCAACTGCTTGCCGCCCGGCGAGCGTGCGGCGTTTGTCGTGTGCCACGTGCTCAAGCTCCCCGACGAGGCGGCCGCGAAGAGCCTGGCGATCACCGAGAGCGCGTACAAGGTTCGGCTGTCGCGCGCGCGCAAGAAGATCGGCGACTACCTCGCACCGCGCTGCGAGCACGTGAACCCGATGAACCCGTGCCGGTGTCCGGCGCGCGTCGGCACCGCGTTGCACAAGGGCTTCATCCGGCCGGTCGGCGAGGTCTCGTTGCGCAGGGCCGAGGTCCCGTACGGCAAGTACGGCACCGGCCCCGGCAACGAGGACGCACCGATGCGCGACATCGCCACGATCTACGGCAACCTGCCCGAGCCCGATCCACCGGCGGACTTCGGCGCGAAGCTCGTCGAGCAATTCGCGAGCTAACCGCCTGTCCGGTCTTGGTCCGCGCGTTCGTTCAAAGGCCCCACTCACTTAGCGTTTGCGAGCATTCGGTTCGCTTGGCGCTCTCGGTTCGAGGCCCGATCTCGACATCCAGAAAGAACGCCAGGATCGCCACACGACGCCAGCAAGAACGCCAGCAGAGATCTTTCTTCGCGCGTACTCGAGCCGGACCTTCGGCAAGATCACTTCGCTTTCGCCTCGGCACGGCCAACGCGGTTGCGCCGAACAAGTCTTCTGGCGTTCCTGCTGGCGTCCTGTGGCGACCTGCGTTCCCCTCTGAACGGAGAGCCAGATCGCGCATTTCCAGCGAGGCCGCGAGATGCGGTCGTCCTACTGGACGGCGTACTCGACGAGGATTTCGCTCGGAGCCTAGGGCTCAGCTGGACTGGATCAGCCCGACGAGGTTGCCGGCCGGATCCGAGACGATCGCCGTGCTGAGCCCACCGCCCACGTCATGCGGTGACTCGACCGCACCGGCGCCCAGCGCGATCACGTGCTTCCAGGTCGCGCCGAGATCGTCGACTCGCCAGTACGCGATCGCACCACCGGCACCGGGCCGCAGCTTCGAGATGTCGGGATGCAGCCCGAGCTCCTGTCCGTCGACGTCGAACCCGACGTAGTACGGCTCGTCGAAATACGGCGGCTTGCCGAGTGCCGCCGCGTAGAACGCTCGCGCCTTGCCGAGATCGTCGACCTGATAGATGACGCTGCGGATCGCTCGAAACACGGGACCCGTGACCCTGCGCGGCGCCGCTTGCTTGGCCTTCGGCTTGGCCTTGGTCTTCGCCTTCGCCTTTGGCTTCGCCATCACTTCGCCGCGTGAAACGCGCGGTCGAGGTCGCCCTGGAGATCCGACTGATCCTCGATGCCGACCGAGAGCCTGATGAAGCCATCGACGATCCCGAGCACCGCGCGTCGATCGGCGGGGATGCTCGCGTGCGTCATGATCGCCGGGTGCTCGATGAGCGACTCGACGCCACCGAGCGATTCGGCGAGCGTGAAGATCTGACACGCCGACAGGAAGCGCCGCGACTCGTCGAGCCCGCCCTTCAGCACGAAGCTGATCATCGCCCCGAACCCGCGGGCCTGCCGCTTCGCGAGCGCGTGCTGCGGATGTGACTCGAGCCCCGGGTAGATCACCTTCTCGACCTGCGGGTGCGTCGCGAGCCACGCGGCCAGCGCGCGCGCGTTTGCCTCGTGACGATCCATCCGTACGTGCAACGTCTTCGTGCCGCGCATCACGAGGAAGCTGTCCATCGGCGACGGCACGGCCCCGGCCGCGTTCTGCAAGAACGCCACTCGATCTCGCAGCCCGGCATCCTTGAAGATCAGCGCGCCGCCGACGACGTCGCTGTGCCCGTTCAGGTACTTCGTCAGCGAATGCGCGACGACATCGGCGCCGAGCTCGAGCGGCCGCTGGAGGTAAGGCGTCATGAACGTGTTGTCGACCGCGAACATGAGGCCGCGCCGCTTGCAGACCTCCGCGGTGGCCGCGAGATCGACGAGCTTCAGCATCGGGTTCGTCGGCGTCTCGACCCACACCAGCTTGGTGGTCGGTCGCACCGCGGCCTCGATCGCCGCCGCACCACCCATCGGATCGACATACGTGAACTCGAACCCGAACCGGCGATAGACCTTGTCGAACAGCCGGAACGTCCCGCCGTAGAGGTCATCGGCGGCGATCACGTGCGTGCCGGTGTCGAACAGCTGCAGCAAGGTCGATGTCGCGGCGAGCCCCGACGCGAAGCACAGGCCCCCCACGCCGCCCTCGAGCGAGGCGAGGTTCGCCTCGAGCGCGAAGCGCGTCAGGTTGTGGGTGCGCGAGTACTCGTACCCCTTGTGCACGCCGGGTGCGTCCTGCGCGTACGTCGACGTGTAGTAGATCGGCGTCATCACGGCGCCGGTGACAGGATCGGGCTTCTGCCCCGCGTGGATCGCACGCGTACCGAAGCCGAGCGATGGGTCGTCGTGGGAGGCCATGGGAGCTCCTGCGGAGGTCAACGAGACGTGGGTCAATCTTCGAAGCGGAAGCCGGACGGGTCTTTCTCCATGATCCGCTCCATCGCGGCTTCCTCGAGGAGATCGATCATCCGCTGGCCGCCGTACTTCTTGACCAGCTTGTCGTCGTACTCGTCGGCGATCAGCGCGACATCGCGCAGGGTCGCGGTGAGCTCCTCGGGGTCGAGCGTGGTGCCGCCGAGGATCGTGTGCGTGAACAGGATCGTGTGCTCCAGCGGATCCATCGCGAACGCGCCGAACCGGAGGTGGCCGTTGAGCTCGAGCAGCTGCATGGCGAGCGGACCGTCGACGTCGACGCCCTTCACGAGCTGCGCGGCGCAGCGAACCATGGCCTTGTTGTCCCCCCACGGCACGACCGCGATCATCACGTAGGCCGAGCCTTGCTTGATGACGTACAGCGAATCGTCGACCTTGCGGTACGCGGGGCTATTCTGAATGGTGCGCTCGATCAGGAGCGCGGTGGCCACCTCGGCGGGATTCATGGAACCGTTCGTATCACGGTCCCGTCGCCGGGTTGCCACGTCGTGTGATCCTTCGCCCACACAAACAGCAAGCTGCCACGACGTGCCATACTCGCGGTCGTGCGGATCGCAATCATCTCGTTGGCGATCGTCCTCGCCACTGCGTCCGGTGCGCTCGCCGAACCGATCCGAGAGATCGTAGTCGAGGAGAACACCAAGACGACCGACGACACGGTCATCGTGATCGCCAGGCTCAGCGTGGACGACGAGTGGAACGTCGAGATGATCGAGGTCGTCAAGGCCCGGTTGGTCTCGAGCGGCCTGTTCAAGGACGTCACGGTGTTCTCCGAGCCGTCCAAGAAGGGCGGCGGCGTCAAGGTCACGATCCTCGTCAAGGACAAGCACTCGTGGGTGATCGCGCCGGCGTTCTACACGCAGCCGACCAACATCGGCGGTGGGGTCGGGTTCGGCGAGAACAACCTGTTCGGCAAGAACCAGAAGCTCCTGGTCTACGGCCAGATCGCGACCGGCGACTCGTTCTTCATCGGTGCGTGGGTCATTCCGAACCTCGGCGGCACGCGCTGGTACACGCAGCTCGACACGTTCCTCAAGAGCTCGCGCACCATCGAGTACGCTCCTCCGTCGACGTACATCAACAGCGACGCGAACGAGGGCGCGAACCGGGCGATGCGCGAATCGCGCCTCAACTACCTCAACGGTGGCATCAAGCTCGGGATCGAGCTGTTCCGTGGCTTCAAGATCGACGCCCGCATCCGCGCGGCGAAGGTCTCGTATCAAGACTCCAAGGTCGCGTCGTGCGCCGTGGACACCAAGCCACCCTGCACGCCGCCCACGCCGCTCGAGATCAACAGCGATCCGACCCTCACCACGATCCAGGATCCGGGCATCGAGGGCACCGACGTGTCGACCGAGTTCACGATGTCGATCGATCGGCGCGCGAACTGGTACGGCATCCAGAGCGGCTACAAGTACTCGGCGTCGTTCGAGACCGCCTCGCCGGGGCTCGGCTCGGACTTCCGCTACTTCCTCACCGGCCTCAACATCTATCGAGCCGAGAAGATCATGGAGCGGCACAACCTGATCTTTCGCACCAGCATCGGCTATGGATTCCACCTGCCGTTCCAGCAGGAGTACCTGACCGGCGGCACCTCGATGCGCGGCTGGCTCAACAACCAGTTTCGCGGCGACTTCAAGGCGATCGCGAACCTCGAGTACTCGGTGCCGTTCTTCACGATCAAGGGCCTGTCGATCCGAGGGCTCGCGTTCTGGGACTCGGCCTACACGACCTTCCTGCGCACCGATAACCCGCAGCGCAACTACCTGCCGGGCTCCCAGCGGGACGCCCCGTTCGACGCCTCGGGCGACGAGCGCTCGAAGTTCGCTCAGTACATGGCCCCGTTCAAGAATTCGGTCGGCATCGGGACGCGCTTGTACCTGCGGCAGATCGTGCTGCCACTCCTGGGACTCGATATTGGGTATGGTCTCGAAGCACGTGACGTCCAGGTGTATCTCGCGATTGGCCTTACTGATTAGCGCGCTTGCGGCGTGCTCGTCGGCGCCCCGTACCACGACCGACCCGACGAAGCCCACGCTGGTCCTGTATGGAGGCGACGTCCGGACGATGGATCCGGCGCGCCCGCATGCGACCGCGGTCGCGCTCGCCGGAGATCGCATCGTCGCGGTCGGTGATGATCAGGCGATTCGCGCCCTCGCGATCCCGACGACGCGGCAGATCGATCTCGCGGGCAAGACCGTCACGCCCGGGTTGATCGACGCGCACTGTCACCTCTACGGGCTCGGCAGCGACCTCGAGAGCGTCTCGGTGCGCCAGCTCGCCTCGGAGGGCGACACCGTGACCGCCGTCGCCGAGGCCGCGAAGACGCGACCGGCCGGCGAGTGGTTGATCGGCCGCGGCTGGGATCAGAATCGCTGGCCCGGGCAACAGTTTCCGACGAAGACCACGCTCGATGTGATCGCGGATCGGCCGGTGCTGCTTCGCCGCGTCGACGGTCACGCGATCTGGGTGAACTCGCAGGCGCTCGCGGCTGCGAAGATCACCGCGGAGACGAAAGATCCGGCGGGCGGCAAGATCCTGCGCGGCGCGCATGGCGAGCCCACCGGCGTCTTGATCGACAACGCGGTCGAGCTCGTCGATGCGATCGTCCCGCCGCCGAGCGCGGAGGTCCGCGAGCGCCGGATCCGGGCGGCGGCCAAGCTCGCGATCGCCGCCGGCCTCACCGGCGTCCACGAGATGGGCATCGACGACGCGACGGCCGCGGTGTATCGCAAGCTCGCGGGGGCCAACGAGCTGCCGCTGCGCGTCTACGCGTACCTCGCCGGCGACGCCGCGAACCTCGAGCGCGTGCGAGTCGCGCCGGAGCCCGCGGTCGGCCACTTCGTCATGCGCGGCGTGAAGTACTTCTCCGACGGCGCGCTCGGCTCGCGCGGCGCGCGGCTGTACCGGGAATACGACGACGATGCCGGGAACCGTGGCCTGTGGGTGACCGAGCCCGAGAAGCTCTCGGCCGCCGTCGATGCCGCGGTCGGGGGTGGCTGGCAGGTCGCGATCCACGCGATCGGCGATGCCGCGATCGGCAGCGTGCTCGACGCGTACCTCGTCGCTCAGAAGAAGCACGAGGGCGACCGCCGGCTGCGCATCGAACACCTCCAGATGATCGAGCTCGAGGACATCCCGCGGGTCGTCGAGGCCAAGGCGATCGCCTCGATGCAGCCGACCCACGCGACCAGTGACATGCCGTGGGCCGAGCAGCGCATCGGTGCGAACCGGGTCAAAGGCGCGTATGCATGGCGCACGATGCTCGACAAGGGTGTGCCACTCGCCGCGGGATCGGACTTTCCGGTCGAGGAAGTCTCGCCGCTGCTCGGCATCTACGCGGCGGTCACGCGCCAGGACGCGAGCGGCAAGCCCGACGGCGGCTGGTACCCCAAGCAGCGGATGACGCTGGACGAGGCGATCGCCGCGTTCACGCGTGGCGCGGCCTATGCCGAGTTCGCGGAGAACACGCGCGGGATGATCGCGGTCGGGCGCACGGCGGATCTGACGGTGTTCGATCGCGCGCTCGCCGCGGATCGCACGCTGCTCCAGACGCACGCGCTGCTGACGATCGTCGGCGGTGCCATCGTGCACGAGGGTGGCAAGTGACGTGAGGTTCTGCCCGTTCTGCAGCGCGGAGAATGCCGACGAGCTGGCGGTCTGTCAGTCGTGCGGTCGCCGGCTGCCGCCGTTGCCGCCGCGCCGTGCGCGCAACGCACCACCGACGGGTGTCCAGCTGCCACCGCGGAGCGCGAGCAGCACGCAGCCGCCACCGGTCCCGCAACGCCGGACCGGCAACACGATGCCGCCGCCGGTGGCCGGCCCTCCGCCGACCCCGCCACCGGTGGCCGGTCCTCCGCCGACCCCGCCACCGGTGGCCGGTGGGATCGGATCGAGCCTGCAGCCGGCGCCGCGGACGACCCAGCCGTACTCGCCGCCTCCGCCGGACGCCGACCGCCGCGCGCTGATGAACGCGATCACGCCCGGGCCGGCCGCGCAGCGCCGCGAGCCACCGCAGCAGTTCGAGCGCGATCCGACGTACGCGCGGCGAACCAACGACGCGTTACCGAGGGTCTCGAAGCCGACCACGATCCCGCCACCGAGCGGGGCGCCTCCGATGCCACCCCCGCGCAGCAAGCCGCCGTCGCTGCCGCCGCCGGGGCCGCACTCCGGGCTGGTCGGCACGACGCCGCCACCGCCCGTTGTCGCGGCACCCAGCTATCCGGTGATCCCGAAGGCGGCGTTCGACGACGACTTCAACACCGTCGTGCAGCAGGCCGACCCGGTCCACGTCGCCGCGCATCGGATTCGATCGCCGACCGGTGTCGAGCCACCGCCGACGCGGAGCCACAGCGTCGACGCCGTCGCCGATCGGCCGTTCACGCCGCCGAAGGTCAGCCCGGTCCCCGAGATCCCCGAGCCCTCGATCCTCAACGCCGCGAAATACACGCTCCGGTTCGGACGCGCCCGCTGGCAGCGCCGTGGTGCGATCAAGACGCTCGGCTCCGAGATCAAGCAGGACACCGACGCGCTCGACCAGGTGCTCGGTGCGCTCGGGCGCGAGGCCCGCAACGCGAAGGTCGAAGGCCGGGTGCTGTCGGCCGAGAACTCCGCGATCAACGCTGCCGAGGAGCGCATCGCCTCGCTCGGCAAGGAGCACGGCGATGTCGACGCGCGCAAGGTCGACGAGAACTCCAGGTTCGTCGACGTCGAGCGCGAGCGCAACACGAAGCTCGGCGAGGCGGAGCGGCTCGTCGACGAGGCCCAGAAGGAGCTCGCGCACCTCGAGGGCCAGCGGCGCGCCCTGCGCGACAAGCGCAAGGATCTCGACCGCCGCCAGAAGGCGTACCTCAAGAACGCCGAGGACAACGATCGCTCGGCCGGCAGCGCGCAGCTCGGAGACGCCCGCCAGGAGCTCCGCCGCAGTGCCGAGGGCCATCGCAAGGAAGCCGCCGCGATCGAGCCGGAGCTCCAGACCGCCGCTCGCCAGCTCGCCTCCCTCGAGCGACCGATCGGCGAGGCCACCGCACGGCTCGACGCCGCGAAGGCCGAGCTCGACGCCGCCAAGCGCAGCCTCAACGACGCGCGCGAGGGCCACACGCACCGCCTCGCGGAGCTCGATGCCGAGCAGAAGCGCAAGTCACGCGAGATCTCGGTCGCCGAGGGCGAGATCCAGCGCCGGCTCGTGACGCTCGGTACGCTCGTCAACTTGAACCGCATAGAGGACCCGGCGTTCGCCGAGCTCTACCAGCGGATCGATCGCATCCGCGGCGCGATCACGGCGCGCACTACCGAGATCGAGAAGCTCACCGCGGAGCGCGAGGCCTACGACCGCGGCACGCTCGTCCGCGGGATCTCGACGATCGGCGGCGCGATCGTGCTGTTCATCGCGCTGATCGTGATCCTGCGCGCGTGCGTTTAGAAGGCGCGCCCCCGAGCATCTGGTCGCGCATGGCGTGTTAGCCTGGAACCGGGTGCCGAAGGTCCTGGTCTCGAATAACGGCGAGCTCTTGCGTCATTTCACGGCGCCACCCTTCAAGCGCCTCGATCTGCAGCTGCTCGTCGCCCACAACGCCGACGAGGCGCGTGCCCTGTTCGAGAAGGAAGAGCCTGCGCTCGCGGTGCTCGACGTCGAGCAAGGTGGGTTCGAGACCGCGCGAATCATCAAGGCCAAGAGCCCCACGACCCGCGTGATCCTCGTGGCCGGCAGGCGGCTGTCGGGCGATCAGATGCGAGAGGTCTCGGCGTCCGGATGCGACGAGCTGCTCATCGCGCCGATGGCCGCCGACGAGCTCCACGATGTCGTGGCGATCCAGCTCGGCGAGCCGCGACCGGGCACCGAGGCGTTCGTGATCGTCGTCGAGCTCGCAGGCAAGCAGGTCGACGCCACGGTGTCGAACCTCTCGGTCGACGGCGTGCGCCTCGTCGTCGGTGAACCGGTCACCGAGGGTCAGGTCCTCCAGCTCTCGATCACGCCCGAGGGTGAGCCGCCCGTGGTCGTCAAGGGCAACGTCGTCTGGGCCCAGCCGCGCGACGGCAAGACGGTGGTCGGGCTCGCGTTCGACAAGCTCGACGACCGCGCACGCGGCATGCTCGCGAAGCTGACGCAGTGGCAGGTCGTCAAGGACGGCGAGCGCACGCGCGTGGTGTTGCGCGGCGACTTCACCGAGGCGACCCGGTTCGACGAGCTCCTGCCGGGGTTGGTCGGTCGGGTCGTGTTCGATACCGCGCAGGTCACGTACATGAACTCGCTCGGCGTGCGTGCGTGGTGCGAGTTCCTGCGCCAGGCCCGGATCCAGGGCTACGAGTTCCATGCGTGCTCGGTCCCGTTCATCCTGCAGGCGTCGATGGTCCGCGACGTCATCGGACGCGGCACCGTGACCTCGTTCTTCGCGCCGTTTCACTGCATCGGCTGCGATCACCAGGAGGAGCGGCTCCTGCAGTCCGCTGCGATCCTCGCCGCCGCGCTCGAGCCTCCGATCTTCAAGTGCCCGAGCTGTGGAGGCGCGCTCGAGTTCGACGATCTCCCGGAGCGCTACTTCGCCTTCCTCGAGGACGAGGCAGACTAGCCATGCGCAAGCTGTTCCTGCGCTCGTTCGCGCTCGCGTTCGTGGCGTTCACGCTGATCTTCGCGCTCGAGTTCTTCATCGAGTGGGGACGGGCTGGCTATCCGGGCTGGGGCGGCGTGAGCTGGGCGGGGACGAACAACGCGAAGCTCGTCGACGTGCTGTCTCCGATGGCACGTGCGTACAACAACGTGCTCGCGATGCTGATCGGCATGATCGGCCTCGCGATCCCGCTCACGGCGAACATGCACACGCCGAAGCTGATCGAGATCTTCCTCGCGGATCGCGTGAACCGCTCCGTGCTCACGTTCATCACGTTCGGCGCCGCGCACGTCCTGTGGGTCGACTACATGATCGGTCCCGAGTTCGCTCCGACGTGGTCGATCGGGCTGTCGGTGTTCATGGCGCTGATCGGGTGGGCGCTGCTCCTGCCGTACTTCTTCTACGTGATCCGATTCGTCGACCCGTCCCGGCTCGTGGTCCGGCTCAGCGACATGGCGACCCGGATCGTGCACCGGGTCGCGGAGCGGCGAACCGATCCCGCCGACGCGCAGCAGGAGCTTCTCCGGCGGGTCGGCCAGATCGGCACGATCATCCTCAAGTCGCTCGACCGCAACGATCGCGATGTCGCGGCCGAGGGCGCGTGGGCGCTCAAGCTCCTGCTCGACGACTACGAGAAGTCCAAGTCGCGGATGCCACGCGAGTGGTTCGTCGTCGATCGCGCCGACTTCGTCGGGTTCTCCGAGGAAGCGCTCGAGATGCTCTCCGACGCGAAGACCTGGTACGAGATGAAGTGCTTCCAGCAGCTCGAGCTCGGCTTTCTGCGCGCGCTGCACGGCCCGACCGACACGGTCTCCGTGTTCTCCGATGCGGTTCGCGTGATGGCGTGCCGGTGCCACGAGAATCACGACGAGCAGGCACTCCGGCTCGCGCTCCGGTTCTTCAATAACTTCCTGCGCGAGGCGATCAAGGCGCGCAACCTGCGCGCGGTGTACGACGTGTTCCACCAGTACCGAAAGCTCGCGCGCGCGATCGTCGATCGCCCCGAGCTGCTGCGCGAGATCGGACGCCACTTCACCTACTACGCCGGCATGGCACGCATCTACGGCATGGTGTTCGCGCCGCAGCTGGCGCTGTTCGATCTCGGCTTCATCGCGCGTCGCGCCTACGAGCGCGCCTCGCCGGCGGCCCCGGATCTGCTGCGCAACGCCCTGTCCTTGCCGCATCGCACGAAGGAGGACGTGCACTCGATGGCGGTCAAGGCGAAGTTGATCCTCGGCGGCTTCTTCATCGAGAACAAGCTCGAGGCCGAGGCCGACCTCGTCCGCAAGAACCTCAGCGACATCGACAGCGCCGAGATCGAGCGTGCCGAGACCGAGCTGCTCGCTTCCGATCGCTCGTTCTTCGAGGTCACCGATCGCCAGCTGAACCTCGAGTACGTCCCGCCCGAGCGCCGCGAGCCGCTCCGTCAGTTCTGCGACTCGCTGCAGCTGGTTCGCTAGGGCTTCGGTGCGACGGCCGAGCCAGTCGGCGCAGGGCGAGCGCGAGGATCGACCTTGAGCGAGCCGGTCTGCGACGACCACATCACGTAGCCGATCACGACGAGCGCGAGTACCGCGACGACGAGCAACGCGCTGAACGGCACGCGGTCGCCGAACGTGCGCCGCGCGAAGAACCGACCCGCCGAGCGCTTGTGGATCGTCGCGGTGACGTCTTGCGTGAAGCTGTCCGGCGCGCGTGCCTTCTGCAGCCCCGAGAGCGCATCTCGCGTCTCGCGCAGCTCGGTGTGCGCGCGCTTCCACTCGGAGTCGGTCGCGAGCTTGTGCTCCACGTCGGCGCGGCGGTCGGCTGCGAGCGCTCCGTCGAGATAGTCCGAGAGCGTCGAGATGATCTCGTCGTCGACTGGGGTCTCTTCGGCGGTGGTCATCGATCCTCCTTCGAGCGCTCCGACCCGGTCGGAGCTCCTTTCGGAGTCCGGGCAGGCCGGGGCTCCTCCACGTGACGTTGCAGCTTCTTGCGCAACGCGAGGCGAGCGCGATGCAACCGCGACTTCACGGTGCCATCGGGCAATCCAGTGATCTCGCAGATCTCCTCGATCGAGAGGTCCTCGACATCGCGCAGCACCACGACGACGCGGTGATCGTCATCGAGGTTCGCGATCGCGTCCTGGAGCAGCTGCTCCATCTGCGCGCCCTCGAGCGCGCGATCCGGCTGCGGTGCGCGTGCGGGAGCGCCGTTGGTCGCGGCGTTCGCTCCCGGTGACATCTCGTCGAGCTCGTCGCGATCGCGATCGTGCCGGCGCGCGAGGTACTTGATCCGGTTCTTGCAGTGATTGACCGTGACCCGGTACAGCCAGGTCGAGAACTTCGACTCCTCGCGGAACGTGTCGATCGTCTTGAAGACCGCGATGAAGACTTCTTGTGCCACGTCCTCCGCTTCGGCGCGGTTGCCGAGCATGCGATACGTGATGTTGAACACGCGGTCGCGATGAGCTTCGACCAGCTCGCGAAACGCTCGCTCGTCGCGGTCGCGCAGGCGCCGCAGCAGCGTTCGCTCGAGCTCAGACATGCGTTGCGAGCATACTCGTTGCTCGATCGGACACCTTCGGGCCGAACCGGGTTTCTCCGTTTTTCCCCTAGTGCTTCCGCAAGCTTGTGCCCTCTCTGTATAAACGGCTAGCGATCAGCAAACTCGGAGAGTAACAATGGCCCTTGCCACGGTTCGTCGGTTTTGGTCCGGTGCTCAGTGGGAACAGTCAGGAATCAGAAGGTTCTGAAACCCGCTTCCGAGCACCATGGCCCCCTCGAAGGGGCGGGTTTGTCATTTGGCGCATCTATTCTTCCAGGGGCCTGCTCGAGCAAGCGATGAACACTCGTCTGTATGTAGGAAATCTCTCGTTCAACACCAATGCTGAAGGCGTCCGCGCCGCGTTCCAAGAGTTCGGAACGGTCAGTGATGTCCACCTGGTCTCCGATCGCGAAACCGGCCGTTCCCGCGGCTTCGCCTTCGTGACGATGGGTACCCCCGAGGAAGCCGCCAAGGCGATCGAGGGTATGGATGGCCGGACCCTCGATGGTCGGCCGCTTCGCGTCAACGAAGCCGAGCAGCGCCAGCAGCGCGGCGGCGGCGGTGGCGGTGGTGGCTTCCGCGGCGGCGGCGGCGGCGGTTACCGCGGTGGCGGTGGCGGCGGCTACGGCGGCGGTGGCGGTGGTGATTACGGCGGCGGTGGCGGTGGTGGTTATGGCGGCGGTGGCGGCGGCGGTGACTACGGCGGTGGCGGCGGCGACGGTGGTCGCGGCGGTCGTCGTGGTGGTGGTGGCCGTCGTGGCGGTGGTGGCGGCGATCGCTGGTAGCTCGCGCGCTCGACAGTTAGCCCGCGTCGGTCCCTGACCTTCGCGGGTTTTGCCGTTTCGGGGCGGCGCGTCATGGGCTGCTGGCTACCGCGATGGCCATGATCGCTCACCTGGCGCATCCGGCTGGCACCGCGAAACAACCACTTCGGGGGGAAGGGTGTGGTGCGTGGTGTGCAACGTAGAACGAGCATGCAGTCCCGATCGAGGTTGATGGTGGTCGCCGCGGGTGCGGTCGTGGTCCTCAACTTGCTCGACGCGATCTTCACGATCATCTACACGCGGACCGGACTCGCGATCGAGTCAAACCCGCTGATGGACAAGGTCCTGGTCTCGAGCCCGGTGCTGTTCATGATCGCCAAGCTCGGGCTGGTCTCGCTCGGCGTGTTGCTGCTGTGGCGGCTCCGTCATCACCGCGCCGCGCGGTTCGGGCTCGTCGTCACGTCGACCGCCTATGTCACGTTGCTCGCGTATCACCTGAGCGGCGTCGACCAGCTCGCGATGCTCGGGTAGTCGTCGAACAGATCACGTCGAAGGTTCGACAGATCGCCGCGAGTTTGCCCGGTCCTTGCCGGTGATCGCCAAGGCATGCAGGTTGCGTGTTGCGCGGCCATGCGCGCGGCACGCTACGTCGGTTGGATCCAGCGATACGCAACCGCGATCCTGATCGCCAGCGCGCTGGTGATCGGCGGTGCGGCATACCTCGCCGCGTTCGAGCTGCCGCTGCGATCGGACTTCTCGAACCTGCTGCCGCGCGACGCGCCGTCGGTGCGCGCCGCCGAACGGCTCGCCGAACGGATCCCCGCGCAGGACACGATGCTGATGCTGATCGTGGCGAACGATCCTGCCGTGCGTGCAGCGGCCGCGCAGCAAGCGATCTCCGGCGTGCGGGCGCTCGACCGGTGCCTCGTCGAGCGGATCGAGGTCGACGACACCGACACGCGCGCGTTCATTCGTGCACACCGCCAGCTGTTCATCCCGGTCGCCGAGCTGCAGCTCGCGAGGGATGCACTCGCGAAGCAGCTCGTCGACGCGCGGCTGCGCGCGAACCCGATGTTCATCGAGCTCGAGGAGCGGGCGCCTGCGAGCTCCGCGCTCGTCGAGCTCCGCGCGAAGCAGCGCGCGGCCGAGGCCAGGCTCGATCGACCGGCGTACGTCAGCGCGGACGGCCGCACGCAGGTCATCGTGATCCGCACGGCGTTTCGTGGCACCGACATCGAGCGCGATCTGCAGCTGATGAAGCTGCTCGACGGGCTCGCCACGCGCATTCGCGGCGACCACCCCACGGTCGCGGTCGGCTTCGCGGGCGGGCCGCCGGTGACCGTGGCGGAGCATCGTGCGCTCACCCGCGGGATCCTGCTCTCGAGCCTGATCACCGCGGTGCTCGTCGCGCTCGTCCTGTTCGTTCACCTGCGCAGCGTGAAGATGTTGTTGCTGCTGACCGCGAACATCGTCGCCGCGACCCTCGTGTCGTTCGGAGTGGCGGCGCTCAGCGTCGGGCACCTCAACGCCGCGACCGCGTTCCTCGGTGCGATCATCGCCGGCAACGGCGTCAACTACGGCATCTTGCTCGTCGCGCGCTACCTCGAGGAGCGCCGCAAGGCCGCCGCGCCGGAGGCGATGGCGACGGCGATCGCGGGGACGGTGGTCCCGACGCTGGTGGCCTCGCTCGGGGCGGCGATCGCGTACGGCGCGCTCGCGGCCACGCAGTTTCGCGGCTTCGCCGACTTCGCCTTGATCGGCGGCGTCGGAATGCTCGTGTGCTGGACCAGCTCGTTCGTGCTGCTGCCGGCGGCGATCCTGCGGTGGGCACCGGCGTCACGCCGCGAGCCCTCGCCGGTGTTCGGGCGGCTCGTCGTGCGCGTCTTCGGGTTCAAGCGCCCCGCGATGGCGTGCGCGATCGCGGGCATGGTCACGCTCGGCTCCGCGGGTGTCGCGTGGCAGTACCTCGCGAACGATCCGTTCGAGTACGACATGACCGAGCTCCGATCGCAGGCCCGCGACGCCGTGGAGACGCGGCGCTGGCTGCGGATCTCCGACGAGAACTTCGGTCGCGGGCTCGCCGGGCTCGCGGGCCAGACGTACATCGCGATCGATCGTCCCGAACAGGTGACCGCGGTCGTCACCGCGTTGACCGCGATCGCGGCGCGCGACTCGATCGTCGGGCCGATCAGCTCGATCCTCGATGCCGTGCCTGCCGATCAGCCTCGCAAGCTCGAGCTGCTCGCCGAGCTCCGCGGGCAGATCGATCAGATGGCCGGCTTGCTCGATGATGCCGAGCGCGCCGAGCTCCTCGCGATCCGCCCGCCCGACTCGCTCGCGCAGATCACCGCGCGCGATCTGCCGCGCGAGCTCGCCGTCAAGCTGACCGAGCGCGACGGCCGCGTCGGCCACATGATCGCGGTCCGCCCGGGAGCCGACTTCGACGAGCGCGACGGTCGCGATCTGATCCGGTTTGCCGCCGCCGTGCGGCAGATCCGCCTGGCGGACGGCGAGACCGTCGCGGCCGTCGGGCCAGGCGTGTTGTTCGCCGACGTGCTCACGCAGATCCAGAGCGACGGCCCGCTCGTGACCGCGATCGCCGCATTCGGGCTGATCGCGATGGTGCTCCTGGTCGTCGGGAGGACGCGTCGCGCGTTCGCGGTCCTGGTCTCGACGGCCGCAGGCAGCATCGCGATGATCGCGGTGTGCGCGCTCGCCGGGCTGAAGATCAACTTCCTCGACTTCGTCGCGTTGCCGATCACGCTCGGGCTCGGGATCGACTACGCGATCAACATCGCGGACCGCGCGGCGCACGGCGATCCACAGGTCGCGTTGCGCTCGACCGGCGGCACGGTCTTCGTGTGCTCGCTGACCACGATCATCGGGTACATGTCCTTGCTGGTCAGCGACAACCTCTCGATCCGCGGCTTCGGCCTCGCGTCGCTGATCGGCGAGATCACCTGCATGATCGCCGCGTTCACGATCGTGCCGGCGCTCGTCGCCACCCGTCGTCGCACGACCGGGATGGAGCTGTCCGCGTCGTCGCTCGTCAAGGTCGCGTAGACTGAGCGCGTGCCGGCTCGCAGTCGCTTCGTGGATGCCGCGACGCGACCGGTGACATCGCGTCGCTCGCGGTGTTCCGCATGATCTTCGGAGCGGTGGTGTTCGTCGGGATCTTGCGGTTCATCGCCACCGGCTGGATCGAGCCGATGTATGTCGAGCCGCACTGGTGCTTCTCGTATCCCGGCTTCGACTGGGTGCGGCGGCGTGCTCGATCCGGCGTGGCTCACGGCGGGAAACCCGTTCCACGAGACCGTCCTGACGATCCAGACCGCGGTCTACAACTTCGCGATCCACGACACTCACCTGGTGACCGCCGGGTACGGACGCAACACCGGCACCACGAACGACTACGTCTCGTTGCGCTTCGGCCTCGCGAGCGGCCAGCGCGACCTGACGTGGGGTGGTGCACCGAACGGCGCGGTGGTGTTCGATCCATCGGGGAGGATGCTCGGCAGCAACTGCCGCAACGCGATCGCACTGCCGCATGGCAAGACGCTCATGACGGGCTCGACCGGACCGTCGAACATGCCGTCGCAGGATGCCGTGTTCGCGGTCCTGGATGCCAGCGGCGCGCTCGACACCAGGTACGGTGACGGCGTCGGCTACCAGGGCGGCCTCGCGACCCAGACCGATCTGGTCAATGACGACGCCTACGGCGTGGTGTTCGAGATCCAGTGAGCTGAGGTCGAGCTCGTCGCGTCGCGTGCGCTACAAGTCGCGCACGAGGGCCGAGAGCTTCGCGCGCTGAGCGGGGTCGAGCCGACCTTGCAGGCTGCGCAGCAGCTCCGCTTCGACCTTCGCGTGTCCGCCATAGGCCGACTCGAAGCGCTCGAAGAATGGCAACAGGGCGGCAGGATCCGGGTTGACCGAGAGCATGTGGTACATGCGAGCGACGACGCCACAGATCATGTCGTGTCCGAGCGCCATGGCGTGCACGGGCTCGGCAAGCTCGGGAAGCTGATCCGCCACGAACGGAAACAGGCCTTCCTCCTCGCGCGCGAAGTGCAGGAACAGCTGCTCGCGGAGATCCCCGAGGATCTCGATCATTGTCCGTTGGGACCGACTGCGACCCGAGAGGAGCGCGCCGAGCTCGACGATCTGCCGGTTCAGCTCGGCGTGTTCGTGGGTCAGGTCGCCGATCGGATCGTCGGTCGTCATGATGCAGTATCCAATTCGCGCAGCGTCCTTACCACCACAAGATTGAAAGTCATTTTCAAATACTAGTCAACCTAGTGGCAGGTTGCCTGGAGAGAATCGCCGATACCTCCGAAGAAACGAACCGTCCGCCACCAGGAAGTAGCGTCAAATTCAAACCAGGCTGTCAACTCGGCGCCACGAGTCCACGCAGCTTCAAACCGGATCGAGTAGGCGATCGCCAGTCGTGGCGGGGTCAGGATCACGTCGGGCTTGCCATCACGCGGCCGGCGGCGAGCAGCACGACCCGATCGCACCATCGTGCCGCGAGGGTCAGATCGGAACGCCCGTCGTCGAGAGCGAAGGAGGAGGTGGCTGCGCATCGACGCCGGCCACGTCACCGTCGTGGTTCGTGATCGCCGCCCTGTGGCCCCGTCATCGCCGCTCGAGCTGGCAACGATGACACGCGATCACGCGAGCGTTGCTCACAGGGCGTAGAGGTACGCGACCACGTCGGCACGCTCCTCGGCGGTGAGCTTCGTGCCGAGGAGGACATCGAAGAACACCACGGCGTCGTCGAGCGTGAGCAGACGCCCGTCGTGGAAGTACGGCGGCGAGTCCTTGATGCCGCGGAGCGGAAAGGTCTTGATCGGGCCCTCCGCACGCCCGCCGTAGAAGCGCTCGACCTTCAGGTCGTGCATCGTGTTATCGGTGAAGTGCCACTCGGGGACGTGGCACTTGGCGCACAGCGCCTTGCCGTTGAACAGCGCCTCACCGCGGAGCTCCGCCGGCGTCGCGAGCTTGGGGATCAGGCGATTGAGCGCGTCGAGCTTGGGGGCGGGAGGGAAGTCGATGATGGCGTTGAAGTCGCCCATGTGGTTCGACTGCGATTTCTGGATCGTGCGCCCGCCGATCGCCGCGAGCAGAGTGGTGTCGCCGTCGAAGTACTCCTCGACCTCGGCGAAGTGATCCATCGTGCGGATCGAGCGCTTGGACGAGAGCATGAGCTGCGCGTAGTTGCCGCGCATCGTGGGCGTGTCGGTACGCAGACGCGCGTAGTTGGGGCGCGAGTCTGGAGCGAGCTCGAACGCGCCATTGGTGTGGCCGTTGACGTGGCAATCGAAGCACGAGACGCCCTGCGATGGAGCTTGGGTCACCCGGTGGTACGTGACGTTGAACCAGCCGGTCTGAAATGGTGTGACGAGAAGTCGAAGACCGTCCATCTGCTCGGCGGTGAGCAAGCCGTCGAACATCTCGAAGTAGTTGCCGTAGGTGATCTCCACGCCGCGCGTGACGTCGCCCATCTCGAGATGGGTGGTCAGGTACAGAGGAGGCGGAAACTCTGGCAGGTAGCAGGTGGGGAGGTCATGCCCGACGTCGAAGCGTTCGTGCTCAGGATGAGCGGCGATCCATGGTGCAGGGAACACCATGTGAGCGGTCGACTGCAGGGGATGATCGAGCGGCTTCCACGGAAAGTCGTCGCGACGCTTGATCTCGTCGGCAGCGAGTTGCGCGTAGGCCTGCCACGACGTGACGTTTTTCGGAAGGATCGCGGTCGGCCCGATCGCCACCGGCTTGCCCCGCGGCATGGTCACCTTCGCGCTCAGCTTGCAGTCGAGCGCGAAGCGGCTCTTCAACCCCGCCTGTGCCGCGCGGTCGACCTCGACGCGTTGCTTCGTCATCTTCGCCTGCCAGTCGGCGAACGGCATGCCCAGCTCGGTGGAGCCGAACGAGGAGCGGCCTCCACCGCCGAACTGGCGTAGCCCACCGGATGGGTTCTTCATCCCCGGCGGGTGATCGGGGTAGGGCTTGAGACCGCCGCGCACCTCGCCCTTGCGCCAGACATCCAGATCGGCGGGATCTCCGGCGCCACGGCTCTGCCTCAGGTAGTGCTGGTCGGCGTTGACGATGCCGGCGATCGCGATCAGGGCGATGAGGGGGAGCCATTGCTTGTGCGTCACGGAGGCCTCGCAGGGAAGTACGACGTGTTGCCGCTTCAGCGAGGTTGGTACCACGCTGGAATGGGAGCTGGCGCCGGAACGCGAAAGTGGAGCGTCCAGGAGCAGGAGAGCATCGCGAACATCGTCGCCGTGAGCGCCCATGCAGTGAACAGCACGAACACGCGAGTCGACGCGGCTCTCACGAATCGCGTCACGAGCATGGCGACGAGAGACGCGACCGTCCACGCGATGCGGCCATCACGAGACGGCCGTAGAGTCCATCGCGAGACCCTTGGGTTGGACCTCGAAGCTCCAGCGACGCTCGGTCGACAACCATCAAATGTCGACCTCAAGTCAGAATGAAAACTGAAAGTGAAAGTTATGCATACCAAGGATGCTAGACATTTTATTTAGATAGACAGTACTTGATTTCATAAGTTCCAGCATGTAGATCATCGATAAATGAAATCGACGTTCAATTTCACTATGAACGCACTTGTGGTCTGCTTCGCGGCCGCCTGCGGAGGAGAGGACGGTGGGCTCGACGGTGCGACCCCGGTCGTCGACAACTACGCGACCATCGTCCACGCGAGCTACGCGGACTCGTTGCAGCAGGCGCAGGCACTGAAGACCGCCGTCGAGTCGTTCGTCGCGACGCCGAGCGCCGCATCCCTCGAAGCCGCGAAGACCGCGTGGCTCGCGGCGCGCGATCCGTACGGCGAGACCGAGTCGTATCGGTTCTACGACGGACCGATCGACGATCCGGAGGATGGGCCGGAGGGCCGGATCAACGCGTGGCCGCTCGACGAGGCGTACGTCGACTACGTCGTCGGCAATCTCGGCGCGGGCATCATCAACGACCTGGCGGGATTTCCGACGCTGTCGAAGGACGTCCTCGCGGAGCAGAACGAGAAGGGCGCCGAGGAGAACATCTCGACCGGCTATCACGCGATCGAGTTCCTGTTGTGGGGCCAGGACCTCAGCACGACCGGGTCCGGTGCCCGGCCGTTCACGGACTACGTGGTCGGTGGAACAGCGGCGAACCCGGATCGGCGTGGCCAGTACCTGCGGCTCGCGGCCGAGCTGCTCGTCGACGATCTGCAGTCGATCACCGACCAGTGGACGCCCGGCGGGACGAACTACGCGTCCGAGCTGCGCGACGTCGACTCGCGCGAGGCGGTGCGGCGGATGCTGCAGGGAATCGGCAGCCTGTCGGGCGCCGAGCTATCGGGCGAGCGCATGGCGACCGCGCTCGACAACCGCGATCAGGAGGACGAGCACTCGTGCTTCAGCGACAACACACACCACGATCTGCGTAACAACGCGATCGCGATCCAGAACGTGTACCTCGGTCGCTACGGCACGATCGACGGCCCCGGGATCGACGAGCTCGTGCGTGCGCGAGACCCCGAGCTCGATGCACGGATGCAGGACCAGCTCGCGGCGAGCGTCGCGGCGATCGAGGCGATCCCGGTGCCGTTCGACCAGGCGATCATCGACGACGCCGGGCGCGTGACGGCACGGTCCGCGATCACCGCGCTGCGCACGCAGACCGACACGACCGTCGAGCTCGCGACGCTGCTCGGCATCACGATCAACCTCGAATGATCGACATGACGAGAGCTTCGGTCCTGCTCGCGCTCGTCGCGTGCGGCGAGCACGAGTCCGCGTACGAGCCCGGCGAGGAGCTCGCGGGTGGCGACACGACCGTGTTCGACGTCGGTCGCAACGCGTTCTCGCTCGCGGCGCGCAACCTCGAGGGCGAGCGGCGCGATCAGTTCTTCGTCGGCAACTCGATGTTCAAGCGGACCTGGGTGATCGCGCCGTCGTCGACGAGCGGTCAGGACGGTCTCGGTCCGACGTTCAACGCCAGCTCGTGCGCCGCGTGTCACTTCAAGGACGGTCGCGGTGCGCCCCCGGCGAGCGTGGACGACGCCTTCCTCGGCCTGCTCGTGCGGCTGTCGGTGCCCGGCGAGGACGCGCACGGCGGGCCGGTCGGCGACCCGAGCTACGGCGGCCAGTTCAACCATCGCTCGATCCTCGGGGTCCCGGCGGAGGGCACCGCCCGCGTGCGCTACGTCGAGGTGGTGGGTGCGTTCGGCGATGGAACTCCCTACAGCCTGCGCCGCCCGAGCTACGAATTCATCGACCTCGCGTTCGGGCCGCTCGCGCTCGACGTGATGATCTCGCCGCGTACCGGGCCCGCGATGATCGGCCTCGGGTTGCTCGAGGCGATCGACGAGGCGACCGTGCTCGCGCTCGCCGACGAGGATGACGGCGATGGCGACGGGATCTCCGGACGCCCGAACCGCGTGTTCGATCCGAAGAGCCAGACCACGCGGCTCGGCCGGTTCGGCTGGAAGGCGAACCAGCCCGGGCTCGAGCAGCAGACCGCCGGTGCGTTCCTCGGTGACCTCGGCATCACGTCGCCGTTGTTCTCGACGGAGAACTGCCCGCCGGTGCAGAGCGTGTGCGCGGCGGCGCAGAACGGCGGCACACCGGAGGCCGATCAGGACACGATCGACGACGTCACCTACTACTCGCGGCTGCTCGCGGTCCCGGCGCGCCGCGACTTTCAGGACCGCGAGGTGCTCCGCGGCAAGGCGTTGTTCACCGAGGCGGGATGCGCGTCGTGCCACGTCGCGAAGCTCGTCACCGGGACCCTCGAGGGCGTGCCCGAGGTGTCGGGACAGACGATCCGCCCGTTCACCGATCTCCTGCTGCACGACCTGGGAGACGAGCTCGCCGACGGACGGCCGGACTTCCTCGCGAACGGGCGCGAGTGGCGCACGCCGCCGCTGTGGGGCATCGGGCTCGTGAAGGTCGTCAACGACCACACGAACTTCCTCCACGACGGTCGAGCACGCGATCTGACGGAGGCGATCCTGTGGCACGGCGGCGAAGCCGAGCCATCGCGCGAGGCGTTCCGTATCATGTCCGTATCCGAGCGCGCCGCGCTCGTCCGGTTCGTGGAGTCGCTATGACGCGCGCGGCGATCCTTGCCGTGCTGTGCCTCGCGACGACGTGCACCGTGCAGCTCGGCGATGGCGATCGACGGGTCGTCGCGCGCGAGCTCGCGACCGGGGTGATCGTGCCGACACTCGACGACGTGGTCGTGCGCGCGGCCGAGCTGGCCGAGTCGCTACAGCGGCTCGCGATCATGCCCGCGATCCCGCAGCTCGACGCGGCGCAAGCGGCGTGGCGCGCGGCGCGCGTGCCGTGGAAGGAGTCCGACGTGTTCGGCTTCGGCCCTGCGAAGGACCTCTCGCTCGACGTCGCGATCGATCAGGCGGTCGATCCTTCAAAGATCGAGCTCGAGGTCGTGGGGACCGAGACGATCTCGGAGGCCTACGTCGATGGGATCGGCGCGAACCGCAAGGGGTTTCATGCGATCGAGTACCTGTTGTTTCGCGGCAACGACGACGCCGGCGTGCTCGCGTCGCTCACGACCGATCCGCTCGCTGCGCGCCGCCGCGACCTGCTCGTCGCCTACGCGCAGAACCTCGAGCGCAAGGCGCGCGAGCTCGACGCCGCGTGGGTCGGCGACTACGCGAGCCGGATCGCCGAGCCCGGAAGCGCGAACATGGAGTATCCGACGATCAAGTCGGTGATCGACACGGTCGTGAACGAGAGCGTGTTCCAGGCCGAGCTCGTCGCGGATGCACGGATCGGCAAGCCACTGGGCACCGCATCGGGTGGCACGCCGCAACCCGTGCTCGAGGAATCCGGTCCGAGCGACAACTCGCTCGCCGACATGGCAAGCGCGCTGCGCGGCATCCGCAACGCGTACTTCGGCACCCGCAACGGGATCCCCGGCAAGGGCATCGGCCAGCTCGTCGCGGCGCGGAGCCCCGCGCTCGATCGTGACGTTCGCGAGGCGATCGACGCCGCGCTCGCCGCGGTCGCCACGATCCCTTCGCCGTATCGCACCGCGCTGCTCGAGCTCCGGCCGGAGATCTTGACCGCGCACGACGCGGTGAAGGAGCTCAAGCGCCTGCTCGCCACCGAGGTCGTCGGGACACTCGGTTCGACGCTCAAGTTCAACGACAATGACGGCGACTGAACGCATGTCCGAGCCGGTGGACGCGGCGTCGATCGCCGTGTTCCGCATCGCGTTCGGCGTGCTCATGCTCGTCGCGACGCTGCGGTTCTTCGCGCACGGCTGGATCGCGGACTACTACGAGACGCCGTCGCACTTCTTCTCGTACTACGGCTTCTCGTGGGTGAAGCCATGGCCGGGTGTCGGGATGTACCTCCACTTCGGTGCGATGGCGGTGCTCGCGGTGATGATCGCGATCGGCGCGTGGTACCGGTTCAGCGTCGTGGCGTTCGGCGCGCTGTTCGCGTACGCGCACCTGATCGACAAGACGAACTACCTCAACCACTACTACCTCGTGATCTGCCTGTGCCTGCTGATGGCGTTCCTGCCGCTGCATCGCACGTGGTCGGTCGATGCGCGCCGCGACCCATCGATCGCTAGCTCGACGGTCCCGGCGTGGGTCGTGTGGGCGCTGCGCGCGCAGATCGGGCTCGTCTACCTGTTCGGCGGCATCGCGAAGCTCAAGTACGACTGGCTCGTCGACGCGCAGCCGATGACGATCTGGTTGTCGGCGAACACGGACTTCCCGCTCGTCGGTCGCCTGTTCGACGAGCCGTGGGTCGCGTACGCGTTCTCGTACGCCGGCATCGCCTTCGATCTCGCGATCGTGCCGCTCCTGCTGTGGCGGCGGTCGCGCCTGCTCGCGTACGTGGCCGTGGTCGTGTTTCACCTCACGACGGCGCGGCTGTTTCACCTCGGGATGTTCCCGTGGATCATGATGGCGAGCTCGCTGCTGTTCCTGCCGCCGAGCTGGCCGCGGCGCTGGATCGCCGGCAGACCACCGATCGCTCGATCGACGGCCGCGCCTCGGCGACCGCGGGTCGTGCTCGCGGTGCTCGGCGCCCACTTCGCGTTCCACATCGTGGTGCCGCTCCGGCACGTGCTCTACCCGGGCGACGTGTGCTGGACCGAGGAGGGCTTCCGGTTCGCGTGGCACGTGATGGTGATGGAGAAGGACGGCTCCGTCGAGTTGCACGTCACCGAGCGCTCGACCGGCCGGCGCTGGGAGGTCATGCCGACCGCGTACCTGACGCGCTACCAGGCGAAGATGATGGCGTCGCAGCCGGACATGATCCTCGAGCTCGCGCACGTCGTGGCCGCCGACTTTCGTGCGCGCGGTGTCCGCGATCCGGAGGTTCACGTCGATGCGTTCGTGTCGCTCAACGGCCGGCGTCGGGCGCGCCTGATCGATCCGACCGTGGACCTGGCGCGCGAGTCGGAGGGCCTCGCCCCGAAACCTTGGATCTTGCCGCGCCCCGACGACGACCCACCAACGACGGCTTCGCGAAGGATGTCCCGATGAAACGCGCGCTCGCGATGATCTGTCTGTGGTCGGCAACCGCGCTGGCGAACCCCCGGCCGCTGCCCTTCACGTATCCCTACGAGTCGCTGCCCGCGGGCAAGCTCGAGGTCGAGCAATATGTGGATCTCGTGCCGGTCCGCGTCGCGCGCGAGAATCCCGACGGCACGCTCGACGGTGTGCTCGGCGTGCGCTCGGTGCTCCAGACCGAGCTCGAGTACGGGATCACCGATCGGATCGAGTTCGGCTGGTACTTCGCGTTTCGTCAGGGCGCGTCGGCGAATACGCCGTTCCTCCGGTTCCAGGGCGTCAAGCAGCGGCTCCGCATCCGGCTCGGAGAGGCCGGCGAGTGGCCGGTCGATGTCGGGCTGTACTTCGAGATCGCCGAGTTTCACGACGAGCTCGAGCTCGAGGAGAAGATCCTGCTCGCGAAGCGGTTCGGTCCGGTCAACGTCGTCGCGAACCTGTGGGTCGAGCAGGAGTACTATTTCCAGACCGGTGACACGAAGTTCATCTACAACCCGACGGCCGGCGTGACCTACGAGATCTCGCCGAAGCTCATCGTCGGGCTCGAGTACTGGGGCCGCGGCCGGTTCGACTCGGCGCGGGACACGACCGATGGCACGAGCGAGGCGCCGACCCGGACGCATCACTACGTCGGCCCGACGTTCCTCGCGCAGTCGGGCAAGGTGTTCCTGTCGCTCGGGGCCTACCTGCGCCTCGACGGCGTCACAGACAGCGCCGCGGTCGGAGATCCGTTCGGCAAGCTCTGGATCCGGACGCTGATCGGCATCGAGCTGTGATGCGAATCGTGATGCTCGCCGCGCTCGTGGGGTGCATCGGGCCGATGCCGCGGCCGACGGAGGCCGACGTGCTCCGCGCCGCGAGCCGGCGCCCGCAGACGACGCTCGTCGAGCTCGAGCGCGGACGCAGTCTCTACGTGGAGCGCTGCTCCGGCTGTCATCGCCCGTATGAACCCGACACGTTCGCAGCCGGTAGCTGGCCGGGGCGGGTCGGCGACATGGCGAAGCGCGCGAACCTCGGCACCGAGTCCCGGAAGCTGATCGTCCTGTATCTCGTGACACTGGCCGCCCGCTGACGCGCGCAAAGTGGCACCACCCCGTGGGGTCGCTCACGACAGGAAGGCCCGATGACCCGAATGGACGTGCCTGCATGGCACGCGCACCGTGTTTCTTGCGCAAAGCTCGAAACCAAGCCAACACTCGGGGCATGCGTTCGATTGGGCTCGGTGTGCTTGGTGTGTCGTGCCTGCTCGGCAGCGCGAGCGCGGAAGACTCGCTCGGAGATCTGCTCGGTCCGCGCGAGGTCGCGGTCGGAGAGGCGATGCGTGGTGGTGCGACGGGTGCCAGCGCGATCGGCCTCAACCCGGCCGGGTTACCGCTCAACCGCGAGCTCGTGTTCGAAGGCAGTTACGGCTATCGCGTGTCGGACTCGGCCTCGCTCATCACCGCCTCCGCGTGCGACTCGACCAACCTGATGCCGGGCTGCTTCTTCTATGACTATGCCGGCTCGAGCCCCGAGCTCGAGGGGATGACGGGGAGCCGCCGCACGCATGTCGGTGGGATCGCGCTATCGCGCCAGTTCCTGCCGCGCGTCCTGATCGGCCAGACCACGAAGTACTACGACTTCGAATCCACGATGACCGGCGAGAAGAACGCGAGCGGCTTCGCGTTCGACATCGGTGCCACCGTGCGGATGACCCAGCTCATCAACCTCGGAGTGGCCGCCCAGAACCTGTGGTCGACCGAGAAGACGGAACACTTCCCGCGCACGATCGGCGGCGGGGTCTTCGCGCGACCGCTCCCCACCGTGTCGCTCAGCTTCGACATGCGCTGGAAGCTCGACGGTGATGCCAACAATGCGCGTTACGGCGGCGGTTTCGAGTGGTTCATCAAGGCCCGCCAGAACGGCTATCCGATCCGGCTCGGCGCGCTGAAAGACAACAACGTCGACGGCACGTACGTGAGCGGCGGCATCGGGATGTCGACCCTGAAGTGGAGCCTCGATATCGGTGGGCGCCGTCAGGTCAAGGGTGGTGACGAGTCGATGGTCCTCGCGAGCATGCGTTTCTTCGGACCGCGGATGCCGGCGCCGACGCTCGACGCCGGCGGCGGCGAGCCAGCATTCTAGTACGTCAGTTCTGGTAGTCCTCACCTCACCGCCCAACCTGGCTGGCGGACCTCGAACGGATCGCTCGAGGAGCGATCGCGATCCGGACGACGGCCGTCGAACCGTTCGTCATCGCGGCCATACCTCGCGTCGTCCCTGCGCTGATCGTCGCGGTCCGAATGAGGCGCGTACCCCGCGAACCCGCCGAACCGACGGAGGTCGTGTAGGTCTCGACCGTCATCGAATCCACGAAATCCGTCGTCGTCGCCGATGAAGCGTCCACGCTCGTCGCGGTCCTGACCGCCGCGCGCCGTCGGCCTGCCGAAGCGGTCACGATTTGAGAGCCGTCGCTCGTCGTAGGGCCGGCGATCGTCATGGCGATCCTCGTCGAGGAAGCGGACGCGCTCGTCGTGCTCATCGCGCACCGAGCCCCTCTCCCGACGGCGACCTTCGTACCGATCGTGGTCGATGCGTTCGCGCGATGGGCCTCGCTCGTCGCTCCGCCGCCCGCGCTGCTCGTCACCGTAACCGGCGAACCTGCCGCGGTCGCTCGGCTCGCCGCGCCGGCGCATCTCGTAGCTGAAGCGTACCTCATCGTCGCGCCCGCGATCGCGCTCGGCGAAGCGGCCGTGGTCGTCGCGCGCTTGTCGCATGACCCGAGGTCCTTCGTACTCGAAGCGCCGTTCGTCATGGCGTGCGCGGCCGCGGTCGTCGCTGCCGGGGCGACGACCTTCGTAGCCGCCGGAGCGAAGCCCGTCGCGGTCATCGTCATCGCCGACGAAGTCCTGGCGTAGCGCATTGATGGGCTCGCGGCGACGACCCTCGTAGCCACCGAAGCGTCGCTCGTCGTCGGGTCCGCGATCACCGATGAAGCGGTCACGGTCGTAGCGCTCCTGGTAGCTGCCGAACTCGCGGCGCTCGTCGTCCTCGCCGAACCGGTCGAGGTCGTGGCGGAGGTGTCCACGATCTCTGTAGCGATCGTCGTCGCGATCGGTTCGATAGCTCGCGGGGCCGCCGTGGCCACTCGCCCGGCGACCGTAGAAGTGACCGTATGGTGTCTCCTGGTTGCGTGCCATGTCGTTCGTTCTCCTTCGGTGGGTCTCGATCGCGCGCTCACGCTCGTCCCTCCCGGCACGGTGAGGACTCGGCGCACGGTTGCCGGGTCGGTGCTCGCGTGCAAACGAGCTGGAGGGGACTCGCCGGGATCTGATATTTGCTCGACCGCGCCGAACAGCACGCGCTCCTCGCGCCGCCAGCCGAGCAAGGCGTACGCCACCGATCGAGCCGTCAGGGGTGGGCACGCGCGTCGCGGCATGTCGGATGCAGCCCGAGCCGCACCATGCAAGACCGCAACGAGCTTCGCAGTCGCATCGTCGGCGTGAACATGCCGCGCGGCGAACGGATCGCGACCGGCCTTGCCGGCGGTGTGGCGTTCCTGATCGGAATGCGCAGGCCTTCGCTCGCGGGATTCGCGACCGCGGGGATCGGAGCCGTGCTGATGGTTCGCGCGGTCACCGGCCGGTGTCCGATGTATCGCGCTCGTGCGCTTCGCAAGGGCATCCAGGTTCGCCGAGCGATCACGATCCAGGGCACGCCGAGCGAGATCTACAACGCGTGGCGCGACCTCGAGAAGTTGCCGCGCTTCATGCACCACGTGAGGTCGGTGACGGTCGAGGGGGATGGGATCTCGAGGTGGGTCGTGAAGGAGGGGCCGAAGGAGCTCGAGTGGCGAGCCGAGATCGTCGAGGACTCACCGGGCCGACGGTTGCGGTGGAGGTCGCTGCCGGGTGGCGACCTCGTGCACGAGGGATCGGTCGAGATTCGCGCGCTAAAAGACCGCGGGACGGTCGTCGAGGTCAAGCTGCGTTACTTCCCGCCGGGCGGGCTGTTCGTTGCGAGCGCGCTCGCGGGCTTCCTGCGCAGGGTGACCACGTTGCAGATCGGGTACGAGCTCGCGCGGCTCCAGCAGCTGATCGAGACCGGCGAGATCACGACCAGCGCGCGCCGCCTCGACGAGGTCGACGACGACCGGGCGCTCGGCATCTCGGACCTCGTGTCGAGGCCGCCGCTAAGGTCGGCACAGACCTCGAGCTGGGGGGATGCGAGCGGTGTGATCGGGGGGGCACGATGAGGGCTGTCGTCTGGAACGGCAAGCAGGACCTGCGCGTCGAGACCGTCCCCGATCCGTCGATCGTCAATCCGCACGACGCGATCGTTCGCGTGTCATCGACGGCGATCTGCGGCTCGGATCTCCACCTCTTCAATGGGCTCGTCCCCGGCATGAAGCAGGGCGACATCCTGGGCCACGAGTTCATGGGCGAGATCGTCGCGACCGGTCGTGCCTGCGAGCAGGTGAAGGTCGGCGAGCGCGTGATCGTGATGTGCGGCATCTCGTGCGGGCGCTGCTGGTTCTGCAAGCACGAGCTCTACTCCGCGTGCGACAACACGACCCCCGCCGGCAGCCGCCTCGCGCTCGAGCTGGTCTATGGCCACGCGGGCGCCGCGGTGTTCGGGTACTCGCACCTGTACGGCGGCTACTCGGGCGGGCAGGCGGAGTACGTGCGCGTGCCATTCGCGGATGTCGGGTGCGTCAAGATTCCACGCGATCTCAGCGACGATCAGGTGCTCCTGCTCACCGACATCTTCCCGACCGGCTTCATGGCGGCGGAGAACTGCAAGATCCAGCAGGGCGACACGATCGCGGTGTTCGGTGCCGGTCCGGTCGGTCAGATGTCGATCGCGAGCGCGTTCATGCTCGGTGCCGAGCAGGTCCTCTCGATCGACCTGGTCCCCGAGCGGCTCGCGATGGCCGCGCAGCAAGGTGCCGTGATCGTCGACGAGACGCACGGTGACGTCGTGACGCGCATCGACGAGCTCACCGGCGGACGCGGTCCGGACGCGGTGATCGATGCGGTCGGGCTCGAGGCGCATGGCACCGGCAGGCAGGCCGCGTACGACAAGGTGAAGCAAGCGCTGCGACTCGACACCGATCGAGGCATCGCGCTGCGCACCGCGATCAAGGTGTGCCGCAAGGGTGGCATCGTCTCGATCCCCGGCGTCTACGGCGGGTTCGTCGACAAGTTCCCGATGGGAGCCGCGTTCGAGAAGGGCCTGACGCTGACGATGGGCCAGACGCACTTTCACCGCTACGCCAAGCCGCTGCTCGATCGGATCCGCGCTGGTGTCGTCGATCCATCGTTCGTGATCACGGATCGCGTGGGACTCGAGGACCTGCCCACGTACTACGCGAAGTTCAACGACAAGCGAGGTGGGTGCATCAAGGTCGTTGCCCGTCCGTGAGGATCAGCCGGGCGCCTCGCGACACGGTCGGGTGGTACGCGTGCTGCACGACCGCCGAGGAGTGAAGGCGCTCGAGCTGATCCCGCGGTTCAAGACGGTGCGACAGCGCTCGGTGAGCGTGTGCGCGCCGCTCTGCATCGAGGATCACGCGGTCCAGTCGATGCCCGACGCGAGCCCGGCGAAGTGGCACCTCGCACACACGACGTGGTTCTTCGAGTCGTTCGTGCTGATGCCACGCGGCCTCGAGGCGTTCGATTCGCGCTTCGGGTTTCTGTTCAACAGCTACTACGACGCGCTCGGTTCGCGGCTGCCACGCGAGCGCCGCGGTCTCGCGAGCCGCCCTCCGCTCGAAGCCGTGCTCGCATATCGTATCGAGGTCGACGATCGGATCTCGAAGCTGCTCACCGAAGATAAGGTCGATCGCGACACGGCCGAGATCATCGAGCTCGGCATCCATCACGAGCAACAACATCAGGAGCTGCTGCTCACCGATCTGAAGCACGTGCTCGGGACCCAGCCGCTGCAGCCCGCGTATCGCGCCGATCTCCATCGCGACGGCACGGGCACGATCATGCCGCTCGAGTGGATCGACTTCGACCCCGAGATCGTCGAGGTCGGCGCACCGGAACGCGGCTTCGCATTCGACAACGAGCGCCCGCGCCACCGCGAGATCAACCCGGGCTTCCGGCTCGCGACGCGGCCGGTGTGCAACGCCGAGGTGCTCGCCTTCATCGGCGACGGCGGCTACGAGGAGCCGCGTCTGTGGCTCGCCGATGGGTTCGCGACGGTGAGGCGTGATGGCTGGGTCGCCCCGCTGTACTGGGAGCATCGCGACGGCGCGTGGCTGTACTACGACCTCGCCGGCGTGAGCGAGGTCGATCCCGCGGAGACCGCCTGCCACCTCAGCTACTACGAAGCCGACGCGATCGCGCGGTGGGCCGGCGCGCGACTCCCGATGGAGAGGGAGTGGGAACATGCGGCGACGGGCTTGCGAGCTCGCGACGGCCACTGGGCGGACGACGATCGCCTGCATCCACGTGCCGCGGGGAAGGGCCTCGCGCAGGTGTTCGGCGATGTCTGGGAATGGACCTGCAGCGCGTACGGTCCGTATCCGGGGTTCCGGCCGCTCGCCGGTGTGCTCGGCGAGTACAACGGCAAGTTCATGTCGGGGCAGATGGTCCTGCGCGGGGGCTCGTGCCTGACCCCACGCGGCCACGTACGCGCGAGCTACCGCAACTTCTTCGCGCCATCGGCGCGCTGGCAGATGACCGGCGTGCGACTCGCAACCGATCGAGGTGACCGATGAACACCGCACGTAACCTGCGCGTCCGGATCGAAGACGACGTGCTCGCCGGCCTCCGCGCCCCGCGCAAGCGCCTGCCTTCTCGCTTGCTCTACGACCCGACCGGCGCCGAGCTGTTCGCCGAGATCTGTACGCTCGACGCGTACTATCCGACGCGCATCGAGCTCGAGTTGCTCGAGCGCCACCTGCCGGCGATCGCGCAGCAGGTCGGACCGGAGGTGCGGGTGATCGAGCCCGGCAGCGGTGAGGCGATCAAGTCCCACAAGCTGCTGCGCGCCCTCGAACGACCGGTGAGCTACGTCGCGATCGATGTCGCGCACGATCAGCTCCAGCGGTCGGCGGAGACCCTGCGCGCCGAGCTGCCGCAGGTCGAGATCCAGACCGTGACGGCCGACTACACGCAGCCGTTCGACCTCCCCGCGTCGCAACGCGAGTGGCGGCGCACGCTCGCGTTCTTCCCCGGTTCGACGATCGGAAACTTCGAACCCGGCGAGGCGCGCGCCTTCCTCGCGATGCTCGCCCGGATCGCCGGTGACGATCGCATGCTCCTGCTCGGCGCCGATGCGACGCGCGACCCCGACGCCCTGCTCCGCGCCTACGACGACGAGCACGGCGTCACCGCCACATTCGACAAGAACGTGCTCGCTCACCTGAATCGTACGTACGACGCGACCTTCGATCTCGACGCGTTCGAGCACCGCGCGGTCTGGAACGCAGCCGCCTCGCGGATCGAGATGCAGCTCGTGAGCAAGCGACGCCAGCTCGTCCGGATCGGAAACGAGGACGTCACGATCGCCGCGGACGAACCGATCGTGACCGAGCACTGCTACAAACACACCCCGGCGGCGATGCACATGCTCCTCGGCACGGCGGGCTGGCGCATCCGGCAGCTCTTCACGTCGTCGCAGCGCCCCTATCGGCTCTGGTTGTGCGAGCCGCTGGCGTGGAACCGGCTCGGCCTGGAGTAGAGTTCGGCCGCCATGGTCAACGACGAGTCCTCGGCGCTCACCGAGGCTGCCACCGCATTCGACATCGAGCTCTCGACCTACACTCGCCTCGGCGAGCTGTTCGTCAAGACGCCGCTCGCGAGCGTGACGCACCTCGAGCGCGCCAACGCCGCGCTCGCCGAGATCGCCTCGTGCGAGGAGCGGCTCCAGCTCGCCGGCCAGCGGCTCGTCCAGGCCCTCGCGACCTCCCGCGACCGCCAGGAGCACCTGGCGAAGCAAGTCGTCGCCCACGTCCCGGTGCTGCAGGCGCGCAACAAACGGCTCCAGGAGCTGATGGCCGAGCTCGCCGACGTCGCGAGCGAGGTCGGTGGGCTCAACACGACCCTCACGCTGGGCGGTAACGGCGATGCGTCGGCCCCGACCGCAGCCGACGCCCGCGGCATCTCGACGACGGTGCTCGCGCTGTCCGCGCGCGCCGAGCGGCTCGCCGCCTCCGCACGCGAGGCCGAGCTCGAGGAGCTCGCGACCCAGGCCCACGCGCTTCACCAGAAGCTACAGGCGATCGGCAAGAAGCTCGCGCTCGTCGGTGGCGGTTAGTACCTCGTCGCAGTGACTCTGATGGGTTGACGTTGACATCGCCTTTCCCGACGAACACGCGGAGCGAGCGTGAAGGTCGGACACCTGATCGAGCAACCTCGATACGAGCGAGGCGTGTGCCCGTGGAGGTAGTTATTGCGACGGTTGTCCTACGAGCCTTTGGTCGCGTCTCGGAGCTTCGCGATCTGGTCGACCGAGCCGAGCACGACGAGCGTCATGCCCGCCGCGAGCTGCTCCTTCGGATCGGGGTTGTAGATCCACGGCTGCCCGACGTTGCGGCTGATCGCGAGCACGCTCATGCCGAAGCGATTGCGGATCGAGGCACTCGCGAGCGTGACGCCCTCGAGCTCCGAGCCCGGGCCGATCGTCGCCTCGTCGATCCGGTAGGTCGACCGCTTGTCGCGCAGCATCTCGTCGAGGAACCGCACCACCGCGGGCCTCATCATCTCGGAGACCATGCGCATGCCGCCGATGTACGCGGGCGTGACGATGCCATCCGCGCCGAGCCGGCGGAGCTTCTCGATCGACGAGCGTTCGGTGGCACGCGCGATGATGCGCGCCTTCGGATTGGCGAGCCTCGCGGCCACCACGATGTAGAGGTTGTCCTTGTCGTTCGCGAGTGCAGCGACGATACCCCTCGCCTCGGCGAAGTCGGCACGGGCGAGCACGTCGTCGTCCGTCGCGTCCCCGACGAGGTACTGGTACTGGGTCTCGGGATGGCGCGCGGCACCCTGCTGGAGCTCGCTCTCGTCGATGTCGATCGCGATCACCGACGCACCGGAGGCGACGATCTCGTCGATGATGTAGCTGCCGGTCGTTCCGGATCCGCAGACGATCAGGTGGTCCTTCATGCGCCCTCATCGACCTTGCGCGGTGTCCACGGCATCACGTCCTGCACGACCCCACGGATCGGGCGATATAGCTCGCTCATCGCCGCGGCGCGCCGCGATAGCAGGATCACGGCACATGATGCCTCGAATGCGATCTTGTGGTTGATCGCGCCGAGCATCTTGCGTCCCTGGCGCGAGCGCCGAAGCCCGAGGATCATGAGGTCACAGCGTGCGGCCTCCTCGAGGATCGCGGTCGCCGGATCGTCGCTCCGCACGACCTCGATCCGAGGCGTGCCCGGGATGTTCATGTCGGCCATGTGGCTGAGCGCCCGGATCGTCGTGGCCAGCGTGTCGTCATCGGCCGCCTGCGGCACGACGGTCAGGAACACGATCTCGCGCGGCATCTCCCGGCAGAGCGTACCGAGCAGACGCGCGCGCATCTCCTGCTCCTCGCCGCGGCCTCCGACCGGCACGAGCACGCGCTTCGCGGTACCGATTCGCCACTCGTCCGGTGACCGCATCACCGCGACGTCGCAGTCCACGTCGTTGATCAGATCCTCGAGCTGGCTCTCGATCGCCGGGTCGACCGTGTTCGGTAGTCCGAGGAGCAGGCTCTCGCAGCGGTGCTCGTCGGCGATGCGGCGGATCTCGGCCCACGGCTCCGACGCCGCGGTGATCAGGGCTTCGGGTGCGTGCCCCGCCGCGTACGAGGCGGAGAGTGCCTGGCGCACGGCGTCCTGCGCGTCGGCGAGCTGGGCGAGCGGATCGCCGTCGCCGCCACGGGGTGCACGGACGATCGCGAGCAGCAGCACGCGCGCGTACTCGCTCGGCGCGAGCGCGTTGGCAACCTCGACCATCGAGCGCGCGTTCTTGGGATTCGCGATCGGCAACAGCACGAGCGGGCTCTTGCCGCGCAGCTGCGTGAGCCGGGGATCGAGCCCCTCGGCGGAGGCATCGGCGGCCTCGGCGCGGCCCTTGAACAGCGCGAAGTAGAGGAGCACCCCGAGGCCCAGCCAGATCACCAGCACGCCGCCCGCATCGGGAACGACGATCGCCTGGAACACGGCGAGCCCGGCGCACGCGAGCCCGCCGACGACCGGCACGAGTGGAAACATCGGAGTGCGGTACGAGCCTTCGACGAGCGAGCGAGGTCCGGCGCGCTTGCGCGCGAGGTAGGCGGTGAAGTGGGTCAGCGCGAAGGCGAGGAGGAAGATCAGCCCGCTCGCGGCCCCGGCGGCGGCGAGGTCCGAGATCATGAAGACGATCGCGACGACGGCGAGCGCGGTCGCGTAGATCGCCATGACCGGCGTGTGCCGCGTCGGGTGTGTACGCTCCATCACCGACGGCAGCGTGTGATCGTGGGCCATCGCGAACGCCACGCGTGACGCGGTCAACAGGTTCGCCTGCAGCGCCGACAGCGTCGCGAGGATGATCGAGACGACGATCATCCAGTAGCCCGCCTCGCCGAGAAACTCGCGCGCGGCGACCGCCACGACGGTATCTGGACTCTGCGCGGCCAGCGTCGTGACGTGGCTGTCGGGACCGACTCCGGCCGTCGCGACGAGGAACAAGAACGGCACGTAGATCGCGATCGAGATCGCGAGCGACAGAAAGATCGAGCGCGGGATCGTCTTCTGCGGCTCGCGGATCTCGCCGGCGATCGCGGAGACCATCTCGAAGCCCTGTAGCGAGATGAACATGACGCCCATGGCGGCGATGAGGCCGTCGAACCCGCCGCTGAAGAACGGCGTGAGCTCGGGGCCGATGTCCGAGAGGGGCTGGCGGATCAGCGCGAGGAGCCCGGCTGCGAGCAGCAGCACGAACAGCACGACCTTCGCGATCGTGATCCCCTGGCCACCGCCGGAGCTCTGGCGGACGAGCCCCACCGAGTAGGCGACCGTCGCGACCATCGCGAGGAACAGGAGCGGGTTGCGCCCGTCGAGCCAACCGGTCTCGAGCTCGAGCGCATCGCACACGCCGCGCACGAGGATCACCGTGAACGCGGCGAACGCGAGCGCGTAGAGCACCGCGGCCACGATGTACGCGAACCACGACACCCAGCCGACCGCGAACGCGGCGCGCACCGACAGCACCTTCTTCGCGAACGTGTACGCGCCGCCCGATTCGGGAAACGACGACGAGATCTCGCTGACGCTCATCGCCGTCAACCACAGGACCGCGCCGTTCAGCGCGAGGGCGGCGATCGCGGCCGGTCCGGCGAGGTTGAACGCGGTGCCCGCGAGGATCAGCAGGCCGCCGCCGAGGATCCCGCCGAGCCCCACGAGCGTGGCCCCGAACACGCCGATCCGGCGCTTGTCATCCGGCGACCGGGTGGGCATCGGATCGAGAATATCGCAGGTCCGCGATCGACTGGTCGCAGCGACGACGGATAGATCGTCGGCTTCGGTAGCAACGAAGCGTCTCGAGAGCGACCGGAGTGATTCACGATCGACGGAGATCGACGCAGCACCGGGATCCTCGTTGCCCGTTGCCAATCGCCCGTTGCCCGCATCCTGTTTCCGAGGAGGTTGCCGGCCGCCCCGAGCTCGACGACCGCGACCGATGCGGCGCGCACCGCAGATGGCAGGCCGCTCCGGCAGGCCCACCATCATCGTGATCCGGTAGCGAAGATCACCCCCTGGCGCTCGGCGCGCGTGCGCGCGGTGGCGGCACCCAGGCGATCGATCAGCGCTGGTGATCGGCGGCGCCGTAGATCGAGTGCGAGTAGGCGAGCGTCGCGAATGGCGGCCCGGCGCGCTCGAGGAGGTTCATCGCGACGAGGCTGTCCTTGCCGCCGCCGCAGAACGCGAGCAGCTCGACTTCGCCTTCGGGAACTCGTGCAGGTGGCGGTGCGGCGACCGCGGCGTCGACGAAGCGCGCGGGCCGTCGTCGGTGGGAAGGTCGTGTTCGTACCGCCACGTGGCACCGAAGATCGTCGAATGCGCAAGCCGCGACGATGCAGTCGGCGCCGCGATGGACGTCGAGCAACCGCAGCACGCGCATCGGGGCAGGCTACGCGATATGGTCGGTGAATGCGGAGCGGGTGTGAGTCGTCTCACCTGTCCCGTCGAAAGGTTACCCATGGGTACGATCCGAACGAGGAAGCTCCTGCTCGCGCTCCTGCTCGCCGGCTGCATCCCGCCGCCTGCTCCGCAGCCGTACTACGGGCAGCAGCAGCAGCCGCAGCCGCAGCCGCAGCCGGAGCCGTACGCACAGCCTCAGCCGGAGCCGGAGCCGTACGCGCAGCCGCAGCCAGAGCCGTATCAGCCGCCCGTCGCCGAGCCGGCGTATCAGCCTCCCGTAGGACCGGTCTACGCCGACATCCAAGCTGAACCCGATGGGAGCGAGGTCCCGTCGGTCGACGTGTTCTACGATCAACTCGCGCCCCACGGCAGCTGGTACGACGACCGCACCTACGGTTGGGTATTCGCGCCCTCGGAGTCGAGCTATCAGCCGTACTCGAACGGCCACTGGAAGCACACCGACTTTGGCTTCACCTGGGTCTCGGGCGATCCGTTCGGCTGGGCCACCGATCACTACGGTCGCTGGGTGTGGGTCAACCGCTGGGTCTGGCATCCCGACACGACGTGGGGACCGGCGTGGGTGCAGTGGCGCGTCGGCGACGGCTGGTGTGGCTGGGCGCCGATGGGGTACTCGGATGACGCGTACGTTCCCGACGAGCAATGGAGGTTCGTTCCGGCCGCGCAGCTCACCTCGCGTCAGCTGAACCGTCACTACGTGACCTCGAACTGGCACGTCTACCTTCGCAGTACCGCGAACATCCAGCGGTTCAATCGCCATCGCAACCGCTCGTGGGTCGCCGGTCCCGACGACGATTGGTTGCGTCGCCACCGCCTGCAGGCGAGCCACGAGCGCGCAGACGTGATCGAGATCGGACGCTACGACAAGGATCAGCGACGCGAGGCCGAGCGCCGCGTTCGTGAGAGGAGCAACACCTGGCAGGATCGTCGCCGGCGCGAGGAACAAGTTCGCGGTGACCTCGAGCGCCGTACACGCCTCCAGAACGAGGACCGGCAGCGCAGGGCCGCAGAGCAGCGCAGGCTCGACGACCAGCGGCGCAAGGAGCGCGACGAGGAGCGCCGGCTCGCCGATCGCCAGCATCGCCTCGAGGAGGAGCAGCGCGGCGCTCGAGATGATGCCGCGCGCCGCCAGGCCGAAGCGAACCGCCTCAAACTCGAAGCAGAGCGCCGGCGGTTCGACGATCAACGGCGCAAGCTACAAGACGACGATCGCCGCCGTCGAGACGAGGACGACCGCCGCCGCAACGAGGCCGTTCGCAAGCAACAAGACGAGCTCGCGAAGCGCCGCACCGAGGACGCTCGCCGCCAGCAAGACGAGGCGAAGCGCGCGGACGAGGTCCGACGCAAGCACCTCGACGAGGACAAGCGCAAGCAAGCCGACGAGCAACGCCGCCGCGCCGACGAGGACAAGCGCCGCGCCGACGAGGACAAGCGCCGGCGCGACGAGGATGACCGCAAGCGGCTCGATACCGACAAGCGCAAGCAGGCGGACCTGGACAAGCGCCGCGCCGATGAGGACAAGCGCCGCGCCGACGAGGACAAGCGCCGCCATGATGACGACGAGCGCAAGCGGATCGACGACGACAAGCGCAAGAAGCAAGACGAAGATCGCAAGCGGATCGACGAGGACAAGCGCAAGAAGCAAGACGACGATCGCAAGCGGGTGGACGAGGACAAGCGTCGTCAGGCCGACGAGCAGCGCCGCAAGCAAGACGACGATCGCAAGCGGGCCGACGAGGACAAGCGCCGCGCCGACGACGACAACCGCAAGCGGCTCGACGATGACAAGCGCCGCAAGGCCGACG
>Ga0299915_10000162_pt1 | contig 51518 bp, 30 predicted proteins | sample RVTome_13_FD_200263 | JGI IMG/M metagenome (GOLD analysis project Ga0299915, IMG submission 200263) | Soil microbial communities from uranium-contaminated site in the Upper Colorado River Basin, Wyoming, United States - RVT92D227 (version 2) ...
CAAGCATCAGCGACCAGGCAATGCCGTATCGTTGCAGGAGTTGTCGTATCCACAGGAACAATGCCTCTTCCGGGATTCCTTGATCTGCGGACGGATAGTCGATTACGAACCAGCGACCCGCAATCCAGGGAGAAAGAGCCACGCTCGCCACATTGGGACGACGATCACGCCCGGATAAACGGGGCTTGGGCTTGCCTGACCGGATCGTCTGGAAGCCGTCGTTGGAGACAACGCCTTTCCATATCAGCGACCACAATACGCGATCAAGAACGTCAGAGGGTAATTCCGCCTGCATCGCCAGTTCCGCCTTGAGCAATGCCCCGCGCTGTTGAAGCGCTCTAATAACGCTGGATTCGTGGTCAGTCAGCGTCGAATGACCTGAGCGATGAATGTTGAAAATGTACTTGAGATATTCCCAATCCTGTCGGCGGAAGAATGCCAGTTCCTCGCCTTCCCGCCCCACCCAGAAGAATTCTCCGGTCAAGAGAAGTTGATCAAGCAAGCTGGATCGGTAGTCCGGAATTCTCAGCGGCAAGACGCTGCTTTCCCAGGATCTCCACGGCAGGAATAATCCCACCAATTGAGTCAGGACTTCCCGCAACCGCTTCTCTGTGTCCTTCGATCCAGTTTTTCCCAGTCCGCGATAGTCCTGCAGAAACGCAGCATATCTACTCGCTTCGATGGGGGGAAACTGGGTCAGTCGAGCCCGATGGCTCAGCCGCCACAGACGCTCGACGTGCCTCGTCAAGCCGTATCTTATCGTCGGTTGCCCAGTGGCATCAGGCTGTTCCACCGCAACAACATCCCCCTTCGCAATCGACTCCGAAAGGAATCTCTTGACAACCACGATAGGAAGCGAAGTCCCAGTTGACAGTTCGTCGATGCTTACTAAGGGATGGCTGTCCAATCCCCAGCGCAGAACGATGCCGCACGATGCTGGATCCCGATTTTTCCAGGCGCTTGCCAGAATTCCCCGGTACTCCGCCCAGATTAGGAAATGCAGCGTGGTCCTATCCGTGGGAATCTCCCAATCTTCCGCACCGACCACAGCTCGAAAATCCACCGCTCGGGCGTCAGCAATGAGAGCCAATCCATCGTCAGCCATACGTTGCACTAATGTTTCCCAGTCCCCGCGGTAGCAGGTCTTGATATCTGTAAGAGGGATCAGCCCCCGGTGACGCAGATTCTCATAGAACGCTTCCAGCGTCGAGGCGGCATATATGCCTTGTCGCGACAGGCGATCATGCTCATCTTTGACGACGTCCTTTGATAATTCGGCTCGAAGTTCCTCGCCCGACAAGATCCCAGCCAGCGTCCTCCGTTCGCGGTCAGAAATCGCACGGCGGGTCTTGCCTTTTGGCTCGTCCCATTGATAGACGTTGACGCCTTTGAAGTCGAAGGTCAATGTCGAAACCATCGGAGACGGCACATCATTGATGACGGTGGCGACTTCGACGGCTCCGGTGGAAATACCTTCCAACAGTTTCCTTGTTTCCTCCACATCCATCACGTCTTCCAGGCATTCCCGATAGGCTTCGAGGATCAACGGGAAATCGTCGAATTCTCGAACCGCCTGGAGCAGATCGCGAGCACGCATCCGTTGCAGCCATTGCGGCGTTCTTCGACCCGGCTTGTACCCCGCGATTACCAATGCCCGGCTGGCGGCAGTTCGGAACTTCAAGCCGAATACAGCGCTGGTCGGCAATTCGTCGATCAACATCTCAATCGCTGCTGAGGGATCGATGTGCCTGAGAAAATCCGGCTCCAATGCTTCGTGACCTTCCGGGAAACGAACCAGGAGCCCATCGTCATTCTCCAGAATCTCCAGATCCACATGGTGGTGCCGGTGGAACCATGAGGCAATGATGATCTTCAATGGCAGGTGCACTTTCCGCCCCAGGGTAGTCAGGATGGCAAGTTGAGGCTCACCCACTTGATCGCGAAACCTTTCCGCGACGATCCGGCTGGCATGGGGAATCGCGCTTCTCTGACTCTGTGTCTCCAGATAGGTCACCAGATTCGATCGCGCAGTATCGCCCAAGAACGAGTACTCGTCTCGAAGCCACTGACTTAGCCTCTTCGCTCCACCGCGACTAATGAGAAAATCGTCCGCCTGTCTCAGGAATTCCCCCATGTCCTTGCCAAGCTGGAGTTCCCGTCCCAGCCCCTCTCCTTTCCAGAATGGCAGCCGCCCCTGACGACCAGGAGCCGGAGCAACCTCGACCCTATCTTTGGTGATTTCCAGCACCCGCCAGGTAGAGCTTCCCAGCCAGACTACATCGCCCACCCGAGTCTCGTGGATCAACTCCTCATGCCACTTGCCGATGTTGACGCCGCTGTCACGGATAGTGACCTGGAATTCGCCGCTGTCGATGATGGCACCGCCTTCTAAGATCGCCAGGCGACGTGACTGCGGCAGCGCCCTCAACGTCTGCGAAATGGGATCCAGGAACACTTTGGCTCGAAGGTCACGCAGCTTGCCTTCCCCGAATTGCCCGGCAACCATTTGCACTGTAGCTTGGAAACCGTCCCGACCCAGAGATCGATACGGATACGCCCGACGGAAGAATTCGTACAAGTCGTCGACCTTCCATGGCTCGACCGCCACCATGGCAACGATTTGCTGTGCCAGCATGTCCAGAGGATTCTGTGGAATGGCGACCGGTGCGACGTTTCCGTCCATCATCCCTTTCCCCACCACAGCCATTTCGACCAAGTCCAGGCGATGCTTGGGATACAGGTATCCGACGCTGGTCGAGGTCATCAAATGTCCGGCACGCCCAACTCGCTGTAATCCGCGGGCGACCGAATGCGGTGACTCTAATTGGATCACCAAATCCACCGCACCCATGTCAATCCCAAGTTCCAAAGTGGCTGTCGCCACCAGCGCTTTCAATTCCCCATTTTTCAAAGCATTTTCCAACGCCAAGCGGATTTCTTTGGAGACGCTGCCGTGATGTGCCTTGACTTGCTTTTGCAGCGGCAGTCGAAGATGATGGTCGGACACCGATCGATCGGACTGGAAAAATTGGCCGTCGGCGAAAGCCGGAAATTCCTGCCCGGCGCGAGCCTCGTTCAATTTAGTCGCCAGCCTCTCCACGGCGCCACGGTTGTTGGCAAACAAAATCGTGGAACGATGATCGTCGATCTCTCTCAGGAATTCCGGCACCAACGCATTCCAGATCGAATCGCCCGGCAAATCGCTCATATCTTCCGCAGGGACTCGGATTTCGATCCGCATGTCTTTCCGAACACCTGCATCCACCAATGTCACCGCTCGAGGATTCCCCGAATCATCGTATCCCACCAGGTATTGCCCCACCTGATCCATAGGTCGAACCGTTGCCGACAAGCCAATCCGTTGCACCGGATGCTCCGTCTCCAATTCCAGCCTCTCCAGCAAGATTGCCAGAAAAGTCCCCCGTTTGTTGGGAGCCAGCGAGTGGATCTCGTCCACAATGACCTTTCGGACGGTCTTGAAAATCTTTCGAGCACCGGAGGTCAGCATGATATTGAGCGATTCCGGGGTGGTAATCAAGACATTTGGCGGATATTTGACCATCCGGCTGCGCTCGTCGGTGGGTGTGTCGCCCGTCCTGACCGCCGTGCGAATCTTGGGAACCGGCTGCCCCATTTCTTTGCTCAAAGCAGAGATCCCTTCGAGCGGATGTCGAAGGTTTTTTTCGATGTCCACATTCAGAGCCTTCAATGGCGAGACATACAAGATGGTCAGTCCCGGATCGGAGGCGTCTTCCAACAAGGTCTTGTATAGCGCATCAATCCCCACCAAGAATGCCGCCAGCGTTTTTCCGGAACCGGTGGGCGCAGCTAAAAGCAAATTCTCTCCTCGTGCAATTACTTCCCAGCCCAGTTTCTGAGGCAGGGTAGGTTCGCCCACTTCTTCCCGGAACCACCTCGCAATCACCGGGTGGAACAGCCCCAGCGGGTCATTCTGTCCTTTTTGTCGTGCCATCATAATCTCACATTTCCACCCATCAAAGATAATAGTCCGAATGTTCGTTGTCAAGACATTTTTCCTCGAATGCTCCCCCGGCGTCCCACCGAGTCTTTGATCGTCCGTTCAAATTGCACCTTTTTTCGCTTGATATTAATCCGCGTCGTTCCTATATTTAAATACTGGCTTACTCTATGGCACAAGCACTTGAGAAAGGGCAACATGGAACGGATCATCCTGACCATTCTAATCATCGCCGGACTAACGTCTTTTGTCGTGCCGGTCGGCAAACGCATCCGGATCATTTTGCAGGGCAAGGGTCGTTTCAACCTGGATGATATTCCTCGCCGGATCAGACGATTCCTCAGGGATGTGATGCTTCAACATGTCATCATCACCCAGAGACGTTGGACCGGGCTCATGCACGCGCTGATTTTCTGGGGATTCGTTGCCTTCACCATCATCACGTTGAACCAATTCTCGGAAGCCTATGGATGGCGATTCCTGGGGAATGCGCTGACGTATCGGGTGATTTCCTCCATCGTCGGCGTATTCGCGGTCTTCGTACTGATCGGAATCATCTACATGACGATCCGACGGTTCGTGTTCCGCCCTCGCACTCTGGGCAAAAAACTTTCGCTTAGCTCCGCTCTGGTCGCACTCTTCATCATCATTTTGATGGTCACCTATTTGATCGATTTCTTAGATTGGATGCAAGAAGACACAACCGAGGCATCAGTCATCTGGTGGATCCACTCAACTCTCATTCTGGCATTTCTGGCGCTGATCCCGCAGTCCAAGCACCTGCACCTGGTTCTCAGCCCAATCACCACCTTCTTGAAAGAATTCTCCCTGGCGCGGATTTACCCGTTGGATTTTGAGAAAGAGGAATTTGGCGCGGAAATCCTGACTGATCTAACCAAGCACACCCTGCTGGGCGCTTTCACCTGTGTCGAGTGCGGAAGGTGCTACGACCATTGCCCGGCAACTCAGACCGGCAAGCAATTGGATCCGAAGCAACTGATGCTGGATCTTCGCGCCGGATTGTTGAGTGACCCAAGACAGAAGGTCGTTGGTCCGGTGATTGAGGAGATTGTCTTGTGGCAATGCACGACATGCGGAGCCTGCACTTTTCAGTGCCCGGTCGGCATCGACCAGCCCATTCCGATCCTTGATTTGCGTCGAGGATTGGTCGCCGGCGGGCAATTCCCCACGGAAATGCGACCATTATTCGACAATTTGGAAAAGTCGTACAATCCCTGGAAATACCCGGTGAGCCAAGCGGAAGAATTTCTCGAATCCAATAAGTTCCCGATATACAATGGTCAAGATATCCTGTACTGGATGGGCTGCATGGGACGCTACGATTTCTACTACCAGAAGGTTGCACTGGCGTTTAGAGCTATCCTCGATCAAAGCGGAATCAGCTGGGGAATCTTGAAAGGTGAGAAATGCACCGGCGATGCCGCCAGACGTGCTGGGAACGAATTCCTGTTCCAGATGCTGGCGCAGGAAAACATTACCTTGCTCAACGAGGCGTCACCAGCCCAGATCGTCACCACTTGTCCGCATTGTCTGCGCACCTTGACCGAGTATCGCGACATGGGATTGAAACCGGAAATCGCATTGACCCACCACACGAAATTCATCCACGACCTCCTCGCACAGGGCAGGCTTGGCGTCTCGTCGAAAGACGAAGGGAAAACGGTATATCATGACGCATGTTACTTGAGCCGATACTTGGGAAAAGAGTATTGTGACCTGCCCCGCAAGAATTTGCACGCCGCCGGAATCGGCACCGTCGAGGCAGCACGGAATCGGCAGCGATCCTTCTGCTGCGGCGCAGGCGGCGCCACACTCTTCACCGAAGAAACCGTCGGTACCCGCATCAACCACGACCGCATCGAAGAACTGACCACCACCGGCTGCAGCACGATCGCCACCGCCTGCCCCTTCTGCCAATTGATGCTCCGAGACGCTCTGGCAGACAAAGGAAAAGACGCCGTTCAGGTGAGGGACATCGCTCAATTCGTAGCGGATCAGTTGCATTAAGTCGTCAACAGTACATCGTCAAATCGACCAGGGAAACCTTGCGAGAAGCCTTGCCTGATCTGCATTCACAGTGCGTGGAGCGATGGAATGTACGGTATCGGAAAAAAATGCAAATGCTTGCAGAAAACACTTGACTCATATGGGAATAATTCGTATATTGTAGGCGGTTGAATACATCTATTTCTCTAAGTAGGGGTAGTCTAACAAATATACCCTTGTCGGAGGGCATGATATTCGTGTTTTGGTATTGGAGGAATCCGTGAAAACGATAGTGTGTTTTGTGATCCTCGCGGCTGCGGCACTGGCGCTGGCTCAAGCGCCGGACACGTTGTGGACGCGGGAGTACGGCGGACCCGATCACGATAATTTTCGCGCCGTTCAAATGACTTCGGACGGAGGCTATATCGCGGCGGGCTCCACTCGATCATTTGGTGCGGGTGACTATGATTTCTACCTTGTGAAGACGAACGCAGACGGCGATACGCAGTGGACACGGACGTACGGTGGCGGCACTGTTGACCAAGCATATGCAGTCCAACAGACTTCCGACGGTGGATACGTTGTCGCCGGCGGCACCAAGTCGTTTGGCACTTACCTGGCGTCTTTCCCGGATCTTACACCACAATTCGATGTCTGGGTAGTGCGAACCAACAGCACCGGCGGGATGATCTGGGCGCAGAATTACGGCGGCACCCTGCATGACGAAGCCCGAGCCGTTCAGCAGACTCAGGACGGCGGATTCATCATCGTGGGTTACACGCAGTCCTATGGTCTCGGTGATAAGAACGTTTACGTCATTAAGACCAACGCCAATGGCGATACAATCTGGACCCGAACCTACGGCGGAAGCAACTCGGAAGAGGGTTACGCGGTGGTCCAAACCGCGGACTTAGGATACGCCATTGCGGGATACACGAAGTCTTATGGCGCCGGAAACAGCGATTTCTACTTGATCAAGACCAATGCGGGCGGCGTGCCATCCTGGGCTCACACCTACGGTGGAGCAGCCAATGACGAAGCCTATGCGATGAAGATCGACTACGATGGCGGCTTCGTTCTGGCAGGCTATACCGCATCGTTCGGCGCTGGAGCCAGTGATTTCTACCTGGTGAAGACAGACGCCTCGGGCATCGCGTTGTGGACTCAGACCTACGGGAGTATCGGCGAGGAAAAAGCCTATGCCATAGACCTTCTACCCTTCGAGTGCGGCTATGTCCTCGTGGGCTACTCCTACAACAGTATCATAACCAGGTTCGGTGAGGAGGATCTCTATATCGTCCGCACTGAATGTGACGGCGAAGAATGCTGGAACAGCACATATGGAGGCTCGTCCGGCGATATCGGCTATGGCGTCGATGCTGCAGCGGACAGAACCTACATCATCGCGGGTGTCAAGTTCTCCGGTCCAGGACCGAGCAAGGCATGGCTCGTCAAGATTGGGACGGATGATTCCGCTTGCGATTGCGACCCGATTACTGCCATTGAATTCGACCTTGGCGATCTGAGTGCATGCAATTACCCAACGCTCATCGGCAATCCCGCCCACGGCATCACCGGAGTTGCCTGGCTGGGTGCTACCATCACCAGTGAAGGCTCCCCGAATTCCACCGACCTCGACGGAGGCGATGACGGCGTGCAGTACCACGATCTGCCCTGGATGCCTTGTGAGGACGTCAGCGTCACGGTCACTGTGACCGCAGGTCCAGGCTACGAACACTATACCGTCGATTGCGACAACTCGTTGTTTCTCAATGGTTGGAAAGATGGAAACCTCGACGGCGACTTCTGCGACACCCTGTGTGTCGGTCCTGGTCAGCCAGGCGTCCCGGAATGGATCGTGCAGGACGAAGTCGTGACTGCTGGACCCCATACCTTCTTCTTCCTGGATCCTGGCGTGCTCACCATGGGCGTGTACAACGGCGTCTTCCGGTGGAGATTGACCAGCGTGCCGGTCGGAGTTCGCGGGTTTGGAGCAACCGACCTGTTTGCCTGTCCCAATATGTGTTCCGGACTTGCCGGCTCTGGAGGAGATTGGCTGGGTGAGGTCGAAGACTACATTATCGAAAATGGTCAGCTCGCGGTTGAGCTCACCAGCTTCACCGCAACTCCCGGCGATGGCAACGTCACCCTGCAGTGGAGTACCGCCAGCGAAACGGACAACGACCATTTCACTCTGTATCGGCGGATCCAGGGAACCAATTTCGCTCAACTGACACAGGTTCCCGGCAGCGGAACTTCCTCACTGCCGCATGATTACGAATACGTGGATCGTAACGTCATCAACGGCGTCACGTACCTGTATCAACTGGCGGATGTGGATATCAATGGCGTCCAGACCATCCACGACATCATAGTGTCCGCCACTCCGAGTCTCGCTGGTTCGTTGCCATCAGATTACGCATTGCACCAGAACTACCCCAACCCGTTCAATGCCAGCACCCAGATCCGCTTCGACCTCAAAGACGCGGGCAGAGTGACCCTGACGGTGTACAACTTGCTGGGGCAGGAAGTGGCAATCCTGGTTGACGAGAATCTCGATGCTGGACCACACAGTGTGACGTGGGACGCTTCCGAACTGCCCACCGGAATCTACCTGTATCAATTGCAAGCTGGAGATTATCGTGCAGTCCGGAAACTCTTGTACTTGAAATAAGCGCTGGAACTGCTTCAGCGACTGATTTACATAACGAAGCCCGTGTCATTTTGACACGGGCTTTTTGCATCCGAATTCTGCCGCGACGGCACGGATCAGCAGATTCGCCTTGACATCCTGCGCTTTCTGCATTATATTAAGAGAAAGAACCTACCGAGGTCGGATCATGTCCACGAAGAGAAGTGCTTGCCTCTTAGCTATCCTCTTGCTGGTTTCCTGTTGTCTGTCGGCACCTCAAGGTGTTTCAACAGGGAAACCGCCATTCGTAATCCCCTCCATCTTCGACAACGACACAAGGATTGACGCCAATCTGATCAACATGCTCTCGACCAACCATGGTTCGTTCGCCTACAACATCGCGGTTGGAGATGCCGGTCTGGAATATCCCACCGGCACCAATATGCATGCTGTTTTCGCTTCAGGATTGTGGATTGGCGCTTTGGTCAACCAGGAAATCCGGGTCACGGTGGCAGAATACTCCATGGAGTATTCCCCCGGCACCATGGAGAACGGCGGTCCTAATCCCCATTGGGAGTCCGAGCATTTCCGGGTGTACAAGATCGATCAAAATTCCGGTCCGGGCGATCCGGATTGGGACGAATGGCCCTCGCAAGAAGGCGCTCCGGTCAACGAATTGGGGGAACCTCTTCTTATCGGGAGTCAAACACTATGGTGCGTCTATAACGACGCGGATCGCGACCTGCATACCAGTCTTGCAGGCTCCACCGAGCCCCTGGCTCTGGAAATCCAGCACACCACTTTCGCGTTCGACACCACGGGCGCTCTGGGATACGTGGTCTTTTCAAAATACTTGATTATCAACAGAGGACTCAATCACCTTGAGGATGCTTATATATCTGTATGGGCGGATCCCGATCTGGGCGGCGCCGTCGATGATCTGGTTGGCTGCGACACTACCCTGTCTGTAGGCTATTGCTACAACGCGGTCAACAACGATCCCATCTACTCTCCAGCGCCCCCTTGCGTAGGATATGTTCTACTGCAGGGACCAATCGTGCCTTCCCCTGGCGACACCGCAACCGTATCGGGACAATCGATCCCGAATTTCCGAAACTTGCCCATGACGTCCTTCATCAAGTACATCGGCGGCACCGATCCCGATAGCGCTCAGGAGAGTTATTGGTACATGCAGGGGCTTGACGCAGTCCAAGGAGGGCAGCCCTACATCGATCCGATTACAGGGGACACTACGACTTTTGTGGTGTCCGGAGATCCAGTCACCGGAACCGGGTGGCTGGATTCCAACCCGGCTGATCGTCGTTTCATGATTTCGTCGGGACCATTTGATTTGGAACCCACTGCAGCACACGGAGAAAGCATCATCTACGGCGTAACAGCACAAGAAATCTGGGCTGCCATATTGATTGGTCACGGCACCGACCGATTGAATTCCATCACGATTATGAGGGAAAATGAGGTGGCGGCTCAGGAATTCTTCCACGACTTCTTCCTTTTTGTGTCACGGTCGCGTACTCCGCCCACTCCATCGAACTACGCCCTATTTCAAAACTACCCCAATCCATTCAATTCCTCAACTGTCATTCCCTTCGAAATCCCCCGCCGCAGCGAAGTCAGATTGACTGTCTTCAATGTTCTGGGGCAGCCAGTTGCTCAATTGACGCACGGAACGCTGCCGGCTGGATCCTATTCGATACCCTGGGATGCCTCCGGGCTGGCTTCCGGCATCTACCTGTATCAATTGCAGACTGGCAGTTATTTTGCATCCAGAAAGCTCTTGCATTTGAAATAGGTTCGGGCATCCAAGAATCAGTGTGCGATTTGGTGAGCAAGCCAAGCATTTGGCTCGGATCGAGTGCAAAACTAAGACGCACGAACTGCAATCGACGAAATTGACCTAACACCACTCGATTTCTGCTCTATGTCGCGGAAAGTAACAATCGGAGGTGGAACTATGTCTGCGAAAATCAGAGCTTTCTTTTCAATGCTGGTGTTCCTCCCATGCTGCTTGGCTGCGCCAGTCAGTATCCAGTCCGGGAGAACGCCGATTCCGACCCCGTTGATTTTCGACAACGAGACGAGGATTGACGCCAATTTGATCGACATGTATTCGACCAACCACGGATCATTTGCTTGGGACATAACTACCGGGGATCCCGGTCTGACCTATCCCAGAGGCTCGGATATGCAATCGGTGTTTGCCTCGGGGATTTGGATTGGTGCCTGGGTCAACGGCGAACTCCGGGTCACGGTGGCAGAATACTCTATGGAGTACTCACCAGGCAATATGCTCCATGGAGGCATGAATCCCAATTGGAATGAACCACATTATCGGGTTTACAAGATTGACGAGAATTCTGGACCGGGTGATCCTGACTGGGATGAGTGGCCCTGGCAGGAAGGCGCACCGCTGAACGAATACGGCGATCCCCTGCTGATCGGCGACCAGACTCTATGGTGCGTCTATAACGATGCGGATCCCACCTTACATAGCAATAACGCAGGCGGAACACTCCCCTTGGGGTTGGAAATCCAAAAAACCGTATTTGCGTACGATAACCCAGGTGCTCTGGAAAACACTGTTTTCATGAAGTTCCTGGTCATTAATAAGGGATACAATTTTCTTGACAGCGCCTATGTCGCGATTTGGTCTGACCCCGATTTAGGTGGCGCCGGTGATGACTTTGTGGGGTGTGACACCACCATATGGGTGGGATATTGCTACAACGCGACCAACAACGACCCGGTCTACGGCGCCACGCCCCCTTGCATCGCCTATGATATGCTCCAGGGACCCATTGTGCCATCTCCGGGAGATACTGCTATAGTGTCAGGTGTCCCCTACCCGAATTTCCGGAACTTGCCTTTGACTTCTTTTAACAAATATCGGAATGGCACTGATCCGGCAAGCCCCCAGGAAAGCTATTGGTATATGCTGGGTTTAGATGCAGTAGCAGGCGGAGGCTCCCCTTACATTGACCCCACTACTGGCGACACCACGACTTATGTCGTCCCGGGAGACCCGGTTACTGGAACTGGTTGGTGTGACTCTAATCCCTCAGACCGCCGATTCATGCTGAGTTCGGGACCGTTTGATTTGGAGCCAAGTTCTCAGCATGGGGATAGCATCATTTATGGAGTTACGGCGCAGGAAGTGTGGCTGGCGATTGTGATGGGGCAAGGGACCGACCGACTGGCCTCAATCACTGAAATGAGAGCCAATGATGACGATGTTCAGGAATTCTTCGATGGCTATTTCCTGGATGTGTCCCCGGCACGCATCCCTCCTGCCCCGAAGAGTTTTGCCCTATTTCAAAACTACCCCAACCCATTCAATTCCACTACCGTCATCCCATTCGACCTCCCCCGTCAAAGCGAAGTCGAATTGGCAGTTTTCAACATCTTGGGTCAGAAAGTTGCGGACTTGACGCACGGTGTATTGCCGGCTGGATCCTATTCGATACCCTGGGATGCCTCTGGACTGCCGTCAGGCATCTACTTCTGTCAGTTGGATGTCAATGGTCTCAGCCGCGTAAGGAAGCTTCTACATTTGAAATAGTCTCCAATTGCCCGTTCGTCAGAAACACGGAACCGTGACGTTAGAGCTCGTGTCAAGAATGGCACGAGTTTTTTTGGAGATCGCACGAAAATCGATGCCGTTGTCCGTAGAAAATCTCCCCCGAAAAATCACCTGAAAATACAGGAAAAATTGTAATATTCTGATATACATAGAAATAGAGTATGCTATGTGAAGAAAATAATTTTCAATTCAGAGAAAATAACTCTTGTTTATCCGATTTTATATGGATATATTATTGTCGGCTACTATGCATAGTAGACTAAGCATAAAGGGGGGATTTTTTAGTAATCAGGACTTGCTGAGGTCGACCCAGTGAGTCTCACAAACCTGTGTAGCACCTCTGTACCTGATACTGAGATACTTTCGGCGAAATGATGATAGATCTTGGTGAGGGTGTGAGGGACACAATCAAGAACTTAGGAGAAAAAATGACAAGAAGATTAGCTGTTTGTACAATCCTACTTGTACTATCGATTGTCGCCTTTTCGTACGGCGACAACAACCAGAAAGGCACGGTAGAGCTCTACCAATCCGGCGAGATTCAGCCGACGGTTCAGCCGGGCGTGGATACTCCTGGTGATCAGCTCTCCGTAATTTTCGCCCCAGTGCCAAGCTGGCTGGGCGTATCCGTTGCCGCCAACTGTCGTGGCGAGCTTTTTTACACCAATTATGTAGTCGACACTCTGTATAAGATGACCGCCGCCGGCGTCTTACTGAGCCAAATTCCCTTAAGAGACCCCTCTGGCGCCCCGGTCACCATCGGTGAGATGTCCTGGGACGAAGGACGTCAGATGTTGTGGGGCGGCACCGACGTGGCGGTCCCCAGTGGGATTTACCTCATCAATCCCACGACTGGTATTGCCACCTTCCAATTCAACGGAATGGGCGGTTTCGCCTTGACGGATGGGATCGCCTTCGATCCGACCGATGGCACTGTCTGGCATTCCACCGATATAAGCAGCAACATCGAGCATTATACATCGACCGGGCTGCTCCTTGGTACTCTGACACCTCTCGATGCCGCCGGGAATCCCCACGGTTCCATCAGCGGTATCTGTGTCGGAACCAATAATACCATGTATGTAGGTCACAATGGGCTTGGGGTCATCACATTGGTGAACAAGACCACCGGCGCTTTCATCAGTACGTTTGCAGTTCCAGGTGGACGGGATGAAGGGCTGGAATGCGATGCCATCAACTTCGCTCCCGCGCTGGCATTGTGGACCAAGGGCGCTTATGACAATTCCTTTACCGCTTTTGAGGTAGTGTCAGGAACCTGCGTATGCTCTCAACCGCCTGATACTTGCGAACTTTTCTACCAGCAAGTGGACATGGGTGATCTTTCCGCCTGCAATTATCCCACCCTGGTTAATAACCCTGCACACGCCTTGACCGGAGTAGCTTGGTTAGGAGCAGGTATCACCGGTGAACCAGTTCCCAACACCTTGAACGTGGATCCCGCGGATGACGGGGTAGTCTATCATGGCTTGCCTTGGATGCCCTGCACTCTGGTATCGGTCACTGTCACCGTAACCGCCGGGCCTAACTACGGGTACTATCTCGATGTGTGTAGTGGGCACCTCTACCTGAACGGCTGGAAAGACGGCAACTTGGATGGCGATTTCTGCGATACCCTCTGTGTGGTTGCGGGAGCTGTCGGTGCCGATGAATGGATCGTTCAGGATGTTCTGGTTACGCCAGGTCCATGGCTATTCACCTTTATTGATCCGGGTGTGACGAACATGGGTATCTATGACGGAGTCTTCCGGTGGAGGCTCACCAGTCAGCCGGTGGGACGGCAGGGATTCGGGCTTCTGGATCCCGTGTCCTGCCCCAGCATGACTTGCGGCACCTATGCATTTGACTTAGTTGGCGAAGTCGAGGACTACATAATCACAGACGGTCAGTTGCCGGTCGAACTGACCAGCTTCACCGCCGTCGCTGGTGAAGGCGAAGTCACCCTCAGGTGGAACACCGCCAGCGAAACTAACAACGACCACTTCACCATCTACAAACGCACGGTGGGCGAGTCCAACTTTACCCGCCTGGCTGATATCCCTGGCAACGGTACCACCTCGCAGCCCAATGATTATATCTACATCGATCGTTCGGTGCTCAACGGCGTGACCTACCAATATCAGCTCGCGGATGTGGATATCAACGGGGCGGAGACCATCCATGACCTCATCGTGTCTGCCACTCCTAATCTCAGGGTGACAGTCCCGACTGAGTACGCCCTGTTCCAGAACTATCCTAATCCCTTCAATCCCACCACCCAGATCCGTTACGACATCAAGGAATCGGGTCACGTGACATTGAAGGTGTACGACTTACTCGGTCGCACCGTAGCAACACTGGTGAACGGGGAAGTGCCTGCGGGCTCGCATTCCATTACGTGGGATGCCTCCGGGCTGGCTTCCGGCATCTACCTGTACCAGCTCCAAGCCGACGGCTTCAGAGCAACGAAGAAACTCGTTCTGACCAGATAATCGCCCATTCGATTCGACCGTGAAAAAAGCCCATGCCGATCCCCGGCATGGGCTTTTTGGCAAAATGCCAAAAAATCTTGCGCTCAGGAAAAATAGTTCTTGACTTTGTGATTTTACATGATTATATTGCAGCATACTACCTATAGGTAGTTGACAACATAGCATTAAAGTAGTTATCCTAAAACCTCTTTGGGATGACATCGGTTAAATACTGCTCACCGAAGCGGTTCGCACTCTCAACATTCGATTCGGCATCTCGGGCAACACTACAGTCAAATTACTCATGGCTACGTCCTACGGACCTCAGAGTTGACAATTCAAGGGGCTGCTGGATTTCCATGACTGAAATATGATATTTGGTAACTGGAAGGAGAGAGGTATGAAAATGATTCTCAAGATTTGTGTGCTGCTTACTGTGCTATGCTTGATTGCATACGCTGACGACGCATCCCAGTTGTCGTCAACGTCCTTGCCACAGCCTGCCGATGTGCTTTCGCAGGCGATCCAGGAGATGAAAGCCAACGGGCAATATGATCAGAGTCTCTGGGATCAATACTTCGGCAGCAATGATCCGACACGCAAGTACCAACCGCTGGTTGACGTAGGCGGAGATGTTATTGGCTCCTGCGCAGTGATTGCTTCATTGCCATATGGCGACACAGGCAACACGTGCCAGTACACCAATGACTACGACGAGGTTTGTCCCTATACGGGATCCACCTCTCCTGACGTGGTGTATTGCTTCACTCCCGCAGTTGACATGTGTGTCGACATTTCGCTGTGCAACACGGGCACGAACTATGACACCAAGTTGTACGTGTACGAAGGCAGCTACACCCCGGGGTCCCCATTCGCATGCAATGACGATGCTTGCCCGGGATGGATTTCCGAACTACTCACTCTGCAATTGACAGCTGGCACTGTGTACTACATCGTGGTCGATGGTTATGGCGGCGAATGCGGGGATTACCACATGAGTGTTGTCGAGGTCAACTGCCCGCCTCCTCCGCCACCACCGCCGCAATGCCCGGCAAATACCTTAGCCGGACAAGTGCCGCATTTACCTGCACAAAGCTGGACAGCCGCTGTCAGCGATCTCCGTGGTGCGTCCCCTTATGGACCAGTGATTCGGTTTGAGTCTTACACGGTAGCAAACCAGCCCATCTGTGATATCCACTTCTGGGGCTTGAGTCTGTCCTACCCATGGGCTGCCTGCAACGAAGATCCCATGACGTTCGAAATCAAGTTTTATCCGGATAGCTTAGGATATCCGGGATCGCCAGCATGCACCTACGTTCGGACCATTTCGAGACAGATCACCGGTCTGCACTATGCGGGTTACCCGCTATTTCGGTGGGAGACTACCCTTGATCCGTGCTGCACACTGACCAGTGGATGGGTCTCCATTGAGGGAACCAGTATTGGCACGCCCAGCGACTGCTGGTTCTTGTGGATGAGTTCGTCCGTTGGAAACGGGGCATCGTGGCGTCTCGATCCGACGGGTCTGTGGGCCCTTGAGGGCTTTGACCTCAACTATTGCTTGACTGCTCATCCGCCGGACACCTGCGAATTCCCGTATGACGAAGTTGACATGGGCGACTTGCCTGCCTGCAACTATCCGACTCTGGTAGGCAATCCGGCTCATGCCTTGAGCGGTGTTGCCTGGTTAGGAGTAGGCATTACCGGCGAGCCGGTGCCCAACATCTTGAATGTCGATCCGATGGACGACGGGGTAATCTACCACGCTTTGCCGTGGATGCCATGCACACCACAGACGGTTACCGTCATTGTGACCCCTGGTCCCCTTTTCGGGCAGTTCATGAATTGCGGTCGCCATCTCTTCCTGAATGGATGGAAGGACGGCAACCTTGACGGCGATTTCTGCGACGTACTATGTCCGACGCCAGGTGCACCTGCTGCTCCGGAATGGATTGTCCAGGATGTAATGGTCATGCCGGGTCCTAATGTCTTCACGTTCATCGATCCGGGTGTGACCAACATGGGCGTCTATGACGGCGTGTTCCGGTGGAGACTCACCAGTCAACCGGTTGGTCCTCACGGCTTTGGTCTGATTGACACAGTTGCTTGTCCAACCATGGCGTGCGGTACCTACGCATTTGATTACGTGGGCGAGGTTGAAGACTACATCCTCGAGGACATGCAGTTGTCCGTGGAGCTCCAGAGCTTCGAAGCGATTTCCGGTGACGGTCTGGTTTCCCTGAGATGGAGTACCGCCAGCGAAACCAACAACGACCACTTCGTCGTGTACAAGCGGACATCCGGCGAGGCGAATTTCGGAAACCTCGCGGAAATCACGGGCAATGGTACAACTTCTCAGCAGCATGACTACGAGTACGTCGATCACGCTGTGTTGAATGGAGTGACCTACGAGTACCGGCTTGCCGACGTGGATATCAACGGAGTGGAAATCCTTCATGACATGATCATTTCCGCGACGCCGGCTGGCACTCCTGCAGTCCCGACCGAATACGCTTTGTACCAGAACTATCCGAACCCGTTCAATCCCATCACCACGATCGGATTCGACGTCAAGGAAACCGGTACCGTGACTCTGAAGATCTACGACTTGCTGGGTCGCGAGGTAGTGACGCTGGTGCATCGTGAGATTCCAGCCGGATCGCATTCCGTAATCTGGGATGCCTCTGGACTTGCTTCCGGTATCTACCTGTACCAGTTGCAAGCCGGAGACTTCCGTGCTACCAGAAAACTGGTGCTCATGAAGTAGTCGGGCGCCGTATCGCCAACATCGAGAACTTCTAACCAGAAGCCCATGTCTGTGCAAGACATGGGCTTCTGATTTCCGGCGAGACGATGCCGATTTCTTACGTATTTCGCGTGGTGTCAAATGTCTCGTTTGACACCACTTACCGATCCTCAAAGCTGTCAAACGAGTCGTTTGACAGCACGGTTACTCAATAGCTTCGCCGCCCGCGATTCCTCAGCATTTCCCTGACCTCGAATGTGTCGAACGACGCATGCATGTCCGGAATACCCAACTGGAGGAGTCTATCGCGAAGACGGATGACTGCCGGAGGCTCAAGACCTGCCTGCGACAACAATCCCTGATCGGAGAGGATTTCGGAGGCACGACCATCACCGACTATTCGCCCATCACCAAGAATCACTACCCGATCCACCAAGGAGGCGACGAAATCCATGTCATGACTGATCACCATGACCGTACGGTCAGCCGCTTTCAATGAGTGAATGGCATTCCGGATGCGAGCCCGAGCCGCCGCATCCAGCCCAGCCGTGGGTTCGTCCAGAATCAGAACTTCCGGCTGCATCACCAATACCGAAGCCAGCGCCACCATTCGTTGCTGCCCGCCGCTCAAGGCGAAAGGAGACCGCGTCCGGGCAAGCTCAAGCGGAAATCCGATCTGATCCAAGGCTTGCAAGGTGCGTTCTCGAGCCTGATCCTCCGTCCATCCCCATTGTCTGGGCGAAAAAGCAACTTCGTCGAATACCGTTTCCTCAAAGAACCCGAATTCAGCGAATTGAAACACCAGTCCAATTTTCTGCCGGATCTGACGGGGAATCTGCTTGCCTTTCGTGATCTCCAATTCTCCGAATCTGATGCTGCCGGTTTGAGGTATTAGCAAGCCATTCAAATGCTGAGCCAGGGTGGATTTCCCGGAACCGGTGGCGCCGAGCAATCCCACAGTCTGTCCGGCGGGAATATCGAGAGAGATCTCCGAGAGAGCGTTGAATGCAGTCGGGCTGTTAAGGTCATACGTGTACGATAGGTCGGTGATGACGATGTTCAATTCCTGCCTCCGGACTGCTCCAGCTTACGCAATTCCACCTCGAGAGGAACTTCCACCCCCCATTCCCACAGAGGAGCGTCGGAAGCCAATATCTCCAATGGGCGCCCGTTAGCCATAATACTCCCCTGGTAGAGAATGACCAGACGGTCGGATCTCAGGGCTTCGGATGCGTCCGCGGTGATGTGCAGGATCCCCTTCGTCGAGCGCAGTTGCTCCAGGAATTCCAAGAATTCTTTTCTCCCAGCTGGATCCAGCAACGCGGTGGGCTCGTCCAGGATCATGTAATCGCCATCCATCACTGTCCCGGAAGCCAATGCCACTCGTTGACGTTCCCCTCCGGAGAGTTCGTGCGGCGAACGATTCCGGTATTTCGTAAGATGGAACTGTGCGATGGCACGATCAACCGCCCGAAGCATGAGCTCACGGATCATGCCGTAATTTTCGGGTGCGAACGCGATCTCCCTTTCCACTGATGACGAGACCATCTGTGTATCCGGATTTTGGAAGACCATACCGACTTTTCGACGCACTTCCCACACCATGTCAGGATCAGACGGATCCATTCCATCCACCCGTATCGATCCACTGGCACCCTTCAGCAAGCCCAATATCAACATCGCCAGCGTACTTTTCCCGGATCCATTTGCTCCCATCAAAGTGACCCATTCGCCCTTGGCAATAGTCAAGGAAACGCCGCTGAGTACAGGGTGTGCCGCCTCGCCATAAGCAAAGGTCAACCCGGTCAATTCGATCACGTGGCTATACCAAGGTGAGGTAGTGCAGGGTGGACTAGGTGGAGTGCCTCAGCGACAATGCGTAGCGGTATGTAGGGGCAGGAGTCGAACATGATGGATGGGGGACTGTCGATTGTCTTTCGTTACATCCCCGAGGCGAAGTTGTCCAGAAATCCCACTATCCGTTTTGAGGCTCCCGCATTGTCCTCCACAACGGACTTCGCCTTTGCTCCAGCGGCTTGCAACCGTTCTGAGTCCCCCAGCAACGACCTCAACATCTCTGCCAATTCTTTCTGATTTCGAAAGACGAATCCCCCCCCGCGTTCAATCAAGTAACTGGCTTCCTGGGACACGTGATACTTCGGGCCGAACAGGACCGGCAATCCCGCTGCCGCCGGTTCGATCACGCTGTGCACGCCTTTGTCGAATCCGCCTCCCACCACGGCAATGGTTCCCAGTTTGTATATTGGCGCCAGGACGCCCACTACATCAACGATTATGGCTGGACTCTTCTCCAGATCCGGGCGGTCCGAAAAACGCACCGCCCGAAGGTGATGGGCTGCAAGAAGTTGCTCAAGACTACTCAATGCCTGCGGTTCGGGCTCATGGGGAACCCATATCACTTGCAGTTTCGGAATTTCCCGCGCCAAATCAGCGACTGCGGACACCAACATCTGTTCCTCGACAGGGTGAATACTCCCCGCGACGATGACGGGATGAGGCGGCGCCGACAGGAGGTCATCCAACATCGGTAATCTATCCTTGACCCGTTCCAGCACTCTATCGTATCGGGAATCGCCCAGTACCTTTAGCGTCACATGATTGTCCAGGAACGGCTGCAACCGCTTGGCATGATCGCTCGAAACGGCGGCAATCCCGTCGAACATGGAAAATACCCAGCTATTGAACCATCCGAGAGTGCGATGGGTTCTGAGACTTCCGGGATGGAGATTGGCGTTGATCAAGACGGTGCGGATCTGCCTTTCTCGCGCTGCAACCAGCAGATTGGGCCAGACGTCATGTTTGCTAATGACCACCAAATCCGGCTGTAATGCGTCGAGCAAGAAGCGTTGATTCTCGATGAAGTCGAAGGGCAAGTACGTCATGAGTCCCACGCCCGCGATCTTGTCCCGGATACCATAGGCGGACGGAGAGAAGACCGTAACGACCACTTGCTCTGTGCCACGCTGCTCCAGGAAACGGATAATGGGAAGCAACGCTTCCAATTCGCCCACCGATGCCGCATGGAACATCCAGATCGGCTTGTCGCTGCGTCGGGAATCGACCCATTCCCGGAGAGATCGCTTCCACCCGCGGCGCTCCTTGATTCCTTGATGCACCTTCTTGATGAATGGCGAGCAGGCTTTGAATCCAGCCCACATCGCAGGCACGATCAACCAATTGTATACTCTCGCTGGATCCAAGGGACTCCTACTCAGACTTGGGCAGACTGCTCATCAAATCTTCAAAGGCGGACAGGACGTTCGCCGAGGCGATCTCCTTCATGCATCGGAAATGCCCCAGAGGACATCGCGGCGATCCTTTAGTGGTGCAGGGACGGCAATACAGAGAACGTTCCACGATTCGGTACGGAACTCTGAATGGGTAGAATCCGAACGCACGGACAGTGGGTCCGAAAATCGCCACGACTGGAACCTGCCTTGCGGCAGCCATGTGCAGTACACCGGTGTCGTTGGTGATGACCGCGCGACAATGGCTAAGCACCGCCGCGGACCCCGCCAGAGTCAACTGTCCGGCACAATTGCGGGCGCGAATTCCGAGACCGTCACTCACCTGATTCCCGATTCCCCGGTCGTTGTCTCCGCCCAGCACGACAATCGTGGCATCATGCTTCTCCACCAGCATCTTAGCCAACTGGCGCCATCGGTCAATCAACCATCGTTTCGTATTATGCCGGGCTCCGGGCGCAAGACCTATCAATCCTCCCTGACCCGGAGGACGTTCCGCGGCAATCAGCCGCAAGGCTTCCTGCTTGACGTCTTCATTGACAAAGAAGTCCAGTCCGCCGCCATCGTCTCTAATTCCCAACGACGCTGCAGTGTCCAGCATCCTGAGCGCCATCGAACGGTCATCGGGGTAAATACTGCGTTTCAGCAAAATCAGGACAGATCTTTGGAATCGGAGCTTTTTGAACGTCAACACGACCGGAATTCGACTTCCCCATCGGAATAGCAAGGAGCGAACAGATCCATGGACGTCGATCAGAACGTCGTAGTTCCGATCCGCCAAGCGTGCCGCCGTTTTCCGAGTCTCGGCTATTCCGGTGCCGCTGTGAAGCGAGATTATACCATCAATGTGGGGATTGGCTGTCAGGAGTTCCTGATATCGCGATCCGGTGAGATAATCGAGCTGACACCCGGGAAAACGCTGTTTCAACGCTCGAACCAGCGGCGTGGTCAACAGGATATCGCCCAGTGAGCTGAATCGAACTATCAGAATCCGCTTGGGAGTTAATTCCAGCGCCACGATCCCGATTCCTATTCCGCCCGGAATACCTTTTCGAAGCCGGACGTCATTGCGGTCTTTAACGAGTCCCCCGCTTGAAATACGAACATGGCGTTGTACGACGGGAAATTGGTCTGGAGAACGGACAGCCCGCTATCCGGTCCAAGTACGAACATGCCGGTTACCAGAGCGTCGCACCGCATCGCATTATCCCCCCACACTGTGACACTCACGCACTTGTCGGCGGGGTATCCCGTCTTTGGGTCAATGATGTGGCAATATCGTTTGCCATCCTGCTCAAAATAATTCTCATAATCACCGGACGTCGCCACCGCACCATCGAGGATATCCATGATTCCCCAGTATCCGCCCGCTTTCCGGGGATGGCGTATTGCAATATGCCATTTGGTGCCCTTGGAATCCCGTGTGCCCAGGGTCTTCAGATCTCCGCCCGCTTCCACAATTGCCGATTGGATGCCCCGATCCGCCAGCAACTTTGTCGCACGTTCCACTGCATACCCCTTGGCAATCCCTGACAAGTCCAATGCCATCCCTTCCTTGCCCAACATGATCGATTGTCCGGCGACGAAGATACCACCCATGGCAGCTGCCTCCCTTGCCTTTTCGAGCGTCGCCGGATCAGGAATCGAAGGGTGATCGGCATCGAATCCCCAGGCTTGGACGACCGGACCCACACGGATGTCGAATGCCTCATCCGTCTTATCGAACATCTTCAATGCTTCCATGATCACCTGGAAGGTCTCGTCCGACACCGTAGCCGACCGGACTCCCGCCTGATCGTTGATTTTCTTAACGTCGCTGTTCTCCGCTTTGTACCACATCAGCCCTTCTACGCGCGTGATTTCCCCAAAAGCCTGTTCCACCGCGTTCCGAATCACGTCTTCCGGCTTGTCAGTATCGAAGACCGAAATCGTGACGACTGTACCAAGAAGCGTTCGAGTCTCCCGAATCGGCTCCTTCTTCGCACAGCCCGAAATCAGTACCAATCCCGCTAACAGGGACACGCCAAGGTGATTACGAATCATGTACCATCCTCCAGTAAGTAGGTAGTATCTGCAGGTCTCACTGGTTGCGATTGACCAAATAGTCGGAAAATTCCATGAGCATTTCCAGGGGCGGAGAGGGCGGAAATCCTGACAACAACCGCTTTCCCTCGTCCGCATGACGATGAGCCAGATCGTCGGCATACTCGATCCCCTGATGCCGCGTCACAAATTCCACGATCTCCTTGACGCCACCTCGATTCAATCCCCGTTTGATATGACGAAGCATTTCCTTCGATTCCGAAACGCCCGCCTGTTGAAACGCATGGATCAGAGGCAAGGTGATTTTCTGCTCCCGTACATCTCTGCCAATTTGTTTTCCGAACAGGCTCTGCACGCCCACGAAATCCAACACGTCGTCCCGGATTTGGAACGCAATCCCCGTCTTTTCCCCGAAGGCTCTGAGCCTTTCGCGTTCCGTTTCCTGACCGTTCGTCGTCATGGCGCCTAATTCGCAGCAGGCACTCATGAGCGACGCGGTCTTGTCTGCGATCATGTCGAGATACACGTCTTCCGTGATGTCGAGCTTGCGGACTTTGGCGATCTGGAGCAATTCCCCGCGACTCATGCGCTTGGCGGTGGCTGACAGGACATCGAACACCGAAAGATCGCGAAGATCCAGCATACCGGTCAGGGACTTCGCAAGCACGTAATCTCCCACGAGCACTGCCACTTTGTTGCGCCAGACGCTGTTGATACTTGGGAAGCCGCGTCGCATCGGAGCTTCGTCCACTACGTCATCGTGCACCAAGGTCGCCACATGCAACAGTTCGACTACGATGGCGGCTTTGATGCAGCGGGGTGACACCTCACCAAACAACTTTGCCGCCAGGAATGTCAGGATCGGGCGAATGCGCTTCCCTTTCCGCTGCACCAGATAACGGATCACCTGATCGACCAGAAACACGTCGGAACGCAAGGTTTCCCGATATTCCCGATCGAATTGTTCCAGTTCCGCTGCCAGTGCGTGCTGGAATACGTCGAGTTTGGGTGGGGCGACTACTTTTGGCAAACTCTAACGAACCTCCGCTTTCCGGTCTGAAGAACGAATGGCGCGTCAAGACGCACCTCAGCATTTTCGTCCGTGACCTTGTTCCCGTCGATGCGAACGCCGCCCTGCAATATCAACCGGCGTCCTTCCCCATTCGACGAACACAATCCCGAGGTAACCATCAGCTTCGGCAGCCAGATTGTCGAACCCCATTCCGCAGGATGGAATTCCGGAATATCGTCCGGAATCTCGTGCGCGCCGAAAATCTTGCCAAATTCGCGTTCCGCATCATCGGCTTCTTTTTCGGAATAGTAGAGCTTGATGATTTCCTTTGCCAGCCGGCACTTGACGTCTCTGGGATTGACGCCGTCCGACAGTTGTTGCTGGATCGCCTCTAATTCCGAATTGGGAAGCAGCGTGCACAGGCGGAAATACGGCAAAATCAAATCGTCAGAGATCGACATCGTCTTGCCGAACATCTCATAGGGCGGGTCGAATATGCCGATGTGGTTTCCCAGCGATTTCGACATCTTCTCCGTTCCGTCAATGCCCACCAGAAGCGGCATCATACAGACCACCTGACGCTCCTGACCATATTCCTCCTGGATCTTCCTGCCGAGCAGCAAATTGAACTTCTGATCCGTCCCACCCATTTCAATATCCGCCTTCAAAGCCACCGAATCGTATCCCTGCATCAGAGGATACAAGAATTCCAGGATCGTAATCGGCTTACCTTCGCCGTGCCGTTTGCTGAAGTCGTCCCGTTCCAGCATCCGAGCCACGGTGTATTTCGCCGCCAGGTCGAGAAACTGGTACACATCCAGCGCACCGAGCCATTCGCTGTTGAATCGAATCTGGGTCTTCTTGCGGTCGAGGATTTTGAAAACCTGTTCCCGGTACGTTTCCGCATTGGCTTCCACGTCAGCCCTGGTCATACGTTTCCGGGTGGCGCTGCGGTCAGAGGGATCGCCGACCATGCCGGTGAAGTCACCGATCAGAAACACGACCGTGTGTCCCAAATCCTGGAATTGCCTCAATTTCCGAAGCGACACGGCATGACCGAGGTGCAGATCGGGCGCAGTGGGGTCAAATCCCTGCTTGACCACCAAAGGGACGCCGGTTTTGTAGGACTTCTCAACTTTGGCGACCAGCTCCTCTTGGGAGATGACTTCCTCCATTCCGCGGAGGATCACATCCATTTGCTCATTAACCGGTGGAAATGATGTCCGTTCTGGCACGATATTCTCGAATTTGATAGGATGGCGTGACGGTAACGGCTATCGCTGCCGTTCTTTGAATTCTCGTTCCACGTCGCGTTTGGCGGCTTGACGTTCCTTGTCGGCGCGCTTGTCGTACTGCCGTTTGCCTTTTGCCAGTGCGATCTCCACCTTCGCCCACTGATCCTTGAAATAGATCGAAAGCGGCACCAATGCCATCCCTCGTTCTTCCACCCGGATGATTATCTTTTTCAACTCTCGCCGATTCAACAGCAGCTTCCGGTCGCGGTGCGGATCGGGCGGACGAACCGTGGTCTTCTCGTACGGCGTGATATGGCAATTGATCAGGAAAATCTCCTCGCCTCGCACCGCGGCATAGCTTTCCTTCAGACTTACCTGACCTGCACGGAGCGACTTGACTTCCGGACCTTCCAGCACCAAGCCGGCTTCGAACTTCTGCAGGATGTGGTAGTCATGGAACGCTTTGCGGTTGCGAGCAACCACTTTGATTCTTGGATCTTCCTGACTCATTTAACTAACTAAAATAGCGACAATTTTCTCAAAAATCAAGCCCTAATATGAAAATATCCCCAATTATCTCGACTACTTCTCATGTAATCTGCTGCCACCTCACGGGCTCGAGCCACCCTACATAGACGGATGACCCGCAGAACTCCTCAAGATTCTCGTTGACAGGCAAGCTGATTTTTTGTATATTAGTTCTGCGAAACCTCAGGTGGGACATTTAACGACATTCGCAGGCGAAAAGCTTGAATTGTCGGGTTTCAAGGGAACCCGACCTACGAGACTGTTCCGTCAGGTGGGGACACCTGACGGCACCCCTTGATTGAGCCGATGCCGGAGTGGTGGAATTGGCAGACGCACCGGTTTCAGGGACCGGCGCCCGCAAGGGTGTGCGGGTTCAAATCCCGCCTCCGGCACTTATCCTAATAAAAAACCTCATTTCAACTTGTTAGGTTTCGTAACCAAATTGGTTATTTTTATGTTAAAAACAGAATTTTATGAAACGGCGGTTCAAAAAGGATTTTATGGACTAGACAAGTCTGGCATGTTCGGGAAAAAAGACAATGTGCGAAAATATTGGGAAGATATTCTCATTAAGATATCTATTCGTCCAGCAATTGAACAAATTTTGGAGTATAAAGATAAAATCAGTATAGTTGATCTTGGATGTGGCAGTGGCGAAGGAATAGAATTATTGACCCATATACCCCCAAGCAATCCGGTCAAGACGGTGGATAAGAATTTTATAATAAGTAAATCAAATATTGAAATTTACAAAGGAATTGACATATCTCCTGCAATGGTGGAACAAGGGAAACGAAATTATCCAAATCTTTCACAGATTCAATTTATGCAAGCGGATTTATCAAGGGGATTCCCTTTAGAACAGGATTGCCCCTATGATATATACTTTTCATCCTACTGTTCGCTGTCGCATTTGAAATTACCTGAGCTTAAACAACTTACACAGCAAATATTTTCTCACGTAAGTCGTCGCGGATATATGGTGTTTGACCTTTATGGCAGGTTTTCCCTGGAATGGCCAATATATTGGGAAAAAAATTGTCATGCTCAGCTCCCTTACAACATGACTTATCTATTGCCAGAATCGGGACAAAATCCCGAAAGAATTGAATGGTTTGATGTCACATATTGGAGCGGTTCAGAACTTATTTATATTATTGAATCGGCTGCCAAAGCCACTAGGAGAAAGATTAATATAATCACCATGATGGATCGCTCCATATTCGTGGGGCGACATATGGGCACATGTTTCTTTAAAAAACAAAAACTGCCAGTACGATTACATGTAAATCGTCTATTTGATCGTGACTATAGAGGGGAAATAGGTGGTTTAAATCTAGATATAGATTATTTGGAGGAAGTAAAAGATATAAATCCTCAAGCGGCAACGCGAATTTCTGACTATCACAGCCAATGGCAAGCGGTCGTAAGCATCCTACAAGCGCTCATGTGTTCTAATAATTCGGAAGTTAAGATGATTATAGAGTCAAGCCCTAAAATTCTTTCCGACGAATTAAAGATGTTGGCGTGGTTATACCGAAACGCCAGTAGATTTCCTGTTGCCGATTTTTGGGCTAGCATCATGGGACCACAGGTGGGTTGTGTTCTTAGAAATTTAGAACTTGCACTTCCTCAGGGTTTAGGTTGTGGTCATAGCCTCTTTTGCATTGTAGAAATTGAAAACAAATAGAAAAATTGACTCAACTCCACGCCAATGTTATACTCTTTTATTAAGGTCACAATCCTAACACAGCGTATTTGAAAAATTAAACCCTATTTATTTGTCGGGTTTTAAGAAACTTAACTTGCATGTCAGAAGCACATATTTTCTGATCTACTTGTTAGAAAATAATCCCAACTGATTCCCTTCTGCATCGGAAAAGATAGCATAGAAGCCAATATTGGGAATTTGCGTCTTGGGGAGAACCGTCTTCCCGCCGTGTTTCATGATCTTTTCGAGAGTCGCCGGAATGTCCTCCGCTAAGATGTACAGCAGGATCCCAGCCTTCTTGGAGAGCTCGAATTCGGTCGTGAAGCCCCCTCCCACGCCTTCGCCAGTCTCGAACATCAAGTAGTTAGCTGAACCTTCCCAGGCGGTGATTTTCCAGCCAAAGACCGCTTCGTAAAACGCCTTAGCTTTCTTCAAATCCTTCGATGGGATTTCGATATGACAGAAGCCGTTCATAATGCCTCCAAAATAGTACTTCGTGGGGGAATAGCCACAACCTTTTTTCTGGTTGCGGCACGAGTTAGAAGTAATACGCCGATAAGCCCGTTTGGGTTCCTTTGAAGACCTGAGTAGAGTAATCGTCAGAATCAGACATAGGGACACGCCACCATTTGCCCGTCGCCCTTATCCACCAGAGCTGGGACATTGATAGCACAGTCCGGTCTGGCGATGGGACACCGTGTCCGGAAACCGCACCCCGACGGCTTGGCGATCGGAGTCGGCACGTCGCCCTTTAATATGATCCGCTGCGTTTTTCCGGCGTGCTTCGGATCTGGCAGAGGAACTGCGGAAAGCAATGCCACGCTATACGGGTGTCTTGGACTATGGTAAATTTGCCGGCTTCTTCCGACCTCCACAATATTTCCCAAATACATCACTGCGATCCTGTCGGCGATGTGCTCCACTACTGACAGGTCGTGAGCGATGAACAGATAGGTCAAACCAAATTCGTTCTGGAGGTCCTGCATCAGATTGATGACTTGAGCCCGAATCGACACATCCAAAGCCGACACCGGTTCGTCGGCAATAATCAAGGTCGGATTCGTCGCCAGCGCACGTGCAATTCCCACCCGCTGGCGCTGCCCGCCGGAAAACTCGTGAGGATACCGCCGGGATTGCTCACCGGACATCCCTACTTTGTCCAACAGCCATGCCACCCGATCCATCCGTTCCGACTTGGTCATGGTCGTGTGCAGCTTCAATGGATCTTCGATGATTTGACCAATAGTCATACGGGGATTCAACGACGAATACGGATCCTGGAAAATCATCTGCACATACGGACGGTATGGGCGCATCCTTTTCTTCTTCAGCCGGCTGACCTCGACCATCTGCCCGTTAGAGCGCAGCCAGATTTCGCCGTCGATTTCAGTTTCGGGATTGATGGCGCGGAGCACATTGATAATCGCCCGTCCCACGGTAGTCTTGCCGCAGCCGGATTCGCCAACCAATCCCAGAGTCTCCCCCTTGTCCATATGGAACGAGACTCCGTCCACGGCTTTGACTTCCGCCACTTTGTGGAGCATGATGCCGCCGTGGATGGGGAAACGGACCCGAAGGTCTTTGACTTCAACTATGGTGTTAATGCCAGACATATCTTTAGCGAAGTGTCATGTGCGCAGAGTAGTGTCCAGGTGCGGCTGAATCAACCCCCCTTTTGATCCCCCCCCCTCAATAGAAGGGAGGAAAAGACCGAAGGATGAGAACACCCTGCAGCACAACAATACAACCCCCCTTTTGATCCCCCCTTCAATAGAAGGGGGGAAATGAGCGTCAAGTTACTATAGCAGATGGCAGCGTGCCCAGCGACCAGTCTGCACCTCGCGAAGCTCCGGCTCAACCGTCTCGCAAATTGCCAATTTGACATCGCAACGGGTGCAGAATTTGCAGCCCAGTGGCAAATCGATGATGCTGGGCACCATACCGCGGATTGCCTTCAGCCGACCTTTGACTTCCTGTTCCGGATTGGGGATTGAGCCCATTAGCCCTTGGGTATAGGGATGCAGCGGCTTCTCGAACAAGGGACCGACGTCGGCAGCTTCTTGGATTTTGCCGCCGTACATTACGATCACTCGTTGGCATGTCTCCGCTATGACCGCCAGATCGTGAGTGATCAAGATGATGGCAGCGCCGGTGTGCCGTTGCTTCATCGCCAGCATCAGTTCGATAATCTGAGCCTGGATGGTGACATCCAGCGCCGTGGTGGGCTCGTCGGCGATCAAGAGCGATGGGTTGCACGCCAGCGACATAGCGATCATCACCCGCTGTCGCATTCCGCCCGAGAACTGGTGGGGATAGTCCTTCATCCGTTTCCGGCTGTCCGGAATTCCCACCGATTCCAATAGTTCGATGGATCGTCGCTGGGCTTCATCCTTCGATACTTTCTCATGCTGGATAATGACTTCCCGAAGCTGCATTCCGATGGTGAAGACGGGATTCAAGGACGTCATGGGCTCCTGAAAAATCATCGAAATTTCCCGCCCGCGAATATCATGCAACTCATCGTAGGTGAATTTCAGCAGATCACGACCTTTGAAAAAGATCTCTCCCCCGACGATCCTTCCAGGAGGGCTGGGTATCAACCGGGTGATGGACAACGCGGTGACCGACTTGCCGGATCCGGACTCGCCCACGATGCCCAGGATTTCCTCTTCGAACACATCGAAATCCACTCCGTCCACGGCTTTGGCAACTCCGGCTTCAGTGTCGAAATATGTCTTCAGTCCCTTGACTTCTACCAGTTTGTTCCCGGGCATTATCTAAGCCTCGAAAAGACCTTAGGATCGAACGCCTCCCGAACTGCTTCCCCGATGAACACTACCAAGAGCAGCGTCACGAACAACGCCCCCAGCGGGAAGAACACCAGCCACCAGTCGAAAATATTCTGCATACCTTGTTGTACCATTTGCCCCCAGCTTGGAGTGGGCGGCGGCAAACCGAAGCCCAAATAGTCCAGAGATACCAGAGCGCCGATATACCCAACCACCGCAAAGGGGCCGAAGGAAATCACGGGGGTTAAGGCGTTGGGAAGGATGTGCTTAAAAATCACCGTCCGATCATTAGAACCAATGGAAATGGCAGCTGACACATAGTCCTTGGCTTTCTCGCGATAAAACTCGCCACGAATATAGAAGGTCATCCCCATCCATCCGAACAAGCCCAGCACAAATACTAGAAGGAAGAAATTTGGTTTAATGATAGAGCTGACAATCATGATGGTGTATAGGAAAGGCATCGCCATCCAGATTTCCACGAATCTCTGGACAATGATATCGAACTTGCCCCCAAAATATCCTAACATCGAGCCAACGATGATTCCAATGGCATAATCCACCAGAAGCACCACGAGGGCGAACGAAATCGAAATGGTGAATCCATAAGCCAACCGGACGAAGACGTCGCGACCGGAAGTATCAGTGCCGAACCAGTGCGCCGCAGATGGCGTATGCGGTGGTTGACCGGGCAAATCTAACAGGTGCTCATAGGGTGAATACGGATAGGGCGGCATGAGCACCCAATTGTTACCGCCTTCTTGCTTGAAGGCGTCCTTCAGTTGCCTGTAGTTCGCTTCCCCATAAATCTCCTGCCCGAATTCCTTGCCCGGGTAGTATTTGAAGACCGGGAAATAAGTAGTGCCGTTGTACCGGACAATCAGCGCCTTATTATTCATCAGCAGCGGGCAGAGGAAGGAAATGAGGTACAGCGTCACGAGGAACAGGAAGGAATAGTATCCCCGTTTCAGAGACTTGAACTTGCGCAGCCGTTTTCGGAAAATAGAGACCGAGACTTCGTTACTCATGAGCTAGCCTGCTTGTGGCATGGGCATCTTGCCCGTGTCTTGCTCCGGCATGGGCTGAAAGCCCATGCCACGCTTACTTGAATCGTATCCTGGGATCGATCAATGCGTAGAAAATGTCCGAGATAATGTTACCGGTCAAAAGGAGTAGAGAGTTGATTACCAGGAGACCAAGCACTACCGGATAATCTCGTTTGACGATGGAAGTGAACCCCAAAAGACCCATACCGTTGATGTTGAAAGTGTACTCAATCAGGTAGGAACCAGCCATTATGAGAGATAGCAAATGCCCCAGACCGGTGGCGATGGGAATCAGTGAATTCCGAAGGGCATGGACAAAAATGACACGTTTTTCGGATAAGCCTTTGGCAAAGGCGGTGCGGACATAATCCTGACCGAGATTTTCCATCAGGGAATTCTTGGTCAGCACGGTCAACGTCGCAAAAGAGCCCACCATGTAAGCTAACACAGGCAGGATAGTATGCCACACCTGATCCCAGATTCTTCCAATGATGGAGAGATTTTCCCAGTATTCGGAGCGAAAGCCGCCCAATGGGAACACATTTAGGAAACTACCGCCACCTAACAGGACCAGCAGAATGGCTCCCACTGCCCACCCGGGAACCGAATACCCCAAGAACACCAAGAAGCTGGATAGGAAATCGAAAGGACTACCGTGCCTGATGGCTTTGAAGACCCCTAGCGGGACACAAACCGAGTAGGCTAAGATAAATCCGATCAGACCGAAATATACTGAAATCGGGAATCGTTGAAAAATGACTCTCCAGACTGGCTCCGCAAAGACGTAGGAATTCCCCAGATCAAGCTGAGCCAGATTGTAAATCCAACGGAAATAGCGGATATGAATCGGTTTGTCAAAGCCGTAGAATCTCTTCATCTCCTCCATCGCTTCCTGGGGAATTTCGATGGCTCCGGTTCCGGTACCTCCGGCACCCACTGCCGTTTCTCCGCGGGCGGCTAATCCCATGCGCAGTTTCATGATTTCTTGTTCCAAGGGTCCCCCGGGAACAATCTGCATGATAGTGAAGCACAGCAGGGTAATGCCGATGAAGGTCGGGATTATCAGAAGGAAACGGCGGATAAAATAGCTGGTCATCTAATGGTCAGCTCCTGGTCTCTTCCTCGCAATTAAGTGTCAGGTGAGGACACCTGACACTACTAATGGTTCCGCTGGCAGACGCCCTCGTCTGCCAGCCAAGTCCTTGCCTGCCGTCACACGAGGGCGTGTGACGGCGGATGTCGATCTGTGGAATGGCGGTCAGACGATGGCCCCCTCTTGTTCCCCCCTACTATCGCAGGGGGGAAGCTATGCGCGTCAGGTGAGGACACCTGACACTACCGGAAATAACAGGTCATTCGCCCTTGGTCTCTTGTAACCGTTTGTCGTAATCGACCCAGTAGGTAGAAATAGTCTCGCCAACAGGGAGCTGGATCGAATTGTCTTTTTGGGCTTTTTCCAGTTGGTTAGCTTTTTCCGGGTCATACCACCATAGGCCGATGACATCCAGAAAATCACCAACTCGAGTGATATAGTATTCGGGATAGCCAAACCTATCCCAATAGGCAATCCGTTGGAAGGGCGCCACCCAACCCAAGGCATAGGGAACTATGTCGCAGGCGATTCTGTCAATTTCCTGAATTTGTTTCTCACGTTGCCTCTGGTCAAAAGTGACATTATAGACAGCACAAATACTGTCAATCCTGGCGTCCTTAATGCCGGTGATATTGGTGGTATTATCCGGATCAGCCATGTTGGAATGGAAGGAACTTTCCGGATTAGGGAATAGAAGTCCGGTCCACTGTTGGAAATGGATCTGGAACTTACGTTCATTGACCATTTTAAACATCGTAGCAGAGGTGGATTGCTGCAAATTGAGTTTAATGCCCACTTTTTTCAGATCTTCCTGATAGACGGTGAAAATCCGCTCCATACTGGGATTATCGAAAGCCAAACTCAGTTCAAAGACTTTCCCATCTTTGGTCAACCAGCCATCAGGATTGCGGTCTTTCCAACCAGCTTCCGCCAGTAGTTTTACGGCTTTTTCCTGGTCGTACTTATAGACTGGATTATCGGGATTTTCGTAAATGCTGCCGGGAAAATAAGAATTCAAATATTGGTATTCGTTATAGAATAGTTTATCAAGTAACTTATCCCGGTTCAGCAAGTGGAAAAATGCCTTACGGACTCGGACATCATCGAAAGGAGGTACTCGCTGGTTGAAAGCGTAGCCGATGATGCCCTGGGGATTGTCTGTGAACACCTTCCGCTTTTGGATAAGTCCGCGTTGGATATCCGTGTAGGATGAGCAGCCCTGGGCGTTGCCACAGAATTCTTGCATCCACCAGGAAGCCCGTCCGATGGGGTAGAAATCCAGTTCGCCTTTCTTGAATTTTTCCAATATCAGACGTTCGTCCTGAACTATGGTGAATTTCACACGATCGAAGTTGTTCTGACCAATGTTGCGTCGTTCTTGTTCTCCCCAATAGTCGGAACGCCGCCTCAGAGTGAGTGATACTCCCTTGACGATATCATTTTCATCGAGGGTGTATGGACCAGAGCCAGTTAGCAACTTGAATTGGTATTCTCTGAGATAGTCAGCGCCAGTCAGTTTTCCGATGACGTGCTCAGGGAAAATGGGCATACTGATACCAAAATAGATGAAATGGCGCCAGTTCAATTCCTTGCAACGCACCCGGACAATGTACATGCTTTCAGCCACAGGTTCTTCATACTTACGATAGAGAATATTGTCATAGGGCGCTAAGATGCCCTCGTCCACGTGCAGCCGCCAGGTAGCGATCACGTCTTGAGCCGTCACCCGGTATCCGTCCGCCCAGCGAGCGTCGGGATTGATACGGAACCAGAAGGTCATTTTGTCATCGGAGATCTTCCAATGGGTGGCTAAGGAGGGAACAAATTCCAGAGTCGTGGGATGAATAGAGAGCAGTCGTTCATACACCATAGCTGCAATCAGGTTATTTGTGGTGGTATTGGCATCTTTTCCCTCAGTTCGGAGGGTGGAGGGAAACTCGGTCATAGCCATAGTGAAAGAACCACCCTTCAGGGCTTTAGGGTCGCCCATCAACTCGAAGCCGGTATTGGTCTGCCAGCCTTCACCGGTGAACCCTGCGCCACCCAATTCCGCCGGAACGGAAGGATCGGCGCCGGCAGGAACCTGGACGGTCTCGATAGTGGACTTCGGGGGCGTCTGTTTGCCGCCACCGCAGCCCATCAAGGATATAGTAGCTGCCAGAATGAAAACCTTCAGTGCAAGAGACTTGCCAATCCGAAACTCGTATCGAGTGGCACGGGTGCATCGCCCATGCAATTTCCATGTGCCAAGGCGGGTCATCATGGCGGCTTCTCCTGGATATATGGGGATTTCTAAGAATCAGCGATTGAGAGCTCTTACATGGGGAGCCCTGCGCTTAGTTGGCTATCGGCAAGATGCCATTGATACAGGCACTGTTCGTGTGAAAAAAGTATCAAGCCGATCCTATAACATAGCGAATTCTTGCGACAATTTCAACAGAATTCTGACATTGTTTAAGGAAGGCGACCTGATACGCGCCGGCGATTAGCGCCACGAGACGCAAAACAACAGCCTGTCGCGTACGAAATCACAAAAAAAGCCAAGCGCAATCAGCCGACCGGCTGACCGCAATTGACCTTGGGTGCGGGAATGTCTGGGAATCGAACCCAGCCAGGACCTTTACAGCCCCGCAAACGGCTTTGAAGGCCGCGGTGCCCACCAGGGACACAACCATTCCCCGTGCCGTCAAACATGGTGTCTGACGGCGCTGTGTCGGAGTGAACTCCCCGACACCACATTATACAACGGAGTATCGTCAAGCTACTTAATCTCTGTCCCGGGTCGCTGCACCCTCCTCCTCGCCACTTGATCCCTTACCATTTAATGATACTCTGCCATCCAATGGCACAAAGATGCTGATCGCGGACATCGGTTTCTTGCCCGCCTCTTTGTCTGCCTGAACGTCCGAAGTTTCAAGTCCTTCCTCTGGGGCTGGACTTTCCGGAATCTCTGCCGTTGGTGCCGCGGTTGGCGCAACTCCCTGGTCGTCACTCGACTGCTGTTCGGATGTCATCGGAAGCAAGGGTGTTATCTCAGGAACGGGCTCGGTTTCCTCAATGGTTGGTCTGCCAATACCATCGGCTGCCGGTGGGTGCTTCTTCTGGACAAAACAGTCTCTACATAGAATGGGCTTTCCGGTCAGGGGCTTAAACGGCACCTGCGTTCGCTTGCCGCACTCCGCGCAGATCACTTCGAATAAGGCGCGCGAGGTGCCCGGTTCCGTGCCGACCGGTACTTCCTTCGCCAGAGCTTGACGCCTCACCTTGCGCTGCTGTCTGCACTCCCGGCAGTGCTTCGGCTCGATGAAATTCTTGTCTCGGTAGAACTCCTGTTCCCGAATTGTGAAGGTGAATTTTCTGCCACATGTGGCACAGGTCAGCACCTTGTCCTGAGCGTCCATAATCACCCCTCGTGACCTCAAGCTCCGTTCTTCAGCCCCATACGGCTCCGAACTACGAGCCACTGGGTGATGAAAAGCGACCCGGAATTCCTCCAAACGAACCGTTGCTCATGAATACTACGACGTCGCCGCCGCGTATCACCGACTGAATTACGGACATGAGGTCATCGAAATGATTTCGATGACTTGCCGATATACCGTATGATTCCAAATTGTCAATAATCCAGGATATGTCCAGGCGATCTGCCAACGGTATTCGATCGATCCGGTGCACGGGACCGATGAATACTACGTCCGCCAGCCGAAGCGCCTTCGCGATCTCCGATTGAAAGAGCTTGCGAACCGTCGTGTTGGAACGAGGCTCAAACACCGCCACGACCCGACGATCGGGATACCTGCCGCGAATGGCAGTCAAAGTCTTTGCAATGGCGCTGGGATGATGGGCAAAATCATCAACAAATGTCACCCCGGCAACAGTGCCCAATTCCTCCATGCGGCGAGCGACGCCGGCGAAATCCGGCAACGCCGTTCGGAGCTGATCAAAAGTCACGCCCCGATGATGCGCCATTGCCATAGCGCCCAGAGCATTCAGGACGTTGAATTTGCCCCACTGCCCGAGCAGATACTCTCCGCGATCGACGCCATCGACCATCAGTCGGAACGTCATCCCCCGAGTACCACTCTCGATGTCCGAAGCCTGCCAATCGCTTCCGGCATTGGCACCGAAGGTGATGACCGGGCAGAAAGCTTTGGACGCCAGCTCGCGGACTCTGGAGTGATCGCCGGACGCCACCAGAATCCCATTGGCGGGCAGAAGCAGAAGGAGCCGCGAAAATGCCAGCTCCACTTCGGAGATGTCCCGGTAGATGTCGGAATGATCGAATTCGACCGGTCCCAAGATGACGCCGCGGGGACAATAGTGCAGGAATTTGGCGCGCTTGTCAAAGAAAGCACTGTCGTACTCGTCGCCCTCTACGACGAACTCGTCACCTTCCCCCAAATGATAAGGCTCGGGAAAATTCTTCGGACGCCCTCCGACGAAAAAAGACGGTCGATGACCGGCTCGGGATAGAAGCCACGCCAGCATGGCTGAAGTGGTGGTCTTGCCATGGGTGCCTGCTACCACCAGGGAATGCCGATTCCACAGGAATTCTTCTTTGAGCACTTCCGGCAGCGACCGGTATCGCATTCCCCGGGCAAGCATTGCTTCCAGTTCCGGATGACCCCGGGAGCAAGCGTTTCCCACGACCACGAGATCGGCATTTTCCGGCACGTTCCGCGCATCGAATGGCGTCAGGACGGGCACACCAAGCCGCTCAAGCGTGGTGCTGGCGGGCGGATATACCGCTTGATCCGAGCCGGACACTCGAAAGCCTTTGGCTCGAAGCAAACCTGCCAGCGCAGACATCCCCACGCCGGCGATCCCTATTAGATAGGCAGTAGTTGCGGCAGACGTCGGCGGAAAATCTTGCACAACTGCGTCTTATTAATATACTAAATGACTTAAGGATTGTCAAGGCTTATTTTGGATTCCGCACCTTCCGAACATTCCGGCGAGCAGTTAGCTCCATGAACTGCGTGACCTCAGCGGCATCTGTCACCCCGGGCTGCCCTCCCAACGCTCGACATTTTAAAGCGGCTGCGGCACATCCGAACCGGCAGGATTTGGCGACATCCCATCCGGACAACAATCCGTGGATGAAGCCGGCATGGAACAAATCACCGGCGCCGGTGGTATCCTTGACATCCACGACGTATCCTGCCTCGGTTCCTTGGTCTCCAGCCGCTGTTTTCCATATGCAGCCTGCTTCGCCGACTGTTATCACGGCACACTTTGCTCCATAATCTAACAGTCGATCCAATCCTTCGACCGGATTCTTGATTCCGAACACATCGGGGACAAAATCCCTGGACACCACAGGAAAATCAACCAACGCTAGAATTTCCTCCATGCGATCCCGCCGGGAGCTGGCGTCGAATACCGTCACGGTTCCTGATTCCCGAGCCGCTCTAAGTGCAGCCAGTTGTGCCTCAGTCTCCCGACCGTCGCACAGAAGAACTCTGGAATTCCCAATCCAATCGATGGGGACTTGCTGCGAGGCCATACTGAGGATTCGAGTGCGGTCTAATGCCACCGCACGGTCGCCGCTTGGACCATCCACCCAGATGAAGGCATGAGCGGTTCGCGACTCGGGATTTCGCACCATGCGAGACACCTCGACTCCCCCTTTTGCCAATCCCTGCATGATGATATCGCCCCCCCAGTCATCGCCGACCACACCTGAAAAAGCGGCTTTCCAGCCGTACCGTGCCAACGCGAATACGGCTGTGGGGACTGGTCCGCCGCCCTGGATACGGGCTTCCGACACGTCGCTCTTGGTATTGGACTGTGGATAACGAGGCAGAACACAAAGGAAGTCCAGCGCACACAATCCCACCCCAACGCAGTCCCATTGCCGTGCGCCCGGGCTAAGGCGCCATGTAGTATCCATCGATGAAATTGGCGATATAGTAGTTGTCGATTAACTTGCTTGCGATCAGTTCTTCGGCGTGTTTCTTGGCAGCTTCCTGAGTCTGAAATCCGCCCACTCGCACCCGAAACCAGGGCTTAGCCCCTTCCGACTTCTGCCAATATGCCTCCTCACGATTCTGGCGCAACCTGGAGACCATGCTGTCCGCATCGGCTTGCTCCCTAAACGCCGCCACCTGTACCGTGAAAGGCAGTCCGCTATGGTACACCTTCAATTCCTCTCTCACAGGCGCGGGTGGCTCGTCGGACCTGGAAGGTGGTGGAATCATCCGGACAATTCCCCACCCTGCGATTACCAGCAGCCCTACGATGACAATCGGATAAGCCCATCGTCTGAGGACCTGCAGTACCCCGTACCTGCGCGCTGTATCCCACAAGGACTGGCTCAACGGTCGCAGTTTTTGAGATACCAGTCGCAACCAGGCTGCGACATGGGGCGACACCGCAGCTACCACGGTGCGTATCGTGCGCCCGACCACGGTTTCGAACGCGGGTTGAATCCCGGGAATCGGTTCGACCGGCTCCAATTGCTCTTCGAAAGCAACGGTCTCCTTTTCCTCGGCGACTCTCTTGACCGCGTCCCGGACGCGGCCCACCAGGTGGTCGTCTCGAGAAGTCCTGCCGTAACGCCGGGACATTCTGAGCAGCGCTTCCGTCACTTCAGGCGAGGGAGCGAGGTCATTGGCGGTAACATAGATCAGAGCAGCGAAGTCGTCGGATCGATTCCGCAACAGGAAGCGTGGAGCCAGAAAACGAGCCACTTTTCCGCCAAGTTCCCCACCGCGCTCCACCGCCCACCGATAGCCCTTGTCCATCCAGGGTGCGTCGATTCCGCGGGACAGGGCGAAGTCAATCCAAATCCGCCCTAACTTCTCGTCGGGGCGTTTCTCATCCCACCAATCTGCGACGATGGCTGCGTCATCCGGGTCCTCGATTCCCTGGGTTAGGTAACTCTCCACCAGCATGTCTCGATACTCACTCACAGAACTGCGGTACTTCAGGAGCAGTTTCAAGACATTGCGATGGGGGCGGGTGCCAGGGACCGCCGACCGCATGAAGGATTCGACCTGCCTTAATATCTTGTATGCGATCGGGTTGCGTTCCCATGCCCACAAGAAAGGCGAATCCAGCCAGGCGATCACCATTCGGCATGAGGATTCCCAGGAAGAAGCCCCTCGAGGCGACGACAACCGATTGAGCCAAACTCTCATCCGGCGCCTGGCAATGACACCCGGCATGGCGAATGCCAATGCGACCGAGGTCACTGCCCAGATCCCCCATACCCAGGAATCCGGGAACAAAGCCCCCGGCGGAATCACCAGCATCACAACGTCCCACAGCAGCACCGCACCGATGACAAATCCAAGGAAGCCCAATAGGAAATGCACCGTCAAGGATCCCAGCGCCCTCATGGCAGCTTCGCCTCCTCGTCTCGCAACGCCACCCGAACGGTGTCCATCGTTTCCGAATTGGGCGACTTGCCAGTCCGCACGTCCACTAATTCGAAGTGGATGCCTTTCGGAATCGGGAAATCGCGAGGCGGTTGTCCTTCCGTGACTTGCATCATATATCTCGCCCAGATAGGAGCGGCGCCCCGACCTCCCGTAATTCCTCTGCGCGTAGTGTCGCGAATCTCGCGCTTCTTGTCGTATCCCACCCACACCGCGGTGGACAAATTGGGTGTGAATCCTGTGAACCAAGCGTCTTTGTAGTCGTTGGTGGAACCGGTCTTGCCGGCAGCCGGCGCCAGGAAGCCAAGCCGCCGAATACTCCAGGCGGTTCCACGATCCACCACCGCCTTCATCATGTCCAGGAGCGGATATAACGTCTCTGGATCATATACTCGAGTCCCGCTGAAGAAATGTTCCATCAGGATGCTGCCAGTCCTGTCCTCCACCCGCAGGATGGAGATAGGCTCGTAGTATGTCCCGCCACTGGCGATAGTGCCAAAAGCGCTTGCCATCTCCAGAGGAGGCACCGGCGACGTTCCCAGGGCTAAGGACAGATTCGCATCCAGAGGAGCTCTGATCCCCAACTTGCGCGCGGCATCGATGACCGCCTCTGGTCCCACACGATAGATCAGCTTGGCTGCCACGATGTTGATGGAGAACGTGAGCGCTTCCTTCAACACCATGGGACCGTGATATCGTCCGTCGAAATTCTGAGGTCGCCATGGCTTGGACCCGCGAATATCGAATACGACCGCGCTGTCCACGAAAACGCTCTTGGGCGTGAAGCCACGACCATCGGTCGCCGCGAGATACAAATAGGGCTTGAATCCCGACCCCGGCAGCCTCTGAGAACCCACGGCTCGATTATACTCGCTTTGCTCATAGCTGCGACCACCGACCATTGCCACAATGGCGCCCGTCCCCGGATCGATGGATATCAGGGCGGCTTGAATCTTGTCCTCATCGGGCAGGCTGTCCTTCTTCGCGTCGCCGGTCCAATCATCCAAGTCCTTGACACCCTGTGCCACCGCTTCTTCGGCGGCACGCTGGTACCGCAGATTCAAGGTGGTATAGATCTTCAAACCGCCATGATAAGTGACATCACGACCCAACTCGCCTTCGAGCTGTCGCAGGACATAGTCCACAAAATAAGAGCCCCGCTGCATTCCCCGATACATGGAGCGAAATACCAGGCTGTCACTGGCGGCGGAATCCGCTTCCTCCTGAGTAATCATGCGCTGCGCCACCATCCGGGTCAGCACCAACTTCTGCCTGGTTCTGGCTTCCTCGGGATTGACAAATGGATTGTAACGGCTGGGAGAATTGGGAAGCCCTGCTAACAGCGACGCTTCCGCCAGGGTCAATCTATCGGCATGCTTGCTGAAGAAGGTCTGAGCCGCTGCCTCCACCCCGAAGGCTCTGGCGCCGAAATAGCTCTGATTGCAGTAGGCTTCCAGGATCTCCTCTTTGCTGAATCGACGCTCGATCTGCAGCGCCATCAGCATGTCTTTGATTTTGCGATGCCAATCTTGCTTCAGCGAGAAGAACATGTTCTTCGCAAGCTGCTGAGTGATGGTGCTGCCGCCCTGAACGACGTGAAACTCCTGCAGATTGCGATACATAGCGCGGAGAAGCGCCATCTTGTCCAATCCGTCGTGCTTCCAGAAGTTCTTGTCTTCCGCAGCCACGACGGCATTCTGGAAATAGGGTGATATCCGGCTAAGAGGCACTTGCTGCCGACCGCCAAGCACAGTGAGCACGCTGCCATCGATCCCGTAGATCTCGGTGGGAGGGGACATTGCGATCTCTTCCAAGCGTTCCGGAAGCTGAGGCAATTGCCTTTCCACCGACAGGACCACGATTCCGGCAATGACCCCCAAAGCGATTCCCAGTAAGATTGACAGGAACGCAATTGTCCGAATGATTTTGATAGTCATCTATAGAAACTGCTCACGTGGCAAATCATCAATATGGCTCCGACCAGGGCTCGGGAACCACGCCCCTGTCAAGCAGATTCCCCAAATCCCACAGGTCGTCGTCATGGATTACCACCCGTTCCACTGAAAATCCGCTGGGGGTCGTGAATTCAAGACCCACCACTCCCAATCCCGCCACCACGACATTAGAAATCCCTATCCTATGCAGCGATTCCGCTTGCTTCAACCCGGGCGTGGAAAGTAGTTGCTTGACCACATCATCGTCCAGGGTGTCCAGTATTTGCCACAGCCGATCGGCAGGATACACTCGGCGGCTGAATTCGCCGGTCTCCTCCAGCACACCGCTCTGCTGCTTGCCATTCATACCGACAATCTCCAGCCAGTCGCCGGGAATGGTGCGACGGAACAAGACCTCGTTGCTCTGGTCCACCATGTACATGTCGAGCTTGCCTCCATCCCACCACATATAACAGCGCGCCCAGTCTTCTCGCTGCGTCATCCTCATCAGGTCTTTTGCGGGGATCCACTCTTCCCACAAATAGGATGACAATCCACGGAACAACCGCAAGAAATCCGCCTTGGACACAGCGATCCCGCCTCGAGGCGCAAGCATGTTCGGCACTTCGGCAATGCTGTTGATGGACTCGACTTCCGATTCTCGGTCGCGCAGCTCTCCGACCAGAGTGTCCACTTTTCCCACCGCATGCACCGTCTGGTCAAAGGACTCCCATGCCGTGCCGATCTTGGGACGACGGTCATTGTGCCAGTCCAGGTATGACCCGATCCACTTTTCGACCACATTCCATTGGAATTCGACGGTCAGAGAGATCGCCAGGAATGCTGCGATCCACAGCCAGATGGCTCCGGCAACCCCGAATCTGCTGTTACCAAATATCCTTTTTTCGAGAGACTCCATAACGATCTCACCACGCCCATCGAATTATTTCAATCCCAGCAAGGAGTTGCCGTTTCTCATCGAGAATCCACACTCGTCCAGAATTCCTCAATCGCCTGCTCCCAATCGGGGACATTAGCTTCCAAAGGATTCCGATCGTACCAGTCTCGGGGGAACAAGTCGATGTAAGGGGATTGGGTGAAGCGCTCGCCGATCAATACGATGATCCCACGGTCTTCAGGACTTCGGATCACGCGCCCCGCGGACTGGATGACCCGCGACATCCCGGGATACAAGTATGCGAATTCGAACCCCTGCGAACGGGTTCGATCATAGTATTCCCTGAGAAGCTCTGTCTCGAAAGACACTTGAGGCAGACCGGGACCGACTACAATTCCACCGATCACGGACTGTCCAAGATAATCAATCCCTTCCGAGAATATTCCACCCTGCACGGTGTACATCAACACCGGTCGGTCGCCTTTCAAGAGCTCGACCATCTGCACCCGGCGATCCTCGGTCATTCCCGATTCCTGGACCACACTCAGGAATCCAGGTGCCTGGACAAATGGCTGGACCATGCGAAGATAAGTGTAGCTTGGGAAGAATACCAGGTAGTTGCCGGGCTTCTTGGCGATGATTCTGGAAATGATGTCACCGATGTCCTTCGCGAATTGCTGGCGGTAACGGTACCGGGTGGATACGCTGCCAATCACTACTATCAGCCGATTATCCATTGGGAACGCTGATGGGAATGCCAGGATATCGGTATCCTTCTCCTCCAGTCCCAACACCGCCATGAAGAACTCTGCCGGCTGCAAGGTGGCGGACAAGCCGACCACAGCTTTCGAGCGACGGAGCACATGTCCGACAGGACCGGAAGGGTCGAGACAATGTATCTTCAATCTCTGGGGTTTGGATTGATCCAGCGAGATCTGATAGGTGCCGTCTTCCAGCGAAAAACCGTCGACAAACCTGGACGACGCCCAGTACAGATCCAGCAGCGGATTTTCCTGGGGGAATAGCTCTCGAATCCGGATTTCCAGAAGGTATCGAACAACCTGAGATTCCAACTCTTCCAGGAATTTGCGCCACACGTCCTGGTCAAGCTCCACCAGGTGAGTCGCCATTCCCGGATATTCCAGCCTGCCTCGATCCGCCAACTCACCGAACTCCTTGTCCAGTCGATTCAACCACTTTCCCAGGCTGCGGATCAGTGATGCCGGGAGATCGGCGCGTGATCGATGCCCGATCAATTCCTTCCGGCATCGCGAAATCAAGTTGCGGGGTAGTTCCGGCGAAAAGATGTCCCGACCGCGTGGATAGAGGTTGTGAATCTCGTCCACGAACAGGATGGTATTCGGCCAGTCCTCCGGTTGGAATCGCTGCAACGAGACTGAGGGATCGAACACATAATTATAGTCCCCCACGATCACATCCGCCTGATACGCCATAGCCAGAGACAGCTCGAAAGGACACACCTCGTATTCCTTTGCCGCGCCGGTGACGATATCCGCATCCACCATTCCATGTTCCCACACCCGGGAAAACATGTCGCGACCATCGGCGCCTGCGGGCATTTCCCGGCAGAAGCTGCACATCGACTCGTGACAAGCTATCACCGGCTGCGGGCACAACTTTTCCTTTGCCCGCAGCAGCACCGCTCGAAATGGTATTCCGTGCTCGCGAAAGGTCCGCAGCGAGTTCCAGAGCAGCCATTGCTGCGTCGTCTTAGATGTGACGATGATGAGGCGGTATCCTTGATTCAACGCATGCCGCAAAGTCGGTGTCAGGGCTGCCGCCGTTTTTCCGGAGCCGGGGGGTGCAGACAATAGCACCCGGCGCCCCTTTTCGACCCCCTGCTTGACTCCTGCCGCCATCTCCTTCTGGAAAGGTCGATATGCCTTGTGAGGGAACCGTACTTTGCTCGACAGCCGCTTGAGCTCCTGCTTACGGACGTGCTCGGCGAGGATATCGCGGAGGATCGATTCCAGACCATTACGAACCAAGTCGTCAATCGGCTCTTTGCCAAGGACTACCGGCAATGCTCGCTGGTGCCGGTCGTACAGATTAACCAGCAGCAGTTCGCCCAGCACGACAGACTGTTCGGGAAACGCAATGCCACCATTCCCACTCCGAGCGGTTATGTTGTCACCGGAAGCATTGAGCAAATGCAAGTAGATTCTGAGTTGATGACGAGAAGCGGTCAAGTCATCGACCGTCAGTTTCTGGAAAGCGTGCGGCGGTATTGCCAGCGTCTTGATCTCCTGAGCGACCCATTCGCCGTCTCTTCGAAACAACGCATCCAATCGACCCTGAAGAGTTACACCATATCCTGCGATTGGGTATGTCCCCCTAAGATACACTTCTCGCAAGTATTGCGAATCCGAGGCGCCAGCCTGCTCCTGTGTAGCGCGGTGGATATTCCCACCGAGCATACCCCGTCCCGGCAAATATCCTCGCCACAAGCCCAGTGAATCGGAAACGACACCATCCATTTCCGCAATCGCCGCTGCCAGATCGCGGACCCCGACCACTAATTCCTTCTTATCAGGATCGAACCGAATCGGCATCGCTTACGCTCCCGCCATCACGCTAATCCGGATCCAATACATCGGTCGACCGCGGACAATAGGGCAAATGAGGACAATTGCCAAGATAGCCATGGCACTGGGTGGTTGGCTTCTTGAGGAAATCGGCTCGGGGCGAGATCATCTCCTGTCCGATGGCGAAAATCCGCCGTCTGACATCCTGGAGTTCCTCAGCGGTAACACTCTTGCTGCTCGATGTCTGCGAAATCGGCATGGTGATGGTTTCGATAGAATCCGAGCTTTTGAAATCGAACACGATCATCCGGAACGAGCCTACATCGTGGCTCAGATGGTCTGTAACGTAGAAATAGTAGATGGGGAACTGGAAATCGTCGTCCCGCGCTCGGAATTGATTGATTAGTGCCGATTCTCTCTTATCACCGGACTTTTTGTAATCCACCACAGACCACCGACCGTCGGGATTCCGATCCAACCGATCGATCCTGCCCGAGAACCACAGCCCTTCTTTCCATTGGACTCGAAAAGACATCTCCACGTCCTGGACGTCGGGCGGATCAAGTGCGATCCCATCCAGATAGTTCGCAATCCGCGCCATGACGTAATCCAGCCACCCCTGCCTCTCGGCGTCGCCCTGGAATGACTCCGCATGCTCGGCGAAGCATTCTTCAGCGGTCGCACGCAGAGCCAACACGTCACGGAAAACCGTCTTCCCCTTGCTCTCATGGATTCGCTGCGCCAAACGGTGCAGCACAGTGCCCACCAGCATCTGGAGAGTCTGAGGGAATTCGATCTTGAGGACATTCTCGTAATAGAACTTCCGCGGGCAGTCGAGATAAGTCTTGATCTTGCTGTGCGATAAAGCGAAGTCTTCAGGAAGCTGGAAGGACTCTCTGGAGAATGGTCGCCGATCGAAAATCGGAAATTCGGCAGTTGATGGCTGCCACACCTGTTCCCACGCCGATTCGATATCAGTTCGGCTGGCTCCACCTTGAATCAGACTGGCCAGCAGCAGACTGATACTCGAAATGCTGGGAACGAACGGCACATAGAGCGACTTGCTTTCCGACTGCGGCACCACAAGACTGGGGAATCTTCCCTCGATGGTCAAGGATTGGGCGTCGACATCGGAGACGGCTTTCGATGTCAAGAATGGCGAAGGTTCGCGCCTCTCCTCGCCACTCTCCCCATGACGGTAGGTGATGTAGAGCCGCTCCAGGGCGCGGCTGGATGCCAATTGGAAACGCTCCCGTTCCCGCTCCCAATGATGATCGAAGTCGTCCAGGTCCGACAAGTCAGCCGGCGTACCCAATTCCCGAAGCGCCTCACGCCAGATTACTTTGTCGGTTTCCGGTATCAGGCTTCTGCGCCGAAAGGGCAGAGGTAACGCGCCGTCATTAGCTCCGGACAAGAACACGAACCGTGCCTCCTGACCTCGGCTGTCCGGAATGCTCCACATCTGCACCCGGTCTCCCAGCCGAGCCCGAGCAGGATTCGTTCGGCTCCAAGAGCCATGAGCGACGACACTATCCAGAAATTCGCCGATTCGAAGTCGCTTGCCCGCCATCCGGCACCAGGCGCCATATTCCGACAATAACTCTCCGGCATGCTGTCCGGCTTGGGCATCAAGACCAAAGGCTGAAACGTCGCCGGACAGCCCCAGCGTACCAGACAAAGAAGCAATCACATCGACATGCTTTCCGTCTCGCCACCAGACCAGCAACTGCCTGATCTGTCGCCCAAGATCAAGAATCGCGACATCGTCACCAACGCTGCTATCCTTCACGGAAGCTTCGGACTCCGTGATGAAGCCATACAGTGAAGCGACAGAATCCTCATCAACATTGGGACCCGATGGCAAGCTGGGCAAGAGCCTGCGGAGATCGGCAATATTGGGTTCCTCGAACCAGTGCAGCCAACTCAACCAAGTACCCAGGTATCTCGCTGTCGAATCCCGGCTGCTGTCGTACGGAATCCGGTACATACGAAATGCCTCTTCGATGGCAGCAGCCTCCGAGCACGGAATCACGGCAACATCGGAAAACCGCACGTCACCCTGGGATTCCGAGACCAGACGGTCAACCTGCTCCGCAATCCACAGCCCCTCTTCCAGCGGATTTTGAGCCGAGTGCAGTGCGATGCGTTCCGGAAGCTCGCCGGATTCTGTTGGATATTGAAGACGATGCGTTTCCTGAAGGTATTCGAAATTGATCGAAATCCCAAGTTCCCGAAGCCGATACCTATAGCCCATGTCAGCCCATTGGCGGAAGAAGGGACCTTCCGCCTCCGAAAGGAATAGGATTTGCGATGCCCCCGCAAGGAACAATTCCAGAAGCTGCCACTGACGGCGATGCGCCAGATGCAGATCATCGACCACAATCAGGTCGAAATGCGGTAATCGCCTGCGGGGTGATTCCGAATCCGACCGCTGGATGACCTGGCTGATTTGATCGACGAAATCACCACAGCCCTGAGATGCGACCTCCTCCGAATGGGCTGCAAGGAAGTCAATCAAAGGCAGCGAAGCTTTGCCGCCTTTCGAGGCGATGCGGTGTCGCAGCAGTCCGAGGTCAACGCCGCCACGCTTCAATTGGCGCTGCAGGGAATACAGCTCCTTAGACAGAGAGGCAGTCGACAATCGAGGCTGGGCGTCCGCAAAGGGCGAGTTGGATTCCAGACTTGCCTGGAGCCATAACAACTGTTGATACTCCGAGAGCAGAGATAGTCGTTCCCAGGGCGGAATCGATCCCAATGCCGATTCCAGAAGCATACGGGTGTTATGTACCAGGCGACCTGACCATCCGCCATACTGCTCCAGAACCGAGTGTTCCAACCGATCGCGAGTCTGTGGATTGAATGTGACGAACAGGATACTTGCCGGGGGTATCCCGCCCGCCAGAGCTTCGCAGACCGTCGACACCGCTCGGGTCGATTTACCGCTACCGGGTCCCCCCACAATCCATGTGAGTTCCGGGCTCAATTGCGTCACTACCTCACTCGTACCGTCGCATCAATCAAGAGTCTTGCAGCCGCTGTTCCCTCGAACTTCAGTCCTGTCGGGTAGGTCAGGTTATGACATACCCGATTCTGAGTACCATGTCATAACATAAGGAAAAATCCCCACGGAATCAAGGGGATTTTTCGCATTTGCCCGCGCACGCAATTCGCACGGTCGAGTTACTTGAGTTGCTTCATAAGCTCAGCGACCGCCTGTTCCAGTTGGCTGTCCCGCCCCGAAATTGCCTCTTCCGGAGGGCGATCCACGTAGATGTCCGGCTCGATCCCCCAGTTTTCCAGATCTTTGCCCCGCATGTCCCACCACCCGGCGCTTGGCACTCGGAATCCGGTGCCGTCGATCAAATCCAGGTCATTGGTACCGATCACTGCGCCAAAGGTCGGCACTCCCGCCACTTTCCCCAATCCCAATGCCTTGAAGCCCATCGGGAAAATCTCTCCGTCAGAATAGCATCGCTCGTTGATGACCAGCACGATAGGCTTGTCCCATCGGTCCAGCGAATTGTAAGAGATGTCCTGCCCGCGATTCCTGGTGTAGCCGTACTTGCGCCGCATGAGCACTGTCAAAATCTGATCATGCACCGACCCGCCATTATTGAAGCGGATATCCATGACCATGGCTTCTTTGTTCCACACCTCGCCAAACAGGTCTTCCATGAATCGACGGTAGTCGTCGCCACCCATGGCAGCAACATGCAAATACCCAATCCGTCCACCTGACAAGGAATCCACCTTAGCCCGATTCGCCGTTACCCAATCTTCGTACAGTCTCTCGCGGAAGGTCCGATAGTCGATAGGTTCCAGCGTGATATTCCGGGACTTCTTCCCGCCTGGATTATCCGCCACCGCCAGGTCGATTTTCTTGCCCACCTTGTCATTCAACAGATCGTAGAAGTTGAAATCCGGAGTAACCCGGACTGTATCGATGGACAGGATGTAGTCCCCAGGACTGATTTTCGACTCAATACGGTCTGCCGGCGTTTCCGACACAATCTGCGTGACTTTGATCCCGGGACCGTGGTACCTCTCGTCGTACAGAATCCCAATATAGCCAGTTTGGATCCTGTCCTCATCGTTATCACCGCCACCATACACCCCAAGATGCGATGCCGACAATTCTCCGATCATTTCGCGAAGGACGTCGCTGACGTCAGAATGGGTGCGTGCCGCCTTCAACAATGGCAAGTACTTGTCGTGCATCGCTTTCCAATCGGTGCCGTGGAAAGTGTCATCGTAGAAGCCATCGTACAAGAGTCGCCAGGCTTCATCGAACTTCTGCACCTGTTCCGCCGCCCAGTCCACGGTCAGTTTGACATTGAAGCCCAGTTCGGATTGTGCCGCCCCGTCTTGATCCGCGATGGTGGCAATCGTGCCCTGATTACTCAGGAACGCTACCGTCTCATTGTCGCTCTTCCACTGAATGTCATCAGGGAATTGGTTGCCCTTGGTCAGCCGCCGTAAGTGCTCACCTTTCCAATCCACCGTCCACAGGTTGATTCCGCCGAAATTGGAGGACGGAAACGCATAGTGTTTCCCGTCCGGCGATTGGTCGTAATTCCAATAGAAGCCGCGGACATGTGCCACCGTCACGATCCGGCGGTGGATGTCTTTCCAATCAATCGTTACCGTGACCTGCTCAGGCTGCTTCTCCTTATCTTCCTCTGACTTTCCTTCCGGCTTCGACTCGGCTTTCTCGTCTTTCTCCTCGTCTTTGTCGAATTCGCCGGCATTGTACTTATCCCAATCGTCCTTGGTCAACCAAATATACTTGATCAAGTAATCGCCCTCGTCGGTTCGGGACGCGAACGACAGCCGCTTTCCGTCCTTGGTCCACAACGGATGCCAGTCATCGTTGGCATGGCGGGAGACATTGACTACCTCTCCGCCATTGGCAGGTACGATGTAGATGTCTTCTCGATGACCATGAGTGGTACGGCTGAACGCTATCCACTTGCTGTCGGGCGACCAATCGGCATGAAGAATCTGTGTCTGATCCATCACCGCTTTCTGATTGCTGCCATCCACATCCATCGTCCACAGGACTTTGCTCCCTTTGTCATACATGAGCTTCTTGCCGTCCGGAGACACCCTGGGATTGGCTTCGGTCTCGAAGCTGCTGGTAAGTTGAGTCGTGGCTCGTTTCCGGGATTCCGATAGCTTCTCTTCCTCTGAATCGGATGAGGTCATCGAGAAAATATCGTCATTCCCGTTCCGATCGGAAACGAAATACAAGACCTTGCCATCGTTACTCCAGCATAGATCGCTCTCTCTGGCAGCCGTTTCAGTCAGTCGCATCGGTTCTTCAAGCTCGTCGTCTTTGACCGGCGCACAGTAGATTTCGCCATGCACCACAAACGCCAACTGCTTCTCATCCTGCGAAAATGCGAATTCGGTGGCATGTTTCGTCATATTGCGGCGTTGGAGGTTGTTCCACTTATCATCGCTGGGGGCTTGAATATCCACGGGAGCCGAGGTCCCGGCTCTCACATCATATGTCCAGATCTCGCCACCGCGTTCGAAGGCAATTTTCGACCCATTGGAAGCAATCGAGGCGAATCGCACCCACTCTCCTTTGAAGGGCGTCAACCGGGTTGCAGGCGCAGAGGCATCCCCGGGCACTGACCACAGACTAGCAGTGCTGTCTTCGCGTTCCGATACAAAGTAGATGGTCTTGCCATCCGGCGACCACATGGGAGTCATATCGTTGCCAGGGCTGTTGGTCAGTTTCCGGCTCTCGCCTCCTGCAAACGGGCGGATCCAGATATCAAGGCTGGCGCTTCCGCGGTAATGCTTCCGCCACCATTCGTTATAGCCTCTTTCCCACGCCAGCCATTGCCCATCAGGCGAAACACTGGCGTCCACGGTTAAATCGTACGTCACTTTGCGAGGCAGTGTGCCGTCGGTACCAACCTGATAGAGCACTTCGAATTCCGTATCCCGGCGGCTGATGAAAAGCACATATTTGGAATCCGGCGTCCAACCGACGATCTCGTCCTCAGCGGAATGGAATGTGAACCGACTCGGTTCGCCGCCTTCCACCGGGACGATGTACACGTCCCCGTTTCCCGTTCGAAGGCTATTGAACGCCACCCAGCGACCATCGGGAGAGAAGCTGGGATTGCCGTCGTACGAATCATGCACGGTTAAACGGTGAGCTGTGCCGCCCCGAGACGGCGCCATCCAGATATCGCCCATGTACGAAAACGCCAGGGAAGAGCCATCAGGAGATAACGCCGGCGTTCGTCCACCCACCAGCGAATTTGGATTCGCAAATAGCAGCACGGGTATAAATACCGCAAAAACAATCAAAAGAATCGACCGCATCAGAAAGACCTCCTTATTTCGTCCATATCAAGGGCTATTCCGATTCACCCTTTGTAGCATAGCCACGAAGAAACGGGACCAACTGCTGCCGAATCTGATCCCGAACCTGCCGGAAGGCAGCCAAAGCTATCTCATCCGGCAATTCTGTCGCGTACACCGGATCTTCAAACGACATGTGATGACTTGCCTTGGCTCCCGGAAACACCGGACACATTTCTTTGGCATTATCACATACCGTCACGACCAAATCGAACGGCTGA
>Ga0299915_10000164_pt1 | contig 50848 bp, 39 predicted proteins | sample RVTome_13_FD_200263 | JGI IMG/M metagenome (GOLD analysis project Ga0299915, IMG submission 200263) | Soil microbial communities from uranium-contaminated site in the Upper Colorado River Basin, Wyoming, United States - RVT92D227 (version 2) ...
TTCCTGCGCCGCGCATCTATCACCGGTACGGCACCTAGCAAACGTGTTCTTCGAAGAGCCGGATGCGGGAAATCTGCACGTCCGGATCTGTGGGGGCCTCGGGAAACCGGGGCTACCCGACTCTTGTGGCGACCCTGGCGTTCCGCCTCGAGAGCGACGCGCGCTCATGCGCGGCCAAGACTTGACCGACCGCCGACGAGCCAGCTCACTGGCACTTGGTCGCCGTGCACGTCGTGCCCACCGGGCACACGAGCACGCCGGCGGCGAACAGCGGTGAGGTGCACGTGGTCTGGGCCGCGACCGTACCCTTGACGTTGAGCGTGAACGCCCCGTTGTTCCCCGTGCCGAAGCTGTCGACCTGGATCGCGTAGTTGCCGGCCGGCACGTTCGTGACCGTCAGCAGCGACCGCAGGCTGTCCGGGTCGCTGTCGTCGTCGCAGCCGAGCTGCGTGCCGCAGGACGCGTCCTTGAGTGAGACCACGGTGTCGCCGACCACCGAGCCGATCGTGTCGATCTGCAGCGACGCCACCGCGACCGGCAGCTGGAGCGCGTAAGCGGTGTCGTTGCCGGTGCTGGACTGGCAGGTCTGGTCGTAGTTGTCGGCGCCGGTGGCGAGCGTGCCCATGGTCGCCGGAGCGGCGATCTGCCCGCCAAAGTCGGGCTCGCCGGTGCAGAACGCCTCGCTCATCGCACCCGCGAAGCCGCAGCCGAAGTCGGCCGGGAAGTCGGTCTGCGTGTCGGTGTCGTCGTCCATGCCGTTCGCGCACACCGGGCACATCACGCCGGGACACACGGTGTCCTCGGTGTCGTCGGCGGGGCTGCTGCAACCCGGATCGTTCGGGAAGTCCTTCGGGCCGTTGCCGTTGTTGTCGAGGTTGTCCGAGCACGCGACCGGCTGGCAGGTCTTCGCCCCTACCGCGCCCTTGCACGTGTGAGCCGTGCCGCAGATCAGCGCGCCGGACTGCGCGAGGGGCGACTCGCAGCTCGCGCCGTTGACGATCGTGCCGCTCACGTTGATGTTGAACGGACCCGAGCCGGTCGAGAACCCGTCGACGACGTAGAAGTACTGACCCGCGGCGACGTTGTTCATCGTGATGGTGTTGGAATCGCTGCAGACGAGCGCCGGCGCGGCGCACGACGAGCCGAGCACGACGGTGACCGCGTCGAAGAACGTCGAGCTCGTCAGGTTGAACTTCAGCGTGGTGAGCGCGGGCACGTCGAGCTTGTAGGTCAGGTCCTTCGCGGTGCCGGTCGCCGAGCCGCACGCCGGCTTGAAGTCATCGGTCCCGAGCGACGAATCGCCGGTGGTGTCCGTCATCGTCAGCGCCGCGACGCCCTCGGTGGCAGTGCACGTCTCGCTCGAGCCCGAGGCCGCGACGCAGCTCGTGTCCATCGGGAAGTCGATCTTGCCGTCCGCATCGTCGTCGAGGCCGTTGGCGCACACCGGGCACGTCGCGCCCGGGCATACGGTGGTCTCGCTGTCGTCGCTGCTGTTCAGACAGCCCGGATCGTTCGGGAAGTCCTTCTTGGTGTTGCCGTTGTTGTCGATGTTGTCGTTGCACTGCGCGACCTGGCAGGTTCGCCCGTTCGTGGGGCCCTTGCAGGCGAAGCCGGCACCGCAGGTCAGCGCGCCGGACTGCGCGAGCGCGCTCTCGCAGCTCGCGCCGTTCGCGATCTTGCCGCTGACGTTGATCGTGTACGCGCCGGCGCTGGTGGTGAAGAAGCCGTCGACGACGAAGTAGTACGTACCCGCGGCGAGGTTCGGCACCGTCATGTTCGGGGGATCGCTACACGCGATCGCGGTGCCGCCGCAGGTCGAGTTGAGCAGCTGGGTCACGGTGTCGAAGCCCGTCATGTTGAGCGAGAGCGTGGTCGTCGCGGGCAGGTCGAGCCGGTAGTGCTTGTCGGGTGCCACCGACGTCGACGAGCCACACGCGGGCTTGGCATCGCTCGTGGCACCGATCGTGGTTCCGGTCGTGACCGGCTGGGTGAGCAGCTCGACGCCCTCGGAGGTCAGGCATGCCTCGCTCGCGTCGCCCGCTGCCTTGCACGTGAGGTCGAGCGGGTAGTCGGTGGTGGTGTCGTTGTCGTCGTCGACGCCGTTCGCGCACTCGGGGCAGCCCGCGCCGCTCGGACAGTTGTCGGTCTCGGTGCCGCCGTTGGGCGAGTTGCAGCCGGGATCGTTGGGGTAGTCGGTCTTGCCGTCCGCGTCGTCGTCGATGCCATCGTTGCAGACCGGCTGCGTGCAGATCTGCTGCGCGCCGCCGACCGGCGTGCGACACACGAGGCCGGGGCCGCACTCGCTCTGCATCGCGCACTCCGCGCCCTCGCCGGTGAACAGGTTCACGGTGAGCGTGTACGCGCCGACCGAGCTGGTGTCGTGGCCGCTGACGATGAGGTAGTAGGTGCCGGCCGCCAGTGACTTGGTCAGCGACGAGTTGGTGTTCGAGCCATCGATGTCGTCGCTGCACGCGAGCTCCGACGCCGGGTTCACGCAGTCCGCCGCGCGGATGTCGAGCACCGTGTCGGCGGTGGTGGCGGTGTCATCGGTGGTCGCGACGATCACCTTCGGGGCCGTGAGGTGGATCGTGTAGGCGATCGCCGGTGAGCCGCCGCCGCCGCCGCACGGCGACATGATCATCGACGTGCTGCTCGAATCCAGCATGCCGCGGTCGATGCCGGTGGGGGGCAGCTGCTTGATCTTGAGCCCGCCGCCGCACGCGACCGGGTTGTTCAGGAACTCGCTCGCGTCCGCGGCGCTCTCGCACCCGGTGTCGGCCGGGTAGTCGGTGGCACCGTTCATGTCGTCGTCCTTGCCGTTGCCGCACTGCGGGCACTGCGGTCCGTCGGGGCAATCGTCGGTCTCGTCATCCGCGGCCGGTGCGAAGCAGCCGGGGTCCTGCGGGTAGTCCGCCTTGCCGTCGCCGTCGTTGTCGCGGCCGTCGTCGCACTGCGGGCTCGTCGGGCTGTCCTCGGTGTCGTCGGTCGAGCTCGTACAGCCGAGGTCATCCGGGAAGTCGGTCATGCCGTCCCCGTCGTTGTCGAGGCCGTCCGAGCACGGCGCCTCGGGGACATCGTCCGCGTTCTTGCTGTTACCGCCGCAAGACACCGCCGCTGCCGAGACGAAGATCCAGACGAGTGATGCGCGCATGGACGCGTTCTGTAGCGAAGTGTAGGCGATCAGGTCAAGTACCGAATTTGACCTGGGGATCCGCCATCGCCGATGCGCGCAAAGCGCAGCTCGAGTGGCTAGTCGAGTAGCCAGTTCTCAACCGAGGTCGAACAGAAGGAACTTCAGGTACCTACCCTCGGGGAACGCCGGCAGCACCGGATGATCGGACGCCGCTCCCGCCGCGAGCCGGAGCCGCAAGGGTGCGATGCCAGCGATCAGGTCGAGCAGATCGGCCTCGGTCACGTGGCTCGAACACGAGGCGAGGGCGAACCGCCCGTTGGGTTCGCACACCGCGAGCGCCGCCGCAGCGAGCTTGCGATAGGCCGCGAGCGCGGCCTGCCTGGCCCGCTCGCTCGGGGCGAAGCTCGGGGGATCGACGATCACGAGATCCCAGCGGCGCTGCTGCGTGTTGGCCCGGGCGAAGTACTCGAATGCATCGAGCGTGACTCGCTCGTGCGCCTCGGCCGCCAGCCCACTGAGCGCGAGGTTCTTCTCGAGGCCGGCGATCGCGGGTCCCGCGATGTCGACCGAGGTCACGCGGGTCGCGCCGCCGAGTGCCGCGTGCAGCGAGAACCCGCCGGTGTACGCGAACACGTTCAGCACGGACGCGCCCGCCGCGTGCTTGCGGATCGTCCGCCTGTTCTCGCGCTGGTCGAGGAAGAACCCGGTCTTCTGCCCGGCGCGGACGTCGACGGCGAATCGCGCTTCGTCCTCGGAGATCACGATCTCGGCGGGCGGATCACCACGCAGCGCCTCGGCAGCGCCGCGATCCCGGCGTTCGCCTCGCACCCAGACGTGCCGGAGCTCGGCGCCTCCACGTTCGAGGCCGTCGAGCACGGCGGGCAAGCGCGGACGCCAGAACGCCGCGGCCGCGGCACCGTCGAAGACGACGACCGCGGTATCGACATAGCAATCGACGACGAGGCCCGGGCACGCATCGGCTTCACCGTGCACGAGCCGGCGGCCGCTGCATCCGACGAGCAGCGGATCGCGCGTGCGCCTGGCGGCGGCAGATTCGGTGCGCGCGCGCACCCAGCTTGCATCGATCGTCGCACCGGGGACATCGAGCACGCGAGCCCGGATCGGCGAGCCCGGATCGGCCAGGGCGATCGCGACCGGGCCCTCGTCGTCGACGATCGTGACGAGGTCACCCGCGGTGAGGCCGCGCGGCGGGGCAAGTGCGCGGTCGTAGATCCAGGGATGACCGGCGCGGATGCGGGCGCGAAGGGGCTTCGTCAGCCGCCAGTTCACTTCAGCTGCGATTCGGCCAGTTGATACATGTGCGCGTACATGTTGAGCGCCTGCACGACGCCGACGTCGTCCTGCACCCAGAACTTGCTGATCCAGTTCTTCGGCAGCTCCGACGGCACCGGCGACGGCGACACCGGCTTGTCGAGCGTCACGCGGCCCGTGGTGACGAGCGCGAGCTTCTCCGCGCGTGGATAGTGCTCGCCCGATGCGGTCACCACGACCTCCGGCTTCTCCGGCGTGAACGTCCGCTCGAGCTCGAGCTTGCCGGCGCTGATCTGTACGTTCGCGCCCTTCGCGGGAACGCGCGTGAAGTGCGCGACGATGTCCTCGCGCCACGGATCGTCACCGACGGTCCCGTTCGTCAGCTTCCAGCTCGTGTCCTTCGAGCGCTCGAGCTTGTCGAACGTGAGCTCGCGAAAGCCGCCGGGCTCCGCTGCGAAGAAGAACGAGTCGGGCGAGATCTCGAACTTCGTCTTGCTGCACGTGATCGTGCTGGCCACGAGGACCTCGGCCATGACCGCCGGCTTCTTCTTCTCGTCGTTCGCGGGCGTGATCTCGTAGGTGATCTTCTCCTCGAGCATCGCGACCGTCTCGGTGCCCTTGGTCTCGACCGACTTGACGGTGATCACGATCGTCTTGGGCTGACGCGGGGCCAGCTTCGTCAGCTCGACCGCGATCGGCTGCGGCGCGGGAAACGGCACGTACTTCCAGACGTTGCCGGTGACGAGCGGCAGCACCTTGGCGCCGCAGGCCGGAGGTGACTTGCCGCCCGCGGCCTTCTTCGGCACCGCCTCGATCGTGCTCGTCGAGACCACGATGACGAGCCCGACAACTACGACGGCGAACAGGGTGGCGAAGGTACGCATCGACCCTGGTCATACGGCACGTTCGCGCCGAGGTAAAGCGCTACGGCCTGACAGGGTGATGCGACGTCCTGCAGGCCGGGTCGCGCGTAGCGAGCGACCGCCACCGATGCCAGAGACCGAAGAAGCAGACCGACCGAAGATCGAAAACACCACCGAAGACGAAGAGGAACGCCAGGGAACGCCAGGGAGCGCCGCAGACGCCAGGAAGAGATCGATCCGGGAGGGAATCAGGTCTTGGCCTCGAAGCTCGAGACTCCTCTCGCAATCGATCTCTGCTGCTGGCGCTCCCTGGCGGTACTCCCGGCACGAGCGGTTTCGGGTGATTGCGCGGCGACGCTGATGAACGATCAGAACTCACCGCACCTGTCCCGGGAGGGCGATCTGGCGGTTTCGGCAGTCGTTAGCGCTCGCGGTTGTCGCGCTGCGCACCGTAGACGCAGTTCGGATCTTTCGTCCCGTCGCACATCTTCTTGATCAGCTCGCGGAACCGCTCGTCACGCCGCATCTCGGCAAAGTTCGGATCGAGCGTCTGCTTGCGACCGAGCAGGCGATCGAGGTGCGTCTCGACCTCGGCGCGCTTGCTCGCGTGTGGCCGCATCTGCAGGAGGCGCGTCAGCAGATTCATCGCGCACTGGCGCCGGCCGATCCGTGCGTAGGTCGCCGCGAGGCTGTAGGTCGCCCCGACGTTGTAGGGATCCGCACGCAGCGCGGTGATGAGATCGGTGACCGCATCGATCGTGTATTGCTCGCGCAGCCCGCGCTCGACCTCGGCGCTCTCGCCGGTCTTCAGCTTGGACTTCGCTTCCTCGGTCAGCCGCAGACCCTCGGGGATCGAGCGTTCGTCGAACGAGATCGGCTTGAGCTCGTCCTCGGCCGTCACGGCCTCGCAGTCCTTCGGTGCGACGGTCTTCGGGCGATCGTCGGCCACCTCGGCCTCGGGCCGCAACGGTGGAGGTGGCGCGGTCAGCTCCTGTTTCTCGTGACACGCGACGGTGCCGACGAGGAACAGCAAGCGGAGCCCCCAACGAGTCATCGACCGACCGCCGCGACCGCATCCTTCTTGTAGCCCTTGAACCATTCCTTGCCGGCACTGTCGGCGGCCAGATCGGCGGCGCGCTTGGCGTCCTTCTGGAACTTCGGGTTGCCCTCGAGGGTCGCGATGCGCGCGAGTAGCTTGAGCGCGCAGCCCTTGCGATAGACGCGATCGTAGGCGACCGCGAGCTTGAGCGTCGCGTCGGCGTTGTACGGGTCCTTGGTCAGCGCGTTGCGGTACTTGTCGATCGAGACGCGGATGAGCTCGGCCTGCGAGGCCGGGTCCTTGGCCTTGTCGGCCTGGCCGAGCGCGTCGTCGCCCGCGGTGACGAGGTTGTTCGAGCTCGTGGTGTCACGGAACACGCGCTTCGGATCGTCGCGGAAGTTCGTCGCGCAGTCCTCGACGTACTTCACCTCGACCACGGCATCGGGCGCCTCGGGCGGTGGCTTCTTCTTCGGGGGGTTGCTGAGCCGCTCCGGCTTGCCGCCGTAGAGCTGCTGGCACCCGAGTCCTGAAACAGCGAGCGCGAGGCACACGGCTACGCCGCGCCACCCCGACATGACGTTACCCATGGCGCCGACGGTAGCGCGCCGCTATCGCAGATTCAACGAGCCGCGACCCAGCGCGCCATCGGTGCGGCAAATGGCACCGCGGCCGCGAGCAGCAAGACCCCGGCCAGCGCCGGCTTCAGGACGGCGATTCCGTCGCCCTGCAACAGGTCGACACCGGCGAGCGTGGTCAGCAGGACGCCTGCGGCACCGAGCGCGAGCACGCCCCAGGTCTTCATCTGGACCAGCGCGCGGATGCCGAGCCCGGTCAGCGCGAGCGCGACGATCGAAGCGAGCAGCGAGACGCTGTCGGGCTTCGGGGCGAGCGCATAGAGCAGGACGAACGGCAGCGACACGCCGGCGCGGATCACCGAGCGTCCCAGCCGCTGGACCGCGTTGTCGTCCATGTGGAAACGCTCGCGCCACGCGGTCTGGCCATCGTAGGGCTGGCTCATCGCGCTGCCCCAGAGCATGAGCGCTGCAGCGGCGTGCGTCCCTCCGACGAACAGGAGGACCGGCTCGGCACCGATCTGCCACATGCCGACCGCTGCCGTGATCACACCGTAGAGACCGACACCCACCGCGTACCAGCGGGCCCAGAAGTAGCCCGCGACGAGCGCGAAGAACGCCAGGCCGTAGACGCCCGCGATCGCCACGAACGCCTTGGTGAAGTCGGGGAGGATCTGCGCGTAGGCGATCACCACGTAGAGGAGGAACCAGAACGCCATCACTGCGGCCGCGAGGGCACGACGTTCACCGACGAGCTTCATGAAAACGATTATAGCGCCGACCGCGACCGAGGCCAGGCCTCGATGGCCGGGTCGCTACCTACTATTTTGGCGCCACCGGAAAGGACTTCTCGACGATCATGCGGAAGTGCTTGTAGCCGGCCTCCGGCTGCTTCGAGGAGTACATCACCTCGACCAGCAGGCGGTACGGCGTGGTGCGATCGGCGATGATCATGATCTCGGCGAGCTTCGGATCGTTCGGGTCGAAGTTCGGCTTCTCCTTGGCCTTCGCGATCTGCTTGGCATGCAGTCGCGTGAGAAACTCCGTGAGCTTCGAGATCTTGACGCCGAGGGCGCCACCTTCTTTGGCGGCGGGATCGACCTGACCATTCGTGATCGAGGCGATGGCCTGACCCTCGACGACGATGCCGTTCTTCGTGATGATCAGCGTGGTCGAGTCCTCGGGCAGCTCCTCGTCCGACTGGATCGGCGGCAGCGAGACCGTGCGTGCGGCCACATCGGTGGCGCTCGCCGAGGCCTGGGCGATGAATGCGACGAGCAGGATCGTCATCATGTCCATCATCGGCATGATGTTCAGGTGACGGATCTCTTCGCCCTCGGGGACGCGCCCGACGGCCTTGCGAACGATGCCGCGCGCCTCGCGCTGCGTGAAGCTCATTCGAATCCTGACGAGAACTGGATGCTCGGAAACAGCGCCATCGTCTTGGGATCGTAGGGAGCGCGCGCCGTATCGAAGTACTTACCGTCCTCCGAGAGCGGGTTGGCGGACTTCTTGAACTCGGGGTTCTCGTTCGGCATGCGGCAGTTGGCCGCCTCCTTGCCGAACTCGGGCAGCTTGCAGCGCATCGCGGCCATCACCGACACGATCACCGAGTACGGGATCGAGCCGTCGGCCTGCAGCACCATCGTGTACGTCTCGATCTTGCGCAGCTTGTTGGGGACGCCGTTCGTGGTGTACCGGCGCGTCGCGATCTCCTGCAGCTTCTCGTTGAGCTTGCGGTACGGATAGACCGGCTGCGGCTCCTGCGGATTCTCGGGGTCGACGAAGCAGCGACCCTCCTTGCACTGGTTGCTCTCGCACATGTACGGCCCGTCGCACGCCTGATTGACGGTGTTCGTGAGGCGCGGAAACACGTTGCCGGGATTCGGTGCCTTGAGCGTGCCTTCGAGCTTGCTCACCGACCACAGGATCATCTCGTTGCGCTGGATCGAAATGTAGAGCCCGAGCGGCTGATCGTCGGGGTTGGTGCTCGGAGAGGTGATGGGAGCTTGCGGAGCCTTCTGCTTGTCGGGGAGCGACGTGTTGATCTGCGACAGGATCAAGCCCGCCGATACCGACGCGAGGATGAACAACATCAGATTGGTGACCATGTCGAGGTAGGGGATGAGGTTGAGCTCGCCGCTCTCCATCTCCTCCTGCTCGATCTGGTCCTCTCGCCTCCGGACGGCGGATCGAGTCTTCTGGCGGACTCGTTGTGCGCTGTATTCGGCCATGTCTGCTCTACGCGGACTGGTGCTCGTCCTCGGTGGGAGCTGCCGGGGCACGGCTCGAAGCCGCCGCACCCGCGCTGCCATCCGCCAGCAGGTTCTCGAACCGCAGGCTGAACGCCTCGAGATCGGAGATGACCTTCTTCATCGCGGCCGACAGCAAGAGGTGGCCGACCATGCAGAGCAGCGCGATCGAGAGACCGAAGGCCGTGTTGTACATGGCCTCGGAGATACCGTCGGAGAGCTCCTTCTTGGCATCGGCGGGGTTGAGATTGCCGATCGACTTGAAGGTACGGATGAGGCCGGTGATCGTGCCGAGGAGGCCGATCAGCGTGGTGATGTTCGCGAGCGACCACAGCGCGCCGATGCGGGTCTTCACCTCGGGCAGGGTGTCGGTCATCGTCTCTTCCATCGCCTGGGCGACGGCGGCCTCACCACGATGCAGACGGTTGAGGCCCGCCTTGGCGACACGCGCGACCGGTGCGGTCGTGGCATCGCAGAGCTTCTTCGCGCGGTCGACGTTGTTCGCCGAGAGCAGCTTGCGGAGCTGCTCGAGGAACGCCTTCGCGTTCAGGTGGCCGCGGCCGAGGAAGTAAATGGCACGTTCGACGATCAGGCCGATGACGATGGCCAAGAAGAACGTGTTGACGATGAAGAAGGGGCCGCCCTTGGAGAAGAGTTCACTTAGCCAGCTCATCGATCATTCCTCTTCGCTGCCGACGTCATGGCGCGAATGCGCCTCCTCGGCAAATTGCTCGATGGTTGTAGCGAGAGGGGGCTCATCACGTCAAGCGAACCGCCGACGAATTCAGCTTGTCGTACGAAGACTTAGTGAGTCCTCGGGGCTCAGTGAGAGGGCCCCGATGCCAAATCGTCGCGAGTGGCAAATCGCCCCAGCGATCAGTCGTTCAGCGCGCCTGCGACGATCCAGCGCTCGACGGCGTCACGTTTCTCGGGGCAGAGCAGCGCTCCTCCCGTGGCCTGCGGCATGAGACCAATTTCGGTCGGCGGTGCGACGGTCGGGGGATCGGCGTCCTGCGGCCTGATCTCGCCGAGCATCACCAGGAGGTAGCTCTTCGCGGCATCGCCGGGCACGACGAGCATGCGGCCGGGGTCGACCCCGGAGGGGATGTTCACGAGCTCGACGTGCGAAGCTCCCATCCGCAGATCCAGGCGACCGGCATCGGTCGCGCCGCCGTTGTGGCAGCCCGAGAAGATGCACGACTGCTTGAAGATCTTCTCTTCGACCTTCGCGAGGTTCGAGTACGTCGTCGCTTCCACGCAGGCCGCCGAGACCCCCGCGTCGACGTCGGGTGTCGAGTTACCGTCGTTGCCACATCCTGCGACGAGGCTTGCGAGCATTGCGAGGCGAAGCATGCGGGCGACCCTAACATGCGTTCCGTTCGGGCTGGAGCGACGGAATTTCGCGACGTGAGAAAATCACAGACAGGACAGTGACGTACATCGCCCGGGGAGGAACGGGGTCGGGGCGGGGACCAGGTCATCGAACGAGCGGACCGGCGGAGCCGACAGAAAGTTGCGTGGGAACGTGCCGCGCACGAACGGCATCCACAGCGCGTCGCCGTAGACGCCCGCCGGTTCGCCGCTCCATGGCTCGACGCGCGCGAAGCTCACGTTCGGCGGCACGGGGAAGTCGCGGACCGGCGTTCGCGGGTGAGCCTTCTGCATGAAGTCGACCCAGATCGGCACCGCGATCCCGCCGCCGGTGATCTTGTCGCCGATCGGCGTCGAGTCGTCGCGGCCGACCCACACGCACGCGATCAGATCCGTCGTGAAGCCGGTGAACCAGACGTCGCGATAGTTCGCCGAGGTTCCGGTCTTGCCCGCGACGGGCCGGCCGAGCTGCTGCGCCCAGCGTGCGGTGCCGCGCTGGACGGCACCCTTCATGAGGCCGGTCATCACGTACGCGGTCTCGACGGGGATCACCTGCGGGCCGGGCGGAGCGTTGCGTAGATCCTCGACGACGTTGCCGCCGGTATCGGTGACGAGATCGAAGAACCGCGGAGTCATCCGGCGACCTCCGGATGCGATGCCCCCGTAGCCGGCGGCGACCTCGAGTATTGTCAGGTCCGGCGTCCCGAGGCTGATCGAGATGTGGCGTGGGATCTGCGAGGTCACGCCGAAGCCGCGCAGGATCTCGATGATGCGATCGAGCCCGACCTGCACGGCGAGCTGGACCGAGATCGTGTTGAGCGAGAACGCGAGCGCGGTCATCAAGGTCACGTTGCCGAGGTACTTGTCGTCGTAGTTCGCGGGGGTCCAGACGCCGGTCGCGGTGGTGACCGAGTACGGCCCGTCGTGCATGCGATCGACGGGCGTGCGTCCGGCCTCGATCGCGGCGGCATAGATGAACGGCTTGATCGACGAGCCGACCTGGCGCCTGGCCTGCGTGACGCGATCGAACTGCGAGGCGGTCCAGTCGTAGCCGCCGACCGACGCCACCACGCGACCGCTCGGGATCTCCATGACGACGATCGCGCCTTGCAGCGCCGGGCGCTGGGCGAGCACGGCTGCCTTCGTGTCCGCGGATAGCCGCACGGGGAGCAGATCGCCGAGCCGGACCGGATCCTTGGTCTTCTCGCTGCGCCACGACCGCACCTCGCGCGCATCGGCGTCGACGAGCGGCAGCCGCGTCGGCCCGAGATCGACGATGATCCCGACGCCGGTACGCGGCAACTCGACGACCATCGCCCCGTACGTCTGTTCGGGGAGCAGCTGATCGGCGGTCGCGCTGGTGTCGTCGGTGGCACCGGTGATCGGGTGTGCGGGCCCGTTCGACCATGCGCCGCGCTGCGTCTGCGCGACGGTGCCGATCGGTCCGCGGAAGCCGAGCTTGCGATCGAGCGACTCGAGGCCGCGACGCAGCGAGCTCTCGGCGGCCTCCTGCATCCGGCTGTCGAGCGTCGAATAGAACTTGAGGCCGCCCTTGAACAGATCGCGGTTGCCGTAGCGCGCGGTCGCGGTCTTGCGGATGTGCTCGACGAAGTACGGCGAGGCGAGGTGGTTGAGGTCGCTCTGATCGACGAGCGCGATCGGCTCGGCGAGCGCGACCTCGTACTCGGCGGTGGAGATGTACTGATCCTCCCGCATGTGACCGAGGACGTAGCGCTGGCGCTCGCGCGACAGCGCCATGTTGTTGTGGGGGGCGTACTTCGTCGGCGATGCGACCAGCCCGGCGAGCATCGCGGCCTCGGCGATCGTCACGTCTTCGACCTCCTTGCCGAAGTACGTCCGCGCGGCCGCACCGACGCCGTACGCGCCGTGCCCGAGGTAGACGTGGTTGAGATAGATCGAGAGGATCTCGGCCTTCGTCAGCTCGCGCTCGAGGCGGACCGCGAGGATCAGCTCCTTCATCTTGCGGCGGTACTTCTTCGCCTTCCGGATCGAAGCGATCTCGTCGGCCGACAGCGGAAACGCCCCCATGGATTCTTCGCCGACGAGCAGCGTCTGCTTGATGATCTGCTGCGTGATCGTCGAGCCGCCCTGCTTGATGTCGCCCTCGGCCCGGAAGTTCTTCCACGCCGCGCGGGTGATGCCGATGAGATCGAAGCCGGTGTGCTTGTAGAACCGGCGGTCCTCGGCCGACAGGAATGCGGCCGGCAGGTGCGGCGGCATGCGCTCGAGCGCGACGATGCGGCGATTCTCGATCGAGAACGTCCCGATCTCCTCGCCGTCGGACGACAGCACGACGCTCTTGCGATTCGGCTGGTAGTCGAGGAGCTGCGAGAGATCCTGCGGGAGCTCGTCGTTGATGGTGACGATGGCGAAGTAGGAGATCGCGGCACCGACCGACAGGCCGTAGATCGCGAGCAGGAAGATCAGCCGAAAAATCGAGAGCGCCCGGAGCCTGCGCCGCTTTCGTTTTCGGGGGCGGGGCGCCTTCGATGAAGTAACCAACGGGCGGTCCGCCTCGGCCACGGTATGATCAGTCTATGGGGTCCTCGCGCTGGCTGCACGCGTTCGCGCTGCTCGCGATCGCATATGGGCTCGCCGTAGGCCAACCGCGCACTCCGGCCCCCGTGGGTCCCGGTAGCGGGAGCGCGGTGCTGAAGCCCGCCGGCAGCTCCGCCGTGGAGTCGAGCGACGTTCCGGACTGGCAGCCGAGCCCGGCGCGGTTCGCGGTCGCACCGTTCCAGAATCACTCGAATGTTCGGGCGTACGACTGGCTGATCGCAGGCGCTCCGTTCGAGATCGCCGAGAAGACCGAGGATGTCCTCGGCCTCGAGCCGACGGGCGGTCCGCTGCGGGTGGGTGGAGCCGTGGTGCTGCCGGAGATCGAGCCGGTCGCGGCCTTCGGTGCCGAGCGCAACGCGACGTGGGTGATCACCGGCTGGGTCGATCGCCCGAACTGGAACCTCAGGCTCGCGCTCACGCTGTGGAAGGTGACGGGCAAGACCGCGGTCGTCGTCGCCGAGGCGCAGCGCACCGGAGACCCGAAGACCTATCACCAGCTGCTCGGCGAGGCGCTCGGGCAGGTGTGGACCAAGGGCGCCGGCGTGCAGATCGATCTCGCGCGTGCCGCGAAGCTGTCGCGTCCACTCGCCACCGACGTCTACGCGGTCAATCTGATGTCGCGCGGGCTCGGTCACCTGATCGGGGTCTTCGGCGCGGTGAACCTCAAGGCGGCCGAGCACGACTTCGAGCGCGCCGTGTTCATCGATCCGAAATGCCCCGAGGCGCAGCGGCTGCTCGGCGAGCTGTACGCCGTGCTGGCAACGACCGACACGAAGCTCGGTGGCGATCCGAAATTCGCCGGTCGTGCCGCGGGCAAGTTTGCCTACGCGAACGATCTCGCCCCCGACAACATCGGATCGCTGCGAGCGGCGGCCGCCGGCGCGTCGACGGCGGGCAAGCACGAGGTCGCGAAGGAGATCCTGAAGCGGCTCGTCACCCGCAAGCCGTGGGACCTCGACGCGCGGTTCGAGTACGGCGCCGCGCTGTGGCAGACCGGCGATGGCAATGCCGCCGAACGTCAGCTCGTGCAGGTGACGGCGAAGATGCCCGATCACCTCCCGGCGCGCCGCGTGCTCGTGCTGATCCACGCGTCGCGCGGCGACACGTCGAAGCTCGTCGACGAGCTCGAGGCGATCGCGAAGCGCGCCCCGGCCGATCTCGAGATCAAGGCGGACCTCGCGACGGCGTACGGCTCGGTGAATCGCTGGGACCGAGCGAGCGAGGCGCTCGAGCAGATCGCGGCGGTGCGACCGAACGACCTCGCGTTGCTGGTCCGGATCGGCGACGCGAAGCGGCGGCACGGAGACCTCGACGCCGGGCTGGCCTGGTACACGCGCGCCCAGCGGCTCGCGCCGGACTCGAGCATGCCGGGCTTTGTCGCCGCGCAGGCGCTGTTCGATGCCGGTCGGTTCCCCGAGGCGATCCGCGCGTACTTGAACCTCCAGAGGCACCGAGAAGACATCGCGACGACCGAGCAGAACCTCGGCGCGATCGCGCTCGTGCAGAATCGCTATACAGATGCGGCGTGGTACCTGCGACGCGCGGTCAAGAATGGTCCGCGGGTCGTCGTCGCGTGGCGGGCCCTGATCGCCGCGGAGCTCGGACGCAAAGATACGGAGATCGCGCTCAAGCAGCTCGAGCGTGCGCTGTGGATGTGGCCGCGCGACGGGCAGTTGCTGTACCTCGCCGGCGTCGCGTACTCGATGACCAACGACCGCACGACCGCGCGCGAGCGGCTGACGCAGGCCGTCGCTGCCGCCCCGGGACTCGGCGCGGCGCGCACCGCGATCGGACAGCTCGAGGCCGGCGGCGGCGTGACCCTCGCGTACACGCCCGAGCTCGTGAGGCCGTGGGGCGACGCGCAGGCGATCGTCGGTGCGCTCGACCGCTACGCGGCGTCGCAGCAAGCGATGGCGACCACGCGCGCGGCCTACCAGGGTCAGTTCTTGAAGCTGCTCGCCGCGTTCAACAAGGGACCGCTCGCGCCGATCAAGAAAGCCGCGATGCGGACCTGCCCGATCGATCGCGTCGCGCCGCTGTGGTCGAGTGCCCAGCAGGAGCTCCGCAAGTTCGAGCGGCTCGGTGGTGACCTCGAGCTCGCGTACCGCTTCATCGCCCGCCACGACGACATCGGCGCGACGGCGGCGCTGTTGCCGAACGCCCGAGCCCAGGTCGTCCAGGTGAAGCGCGCGTTCCGCACCGCACTCGCCGACGTCGGCGAGCTGCGCGCCGAGTGGACCCGCGGGATCGTACCCGAGCTCCGCTTCGCGGGGTGCTACGACAAGCTGCTCGCGGCCGCGGTCGCCGATCCCGAGCGCTACCGGATCATCCAGGAAGACAAGCCCGACCCGATCCCGCAGACGCAGCCGCCGCGGGCGAAGCCACGCGCGACGTTCTACATCGACAACGCGAAGTGCGCAGATGCCGTCGACGTGTGGATCGATGGTACGCAGCTCGGCCAGGTCGCACCGGGACGCCGCAGCGCGCTCGTGGCCGACGGTGGCGAGCGGACGCTGTGCTTGATCGTGCCGGGTGCGGCGCAGTGCGGTGATCGAGGGACGGTGCGGCAGGTGTACCTACACGACGGCTGGACCGCGACGATGCACTGCCCGAAATAGCGCGAACCCGCACACGACGCGCTGCTACGCTCGGAGGGTGTTCCTGGTGGTGATCACCCACCGCGATGGGGAGTCGCGTCGCGAGGTCTTCGACAAGCCGGAGATCACGATCGGACGCGTCGACGGCAACGACCTCGTGCTGCCGGAAGGCGCGATCTCGAAGCGTCACGCGCGCTGCGTGTTCAGGGACGGCAAGTTCATCATCGTCGATCTCAAGAGCACGAACGGCACGTACGTCAACGGTCGCAAGATCACGAGCCCGCTCGTCATCCGCGACGACGACAAGATCTACATCGGCCAGTACTCGCTGCAGATCGGGCGGCCCGACGAGCTCGAGGACGACGATACCCTCGAGGTCGAGGCCACCGAGCTCCGGCTGCTCGCGGCGATCGCGCAACGCGACGAGGCGAGCCGGCTGGTCTACGCGGACTGGCTCGAAGAGCACGGCGAGGCCACGCGCGCCGAGTTCTTGCGCGTCCAGCAGGCGCTGGTCAGCTCGGCGCCCGAAGATCCCGCGTTTCGCGAGCGCTCCGATCGGATGCGCGCGCTCGCGGCGTCGATCGAGGTTGGCTGGCGCTACAAGATCGCCCGCCCGATCATCGAGAACTGTCTCGCATTCGAGTTCGAGTGTCCCAAGGAGTGGGGGTCGCTCGCGACCACCGAGAAGAGCAACGTCCGCTACTGCGGGGCGTGCGCGAAGCGCGTGTTCTATTGCGGGACCGTCGACGAAGCGAGGCGCCAGGCCCAGCGGGGCAACTGCGTCGCGGTGGATATCGCGAATCTTCGACGGGCGGGGGATCTCGAACCCGAGCCGCCGCTGATGATGATGGGCGCGATGATGCCGCAACGGGAGTACACGTCGCCTCCGCCGGGGCCGGCCAACACGCGTGCGGCGCAAGACACGGAGCAGGCGCCGGAGCGTCCGTCGAGGCCGACGCGTCCGATGCCACCGCCGCCACCGCGGCCACAGCGCCGCTGAGCTCGGCGCCAACGCGAACCTGGTGACGAGGAATCGAGCGCGATCCGCCCCGCGCCGGAACTCGCGCCACCAGCGGATGTATGGTGAGTCGTGCACCTGCCGCAGCTGTTCTTCGCCTCTCCGCGTATGTTGCCGAGGGCAGAGAAGCTCCAGGGGCGAGTGGTCGTCCTCGACGTCGCGTTCGCCGCGACGATCGGGACGTCGATCTCGTTCGAGCTCACGACCCGACCGTTCCTGGATGGGCTGGGCGATCGCCTCGCCGCGTGGGTCGATCACCACGATCACGAGAAGCACCCCGAGTTCGCCGGCGATCCGCGGTTCGTGCTGGCCACCAAGGCGCAACACGGCGCGTGCCCCGAGATGGTGACGCCGGAGCTCGTGCGGCAGACCGGCCCGATCGACTGCATCTGCACGCACGTCGATCTCGACGGGCTGTACGCCGCGGCGAAGTGGATCCTCGACGGGCGCGAGCCCTATCCCGGTGCGGACGCGGATGCCCGATGTATCGACACGCGGGTGGGTACGCCGGGACCGATCGCGACGCGGATCGACCACGCGTTGCGAGCGAAGTTTCGCGACGACCAGCTCAAGCGCGCGGTCGTGCAGTTCCTCGTGGGCGGGCTGAAGCCCGGCGTCCATGATGACGTGATCGCCGAGGCCGCCGCCGAGTTCGAGAAGCGGGACCTGCGGACGCGCGAGCTGGCGAAGCAGTTCACGATTCGCGGCCGCGTGGCCGTCGTCGATACCGCCGGTGCCGCGGGGCACTTCGACAAGACCGACCTGCTACTCGCCGGGCAAACGAAGGCGCCGGTGTCGATCGTGCGCGACTCGGGGATGCTCACGATCGCGGCCGCGTTCGACTCGGGATGGGACTTCGTCGCGCTGTTCGAGCTCGGCGGAGGCATGCCGACCCGCGTGACGATCCCCGAGGCGAAGCTCGACGATGTGATCAAGAAGCTCAACGACGCACCGGAGCCGGTGCCACGGATCGGGCAGACTCACGCCACGGGCACTGGCTCGCTGGCGGAGCCCGAAGGGTGAAGGCTGCGCTGATCGCGGTGCAGCTCGAGGTCGATGCCGCGGTCCTCGCGACGGCCGAAGCGTACCGCCGCCATCTCGACGAGTCTGCGGTGCGCGCGGTGACCGCGGCCGGCGCGGCCGACGTGCGGCTCGTGGTGTTTCCCGAGATCTCGGGTCACCTCGCGCTGCTCGCGCTCGCACCGCCGCAGGCCCACCGGGCGAAGTCGCTGGGGGCGGCGCTCGCGGCGGCGGCGGTTCGCCGCCCACTCGACGTGCTGCGCGGGGTCGTGAGCGCGCGCACGCTACATCCCCGGCATGCGGTGCTCGCGGCGCTCGCACCCGATGGCGAGCGGTTCTGGCGCTCCGTGTTCGGTCCGCTCGCACGCCGCCACGCGGCCTACATCGTCGCGGGCTCGCACCTGAGGCTCAGCGCGAGCGGTGATCTGACGAACGCGTCGCTGCTGTTTGCGCCCGACGGCCGGTGCGTCGCGATCACCGACAAGGTCAACCTCGTGCCCGGCCTGGAGGATGCCGCACCGAAGGCGCTCGGGCTGGCGCGCGGCGAGCTCGATCGGCTGCCGATCACGGACACGCCGCTCGGGCGGATCGCGACGCTCATCTGCTACGACGGCTTCCACACACCGCACACATCGGTCGAACGGTTCGTGCCAATGGGACCGGTGCTCGAGGCGCGTGGCGGGGTGGCGGTCGTCGCGAATCCGGCCGCGAATCCGTGGCCATGGACCGGGCCCTGGCCGCCGAGCTCGCTGGATGCGCCGGCGCACCACTACGCGACACGAGCAGAGCAATGGCAACGTGAGGGGCTCCCAGGCAGCCTCGCGCGCTCACCGTTCGCGCGTTGGGGGGTCACGGCGCACCTCGTCGGGAACGTGCTGGACCTGAGCTTCGACGGGGTCTCGGAGATCCTCGAGACCGGTCCAGAGGGCATACATGTGCTCGCACGAGCCCCATGGCCCGATCGCGGCGGCCACATCGTGGCGACCGTTACGTGTTAAAAATTGATCGATGAGCTCCGAACGCCGAGCGCTCCACGTCACGGGCGAAGTGCGATCGCACATCGACACGGTCGCCGATCAGCTCGTCGAGATGTACACCGATCCCGACGCCAAGGAGATGCAACACCTCGGCAGCTACGAGCTGCCGAGCGAGCCGCAGGTCGAGCACATCGTCGAGGAATGCCGCGCGCTGCTGTTTCCGGGCTACGCCGGCCCCGATGTCGCCGGGACGCGAGGCGAGCTGCGCGGGCTCGTGCGCGTACGAGTCGGCGCGCTGCGCATCCATCTTCACCGGCAGGTCTATCGCGCGCTGCGCCACAGGCGGCAGCAGACGCTCGGCGGGGTGGAGCTCGAGTGCACCGAGTGCGCCGGCAAGGCCGATAGCATCACCGACCGATTCCTCGAGCAGATGCCCTCGCTGCGCTCGCAGATCCGCCTCGACCTGCGCGCCGCGTATCAGGGTGACCCCGCGGCGACCGGCGCCGACGAGATCCTGTTCTGCTACCCGGGCCTGTATGCGATCACCGTGTACAGGATCGCGCACGCGCTGCTCCGCGAGGGCAGCATCGTCATCCCGCGCATGATGACCGAGATCGCCCACCGGCGGACCGGCATCGATATCCACCCGGGTGCCGAGATCGGCGGGTCGTTCTTCATCGATCACGGGACCGGTGTCGTGATCGGCGAGACCACGCTGATCGGCGAGCGGGTGCGGATCTACCAGGGCGTCACGCTCGGCGCGCTCAGCGTGCCGCAGGGTGAGAGCCGGCCCGAGCCGGGAAAGCGCCGTCACCCGACGATCGAGGACGACGTGGTCATCTACGCGAATGCCACGATCCTGGGCGGGGATACGGTGATGGGCAAGGGGTCGGTGATCGGCGGCAACGCGTTTGTCACGACCACGGTCCCGGCCGGGTCCCGGGTCCCGGGCTCGAACCGCTCCTCATCCCCGCGGATTTGAACCCTTGTGGGGCTACCGTGTTAGGATTTGCCCGCCTCGATGAGCGACGAGCCTCTGGCACGGCCGCGTAGTGCGACACGACTTCGCGGGGAGGCGCCCCCAGGAATGGGGCTGGCTGAGGAGTCGCGTCAACGCATCGGCCGCTACGAGATCATCAAGACCATCGGCAAGGGCGCGATGGGAGTGGTGTACAAGGCGCGCGATCCGCTGCTCGACCGCGTCGTCGCGGTGAAGACGATCAGCTCGCCGCAGGGGCAGGGCCGGCGGGTCCGGTCGGCGTTCCTCGAGCGGTTCCAGCGCGAGGCCAAGGCCGCCGCGAAGATGCAGCACCCGGCGATCGTCACGATCTTCGACGTCGGCGTCGACGAGGAATCGGGCGCACCGTTCATGGTGCTCGAATATCTGCCGGGCGAATCGCTCGCGGACCGGCTCGATCGCGTGCGGTTCCCGCTCGCCCGCAGCGTGCAGATCGCGCTCGATCTCGCGTCCGCGTTGTCATTCGCGCATCGCCAGCGGATCGTGCACCGCGACGTCAAGCCGGCGAACGTGCTGCACGCCGGCGACAACCGGTGGAAGCTCGCCGATTTCGGGATCGCGCGCATGCCCGACTCCGACCTCACGCAGGTCGGTATCTTCATGGGGACGCCGGGCTACTCGCCGCCCGAGGCGATCCGCGAGGGCAGGTACACCCCCCAGGCCGACGTGTTCGCGTGGGGGGCGGTGTTCTACGAGCTGCTCTCGGGTCGCATCCCGTACGAGGGCCCCGACACCAAGACGACGAACAGCTACGTGGTGCAGGGCAATGCGGCGCCGCCGAGCCGGCACGACGGATCGATCCCGGAGTTGCTCGCGACGGTGACGATGACCGCACTGCAGCCCTCGGACCGGTCGCGGTTCAAGGACGCGTCGGAGGCGGAGCAGGCGCTCCGCGAGGCGTGGGATCGGTGTCTGACCCAGGGCGTCGTCCATCCGGCCGTGCTCGCGATGGAGGAGATGGCGCACGACAAGGCGCCCCCCCGCATGCACGAGGTGCGCACCACGCGACCGCAGGCCCCCGTCGTGGGCGCGGATTCCTCCGAGGTCACCGCGATCGACAGCATGCTGGCGAAGCCGTTCGTGATCGAGAGCAGCAAGGGCCGCCGCGACGGCGACGACGATCCCACGACGCTCGTCGTGCGCGACGACCTCCGGCCCGCGAAGGGCGATCCGACCGCCCGCGGCGTGGGTACGGGGAAGACGCCGGCGCCGGAGCGCAACTCCGACAAGGCCGTGGTCATCAACGTCGAGCGTTCTGGGGGAGCGCCGGTGAAGGCCGACCGCACCGATCCCGACCGCGAGGCGCCCCGGTTCGGGGCAAGCGTCGCGGAGCGCGAGCCGTCGTCGAAGTTGATCTGGATCGTGATCGGGGTCGTGCTGGTGATCGCGGCCGCGATCGCGGTGCTCTACTTCGCCGGCATCATCCAGTAGCGACGAGCGCCGCGACGTCCTCGGCGCAGCCGCGGCACAGCGTGAAGCCGGCGCCGCCGTGGCCGTAGTTGTGAATCACGCGCGGGGTCGCGACGTCGCGTTCGAGGCAAACCTCGAGGCGATAGGGGCGCAGCCCCGCGCGCACGGTCCGGACCGCGCCGATGACGAGCCCGAGCGAGCGAGCCTGCTCGAGGATGCGCGACGTGATCTCGGGATCGACGAGCGCCGGCGCACCGGGCGGCCACGGTAGCGAGCAGCCACCGAGCACGAGCTCGTCGCGCCGCGGGATCATGTAGAAGATCGCGTCGGGGTTGCGGTCGTCGGTGACGGTGATCGCGCGGTCGACCTGCCCGGGCTCGGTCATCACGACCTGGCCGAGCAGCGGGTAGAGCCGGTCGTCCGCGGCGAGCTCGCGAGCGGCAAGCCCGGTGCAATCGACGACGACCTCGCCGGGCTCGGCGGCGAGATCGATGACGACGCGGTGCTCGATCGGCGCACGTAACCGAGCGGTGAGCCAGGGCAGGAACCGCGCGGGCTCGACTCGCGGTGCGGTGAACCTCCACGCGAGCGGTGCGCCGGTGACCGGTGCGGGCGCACGATCGACGTCGATGTTCGCGGCCCACCACGGCCGTGGGGGTGCGGCCCCGTCGGGCGTGATCTCGTAGCCCGTGAGCACGTCGATGCCGGCGTCTCGATCGGCGACCAGGCCCTCGAGCCAGCTGCGGGTGCGAGCGGCCCACAGCGCGACGCGCTCGGGAGGCCCGGCGCGATAAGGGAACCACACCGCCCCGGCGATCGCCGAGGTGGTCGCGGCGCCGGTCGAGGCGGCGACCACGCGGACCTCGTGGCCGTGCTCCTCGAGCACGAGCGCGGTGGTCAGCCCGATGACGCCAGCGCCGACGACGGTGACTCGCACACCGCAATCATAGCGCGGTGGTACGGTCGGTCCGTGGATCTGATCGTGATCGTGATGTTGACGGTCACGGCGTTGCTCGCCGGAACCGTCGACGCGATCGCCGGCGGCGGCGGGCTCATCACGTTGCCGGCGCTCCTCATGGCGGGGCTGCCACCGCACGTGGCGCTCGGCACGAACAAGGGCCAGAGCGTGTGGGGCTCGGGCGCCGCGATGATCACGTTCTGGCGCGCGGGCGGGATCGATCGCAAGCAAGCCGCGATCGCGTTTCCGCTCGGGCTCCTCGGCTCCGCGATCGGAGCGCAGATCGTGCTGCTGATCGACAAGGACGCGCTGCGGCCGGTGGTGATCGTGATGCTGATCGCGGCGGCGGCGCTGCTCCTGGTCAAGAAGCCACCGCGACCGCAAGAGCCCACCGGTGATCGCGTGCGTCGCTACCTCGTGCTCGCGGCGTTGCTCGCGTTCGTGATCGGTGCCTACGACGGCTTCTTCGGCCCCGGGACCGGGACGTTCCTGATCGTCGGCTTCGTCGCGCTGTGCGGCAAGACCCTGCCGCACGCGACGGCGGACGCGAAGGTCGTGAACTTCGCCTCGAACCTCGCCTCGCTCGCCGCGTTCTCGATCGCGGGCACGGTCGCGTGGGAAGTCGCGTTGCCGATGGCCGGCGGTCAGCTGCTCGGCGGCGTGCTGGGCGCGCGGCTCGCGATCCGGGGTGGCGCGGGGCTGATCCGGATCATGGTGCTCGTGGTGTCGGGCGCGCTCGTGGTGAAGCTGCTCGTCGATCTGATCTGACGGTCACCGGGCGGCGCGCAGCTCGCGGACGAGCTGGGCCTGGCCATCGGCGTGGTAGCTCGAGCGCACGAGCGGGCCGGAGACGACGTGCGTGATGCCGGCAGCGCGCGCGAATTGTTCGAGCTCCGCAAACTCGGTCGGGTGCACGTAGCGCTCGATCGGCAGGTGCTGCTTGCTCGGCGCGAGGTACTGGCCGAGCGTGAGGATGTCGACGCCGAGGCTCGCGAGCTCGCGCACCACCGCCTCGATCTCTTCCCGGGTCTCGCCGAGGCCGAGCATCAGGCCGGTCTTCGTCACCGCGTCGCGCTTGCGAGCGTGCTCGAGGATCTTGTAGCTGCGCGGGTAGCTCGCCTGCACGCGGACCTGGCGCGAGAGCCGAGGGACGGTCTCGAGGTTGTGTGCGAAGACATCGGGATCGGCGTCGATCACGAGGTCGACGAGCTCGGTGTCGCCCTTGAAGTCGCCGGCGAGCACCTCGAGCGTCATCGCCGGGCAGGCGGCCTTCACCCGGGTGATCGTCTCGGCCCAGTGTGCGGCCCCGAAGTCGGCGAGGTCGTCGCGGTCGACGCAGGTGATCACGGTGTGCTCGAGCGAGAGCCGGCCGAGCATCTCGGCGACGCGGCGAGGCTCGTCCGGATCGACCGGCAACGGGCGACCGGTGGTGACGTCGCAGAACCGGCACGACCGCGTGCAGATGTCACCGAGGATCATGATCGTGAGCGCGCGGCGGGTCCAGCACTCGCCGATGTTCGGGCAGCTCGCGCTCTCGCACACGGTGTGGAGCTGGAGCTCCTTGACCATCGCGCGGAGCTCGAAGTACGCGGGCTTCGACGGCAACGTCGCGCGAATCCACTCGGGATGCCGCCGGCGTGGCGCGGCGCCGTCGACCGGGTCGACCACGGGAAGGTGTACGCGCGGAGGCATCCTCTGATGGATACCGCACGAACGGCACGGCGGATACCATTGTCCGGAGTCTCGCTCGCGAGACTTTGGTCATTCTAGAGATCGATCGCGTGCCCGAGCGCGGCCTCGGTCGCGCCCTTGATCGCCTCGGCGAAGGTCGGGTGCGCGTGGATCGTGAACACGAGGCTGTCCGCGTTGACCTCGGTGGTCTTCGCGAGCGTCAGCTCGGCGATCAGATCGGTCACCGCGGGCCCGATGAGGTGCGCGCCGACGAGCGCACCGGTCTCCGCGTGCCAGAGCACCTTCACGAACCCGGTCGTGTCACCCGCGGCGCGCGCCTTCGCGAGTGCGGTGAACGGGAACTTGCCGACCTTGATCGGCACGTGCTGCGCCTTTGCCTTCTCCTCGGTCAGGCCGAGCGAGGCGATCTCCGGCGAGCAGTAGGTGCATGCGGGGATCGCGTCGTAGCGGACGCGCTCGGCGTGGACCCCTGCGATCTTCTCGGCGACGAACACGCCCTCCGAGGAGGCGACATGTGCGAGGCCGCGACCGATCACGTCGCCGATCGCCCACAGCCCGTCGCCACACTTGTTGTCCTCGTCGACCTTGATCCAGCCGCGCTCGATCTGGATCCCGTGGTCCTCGAGCCCGAGGTGCTCGGTATTCGCCGCGATGCCGACCGCGACGAGCAGGATCTCGGCCTCGAGCGTGAGCGCCGCGGCCGCGGAGTCGCGCGACGGGGCGCCGGGTGCGCTGTTCGGCTCGACGGTCATCACGACCTTGTCGGCGCTCGGCTTGGCCGAGGTCAGCTTGTGATCGACGAGGCTCTTGATGCCGCGCTTGTCGAACGCGCGGGCGAGCTCCTTGGAGATCTCGGGATCCTCGTTCGGTACGAGCCGCGGCATGAACTCGACGATCGTCACCTCGGTGCCGAGCGCGCGATAGAACGACGCGAACTCGACGCCGATCGCGCCGGCGCCGAGGACGACCATCGACTTCGGCAGGGTCGGAAGCGTCATGGCCTTGCGGTACTCGATGATGCGCTTGCCGTCGAGGTCGATGCCGGGCAGGGACTTCGCCCGCGCACCGGTGGCGATGATGACGTGCTTCGCGCTGACCGTGCGCTTGCTGCCATCCGCCGCGGTCACCTCGAGCTGGTGTGGCTTCCAGGCGCCGGGGCGCGGCAGGAGCTTCGCGGTGCCCGTGATCGAGTCGATCTTGTTCTTCCTGAACAGGAACGCGACGCCCTTGCTGACCTTGTCGGCGATGCCGCGGCTACGCGCGATGATCGCGGGGAAGTCCGGCTCGACGTCCCCGACGATGATGCCGAAGTCCTTCGCGTGGTGAAACGTCTCGAGGACCTCCGCCGAGCGGAGCAGGGCCTTCGTCGGGATGCAGCCCCAGTTGAGGCAGATGCCACCGAGCTCGGCGCGCTCGATGCACGCGGTCTTCTGGCCGAGCTGCGCGGCGCGGATCGCGGCGACGTAGCCACCGGGACCCGAGCCGATGATGACGACGTCGTAGAGGTCGCTCATAGCGCGAGCGACTCCGGCTTCTCGATCAGCTCCGCGAACACCTGGAGCCAGCGAGCGCCGAGCGCGCCATCGATGACGCGGTGGTCGCACGACATCGAGACCGTCATCCGCTTGCCCGCGACGACGATGCCCTTCTCGACGACCGGGGTATCGAGCACCGCGCCGATCGCGAGGATGCCGGCCTCGGGCGGATTGAGGATCGCGGTGAAGCGCTCGATGCCGAACATCCCGAGGTTCGAGACGGTGAACGTCGAGCCGGTGATCTCGTGACCCTTGAGGCCGCGCTTCTTCGCGCGGTCTGCCAGGTCGCGGACCTCGGCGGCGATCGAGCCGATGCCCTTGAGGTCGGCGTCGCGAATGACCGGCGTGACGAGGCCGTCCTCGATCGCGACCGCGACCCCGATGTGGACGCGATGGAACTTGCGGATCACGTCGCCTTCCCAGGCCGCGTTGCAGTCGGGGAGGCGGCGCAGCGCGAGCGCGACCGCCTTGATCACGAGGTCGTTGACGCTGACCTTGCCGCGGTCACCGAGCAGATCGTTCAGCCGCTGGCGAAACGCGAGCAGCGGTGCCGCGTCGATCACGCGCTGGAGATAGAAGTGCGGGATGTCGCGCTTGGCCTCGGTGAGCCGCGCCGCGATCCGGCGCCGCATGTTCGAGGCCGGCACGTCCTCGTGGTCCGCGTCGCCTGCCGGCGCGATCTCCGGCCGCGTGGCACGAACCACGGCCATCGTGTGCGTGGTCTGGGTGTCGGTCGGCTCGGGCCCTTGGTCGAGCGTGTGGCCCTCCGCGGCGACGCGAACATCGCGCTCGACGATGCGGCCCCCGGGGCCGGATCCCGTCACGAGGCGCAGGTCGATGCCGAGGTCGATCGCGAGCGACTTCGCGAGCGGCGAGGCCAGCACGCGTGCGCCATCTCCCTTCGGTGCCGCCGGCGGGGCTGCCTTCGCAGCGACCACTGGCTGCTCGAGCTTGGCAGCCGGCGCTTGCTTCGCCGCGGGCACGTTCGCCGGGACCTCCGCGCGCGTGGCTGGCTCCGGCGCTGGCTTCGGTGCGGCCGCTCCGTCGCCGCCTTGCTTGGCCTGCTCGACGAGCTTGCTGACGTCCTCGCCGGCCTTGCCGAGGATCGCCACCGGGGCACCGAGCTTGACCGTCTCGCCTTCCTTGACGAGCAGCTTCAGGAGGACGCCTTCGTCCTCGATGTTGAAGTCCATGTTCGCCTTGTCGGTCTCGACCTCGGCGATCAGGTCTCCGGGCGACACCTTGTCGCCCTCCTTCTTCGTCCAGCGGACGAGGACACCCTCCTCCATGGTCGGGGACAGCTTCGGCAATCCGATGATCTGGGCCATGCCTAACTCCGATCAATCCAAATACAGCACGCCGTGCACCGCCGCGACGACGTCCTTGACCTGCGGCTGCACCTCGTCCTCGAGGTTCTTCGCGTACGGCATCGGTACGTCTTCGCTCGTGACGCGCTCGACCGGCGCGTCGAGAAAATCCATGCAGTGCTTCTGCATCTGATACGCGACCTCGGCGCCGAACCCGGCGACCGGCCAGCCGACCTCGACGACCACGCAGCGCCCGGTCTTCTTCACCGAGGTCGCCAGCGTCTCGACGTCGAGCGGCCGCAGCGTCCGCGGATCCACGACCTCGGCCTCGATGCCCTCGGCGGCGAGCACCTTCGCGGCGTCGAGGCAGGTCCACACCATCTTCGACCACGCGATCAGCGTGACGTCCTTGCCGGACCGCTTGATGTCGGCCTTGCCGATCGGCGTGAGGTGCTCGATGCCCTCGTCGGGGACCTCCCACGTCGTGTTGTAGAGCGTCTCGCCTTCCATGAACACGACCGGGTTGTCGTCGCGGATCGCGCTCTTGAGCAGGCCCTTCGCGTCCAGCGCCGTCGAAGGCATGACGACCTTGAGCCCGGGCACGTGCGCGTAGAAGCTCTCGAGCGCCTGGCTGTGTTGCGAGCTGACCTGCACCGCCGGCCCGCTCGGACCGCGGAACACGATCGGCACGTTGAACTGGCCGCCGCTCATCTGGAAGATCTTCGCCGCGTTGTTCACGATCTGATCGATCGCGACGAGCGAGAAGTTGAAGGTCATGAACTCGATGATCGGCCGTAGCCCGACCATCGCGGCGCCGACGCCGATCCCCGTGAAGCCCATCTCCGCGATCGGCGCGTCGATCACCCGCCGCTCGCTGAACCGCTGTAGCAGCCCCTGCGTGACCTTGTAGGCACCGTTGTAGTGCCCGACCTCCTCGCCCATGATGAAGACGTTCGGGTCGCGATCCATCTCCTCGCGCATCGCCTGGTTGAGCGCTTCTCGGTAGCTGATGACCGCCACGGCTATTCCTTCACCACGTACTGCCGATACTCGTCGGCGGGCGGAGACTCGTCGGCAAACCTCACCGCATCCTCGATCTCGGCCTTCACGTCGTCCTCGAGCGTGGTGAGTTGGTCCTCGGGGAAGCCGATGTCGAGCAGGCGCTGGCGGCAGCGGCTGAGCGGATCGCGCCGCTTCCACTCCTCGACCTCGTCCTTGGTGCGGTAGAGCCCCGGGTCGCTCATCGAATGACCGCGGAACCGATAGGTCACGACCTCGACGAGCGTCGGCTCGCTCGTGGTACGCGCACGCTCGACCGCCTCGGCGATCCGGCGCTTCACCTTGACCACGTCGTCACCGTCGAACCGATCGCGCGGCATGCCGTGGGCGAGCGCGCGCAGCGAGACGTCCTCGACCGCGAGCGAGCGATACAGCGGCGTCCCCATCGAGTACTGGTTGTTCTCGCAGATCAGCACGATCGGCAGCTTCCACAGCGCCGCGAGCGCGAGGCCCTCGGCGAACCCGCCGATCGTCGACGCGCCCTCGCCGAAGAAGCACAGCGTGACCCGGCCGTCGCCGCGGTACTTCGACGCCATCGCCGCGCCCGCGCCGATCGGCACGTGGCCACCGACGATGCCGTGGCCGCCGAGGAAGTTCTTGCTCTTGTCGAAGATGTGCATCGACCCGCCGAGCCCCTTCACGCACCCGGTCTTCTTGCCGTAGAGCTCGGCGAGGATCGCCCGTGCCGACACCCCCTTCGCGTACGCGTGGCCGTGCTCGCGATAGGTCGCGACGACGTAGTCCTCGGGCTTGAGGCTGGCGACCGCGCCGACGCACACGGCCTCCTGGCCGATGATGAGGTGAAGGAACCCGCCGATCTTGCCCTGCGAGTACGCCTTCGCCGAGGCCTCCTCCATCCGCCGGATCGCCAGCATCTGGCGGTACAGCGGGGCGAGCTCTTCGGTCGTCGTCTCGACGAGCTCGTTGGGATCTTCGGGCTCGATCCGTTTCGTATCGGGGGTAGAGATGGACGCGGTCACCACGGCGCGCACCATACCGAGGCTCGTCGCGGGGTGCAGCCCCTGACACCCTCGATCTCGTCGCGCAGGACACGATTGGACGAGCCCGCGCGTCAGGCGGTGATCACAACGAGAGATCGAGCTGCGCGTTGCCGTCGGCGTCGAAGGTCGCCGTGTCCACGTCGCCGCCACCATCGACCCCGAGCTCCACCGCGATGAACCGGAGCGGGAGCTTGTCGACGATGAACTGGCCCGTGAAGCAAGGGACGGGGGAGAAGCCGAGCGAGTCGTTGCGGTCCTGGGCGCGAAACTCGATGTAGAGGTCGCGGTCGCTGCATCCGTCGCTCGCGGGGCCGCCGTTGATCGTCCACTGCGCCTTCACCTCGCGCACCTCGGAGGTGGCCGCACACGCGTGGTCGCGAGCGCACACGAGACCGTCGTCACACTCGAGATCGACCGTGCATTCGTTGCCCTGGACCGGACATCCGGCGAGCAACGAGACGACACCGAGGAGGGCGAGACGCATCATGATTGGGTAGCAGGCGGCGCGAGTCACTGCACGTAGAACGGGCTGGCATAGATCCACGGGAGCTCGACCTCCGCCAGGCCGGAGCCGAGATCGCCGAGGTAGGGCCCCAGGTGACGCGGGATGATCGAGAGCTCGACGCGGTAGGCGCCGGGTGCGTCCATCACCAGCGTAAGCTGCTCGCCGGAGCCCTCCTTCGAGCCCAGCTCCGTCACGATGCCCGTCGGAGTCTCGATCCGGTACACGCGCGCGCGAACGGTCGGGGTGGGCAACCCGGGATCGAGCCCTCGCACGCTCGGGAGGTCGATCGTGAGCATCGCGCCCTCGGCGAGCGGGACCACGTCACCGAGCTCGTACGGCGTGCCCGCTCCGGTCGCGCGGAGGTCGAGGCCCTCGGGGGTGCCGAGCACCTCGAACAGCGTGTACATCCGGCCGGCCTTCATCGCGGCTTCGATCTGTGCCGGGTCCTTCGGGTCGGCCACCATCACGATGTTGTTGAACCAGCGCATGACCCGGCGATACGAGTCACCGCGCTCGCCATCCGCGAACACGATCGGGATCGCGTTCTGGTGCGCGTCCGAGCCGGCGGTCGCGGCGAGCCGGCGGCCTTCGCCGAGCAGCGTGTTCCACTTGTCGATCGAGGGTTGGTTCGGCGACACGAACGCGAGGAACGCGAGATCGGGCTCGGGGTGACCCGGGTTGGTGTCGGCGAACTCGGCCGCCTCGCCGATCGCACCGCCGGGATCGAGCCCGAGGAAGTCCTTGCGGATGTCGGGATCGATGTTCGCGTGGAGGTTGTAGACCTCGATGCCGTCGGGGACGGTCGCGCGCAGGAGCTCGAGCGACTTGCTCTCGGTGTGCGCGATCCACGCGAGCCCGCCGGCGGCGTGATAGGCGGCGACCGCCGTGGCGTCCTCGCCGTTGTAGAGCGCGTGACGCTCGGCCACCGTGCCGGCGACGTGACGATCGAGCATCACCGGCATCAGCTCGTTCTCGCCGCCGATCGAGAACACCACCTGGTGACCATCGTCGCAGGTCATCCGCGAGGCGATCTGCTCGCTGGCGGCGTTCATCACCGGGGCGTCGGTGCCACGCATGCTGAACAGCGTGCCGAAGCTCTCGTCGGCCATCGACGCGTCGTGATCGGTGAGCGCCGCGAAGTCGACGTGCGTGGTGCACAGCGCCCGCCGCAGATCGTCGAGGCACGCCTCGTTCGGTGCGCCGGTCGCGTCGCGTGGGTCGCCGTCGCACGCGTCGTGCGAGTACGGCGAGTGAAGGTGCACGATGCCGCGCGCCGGCGAGAGCCCTCGGGGCGAGCCGATGACCCGCGCATCCGGGAGCGCCTTGTCCCAGTCGGGGAGAGCGGGGGGCTGAGGGACGGGCTCGCCGCAGCCGGCCACGATGAATCCGACGAAGATCCAGGTCCTCACGGCGCGACTCTATACCTCTAGGGTGAATGCTGGTCAGATAAGAACGTCGACGTTGACATCGACGTGAACCTGAACATGAACGCCACCTTGGACGTTGACCTCGACGCGATCAGGTCATTTTCGCGCCACGATCCCTTCGAGAAGTCCGCGAGCGTAGACCGGCTCGCCCACCAACTTCATGACCCGCATCGTGTCCAACGCAGCAGCGGCTTCCATCGCCGAGCCGCGAGCGTGCGTGTGGAAGCGAGCCTGATCGAGACTCGTACGACAGCCCGCTCCCTCGGCGATGTTTCGAGGCTGCGACTGTGCAGCGCGTAGCAGCTGATCGGCAAGCTCGGCATGACCCCTCGGAAGCTCGCCGATGATCTCGAGTGCCAACGCGAGGAACTCGATCGATCGAGCGCTGATAGACGCGAAGCTTCTGGAAGCTGAGCATGCGCCGCCATCGCCCGACGCACTCAGATGTTGCTTGGTCAACGTCAACGTCCAAGGTGGCGTCGACGTTCAGGTTCAGGTCAACGTCAACGTTATCTGAGCGACTCTATACCTCTAGGGTGGCCCGCGCAGCTGTGATGTTCGGAGCCGCACGAAGGCGATGAAGCACAGGGTCTGGCCGAGGCCGATCGTGGCGATCGCCAGCCACATCCCGACGTGGTGGTCGCCGATCGTGTCGAGCAACACACCGCCGAGGAGCGGCGCCATCGCGATCCCGATCATCTGGACGAACGCGACGGTCCCGTAGGTCCGGCCGCGGCGTGCGGGGTCGCCGACCTCCGCGATCGCCGCCTGGTGCGCGGGATCGAACAGGACCTCGGCACAGGTGAGCGTGACGATCGCGATCGCGCCGCCCGCGAACCCGTGGGCCGCGCCGATCAGCGCGAAGCCGACCGCATCGAACAGCGAGGCCCACGGCAGCGTGCGCGTGATGCCCCATCGCCCGAGCAGCGCGAGCGCCGGCACCTGGAGCAGCAGCACGCCGGCACCGTTGAGCGTGTAGAGCCAGCCGACCTGGGACTTCGCGATGCCGATCTCGTCGGTCATGTAGATCGCGAACGTCGAGAACATCTGGGTCTCGAGGAGCGCGCACAGGAACGTGCCGGCGAGCAGCAGGCGGAGCAGCGGATCGTGTGATGACTCGCGGAGCGCCTTGCGCAGCTCGTGCTTCTCGGAAGTCTTGGCGACGGACCGACCGTCGCGAGGCGGCCGCTGCGTCACCGGGTCGACGACGCCGAGCGTGACGAAGCCCGCGATGATCATGCCGGTCGCGGCGACGTAGAACACGAGGCCGTACGGCATGACGAGCGTCAGCACGCCGCCGAGCGCTGGACCGATCGCCCATCCGAGGTTCGTGCTCATACGCTGGAGGCCGAACGCCGGGATGCGCTGCTCGGCGGTGACCACGTCGGCGACGAGCGCGTACGCGACCGGCTCGAAGCATCCGCGCAGGGCCGAGCTCACCACCATGTTCGCGGCGAGCGACCACAGCGGCGCATCGAGGAACACCTGCGTGCCGAGCGCGGCGATGACGGCACTGCGCACGAACAGCGAGGTCGTGATCAGCGGCTTGCGTCCGATCCGATCGGAGAGGTTGCCGGCCCACGCGCTCGATAGCGACTGCCCGACGTTGGCCACGAGCGCGATCACGCCGTAGAGCCACGCCGGATAGCCGCGGGTCTCGACGATGTAGATGCCGAGGAACGCCATCACGAGCGAGAGCCCCATCGTGTTGACGCTGCGCGCGAACGCCATCTGCCACACCCGGCGATCGAGCGCGGCCCACTGCGAGCGCATCGACCGGGAATTCACCACGAGCGTTTGATGCGCGGCCGCTGCTGTCCGTATTCGCCGAACTTGTGACGGACTCGGGCCACCTCGTCGTGATCGAGGATCGCGGGGACGCCGAGCTGCATCGCGTGCCAGTACTGTGCGGCGAGCGTCTCGATCTCGGCGGCGAGCCGAAGCGCGGTCGGAAGCGAGTCGCCGAGCGCGACCATCCCGTGGTTTGCCATCAGCGCCGCCCGCCCGGTCTCGAGCGCGCGCACGACGTTGGCCGCGAGCTCGGGCGTCCCGTAGGTCGCGTAGTCGGCGCACGGGATCTCGTCGCGGCCGGACAGCGCGATCATGTAGTGGATCGCGGGGATCGGCCGGCGCAGGCACGCCAGCGTGGTGCAGTACAGCGAGTGCGTGTGGACGATCGCCTGGGTGTCGCTGCGCGCGGCGAAGATGTCGCGATGCAGCTGCCACTCGCTCGACGGCGTGCGTTGCCCCGGCCGGACGTGCCCGCCCTCGCGGACGTCGACGAGGTCGTCGGGCACGAGCTCGGGATACGGAATTCCCGACGGTGTGATCAGCATTCCCGACGGGGTGCGGACGCTGACGTTGCCCGACGTTCCGGGCGTCAGACCGAGCTCACTCATCCGTCGGGCGGTCGCGACCAGATCGTCGCGCAGGCGCATCGTCACCGGGCGAGCGTACCTGATCGGTCTGCAAACAGCATCGCGAGCCCGGCCGGCGTGGCGGTGCCGCGCTCGGTGATGATGCCGGTGACGAGGTGTGCCGGGGTGACATCGAACGCCGGGTTCGCGACCTGCGTGGTCACCGGCACCACCTCGACGCGGGTGATGGCGCCGCGTTCGCCACGGCCGCTGATGAACCGAACCTCGTCGCCGCTGCGCTCTTCGATCGGGATGTCGCCACCGTCGGCGATCGTCCAGTCGATGCTCGGCGACGGTGCGGCGACATAGAACGGCACACCCGCGGCGTGTGCGGCGAGTGCCTTCAGGTACGTGCCGATCTTGTTGCAGACCTCGCCGGTGCGCGTGGTGCGGTCGGTGCCGACGATGCAGACGTCGACCTGGCCGCGTTGCAGGAGGTGGCCGCCCGCGTTGTCGGCGATCACCGTATGCGGGATGCCGTGTTGCGCGAGCTCCCACGCCGTGAGCAGCCCCTGGTTGCGCGGGCGCGTCTCGTCGACCCACACGTGAACGGCGAGGCCTTCCTCGTGGGCGCGGTACACCGGTGCGAGGGCGGTCCCCCAGTCGACGGTCGCGAGCCAGCCGGCATTGCAGTGGGTGAGCACGTTGACCGGACCTCGAGCGCGCTCGGCGGCCGCGCGGATCACCGCGACGCCGTGGTGACCGATCGCCTCGCAGCGCGCGACCTCGTCGTCGCAGATCCGCGCCGCGAGCGCGAACGCGGCAGCCGGCAGGTCAGCCGGCGCGACGGGCGCGAGCTGGGCCTGCATCTCGCCGAGCGCCCATCGCAGGTTGATCGCGGTGGGCCGGGTCGCCGCGAGCACGCTGCACGCCGCCTCGAGTGGATGACCGGCGGCCACGGCCAGCGCGACTCCGTACGCCGCGGTCGCACCGATCAGCGGCGCACCGCGGATGGTCATGTCGCGGATCGCGGCGGCTGCATCTTCGAGGCTCGCGATCCGGACCCACGCGACGTCGTAGGGCAGGCGAGTCTGATCGAGCACGACCACCGATCGGCCGTCGCTCCCCGGCTCGATCGCGCGCCGCCACGTTCCGTCGACCTTCATCGGCTTGATCAGGCCGGTGCGTGCGACGGCGGCTCGGGAGGCGCGGCCGAGATGGTTTCGGCCGGGGCCTCCTCGCTCGACCGGCCGCTGAACCAGAACAGCGCGAACAGCGCGATGAACATCACGATCAGCAGCCACGTCGGGAACTCGACCGCCTGGCCGAGCCACGCGAGTGCGTAGAACCTCGGCATCCGGCCGAGGATCTGCGCGACGGCATAGCGGCCGATCGGGTATCCGGACGCCGGGGCGAGCACGCGGATCACCGAGATCGGCAGCGGCACCAGCGAGAACAGGAAGACGATGATGAACGGCCACCGCTTCATCCACTTGACCGCCCACGCGAACAGCCCCGTGTTCACCGCTCGGTTCATCCGAGGATGCCGCATCGCGGCCTCGACGATCGCGTAGTCGGCGAAGCTCACCACCACGCTGGCAACGGTGGCCGCGATCGCGATCCCGAGTGGATCGTAGAACTTCGCAAAATACAGGACGCCCGGTTCGTGGGGGATCGGGAACACCGAGTTGGAAGGGATGCAGTAGAGCGCCAGGAGGAACAGCCCGGCGAGCCGCGGCACCACGAGGAGGATCACCAGGCCGGCGACCGCGATCGCGCACAGCCCCAGGAAGAACGCCCGCCAGTGGCGCTTCAGCTCGAGCCTTCGCCTGGGCACACTCGAAGTCTCCGGACTCGAGATCGAGGCCTGGAAATCACCGGCAGGGTGGCGATCTGCTTCGTCCACGTGAGCTGACCCCGGAGGCACTGGGGCTTCCTTACCACACGGTCCCGCGCTACATAACGCCGTCCATGCGTACGCGCCTCGAACGCAGCTATCGGTTCGAAGCGGCACACTTTCTGCCCAAGGTGCCGCCCGGGCACAAGTGCGCCCGCATGCACGGCCACAGCTATCTCGTCGAGATCGTGATCGAGGGTGAAGTCGATGCCGAGCGAGGCTGGGTGATGGACTTTGCCGAGATCGACGAGCACGCCACGCCGCTCGTCCGCCAGCTCGACCATCAGGTCCTCAACGAGATCGACGGCCTCGCGAATCCGACGAGCGAGCTTCTCGCGGCGTGGTGGTGGCAGAAGCTCGGAGCTCTTCTCGGGCTCGTGGAGGTCGTGGTGTCCGAAACGCCGACCTCCCGCTGCGTCTACCGCGGGACCTGACTCGGGAGCTGGAATCTCGCGCGCGAGCGATCGGCGATCGCACCGGTGAGATGCCATAGTAGGGCCGGGTGTCTCGCAGTCCGGACCAGCTTGCGCGGCGCTACGTCGCGTGGATGAAGCGGCGCTCGCTCGCGATCATCGCCGCTCACCTGCTGCTGCTCGCCGGCTCGATCTATCTGATCGCGAATCATCTGCCGCTGTACGCGGACTTCTCCTACCTGCTCCCGCAGGACGCGCCGGCGGTCCGCGATCTGCGCAAGCTCGAGGCACGCGTCAAGGCGACCGACCTCGTGCTCGCGCTCGTCGAGGCGCCGAATCCCGAGGACCGCACGGCGGCCGTCCGCCAGCTCGTCGAGGGAGCGCGCAAGATCTCGCGTGATCTGGTCGAGCGAGTCGAGGACGACGATCTCGAGGTGCGGTCGTTCCTCAAGGAGCACCGTCACCTGTTCGTGCCGCTCGACGATCTGGTCCGAGCGAAGGCAAGCCTGGCCAGCCGGATCCAGCGGGCGAAGCTCGAGACAAACCCGCTCTACATCGACCTCGAGGATCGCGACCCGGTTGCCGAGGCACGAGACCGCCAGCAGCTCGAGGATCTCCAGACGAAGCGCCGCGCCGCCGAGGCCAAGCTCGATCGGCCGAGCAACATCAGTGCGGACGGCCGGATCGCGATGGTCCAGATCCGGACGCCGTTCCGATCGACGAATGCAGGGCTCGGCGAGCAGCTACTCGCGGAGCTCGACGTGTTGCGCGCGCAGGTGACCGCCGCGCATCCGGGCGTTCGCATCGGCTTCACGGGCGGCATCGTCACGGCCGTCGCCGAGCACAACGCGATCTTCAAGGGCATGGTGTTCTCGAGCGTGATCACGACGCTGCTCGTGTCGCTGCTGCTCGCGTTCTACTTCCGCAGCGCGACGTTGCTCGGCGTGCTGATCGGTACGCTGCTGATCTCGACCGTGATCTCGTTCGGCTTCGCGGCGATCACCGTCGGCCACCTCAACGCGGCAACCGCGTTCCTCGGTGCGATCATCGCCGGCAACGGCGTCAACTACGGCATCTTGCTGATCGCGCGTTATCTCGAGGAGCGCCGGCGGCACACCGCCGAGGCGGCCGTCGCCGCCGCGATCGTCGGGACGCTGCGGCCGACCGCGGTGGCATCGCTCGGGGCGGCGATCGCCTACGGCTCGCTCGCGGCGACGAGCTTCAAGGGCTTTGCCGACTTCGCCGTGATCGGTGCGATCGGCATGCTGGTGTGCTGGGTCGCGACCTATCTGTTGCTGCCGGCGTTCATGTTGCGGTGGGGAAATAACACGCGCGTGTACCAGGGTGACCCGATCGTCGGCTCGACGCTGGTGCGGCTGATCGGCTTCAAGCGCTCCGGGCTCGTCTGCTTCGTGGCCGTCATCGCCGCGGCGATCTCGACGGTGATCGTCGTGCGCTACGTCGCGGCGGATCCGTTCGAGTACGACATCAAGCAGCTGCGCTCCGAGGGCAAGGACGCGATCGTCTCGCGCGACTGGATGGCGCTGTCCGACAAGAATTTCGGCCGCGGCATCTCGAATCGCACGTACATCGCCGCGGATCGGCTCGAGCAGGTGCCGATGATCATCGCCGCACTTCGCGCGCACGATGCCGGGCTCCCCCTCGACAAGCAGACCTTCGGCTCGGTGAGCTCGATCCGCGATGTGGTCCCGGAGCAGCAGCAAGAGAAGCTCGTCGTGCTCGGCGAGATCCGGGCGTTGCTCGACGACACCGCGCTCGTGGGGCTCGACGACAGGGAGCGTGCCGCGCTCCTCGAGCTTCGCCCACCCGACAAGCTCGCGGCGATCACGACGGACCGCTTGCCCGCGATCCTCAAGGAGCGGCTCACCGAGAAGGACGGCAGGATCGGATATCTGATCTCGATCCGCCCGGCGCTTCATCTCGACGAATGGAACGGCCGCGACCTGGTCCGGTTCGCCAACGCGGTCCGCCGGATCGAGCTGCCCGATGGCGAGACCGTGACGACGTCCGGATCGAGCGTGATCTTCGCGGACATCGTCGATTCGATCGAGCGCGACGGGCCGCTCGTCACCGGCGTCGCCGCGCTCGGGCTCATCATCATGGTGCTCCTGCTCGTCGGGCTCAACCGTCGAGCGGTCGCGGTGCTCGTCGGGACGGCCGCCGGATCACTGCTGATGGTCGCGATCTGCGCGCTCGCCGGCCTGCGCGTCAACTTCCTCGATTTCGTCGCGCTGCCGATCACGCTCGGTCTCGGGATCGACTACGCGATCAACGTCGCGCATCGCCACGACCACGACGACATCCCGGATCCGATCACGACGTTACGGACGAGCGGCAGCGCGGTCTTCGTGTGCTCGTTGACGACGATCATCGGCTACGGCTCGCTGCTCGTCAGCGACAACCTCGCGATCTGCGGCTTCGGTACGGCCTCGCTGATCGGCGAGATCGCCTGCGTCTTCACCGCGCTGGTCCTCGTCCCGGCGATCCTCGCGGCCGGCCGGCGCCATCACCGCCTCCGAGCTCACAACGACCCGGGCGAGGTTCCGTAGTAGCGTTCGCGGGTGGGCCAGAATCTACGCCTCGTCACGCTGAACTTCTGGGGCGCCGAGCCACCGCTCGAGCGCCGGCTCGCGCTCGCGATCCGTCAGCTCCAGGCGCTCGCCCCGGACGTGGTGTGCTTGCAAGAGGCGCGGCCACTCGACGGCGTGCAGGGCCGGACGACCGCCGAGGTGATCGCCGAGGCCTTGGGCTTCGTCGCGCACTACGCGGTCGCGGTGCGCTGGGACGACGGCGTGCACGCGAACCTGCCGGCGGGGCAGGAGGGCGTCGCGGTGATCGCGAAGCGGATCGCCGACGTGCGCGTGCTGCCGCTCCCCGAGGCGAGGCCCGCCGAGGCGCGCGTGATGCTCTCGGCGCAGGTCGACACCGGCGGCGGCCTGATCTGGGTGCACACGACACACCTCCACTACCGGCTCGACGATGGTGTTGCACGCGAGCGCCAGGTCCTCGCCATCGACGCGGCGATCCGTGGGTTCGGTCGCGACAACACCTCGGCGCCTCAGATCCTCGCGGGTGACTTCAACGCGACGCCCGACAGCGACGAGATGCGCTTCCTGCGCGGGCTCACCACGCTCGACGGCCGCCGCACGCACTTTCAGGACGCATGGCTGCGTCTTCATCGCGAGCCCGGCCCCGGCGATGGCCCCGCCGACGGCATCACGTGGTCGAGCGAGAACCGCCTGACCCGGCCGCTGCGCTCGCTCGACATCGATCGCCGCATCGACTTCATCTACGTCACGAGCCGCAAGAAGGATGGCCGCGCCACGATCCACGATTGCCGCGTGGTCATGACCGATCGCGAAGGGGCCGATGACATCTGCGCGAGCGATCACTACGGCGTCATGGCCGACGTGCAGGTCGTGCCGAACAGCTAGCCGGTCACTTCGGCAGGCCGGCTTCGAGCGCCGCGATCAGCGCCGGATCGTCCGGCGTGGTCCCGGGCGCGAAGCGCGCTGATCTTCGACGGCGGTGCGAGCGACAACGTGTTCGGGGTCGACTTCAAGGCCGCGAGCGAGCAGTACCGGGCGATGCTCGAGGGCAGCGGGCACTTCGCGGCGATCTGCGATCACGGCCTGGGGCACTCGATCCCACTCGATGCCGCGCCGAGGGTCCGGCTGTTCTTTGCCGCGAATGGATTCGGTGCGTGGCCATCGCCGTACACCGGGGGCCTGCCCGGGTCATTCCCTGCGTACTGTTCGCGGTGATCGATCGCGCGGACGACGTGGTGGACCATCTGCTATACGTCCCCACGCCCCATGCGCCACCTCTACGCCGACTTCGTCGACCGCGTCGCCAAGCCGATGCGGTACCTCGGCGGCGAGTATCAGAGCGTGATCAAGGAAGGGCCCGAAGTCCTCGCGCGCGTGTGCCTCGGGTTCCCCGACGTCTACGACATCGGGATGAGCCACCTCGGTACGAAGATCATCTACTCGCTGCTGAACCGCGATCCGAGGATCGCGTGCGAGCGTGCGTTCGCGCCGTGGCTCGACATGGAGAGCGAGCTGCGCGCGCGGAACCTGCCGCTCGTGTCGCTCGAGACGCAGCGCTCGCTATGCGAGTTCGACGTGCTCGGCATCTCGCTGCAGTACGAGCTGACGTTCACGAACATGCTCACGTTGCTCGAGCTCGGCGGTATCCCGCTGCGCGCCGCGGATCGCGCGCCCGATGCGACGCTCGTGCTCGTCGGCGGGCCGACCGCATCGCATCCCGAGCCGATCGCGCCGTTCATCGATGCCGCGTTCATCGGCGAGGCCGAGGAGCTGTTGCCGCCGGTCGTGCTCGCGTGGGCCGCGATGCGCCGCGAGATCCGCGACGGTAAGCGGACCCGCGCCGATGCGCTGGCCGAGCTCGCGTCGCGGTTTCCGCTGTACGTCCCGTCGCTGTACGCCACCGAGACCGACGAGGCGACGGGCATGACCGTCGTCGGTGCGCCGCTCGATCCACGCGTGCCACCGCGGGTCGGCCGCGCGATGGTCGCCGACCTCGACAAGTATCCGTTCCCGTCCGATGCGCCGGTGCCCTATGCCGAGGCGGTGTTCGAGCGCGCGTCGGTCGAGATCGCGCGCGGTTGCACCGAGGGTTGTCGGTTCTGCCAGGCCGGCATGATCTACCGCCCGGTTCGCGAGCGCTCGCCGGGCTCGATCGCGGAGTCGCTGCTCGGCGGCGTCGATCGCGCGGGCTACGAGGAGACCGGGCTGACGTGTCTGTCGACGGCGGACTTCTCGAGCATCACGCCGCTCGTCAAGTCGCTCGCCGCGGAGCTTCGCAAGCGCGGCGTCTCGATGTCGGTCGCGTCGCTGCGGGCGTATGGCCTCAACGAAGATCTGCTCGACGAGCTCGCGCTCACGCGGATCAGCGGCCTCACGTTCGCGCCCGAGGCCGGCACGCAGCGCATGCGTGACGTGGTCAACAAGAACGTCACCGAGGCGCACATCGAGGAGAGCTCGCGCCGCGTGTTCTCGCGCGGCTGGCATCGCCTGAAGCTGTACTTCATGATCGGCCTGCCGACCGAGGACGACGACGATGTCCGAGGCATCGTCGACACCGGCCAGCGCATGCTGCGCGTCGGCCGCACCGAGCTCGTCGGCAACAAGCGACCCGAGGTCACGGTCTCGGTGAGCTCGCACGTGCCGAAGCCGCACACGCCGCTGCAGTGGTGCGCGCAGGACTTCGAGCACGAGATCATCCGCAAGCAGGCGATCCTGCGCGCCACGGTGCGCGAGCAGGGGCTGCGGCTCAAGCACCATCACAGCGGCATCTCGTTCATCGAGGGGGTGCTCGCGCGCGGCGATCGCCGGCTCGCGGACGTGATCGAGAGCGCGTGGCGCGCGGGCGCGCGGTTCGATGGTTGGGACGAGTGCTTCGATCGCGATCACTGGGGTGCAGCGCTCGCAGCGCACGGCGTCGATGTCCCGGCGTACCTCGGCACTCGCCCGGTCAGCGCGCGGCTGCCGTGGGATCACATCGATGTCGGCCTCGAGGACGGCTTCCTGCTCGCCGAGTACCGCAGGGCGCTGAAGGGCAGGGCGAGCCCGCCGTGCGGCAAGGTCGCCGGCATGCTGATCCACCACACGAACCTGACGGATGCCGAGCCGGATCGCCGCAAGCTCGTCTGCTACGACTGCGGCGTCGCGTGCGATCTCTCGAAGATGCGCGAGGACCGCCTCGTCGCGCTGCGCGTGCTCGGCTCGACCGCGAAGGTGGTGCAAGCGGGGCCCGCGATCGTCGATGGCGACTCCATGCTCGACGTCTCGGAGCGCGGCGGCGGCAGCCCCGCGGAGACCGCGGAGCGCGCGGAGACCGGCGGTCGCCGGTCGACGCGACGAGCGCACGTGGATCGAGAGACCGAGCGGGCCGAGCGCGTGCGCGTCGCGGGGCACATCGGCTCGGGCCATCCGTGGTCGACGTACCGCATCCGGTTCGCGAAGGTCGGGCGCTCGGCCTTCCTCGGTCACCTCGATCTCCTGCGGTTGCTCGCGCGCAGCTTCCGGCGTGCCGACCTGTCGCTCGCGCTGACGCGCGGCTTCTCTCCGAAGCCCCGCATCACGTTCGGTCCGGCGCTCGGGCTCGGCATCCCGTCCCTCGGCGAGCTGGTGGATGTCGACCTCGAGCACGTGCCGTTCGGCAAGCGCAGCTGGGAAGCGCTCGACACCGACGAGCGCGTCGAGCTGTCCGCCGGCGAGGTCTTCGAGCGCCTCGCCTCGGTCTGCCCACCGGGCATCGAGCTCCAGTCGTGCGCGATCGTGCGGCTCGCCGGCCATCCGCTCGTGCTCGCGAACAAGTGCCCGACCGATCGCGGCCTCGGCAAGCTGATCGACGCGGTCGATGTGCTCGTCCAGCCTGCACCCGACGGCATGACGTACGACGCCGCACGCCTCGACCGGATCGCGGCCGCGTTCCTCGCGAAGCCGACCGCGATCATCGGGCGCGAGGCCAAGCAGATCGACGTCCGCGCGTTCGTCACCGCGGTCGACGTGATCGATGGCGACGCCGCGACGAAGCTCACCGCCGCGCTCGACTGGCCCGCCGGTGCGCTGCTTCGCGTTCGCGTCCGCGCGACCACGGATGGCTCTGCGAAACCCTCCGAGGTCGCGAAGGCCCTCGGGGTCTGGGGCAGCGACGAGCTGACCGCACGTCACGCGCTGGTGGCGCGGCTCGGCGTGGTCGAGACGGCCGTGCGAGCGGAGCCGAGGGCGTCGCGCGCCGAACCGGCGCTCACGACGTCCCAGTAGCGTCCTCGAGATCGCCCACTACTTGCTCTCAAGCGGCCGCAGGCTCTGCGCGGGGAATGGAAGCCGTCGGTGTCCCCGCGCGGACAGCATGTTTCATGGTCGGTCGAAGTCAGCCACGGCGTAACGCCGTGGACAGAAGGCTAGCTCGGCGATCTCGAGGACACGCTCAGGATCCTTGCTGGCGCATCGATTCGCAAGCAGACCCAGCAAGGTTTCGGAGGGAGACGCGAGTCGCGATCTACTTCGTCTTGTTGACGGCGTGGAGGCGCACGTCGACGTTCGACTTGCCGGGCAGGAAGAGCTGCTCTTGCCGCTTCGCCAGGGCCTCGGCGAGCGATCTGTACGTCTTCGATTTGCTCGGAGGACCATGCCAGCGGCTCGAAGTCTTCACCCTCTTGTAGCGCGCCGACGACATGGCAGAACGCGTCGGTTTCGACGATCACCTCCGGATCGGCGATCTGGAGCGCTTTGACGACGGCCTTCGCGGATTTCCAGAACGCGTCGGGATGCAGCGTGAGGTATGCGGTGATGCCGGCGGTTGCCGGTGTTTGTGCGAAAAGGCGGAATTCCCCCGTGGGCGATCGCGGACGATCTCCGTTATCACGATGATGTGGATCCAATGCGACCCCCCTCTCGTGGTGTGGCCCTACTTGCCGCCGCGCTGCTCGGCGGCTGCTCGCTCGCGCTGTCGGGCCCAGCTGCAAACCGTCCGCGAGCCGAGGCACCTCGATGCGATACCGGCAAGGGGCTCATCGCGCTCGACGGGCTGATCGCCGCCGGGGTCGGGGTCGGCGGGCTCGCGGCGATCGGCAACGACGAGGCCGCGGTGGGTGGCGCCCTGCTGCTGCTCGGTGCGGTGTTCGCGGGGGCCGCGTACCGGGCGGACGGGAACGTGAGCGAGTGCCGCGCGCAGTTCGCGTCCTACGTGAAAGAGAGCACGATCCCCGACGAGCCCGACCGGCTGAGCCGGCGGGAGCACGTGCTGCCGCGGCCGAGGATCGCGCCCCGGGTCGAGCCGGCGAGCGCGCCGGCGATCGCACCGACGACCGAGCCGGAGCCGCCGCCCACCGCGCTCACCACCCCGAGCGCGCCGCTGCCGCCGCCGATCAAGGCCGCGCCGCCGAGACCTCCACCGGCGAAGCCGGAGCCGCAGGATGACTGGAGCCAGTTCTGGCGGGAGGTGCCGTGATGCGCGCCATCGTGATCGCTGCGATCGTCGCGAGCCTCGTCACCGCCGCACACGCCGATGACGAGATCGTCCGCGGCGCCGTCGTGAAGGTCGAGGCCAGGGAGATCTACGTCAACCTCGGCAAGGACCGCGCGGTCGGCGACGGCGCGCTACTACGCATCAAGCGAACGATCCGGCTCCGTCATCCGGTGACCCGCGCCGCGATCGAGGACTGGGTCCCGGTCGGATCGGCCGTCGTCACGCAGGCGGGTGACCAGCTCTCGCGCGCGATCGTCGGATCGTTGATCGACGAGGTCCGCATCGGGGACCTGGTCGAGGTGCTGATCGATCGGGCCGAGAGCGTGCGTCCCGCCACGCCGGTCGTGCAGCCCGTCGTGGTCGCCGATGGGCCGCCGATCGATCCCGTGACCGCGGACGTGCTCGCGTCGTTCACCGCGCAGAGCGGGCAGCCGATCGATGCGCGGATCGCGGCGTGGGAGCGCTATCTGTCGACACACGCGAGCTCGCAGTACGCCGCGGCGATCCGCAAGGACGTCGAGATGCTCACCGGGTTACGCGAGCAGATGCGGCCGGCGACGCCCGCGAACGCGACCGATGTCTCCGCGCAGATCGAGCACGCGGGCCCGACCACCGCGACGATCGACACCGCGATCCCGCTGATGTTCGTGCTCGATCGTCCGGAGCGGGTCGCGAGCGCCTACCTGCACTACCGGAGCTCGACGGACCGCACGTACCGCCGGCTGTTGCTCGTTCGCGAGCACGACATCTACCTTCGCGGCGTGGTGCCCGCCGGTCAGGCACGACCGCCGGGCGTCGATTACTTCGTCGAGGTGTCGGCGCCGAACGGGGCCGCCGGGCTCGCCCTCGGTTCGCCGGCGCAGCCGCTGCACGTCACGGTCGCATCGCCACCGCTCATCGACCGGTTCGGTCCGGCGCCCGGACGATCGTCGGTGAGGCTCACGAGCGAGGTCCTCGACTTCGCGACGTTCGACAAGCGTGGCGGCGATCGCCGCGATCGCGTGGTGACGGCGAATGTCGACTTCACGTACCGGATCGATCGCATCGTGCAGAGTATCGGGGTCGGCTACGGCGTGTTCGCCGGGCAGGGCGGCTTCGCAGATCGCGTGTGGTCGACCGCGGACCCGCTGCCGAAATCGGCGTTCCAGTTCGGCTACGCGGATCTCGAGCTCGGGTACGTCGAGCAGGGCCTGGCGATCTCGTTCGGCGGCAAGCTGATCGCGGGCGTCGGCAAGGACGGGTTCGGGATGGGTGCGGAGGGCCGGGTCCGCGTCGGCGACCGCGATGGCGCGAACCTGATGCTGGTCACGAGCACGATCGACCAGGTCGGCTTTCTCGCCGACATCCGGTTCGGTGCGCGGCCCGTGGAGGACCTCGCGCTCGGCGTCTCCGTCGGTGCGACCGATCAACCGAACCGCGGCGACGTCGGCGTCAAGCTCGGGACCGAGCTCGAGTACCTCGCGTCCTCGAGCGTGTCGCTGCTCGTGCGTGGCTCGTGGCAGGGCAGGACCGCCGAACACGGCGGAATCGGCGGCGGCGCCGGGCTGGGCTTCACGTGGTGAGGACGAACATGATGATCCCTGGTTTCCTGGCGCTCGTTCTCCTCGTGATCGCGGGGACCGCCTCGGCGGCACCGGTGCGTCACGTGCCCCCGGCCTCTGCGGTCGCCTCGACCCCCGTCGAGCTCGTCGCCGAGGTCGGCGACAGCGCGCCCGAGACCTTGACCGTGCACTACCGCGTCGCCGGCGAGACCGTGTTCGCGGCGAGCGAGCTGGTCCGCCGCGACGACAAGCACTGGATCGCGGTGGTGCCCGCGGTCGCCGTGGCCGCACCGGGTCTCGAGTACTACCTCGATGCCGGCGGCAAGCCCGTGTTCGCCTCGGCGACGTGGCCCCACACGACTCCGGTGCAGGTCTCGGCGACCATGGATCGCCGCGCACGCGACCTCGCTCGCTCCGGCGGCAAGCGGTCGCGGATCCGGACCTCGGCCGAGTGGGTCGACTACGGCACGCGCAGCGTCGACAACGTCCGGCTGGTCGATCGCTACTACCGGATCGATGCCGACTTCTTGTACCGGCTGTGGGCGTATCCGCTCGAGGAGCTGCGCGTCGGCTACACGCGGCTCGTCGGTGATACCGAGGCGGCGATGTGCACCGGCGCACCCCCGTGCACCGCGGAGGCGGGCTACAAGGTCGCCGGCTGGTTCGAGCTCGGGCTCGCGCCGGTCGAGGGGCTGCGGCTCGACGGCCGCGCGATGGTGATGGCCACGGCCGAGGGCTTCGCGGTCGGCGGACGTGCCGAGGCCCGGCTCGGCGTGCTCGACGCGAGTCACGTGGCAGTTGGCGTCGAGCACATGGCGGACGTCGGCACCTCCGGGTTCTTCCGCCTCGGCTGGGGCACGGTGCCCTCGCTCCCGATGTCCGCGACGGTCGAGGTGACGAACCTGCCGACTCGAGATCGCGACATCGGCGTCCGGCTCTATTACGACATCGCATGCGTCGTCGGGGGTGGCGTCCGCATCGGAGGTCGAGTTGGTTACGCCGCGCGGACCCAGACGGTCGCGGGCTTCACGGGTGGCGGCAACGTCACCATCGATTTCTAGGAGCCCCATGCGTACGCTCGTCTTGATCCTCCTCCTGGCCAAAACGGCAAGCGCCGACCCGGTGGTGCTCGCCGTCGACAAGGGCGTCATCTATGTCGGCCTCGGAGCACGCGATGGCGTCGGTGCCGGCACCGAGCTCGAGCTGCTGCACGAGGTGACCGTTCGCGATCCGCGCTCGGGTCAGATCTTGCGCGATCACTTCGCGCTCGGAACCCTCGAGGTGAAGAAGAGCGGTGACCGGATCAGCGTCGCGGAGGCCGGCGAGGATCTCGTGGCTCGCGTGCAAGCCGGCGATCGCGTGCGCATCTCGTCCGCGGCTCGGACGTTCAGCGATCCGTGGGCCGAGCAGGTCGCCGCGAGCAAGACGAGCTCGTCGCCCCCACAAGTGGCGAAGGTCGCGTCGCGCCCGGGGACCGACCACGTGGAGCTCGTGCGTGCCGCGTGGCAAGACACGCTCGGCAAGCCGCCGGAGCAACGGATCGAGCGCTGGCTCGAGCTCTTGCGCGTGGATCCGCACGGCCCGTATCGCACGGCGGTCCAGAACGAGATCGCGAGCCTCAAGACGCAGATCACGCAGCGCGACGCCTCGCTCGTGAAGGCGCGCAGCGCCAGTGCCGACGATCGCGGCCCGCGGATCGCGCGGCTCGCCGCTGCGATCACCCCGCCGGCTGCGTCGACGGACTCGCCGATCGCGGTCGCGACGCTCGCGCGCGCCGTGCCCGGGCGACCGATCCAGCTCGGCTTCCTCGTCCGCGCGCCCGGTGCGTTCACGCGGGCCTGGTTGTACGTGCGTCCACCCGGCGAGCCCGGATTTCGCCGCATCCCGCTCGCGCCCGACGGCGACGCGTATCTGCGCGCGACGATCGCCGCGGAGCTCGTGCGTGCGCCTGCCGTCGAGTGGTACGTCGAGACCGCGGACAAGACCGACGCGGAGACGACCTCGGTGATCGGCTCGCGGTCGCAGCCGCAGCGGATCGTGATCGATGCAGCCGTCGAAGAGGCGCCGATCGCTTCGGGCCGCTCGCACATCGACGCGCACGTCGACTACGTCGACTTCGACGGCAGGCTCGGTAAGGGCTTCGACCAGTACTACCAGGCGGAGGCCGACTTCACGTATCGCTTCATCACGCCGGTCCACGCGGTGCGCCTCGGGTTCGGCACGATGTCGGGTACCGGCGGTCCGAAGGACGTGATCGACGCCGATCCCGAGGGCTGCATGGACGAGGTCGGCACGTTCCGCTGCCGGCGCGTGAGCTTCTCGTACGTCTACACCGAGTTCGAGTTCCGCCTCCGCCAGAACGTCGCGGTCATGCTGCGGCCGCAGGCGGGCCTCCTGACCTCCGACACGACCGCCGGTACCTCCGACGGCCGCTGCTCGGGTAGCGACATCAACGGCTGCGAGTTCTTCACCGGGCTTGGCATGCGAGCGCGGCTCCGCCTCGGCGACGAGGACGGCACGAACCTCGTGCTCGGGGCCGGCTTCACCGACGGTGTCGGGACGCTGCTGGAGGCCGCGTATCACTGGCTCCCCGCGCGTGCGTTGCCCGTGCAGCTCACGGTGCAGGTGACCGACATGCCCGTGCCCGAGGACTTCGGCGTGCGACTCATCGGCGACGTCGGTTGGCGCTCGCTGTCCTGGTTCTATCCGTCGTTGCGGGTCTCGTACCAGGCGCGCGACATCGACCACGCGGGCGTCTCGGGTGGGCTCGCGATGAACTTCGATTGGTGAGGAATCCGATGACTCCATCACGCACAGCTCTGTTTGGTCTGCTGCTCGGGCTCGTCGGCAGCGCGCGCGCCGATACCGCGCCGCGCGTGCTCGTCGTTCACCTGCCGCCGATGTCGAGCCCGGTCAACGCACCGATCGAGCTCGAGGCGATGCTCGACACGCCATTCGCCGAGACGCTCGCGGTCCGCTGGCGATCGATCGGCGATGCGGCCTGGCACGACGTCGCGTTCGAGCGATCCTCCGCGGGCGGCTGGTTCGCGACGCTGCCGCCCTCGCGGGCGCCGGGTGTCGAGTACTACATCTTCGGGCGCGTCGCGGCCGCAGGTGCCGAGGTCTTGCACTTTGCCTCCGCCGATGCACCACACGTGGTGCGCGTCGATCCTTCGATCGTCGATCGGCTCGAGACGATCGATCGCGAGCGCCTCGGCGATCGCCGCAACCAGATCTCGCTCGAGGTCGTCGGGCACAACTTCGGAAATCGCTTCGACCTGCCGGATCGGTTCGTGCGCGCCGAGCTCGGGTACACGCATCGGCTGTTGCGGGCCCTCCACCACATCTCGTTCGGCTTCGGCTCGATCGGTGGCAAGACCCCCCTCGTCTCCGCAACCGACGGTGTGGCCGAGGGAAAGTCGTTGCGCTACGGCTACGGCGAGGTCCGGATCCGCGCACATCCATCGGTGTTCTTCGACGCGCGCGCCTCGCTCGGGGTCAGCCACGAGGGCTTCGACCAGGGCGCGCGCGGCGTCGTCACGTTCGGCAAGCCGTGGCGGTCGTCGCTCTCGGTCGGCGGCGAGTACCTCGGTGACGTCGGGCCGAGCGCCTGGATTCGCCTGCAATGGGACACCGCGCCGCCGCTGCTCATGGGCGCGTCGATCGTGCGCACCGATCTGCCCGGTGCGGTGATCGACTCCGCCGGGCTCTACCTCGGCTACGACGTCGCATACACGATCGCGCGCCGGTTCACCGTGCGCGGTCAGCTCTCGTATGGCTCGCGCGACGGTGCCTCGCACCTCGGCGGTGGCCTCGGCACGGCGCTCGACTTCTAGCGCCGTCACGCGGAGTACGGGGCATGCTATCGATGGACATGACTCGTCTCTGCACGTTCGCGTGCGTCTGCGTGGTGGGTAGCTGCAACGGCAAGGCCACGATCACCAGCGGTTCGAATCCGGTGGACCCCGAGTCGGGTGGAGGCGGCGCAGCCGAGCCGCCGGTCGCGGCGCGCCGGCCACACAGCGTGATCTCCCCGCACGGGACGCGCGAGGATCCGTACTACTGGCTGCGGGACGACGCCCGCACGGATCCCGCCGTCCTCGCGTACCTCAACGCCGAGAACACCTACGCGGATGCCGTGCTCGCGCCGATCAAGGCGCTCGAGGACACGCTGTTCGGCGAGCTGCGCGCCCGCGTGAAGGAGGACGACACGTCGGTGCCGGTGTTCGACCGCGGCCACTGGTACTACGTGCGCTTCGAGACCGGGAAGCAGTACCCGATCTACGCGCGCCGCAAGGGCACGCTCGAGGCAGCCGAGCAGATCCTGCTCGACGGCAACGAGCTCGCGGTCGGCAACGCGTTCTACAAGATCGGCAGCTACGACGTGAGCCGCGACGGCCGCATGATCGCCTGGGCCGAGGACACGATCGGCCGGAACCAGTTCGTGCTCAGGATCAAGGACCTCGAGACCAACACCATATACCCCGACACCGCGGCGAACATCAGCGGCTCGCTCGCGTGGGCCAACGACAACAAGACCGTGTTCTACGGCGGCAAGGACGAGGTCACGTTGCGCGCCGATCGCGTGTTCCGGCACGTGCTCGGCGGGGCGCACGAGCTCGTCCACCACGAGACCGATGCCTCGTACTACGTCGGCGTCGGTGCCACGAAGTCACATCGCTACATCACGATCGGCATGCGCTCGACCACGAGCTCGGAGGTCCGCCTGATCGATGCCGATCGGCCGGCGAGCGAGCCGCGCGTGTTCCTGGCACGCTCGAAGGATCACCTCTACGGCGTGGACCACCTCGGCGAGCGCTTCGTGGTCCGCACGAACGACCACGCGAAGAACTTCCGGGTCGTCGAGGTGCCTCCCGGCAAGCAGGCAGATCGCGCGGCCTGGAAGGACCTCATCGCTCATCGCACCGACACCCTCGTCGAGAGCGTCGCGCTCTACGACCGGTTCATCGCCGCGTCCGTGCGCAGCGGCGGGCTCCGCAAGGTCCTGGTGTTGCCGAATGGCCGGCCGGCGTTCTTCATCGACGCGCAGGAGCCCGCCTACGTGATGACCGTGTACGACACGCCCGACGCGACCTCGCATCGCGTGCGTTACGTTTACGAGTCGATGACGCAGCCGAGCAGCGTGTTCGAGCTCGACGTCGGGACCCGGCAGCGAGCGCTGCTGAAGCAGCAACCGGTCCCGACCTACGATCCCACGCTCTACGCGAGCGAGTATCTACACGCGACCGCGAGCGACGGCACCTCGGTTCCGATCTCCGTCGTCTATCGCAAGGGCACCAAGCTCGACGGCAGCGCGCCGCTCCTGGTCTACGGCTACGGCGCCTACGGGATCTCGATGGAGCCGGGGTTCGCCGCGAGCCGCGCGAGCCTCCTCGACCGTGGCTGGGTCTATGCGGTCGCGCATATCCGTGGAGGTCAGGAGCTGGGCCGGGCCTGGTACGAGGACGGCAAGCTCATGAAGAAGCAGCACACGTTCAGCGACTTCATCGCGGTGACCGAACATCTCGTCGCGAAACACTACGGCGCACCCGATCGCGTGTTCGCGATGGGCGGCAGCGCGGGTGGGCTCCTGCTCGGCGCGGTCGTGAACATGCGGCCGGAGCTCTATCGCGGGATCGCGACGTTCGTGCCGTTCGTCGACGTGGTCACGACGATGCTCGACGAGTCGATCCCGCTGACGACCAACGAGTACGACGAGTGGGGCAACCCGACCGCCGACAAGGCCGCGTACGACTACATGCTGTCGTACGCGCCGTACGACAACATCAAGGCGCAGGGCTACCCGGCGATCTACGTCCGCACCGGGCTGTGGGACAGCCAGGTGCAGTACTGGGAGCCGGCGAAGTGGGTCGCCATGCTCCGCGCGACGAAGCGAGATTCGAATCCGCTCTTGCTCGACACCAACATGACGGCAGGACACGGCGGCGCCTCGGGGCGCTTCGATGCGCTGCGCGAGGTCGCGCGCGCCTACGCGTTCATGCTCTCCACGTTGCA
>Ga0299915_10000165_pt1 | contig 50686 bp, 57 predicted proteins | sample RVTome_13_FD_200263 | JGI IMG/M metagenome (GOLD analysis project Ga0299915, IMG submission 200263) | Soil microbial communities from uranium-contaminated site in the Upper Colorado River Basin, Wyoming, United States - RVT92D227 (version 2) ...
CGATATCCATGGTATCCAGGATCTGATCCTGAAAATTGCGGGGGTCGATGACGTTGGCATGCTGGATCAGCCTGTCTGCCAGGGTTGATTTTCCATGGTCGATATGGGCGATGATGCTGAAGTTGCGAATATTTTTCATCATACGGGTAACCGTAATCGCCCATTATACCCTAAAGGGCAGCGGTTTAGATACTGCCCATTTTGGGCAGGGCGCACTGCTTCATACACGCAATCCGCTGGCAAATCAAATCCTTTTTATGCCTGGAAGCAGTGAGATGGAATGTTTTGCATTTCCGGCTTGACGTTGCTGATTTGGCCGTACTATTTCGGAGTGGCCTTGCGTTAGCCTATATAGATCTTATTGCCCTTAATCAAAAAGCTTTAAAAATTCAGAGGGCTTGATGATCTTGACGGACTTATACTGCTTGAGATCAATTAACGCCTTGTCTCCGCTCACGATGTAATCCGCAAATGCAGAGAGGGCGCACGAGATGAACTTGTCATCTGCGGGATCATTGCATATCCCCTTCACTTCTTCGCCAACATCAATCACCTCAAAAAAAGGAAGAATTTCTTGTTCGAGGATCGCCCGGATCTCATCCGGTGAGAGGGCGAATTTAGAATACTCCAAGACAGCTCTTAATTCTTGGAACGTGTCCTTGGAAATGACGGGAATGATGACGCCGCCCTGCCATAGGTCGATGATCTTTGATAGGGTTGTCTTGAAGAGCAGGGCGGATACCAAAACATTGGTATCCAAAACGACCCTGATCACCGCTTTTTGCTGCGCGCCCACCGAATCGCCTCGCCCACGTCCGCTTCGCTTACTCCCAGTCTTTGCATCTTCCCCCGCACATCTTCAAGAGTCGCTTTGACCGGCTGCATCTTTACCGGCAATAAAATGATCCTGCCGTCCTCGATATCGACATCAAAGTATTGCGTATCGGGAAAGGCGGCGGCGATCGCTTTGGGCAACGTGATCTGATTTTTGGATGTCTTCTTCGCTAGCATATTTCCTTACCTCCTTGTTATAAGAATACCTTACTTACTTAATTAGTTCAATATAAAATTGCCGTCATCCAAATTTTCTGTTAGTTGACAAAAGGTATATTTAAGGTATAATAATTATATCATGGAATTTGAATTCGACGCAAAGAAAAGCGATGGTAACAAGCAAAAAAATGGAATTGACTTTTACGAAGCGCAGACACTCTGGGACGATCTTGATTTAATTGAAATTCCGGTAAAAACCAGCGATGAACCACGGTTTTTGGTAATCGGAAAGATCGCAGGAAAGCATTGGTCGGGGGTCATCACGTATCGGGGTGAAAAGATACGAATTATTTCGATGCGACGATCCAGGGAAGAGGAGGTTGACATATATGAAGGCTAAAGAATTTGATAAGGCGTTTGATGAAGGCAAAAATATTTCCAAATACCTTGATAGGTCAAAAGCGAGGAGACCGGACCAGGAACAGAAAAGAGTAAATGTAGATTTTCCGAGGTGGATGATCACCTTATTGGATAAGGAAGCCAGACGGTTGGGTGTGCCTCGTCAATCCATTATCAAGGTCTGGGTAGCTGAGCGGCTTGGGAAGGCATCGTGAATAAGAGGTAGGAAGAAATTTGCTTGTGCACCAACGTCCCCTAGTTTCCCTATGATGCAGGATAATGTAAGGTTAGACAGAGTGTAAGCGGGAGGATGTAATATGGCTAAGAAGGCTAAGAAAGCGAAGCAAGAATGTCGGAGACCGGATGCAGGCACGGTTTTTGGTCCGGTCTGGATAGTCGGCTGGCTCTTTACCATCGGCTATTGCGGCATGCCCTTTTTTTGGCAGGGGGTGCTCGCGTTGCTGATTTGGCCGTATTATTTGGGAGCGGCCTTGCGTTAACCCTTGCCTTATAAGTTAACTTATGTTAACTTATAAGCGCTTGGTTAACATCAGCAGCACGGATCAAAGCTATGGTTCATGAAAAATACATCACTATCCCTGAACTGGCCAAACTCCTCGGGGTCAGCCGCATTGCCATCTACAAGCGGGTCAAGAAAGGACAGATTCCTGCCGAGAAGATAGGCAAGACCTACGTTATCACGGATCGGACTATAGCAGACATCCTCGGCAAGGAGCTAACGAGCAGGGGAAAGGAACGGATAGATGCCGCTGTTCGCAGAACAGTGCGGGAATATAGAGAAGTCCTGAAGCAGTTGGCTAAGGGATAGTGAGCATCATCACCATAGCGGACGTCGAATACCTCGCCTTCCAGCTCGCGAAGGAGCATCTCTCTTTCGATGAGCCCATCCCGGATTTCTCTACCCGGTTCCCCAATGTGCTTGAGAGCTGTGTCGTGACGCCGTTTCAGAGCTTCTCGGGCAAGGCCTTGTACCCGACGTTGATCGCTAAGGCCAGTATCCTCTTTTACCTTATGATCAAAAACCATCCTTTTCAGAATGGCAACAAAAGAATTGCCATAACCACCGTGCTCACCTTCTTGTTTAGCAACGGCAAATGGCTGAAGGCCGATGCCCAGGAGCTGTACAATTTCACCGTGTGGGTAGCGCAAAGCCCATCGGAGTTCAAGGAACAGGTCGTCTCGGCTATACAGCAGTTCATTCGAGGTCATCTGGCAGATGCGGATTAGCCTGCCCGACAAGACCAGGCAGTGTTAAATCTTTGATCGGAAACAGAGCAGGGGGTGCTTTAACCCGATTTCAATATTACCACCCTTCTTAGCCCTGAGCCCTCGGCCTTTAAGTCAGTGAGTCGGAGGGTAAACCCTGAGCATAGGTCGAAGGGTTGACAACCACAGCCCATTTGTTCCATACTTCCAACAAGTATTCTCTTGTGCCGCAATAAAGCTGCATATGGCACGATAAGCTAGGGGTAGCTGTCAAAAATTCTCATGCTTACAAAAGCCTATCAGTTTATAGAAATATTAATGTTTTTTGCTGTTGTAATCTTCCCAATAACTACGGGCGTAATGATTTTTAATTTAAAACGTGCCGGCTTTGACCCTGTTGGAGTTACCGCTAAAAGCAAGTTTGGCTTTAACATTGATTTGGCATTTTTTAAAAAACTGAGAAAAGGCTATCAAGAGTTGAATAAGTCAAGTTACCTGCCTCTTTTGAATCAGATAAGTTTTTACGTCTTGCTCCTTGGTATTTTTTGTCTCTTAGTCTTAGCAATAATTGGGAATCTTATTTTTTAAAGTGGCAGCTAACCAAATCCCGATGCGCCACACCTTAATCAAAAGGCTGAGTGATGTTTTGTCCCATCTGTAGAGTTGAATATCTGCAAGGGTTTACCAAGTGTAGTGATTGTGGGGTATCGCTAGTTGCAACGCTGCCACCTGAACCTCCTGAATCAGTACCAGAGTTCGTTGATTATAAGGAGGTTCTAATAACATTCAACCCCGCGGATATTGCTTTTATCAAGTCTATTTTCGATGCAGAAAGCATAACGTATTTTTTTCAGGGCGAAAATTTTCTCCGTATACAGCCATTGGCACTTCCAGCTAGACTTATGGTCAAAACAGATCAGGTAGAGAAAGCAGTAGAGATTCTGAAAGATATCAAACTGAATTTTTTGGGAATCACTTTAAGTGATGATTCTGAAAAAAATCCTTAATAAGCGGATGCAACGGTCGACTTACAGCGACCTCAGATACGAAACGTTAGATTGTGATTCGGGTCGGAGCAGGGGTGCTTCAACCCGATTTCAATATCACAACTTTTCTTGACAAAAACAGTTAAAATGTTTATATTTTCATCGGTTAAAGCTGTCTGTTGAAAGCTGGCGAGTTGGACTCGACCTCCAAGTCGGACCCGATTTCTCAGGACGGGAAAGGAGGTAGATTTATGCAAAGAACCTCTGTCTCTCGTGTGTCGAGTCGTATTCTCAAAGCGATGGGCTGGCCCTTTGCCCGAGTAGCCAGTCTTTGTTGTGGAATGGAACTCCAGAGCATTGGGATTTCGGTCGTTCCAGGATTTCTTACCTGCAACATCGGCTTTCGTGCTGGGGGGTCGGGTCGAGCTCGCCGGTTTCACTCCTGCTTATCGTGAGATTACATGGTGCCGAGGGGGCACAGTTGGGGACGTACATAAACACATTAAATAATGATCCGATGCATCCTGCTTCCAATCAAATATCTGAATTAACGGACCCACGTCCCTTGGTCCTTCACACGTTCTGTATGAACGTCCCTTTGATCTTTACCCACGTTAGTCTTTGTGGAATAAAAATATGAATAATGGCAGTGGTAAAGAATTGTTGCGGCCCTTGGCTGAGCTTACCGAATCCGTGAGAAAGCTAATAGCTCCATTTTCAGACGCAGTCCTCAAAGAGTTAGGAGAATATGTTGCGGGGAAAATTAGATTCATCAATTTTAGAAACAGCCTGAAAGTGCTTGAACAAGCTAAACGACTTCTCGATGAGCTCGGCATTCGGCCAAATCCCATTGAGCTTAAAATCTTAGTTCCTATTCTTGAAGGTGCTGGTCTTGAAGACAATGACGACTTGATTGAAATGTGGTCTGGTCTACTCGCTTCCGCCGCAGGCAATTGCAAAGTCCTTCCGTCTTTCGCCCATATTCTTACTCAGCTTAGTCCTATTGAAGCGAAAATCCTCGATTATATCCATACTCGTAGGCAGGAAATCGAATGTGAAGGCGGTAATCTCGGAGTTGATAAACAGCAACTAGAAAAGGCAATCGGCTTAAATTCAGAGGAATATGGTATTCTAGTTCTAAACCTGCGTAGGCTTGAATTAATTTTCCAAGTTACGACAGATGACATGATGTGGCAGCCTGGACACGGCGATTGGGGAGCAGGAGGCCATATAGGTTTGACAGCTTTGGGCGAATCCTTAATCGACGCCTGTAAAGGACCACCTAGGGGTACAGAAGGGGACGTACTTAAATACGTTAAATAATACTCCAATGCGCCATGCTTCCTACATCAGATGTCTATTGAAAAAAATTAACTACGACCCGTCTCGCTCCATCGAAAAATTCAAATCATCGTTGAGAAAATCACTCAATAGCATGCATATATTTAAAAAGTTTAAAAGCATATTACTTACAAAGCTCATCAAACAGGAGCGAAAAAAAGTTTCCCGTTTTGCTCCAAAAGATTTTCTCAAATTGCTGTTTTCTGAAGTTTATATCCCTTCGCCCAAATCATTTTTTCTAGTTCTGCTATTTCTTCTCTTTTTCTTTGTCTTGGCCCGCTTGTGGAAAATTGGGTCACTATCTCAAGACAGCAATCATTATCAAAATTTAATTGCCATACATGCGGGGATTGGCACAATTATCTTTGCGCTTATCATTTTTGTTGCGGAAAGTTTGCGCGATGATGAAGCGAAAGACAAAGCTCGCGTTCTTCTGAAAGAAAGCTATCTATTTCCCATCGCTGTTGCCGAAATTCTCGTTTTCTTCGTCTTCATTTGGGGAGACGCCAATTTGTGGAGCATCATACCAGTTGGAGTAATCGGATTGCTTACGATCTGGTCGCTATCAAGGTTAATTAAAGTGCTTTTGAGCAAGTATCGTTTTGCCCAAAAGAGAGCAGAATTGCTCAAGGAGCGATTACAGCAAAGCATTGATTTAGCTATTGATGAAAGAATTGGCAACAATATCTTATTTTCGAAGTTAAATGCGAAAGAAATTAAGTTGGAATTTCTTCCTTTCACAATAGGTTCCCAGTCTGATTATTATTGTTTTGATGCTGAGAAATCTGGGATTGTATCGGATATTGATTTGCAAACTCTTCGGGAGATTGCAGATATTATAGACAGTGAGGCGAGAGATAATGGCTTTTCTTTTGTAGAAGAACAAAAACCAGAAGTGCGGGTAGGTAAAGAGGGTGCAGTGCTAGCGTCAGAATCAAGAACTCTCACACAGAATAATCGACGTTATCTTATGAAGAAATTCCATGATGTCGTGGATGAAAAGAACCGAACTCTTATTTGCGTTGATAAAAAAATTATCAAAAAAAAGCCCGAGCTTGAAAAATTAAACTCTCTTGTAAGGAATTCCTTTGTTATCAAAAGTGCAGACAATTTTGCGGAAGAAGTGCGTTACGAAATATCGGGAGTCAAAGACCAGTTTATAACGGCGATAGAAAACAAGCAACTGGGGAAAATTGAGGAGTTAATTTCCCTTTATATCAAATTAGCCGAGGGATTTTTGGAGCATATTACAAAATGGGGAGGTGGTTATTCATCGGAGCAAGCGAGAAAAGAACGACACTCTCTATTTGCTGGATGGGATCAAGTACGCTGGCTTTCTTCTGATATTCGAGACCTTTTTGAGTTAGCCATGCGTAGCCATGACCGAGAGATAATCAGAAAGGTAGCTTATTTACCTATCGCGATCGCAAGACGATCAATTGAAAAGAACGATCACTACTTGTTCCAGGAATTTATTTGGTTTCCAGATTTTCTGTATATGTTTGCTTTAAGAGAGAAAGATACAGATTTAAGAGATTTTATGATAGATCGCTCGTGGCGTTATCTCAAAGAAATTTCTGATGTCTATGTTGAAGGACAATTGACAAATGCCATTTCGGAAAAAAAAGATTTACAGAGCTTGAAGGATTTTAGCATTTACTTTTTCATAATTTTTCAGAATTTACTCAAAAGATCATTTGACAATAAAGATTTTGAAAGTTTTGAAAAATTCAAGATCGCAACACAAAAGCTGCTTGACAGTTTCAAGCCAAGTGAAGCTACGGAAAATGTAGAGAATATAAGATGGCAAATAGATAAAGCGAATTTAACATCAGAGCAAAGGAGTGAACTAGAAGATCTTTTGGCAAGGCAGTTACCTCTTGAGAATGCCGAGAACGAAATAAGAACGCGAAGATGCCAAATGTTCTTTGGGTTGGCTAGTTGGATACTAGATAACTTTTTGAGGAATAAGGAGGACGAAGAGATAAAACAATTCTATGAATCTATTCAAGCAGTTTATTCGTCAACATTAGAAGAATTTACAGATATTTTTTTGAAAACGCACAGCTTCGACGTTGAAGATTTCTGGGGTTGGAACTGGTGGGAAATGAGAATCGAAGGTGAGGTGCATTCCGTTCAGATTTTGGAAAAACTGGAAAGATTTTATGCAGTCAAAGCGCTTTCTTTGCTTGCAGATAAGACCAATGAGCAAATTGATAGAACACATTTGCCTCATAGTAGAGACCTCGCCTATCTGGCTGAGGGCAGTAGAGATCTGATAAAAATTTTGGATGATGTAAAGGCAAATCCGGATAATTGGAAATTTATCTTGACTGATAATGCCATAAGTAAAGTTGATGCATTAAAAAGTTTGCTTTCAAGGGCAAAAGAGGCGCAAGAACAAGAGGAACTGAGAATCAAGAGGGAGAGCAAAATATCGCAAAATAAAGTGCAAGAGTTTAAGAATGGAGTACTCAGTGGCTTCTATGAGTCCGTTATTTTGCGAGATGTTTTTCGTTTCTATAGATTGCTAGAAAAGCAATTAAATGAATCTGCTAAAGATGTAAAGGTACGGCTTGGAATTAACAGAGTTGATGATAAAGCCGCTTTTTTTGAAGATTGGTATGTGCATTTTGGCGATTGGGGCAATAATTATGGTCATGATCTTGCCGCCGGTGAAAATTCTTATCTGCTTGATGAAGTAGCTAGAAATTGCCAAGAAATTTCCAGGGAAGGCTTTGAAGCTACGCTTTCAAAATTCGATAAACTAGAAGACATCATTATTTTCGCAACAAATGTTGCATTATGGCGTTTTTTTGATGACTCAAAAAACTTCAAGCCCAAATGGCATAGAGATATTAAGCAACTTGATGTGAAGGGCTTTGGAGGCTGGTATGACTTTCAGGGTCAATTAATCCCTATTTTCGAGACTTACCATCGCGAGATAAAAAAGCAAATTTTGATTTTAAATAAGAATAAACTGGGTCGACTTATTCAACTGTCGCCATTGAACGAGGGTGAGGATGAAAATTTAATAAAGGACATATTTTATTTGAATGTCCAAGCATTTTCCGAAAATGATGAATTAATGAATCAATTTATCAAAAAACCACCAGAGTGGTTAAAGAAGATTGGGAACGAGCAGAGACAGCGGGAATACTTGCAAGAGCTTGTTTTGATAAAAATTTTTGAGCGATTTGATTATAATAAATCCAAGGATTTCGATGGGTATAAACTGCGCTTGAAAGCCTAGCCACACTTGCCATTCTGCAATAATCGAAGCCGTTATCCATTTTCTCGAATTGCAAGGAGTTCTTGAGATTTGTTTAAAGATAATCGAACCAGTCAACTATTGCAGCTTGCGTACATGGACTATGCTGCGTAGCTTAGAAGCCAATGAGGCCCCACGGCTATTTCCCCTTGACACTACCCCCCATTTTCGTTTACAGTTTTAAGTAGTTATGGGCGGTTAACTCAGCGGGAGAGTGCTATCCTCACACGGTAGAGGTCACTGGTTCAAATCCAGTACCGCCCACCAATCTTAATTTTATTGTCCCATTAAGCGGGATAAGCCTAGCCGATAGACGAATATGTTAGTTCGATCGCTGTTACAAAAGGGTTCCAGGATCCGAGGGGTCAAGGGTTCTAGCAAGATGCTTCAATATTTTTCACTCGAACCCTAGAATCCTCGAATTCTGCCGCGTGCGGAATCCCGCTTCCGTAAATCTACAATGCGGGGTGGGACTCGACCCCTTCATCCCGCCCTTGGCGGGACAGGTTATATAGACCGCAGAGGATGAGAGGAACTCGGTGGTTAGGCCGCAGGGTAAGAAGATGCTATCCTCCTCTCTGCGGTTTTTATTTTACAATAAATATCTCCTCTCCCCTCGGGGAAAGGATACAAGTGAGGGGGAACATTATATCCACCCTCACCCCTGCCCTCTCCCGCCAGCGGGAGAGGATGATTTGAATAATTCTCAGGGTTTTAAATAAAGGACGGTGCTATGTCAGGTCATTCGAAGTGGTCACAGATCAAGCGGAAAAAGGGCGTGGCGGATGCCAAGCGGGGGCAGGTCTTTACCAAGCTGATCAAGGAGATCACCGTGGCTGCCCGCTTCGGCGGGGGGGATCCCGAGGGCAACGCCCGGCTGCGCACGGCCATTGCCGATGCCAAGGCGGAGAACATGCCCAAGGACAACATCGAGCGTGCCATCAAAAAGGGCACGGGAGAGCTCGCGGGCGTAACCTATGAGGAGTTCCCGTATGAAGGGTATGGGCCTGGCGGCGCAGCAGTGCTTGTCGAGGTGATGACCGACAACAAGAACCGGACCACGGCGGAGGTCAGGCATATCTTCTCCCGCTCAGGCGGGAACCTGGGGGAGGCGGGGTGCGTGGCCTGGATGTTTCACAAGAAGGGATACCTGGAAGTGAGCAAGGCAGCGGTGCAGGAAGACCGGCTGATGGAGGTGGCCCTGGATGCCGGCGCGGAGGATATCGAGGCAAGTGAGAAGGAATACGAGGTGACCACCGATCCGCAGAACCTTGATGCGGTCAAGAAGGCCCTGGAAAAGGCGGGGATCAAATACCAGCTGGCGGAGCTCACCATGTACCCCCAAAGCACGATAACCTTGGATGAAAAACACGCGGACCAGATGCTGCGCCTGATGGAGCAGCTGGAGGAGCACGACGACGTGCAAAAGGTCTATGCGAACTTCGACATCCCCGACAGCGTGATAGAGAAGCTGGGCAAATGAGGATATTAGGGATAGATCCCGGCACTTTGGTCATGGGGTATGGGGTGGTAGAGGAAAAGCAGGGGGGATTGACGCACGTAGTCGACGGGACCATTTCTCCTTCGGGGGAGCTGGCGCAGCGGCTGCGGGAGCTCTACGACGGCCTGCAGGAGATGATCCGCGCCTATGCCCCGGATGCCGTGGCCATGGAGAGTCCCTTTTTTTCCAAGAACGTCGTGAGCACGGTGAAGCTCGGGCAGGTGCAAGGGGTGGTGGTGCTTGCCGCCACCCATGCAGCTCTCGATTCCTGCTCCTACACCCCCATGGAGGTCAAATCCGCGGTTGCCGGCTACGGCAAGGCCACCAAGGCACAGGTCAGGGAGATGGTCAAACGCCTCTTGGGGATCGACGGGCCGCTTTCCTTGGACGCGTCGGACGCCCTGGCCGTGGCCATCTGCCACATCCATACGGCCGAGCTCAAACGAAGATACCAACAACACCTTTCCTCTGAAGCCTCGGGAAGATGATATCTCAGATCCGCGGCCGATTGGCCAACAAAGCCCCCGGAGAGATCATTATCGATTGCAACGGGGTGGGATACGGTATCCGGGTCCCCCTCTCGACCTTCTATGAGCTGCCGGAGATCGAGGAGGAGGTCCAGTTGCAGGTCTACACCCATGTCCGGGAGGATGCCCTGCTCCTCTACGGCTTTTTGACATCAAAGGAAAAGGAGCTCTTCTGCCTCTTGATCGGGATATCGGGGGTGGGGCCTAAGCTCGCCATCAACGTGCTCTCCGGCATCTCGACCCGTGATCTGGAGAGGGCCCTGTGCGAGGGCGATCTGCTCGGCTTGACCCGCATCCCCGGCATCGGGAGGAAGACCGCCGAGCGGATGCTCGTGGAGCTGAAGGACAAGGTAACAAGCGCCGGTACTACAACAGGCGGCGGCCTGCCTCTCAAGCAGGGGGTGGTTAAGGATGCCCTGTCCGCCCTGGTCAACCTGGGCTATGCTAGGCCTATAGCCGAAGGGGCTGTCCATGATGCCCTGCGCCAACAAGGGAATGAGCTCTCGCTGGAGGAGCTGTTAAAGGAGTCCCTGCGCTTACTCGCCAGGCACTGATGCGATGGTCAAGCCGCTAGTCACCGAAGAGGAGATCAGGTTTGAGCAGGGGGTGCGCCCCCAGTCCTTTGCCGAGTATGTAGGGCAGGAGCGCCTCAAGGAGAACCTCAAGGTCTTCGTCGACGCCGCGAAGGAGCGGGGGGAGGCCCTCGACCATTGCCTGTTCCACGGCCCGCCGGGCCTGGGCAAGACCACCCTGGCCCACATCATCGCTCATGAGCTCAATGCGGGGATCAAGGCCACCTCCGGCCCGGCCATAGAGCGTCCCGGGGATCTGGCCGCCATCCTCACCAATCTGCACGAGCGGGATGTCTTTTTTATCGATGAGATCCACCGCCTTAATCGGGTCGTGGAAGAGGCCCTCTACCCGGTAATGGAGGATTTCAAGTTCGACATCGTCATCGGCCAGGGCCCCGGCGCCCGGGCCATCAAGCTCGATATCCCCCATTTTACCCTGGTGGGTGCCACCACCAGGGCAGGGCTCCTCACCTCCCCGCTGCGGGACAGGTTCGGGGTGGCCTTCAGGGTGGACTACTATCCGCCGGAGGATCTGGCCATCATCGTCCAGAGGTCGGCGCGCATCCTCAAGGTGCATATCGACGAGGCGGGTGCGCAGGAGATCGCCTCCCGCTCCCGGGGCACGCCGAGGATAGCCATCCGCCTGCTGCGCAGGGTGAGGGACTACGCACAGGTCAAGGAAGACGGCTCCATCACCAAGGAGGTGGTGCAGAAGTCCCTGGCCCTGATGGAGATCGATCACCTGGGCCTGGACAATATGGACCGCAAGATCCTGCGCACCATCATCGAGAAGTTCGGCGGCGGGCCGGTCGGGATCGATACCCTCGCCACGGCCATCAGCGAGGAGAAGGATACCATCGAGGACGTGTACGAGCCCTTCCTCATTCAGAAGGGCTATATCAACCGCACGCCGCGGGGGAGGGTGGCCACCAAGCTTGCCTACGAGTACCTGGGGCTCAAGCCCGAGGACGCTGCCCAGGGGGATCTCTTTAAATAAGACTATACACCTCGCTTTAGCACCAAATATCCCTTCTCCCCTTACTAATAGGGGAGAAGGTGCAGTCCCGCACTGTCGCAGTGCGACATCCCATCATTCAGATTTTTATACAAAGTAGGGCGGGACGCTTTGCATAAATTAGGGAATACGGGATGTGTCGCAGAGTGACACAGATGAGGGGTTGCAAAAAAATATGTTAAATGCTTTTTAGTCGAGCCCCTCACCCCCACCCTCTCCCCACTGTCGAAGATCCCGCGATCCTCGCGGGGACGTGGGGCGAGGGAGATATTTGAATTGTGACACAGCCTCTCTGGGGAGAGGCTACGATTGACGGGATAGAAGAGGGAACCATCAATGAAGCGGGTGGAGATCATCGCCGTCGGGAAAGAGATATTGCGGGGACAGACCCTGGATACCAACTCCTCCTGGCTGGCCAAGCGGATAACGGCGCTCGGGGGCATAATCGGGCGCATAGTGATCCCGGATGACGACGTCTCGGCCATCGCCAAGGAGATCAAGGCCTCCTTCGGCAACAGCGCCCGGGTGATCATCACCACCGGAGGGCTCGGCCCCACCTTCGACGACAAGACCCTGGCCGGCATTGCCGAGGCGATTAATCGTCCCTTGTCCCTGCATCCCCAGGCCCTGGAGATCGTAATTCGCAGGTATAAAGAGTTTTGGGAACAGGGATTTGTGGAGCAGCCGGAGATTACCCCTGCCCGCGAGAAGATGGCCTATCTGCCGCAGGGGGCCGAGGTTTTGGACAACCCCGTCGGGACGGCGCCGGCTGTCTCGTTGACAAGCCCTGAATGGGTGATCTTTGCGCTCCCCGGCGTGCCCAGGGAGATGCAGGCGATCTTCGAGCAGACAGTCTTCCCCTCTCTCAAAGAGATCTTAGGGGCGGAGTTCTATCAAGAAGAAACAGTGAATACGGGATTGGGCGATGAGTCGGTCATCGCCGGGATGATCGATCAGGTTATGCGCGAGGTTCCCGGAGTCTACCTCAAGTCAAAGGCCACTGGTTTTGGGCGGGATGTGGGGCTGGAGGTGATTATAACGGCAGCCGGTGCCGATAAGGAAGGTATTAAGAACAAGGTGAAAGAAGCCAAAAGGCTGCTGCTCGCGCTTATCAAAGCCCGTCCCACTCGTACTGGAGGATAGCGCAGGCAGCAATGGCAGCTGTCTCGGTCCGCAGGACCCTCCCCCCCAGGCCGGCGGAACAAAAACCCTCTTGCCGCGCCTGCTGTATCTCCTCCTCAGCCCACCCCCCTTCTGGCCCGACCATCACGGCTATGCTGCGCGGTGGGGGCATGTCTCTTATCAGAGAGGCGAGCCTTGTCCCTTCTTTTTCCCAGAGGATGATTTTGGACTCCAGAGGGCGGGCCAGGTCCAGGGCCTGCTCAAAGGAGCAATAAGGGAGCACATCAGGCATTGAGGCCCTCCGGCATTGCTTTGCCGCCTTGAGCGCGATCTGCTGCCAGCGATGGGCCTTGGGCTGGCTTGCTTGACGTTCCTCTAATGATATGGAGTGCTTCGACTTGAAGGGGACGATGCCTTTAACTCCCAACTCCGTGGCCTTTTGGATGATGAGCTCCATCCGCTCCTTTTCCGGCAGGGCCTGAAAGAGCAAGAGGTCAAAAGGGGATTCCGCCGGCCCCGTCATCTCCTCAAAGATGAAGACGCGCGCCTGGTCATCCTTGAGCTCAACGATCCTCCCCCGGAACGCCTTGCCCGAGGCATCCTGGACAGTGATGATCTCGCCCGGAAAGGGCTCGCGTTTGCGCAGGGCGGAAAAGAGCTCCCCTTTTAGAGAAATAGTCGCATCTTTGTTGACCTTACCAGGTACGATGATTCGTCGAGGCATGGGATGGTCTTCTTTTATGCCGAACCGCCGATCTTTTCTTCGGCCAGGACCAAGGAGAGGGCATATTGTTAATTACAATGCAAAAGATTATTTTATATACTATAATAAAAACTTGCCGAGTGTATAGGGTAAAGTATCTATGGTACGCCATGCGCGTATCGCACTAGACAATACACGCAAACAGGGATCTATCCTGCCAAGGTTATGGGTGTAAGGATAGTATTTGGGATCATACAGATCATGGTCAAAAACAATGAACATAAGGAGGTACTGTCATGAAAAAATTCGGGGAACTGTTGCAGACGGCTGATTGGAAAAAAGAAAAGCACGTGCCGACCATCGAGTGTCCTGATTCGGTGAAGAGCGGAGAGCTGTTCGAGATCAAGGTCTCCATCGGCAAGGAGGTCTCCCATCCCAACACCACCGAGCATCATATCCGGTGGATCCAGGTCTTCTTTCATCCCGAGGGCGAGCAGTATGCGTATCAGCTCGCCCAGTGCGAGTTCACCGCCCACGGCGAGTCGGCGAAAGGGGCCAATGAGGGTCCGGCATACACCCACCACAGCGCGATTGTGTCGGCCATGATCAAGAAGCCGGGGGCCATCCATGCCATGAGCCTCTGCAACATCCATGGGCTGTGGGAGAACAGCGCGGAGATTAAGGTCAGCTGACACAAAAGAGCCCGTTATGGTCTCTAGAAGATGAGTGACGGAGCAGGATACAGCGGAGAGGAATAATGGGCAACGTCGCGGTCATCATCACAGACATGTTCCCATAGGAGCGAATCGATGGCAGCCATAGAAATCAAGCCCGATGTCTACTGGATTGGGGTCAACGATCGGACCAGCGATCTCTTCGAGGGGCTCTGGCCCATTACCCAGGAGGGGATCTCCTATAACGCCTATTTCATCAATGATGAGCACAAGGCCATCATCGATTTGACCAAATCCTTTAAGGCCGATGAGTTCTTTACCCAGATCGATGAGATAGCGGATATCTCACAGCTCGATTACATCATCCTCAACCACATGGAGCCCGACCATACCGGCGTCGTGACGCTCATCAGGAAGCTTGCTCCCCGGGCAACCATCCTGGGGACCGAGAAGACGGTGCAGATGCTCAAGGCATTCTTCGGCATTACGGAAAAGGTGCAGGCGGTGAAGGATGGTCAGACCCTTTCCCTCGGCAAGAGGACCCTACAGTTCTTTTATACCCCTTTTGTCCACTGGCCGGAGACGATGATGACCTACGAGACCTCCCACGGCATCCTCTTTTCCTGCGACGGCTTCGGCGGATACGGGGCCCTGCGGGGCGCCATCTTCGACGATCAGTGCAAAGAGCCTGATTTTTATCAGCGGGAGGCCCTGCGCTATTATGCTAATATAGTAGCCAGATTCAGCAGGAATGTCCTCAACGCCATCGACAAGCTCAAGGCGATATCGCTCTCCATCGTAGCACCTTCGCACGGGCTCATCTGGAGGGACAAGCCCGGGCGCATCATAGAGCTGTACGAGCAGTGGGCCCGGTACGCCACCGGCACGGCAGAGGCAGGCGTAACCCTTATCTATGGATCCATGTACGGAAACACCGAGGCCATGATGAATGCGGTGGCCCAGGGGATATCGCGTACCGGCATCCCTTTGGAGATCTTCGACGCGGCGAGGACCCATGCCAGCTATATCCTCCCTTGCCTGTGGACGAAGCAGGGGGTGGTAATCGGCGCCCCCACTTATGAGACTACCCTCTATCCGCCGGTGGCCCACGTACTCGATATCGCCGTGCACAAGGGGGTGCGGAATAAAAAGGCCGCCCTGTTCGGGAGCTACGGGTGGAGCGGCGGCGCCCAGGGGGAGATAAAGCGGATCATCGAACCGGCCAAGTGGGAGGTGGTTGATGCCTTTGAGTTTATCGGCGCACCGACCAAGGAGGACCTCAAGAGAGGAGAGGAATTCGGGGCCGCTTTTGCCGAGCGCATCAAGGGCGGTTGAGCGACCTGCCGGAAAGTCCGGTATGCACATGTCGGCGGCGGACGTTATTATCTTTGCAATAGTAACGGGGGGAGGAGAGAATAGGCCATGATGCCCATAGGCCCTTTAATGATCGAGCACAGGCTCATCGAGCGCATGGTCGGCGTGTTGAGAGAGGAGATGCACAGCATAAAAGAAAAAAATCAGGTCCATGTCGAGCGTATTGACAGCGGCGTAGATTTCTTCCGGACCTATGCCGATCAGTGCCACCACGGCAAGGAGGAGGATATCCTCTTCCGGGACCTTGCCAAGAAAAGGCTCTCGCCTGAACACAAAAAGATCATGGATGAGCTGATACAGGAGCATGTATTCGGCAGGGAGACCGTGGGGAGATTGTCCGGCGCCAAGGAGCGCTATGGCAAGGGCGACACGGCTGCCCTGAACGAGATCATAGGCATCTTAGAAAAACTGGTGGAGTTTTATCCCATCCATATCGCAAAAGAGGATCAGCGCTTTTTTATGCCCTGCATGGAGTATTTCGGCAAAGGAGAACGGGATGCCATGCTCCAAGAATGCTGGGAGTTCGATAAGAAGCTGATCCATGAAAAGTATCGACAGCTGGTAGAACGATTCGAGGGCAAGCGATGAAGATGACATACACAGCCTTTTCTATGAGGAGGTAATGACAGCATGACTAAAGAGCGACTCGTGGTCATCGGCGGCGACGCAGCGGGGATGAGCGCGGCCTCGCAGGCCCGCCGCCAGAGACCGGACATGGAGATCATCGTTTTTGAGCGCGGCCCGCACACCTCGTACGCCGCCTGAGGCATCCCCTACTACATCGGCCAGGTGGTCGACGATGTTGAATCACTGGTTGCCGTGACGCCCGAGACCTTCCGAAAGGAACGGAATATAGACGCCCGTATCCTCCATGAGGTGGCGGAGATCGATCTGAAAGGGCGTCGCGTCCGTGTCCGTCAACTGGACGAAGCAAAAGAATGGTGGGAATCGTTTGATCAGCTCATGGTCGCGACCGGCGCCCTGCCCATTAGGCCGGCAGTCCCGGGCGTTGATGCGCCGGGTATCTACGGGGTGCATACCCTGCAGAGCGGCATCGAGGTGAGGAAGGTGGTGGATCAGCAGGCGCCGAAACGAGCCGTCATCATCGGCGGTGGTTATATCGGGCTGGAGATGGCGGAGGCGCTTATCCGGCGCGGCATGGAGGTCGCCTTGGTCGAGCGGGCACCACAGGTGATGGTCACCCTTGACCCGGACATGGGCGCGATGGTCTCCGAGGCCTTGATGGCGGTGGGGGTTGCGCTGTATAGGGAGGAATCCCTCCAAGGCTTTGAGGTCAGCAAGGGCAGGTTGCAGGCCGTGGTCACGGACAAGCGCACCCTGCCTGCCGATATCGTGATCCTGGGGATGGGGGTGCGACCCAACGCAACGCTGATACAAGGGACTACCATCGCCCTCGGGGAGAAGGGCGCCATCGCGGTGAACGAGCGGATGCAAACCACTGTCGAGGGTGTCTGGGCTGCAGGTGACTGTGTCCAGTCCTTTAACCTGGTAAGCCGCAAGCCCTTTTACGTAGCCCTCGCCACGGTCGCCAATAAGCAGGGGCATGTGGCAGGCATCAACATCGGCGGCGGCTCTGCCGCCTTTCCCGGGGTGGTGGGGACTGCCGTGAGCAAGATCTGCGCCGTGGAGGTGGCCCGCACCGGCCTCCAGGAACGGGAGCTCCAAGAGCTCGGCTGGGCGTACGTCAGCGGCAAGATCGAGGGGAGCACGCGCGCGGGTTACTATCCAGGGGCCGGCAGGATAACGGTCAAGGTCTGCGCAGAGAAGGGCAGCGGCCGGCTGCTCGGCGGACAGATCGTGGGCCACGAAGGGGCGGCCAAGAGGATCGATATCCTTGCCACTGCCCTGCACGCAGGGCTCACGGTGCAGGAGATGGGCAACCTGGATCTCAGCTATGCCCCTCCCTATGCTCCGGTAGCGGACCCGGTGCTCGTCGCCGTTCGCCAGACAGCGAAATTGGTCTAGAAGACGATATCTTCTGCACGGCTCGGCAAAGGGTATAACCATGAGAAAAAATGGGGCCTGGGCTTGGAATTATGAGTAAAGTGGTTATAGTTAAACGAGTGATAAAAAATGGGGAAAGGGGTGATGGGATATGGCAGAGACCTTTAAGGCGAAAAAAACACTGGATTGCGTGGGTCTGTACTGTCCTGAACCCTTGTTTCAAACCCGGGAGCAGATCGATAGCATTGCCGTAGGGGATATATTGGAGGTACTGTCGGATGACCCTGCGGCTGAGGAAGATCTCAAACGATTTGCCAAGAGGACCGGCAATGAATTGCTGGCATTCGAAAATAAGGAAGGCCGGCTGCGGTTTTTAATAAAAAAGATGAAATAGGAGGTGTGCCATGGCCAAGAAAAAGACCATTCTCTATGTTCAAACGAGCGACAACCCGGAGAGGCAATATTCTCCCTTAGTGTTGGCTCAAACGGCAAAGGCGATGGATATCGATGCCCAGGTGTATTATGTGGGGCAGGGATTGAGGATATTGTTGCCCGGGGCAGCGGAAAAGATCAAGCTGGGGAGCTTTCCCAGCGTCCTGGAGATGATCAACAAGACACTGGGCATGGGAATCCCTATCTATGTCTGTGAGGCTTCCAAGCAGATGCTCGGTTGGGAAAAGGTTTCTTTGATCCCGGGTCTCAAGATCGTGGGGGCAGGGACCTTGAACGACCTTGTCCTGGATGCCGATGGGACACAGTGGTTTTAGGTGATGTCATCGTTTGATGCGAGCGGTGCGTGATGGATTGCCATTCTGGCCCTCTCACGCACCGCTCAAAAAAGAGCGAGAGAATTGGGTATAGCCATGAGCAGCTATCTTGATTATCAATCTTCAAAGCCTGTCGATTCTCGCGTCATAGAGGCGATGATGCCCTATCTCAAGGAGCGATTCGGCAACCCCTCGTCATTGCACGGTGAAGGGGATGAGGCGACAAAGGTGTTAGAGGAGTGCCGAGGAACGATCGCCGGCTTTATTAACGCGGAGCCGGATGAGATTATCTTCACCTCCGGAGCCACAGAATCGAACAATACGGCGCTTATCGGGCATGCATCGCGCAATAAGGACAAGGGTGACCACATCATCATCTCCGAGGTCGAGCATATCTCCATTCACAACATCGTCAAGTATCTGGAGAAAAACGGCTTCAAGGTTTCAAGGTTGCCTGTTGATCAATACGGGAAGATCAATGTGCAAAAACTCGCATCCAGGATAACACCGCAGACCGTTCTCATCTCCATCGGCTATGCCAGCAATGAGATAGGGACGATACAGCCCATAGCGGAGGTCGGCGCGTTGGCCAGGGAGAAGGGGATTGCCTTTCACTCGGATGCGGTCGCAGCGGAAGGCCTTATCCCCTTAGATGTGAAGAGGGATCAGGTCGACCTCCTCACCCTCTCCTCCAATGACATCTATGGCCCAAAGGGCATAGGGGTTTTATATGTGAGGAAGGGGATGAAGGTTAATCCCCTTATCATCGGCGGGGGGCAGGAGCGCGGCTTGCGATCCGGGACAGAGAACGTCGCCGGCATAGTGGGCATGAGCAAGGCCGTTGAGATTATGCGCACAGAGATGACGGAAGAGGTAAAACGCCTGGCTGGATATCGCGATAAGCTGATTAAAAATATATTGGCGCGTATCCCAAAGAGTCATCTCAACGGGCATCCGACAGAGCGGCTGGCCAATAACGCCCATGTTAGATTCGAGGCTATCGAGGGGGAATCATTGATTTTGGCTCTGAGAGATGAGGGTGTCTCCGCAGCGACGGGTTCTGCCTGTTCATCGAAGACCCTGGAACCCTCGCATACGCTGATCTCGACCGGGCTCTTACATGAGGAGGCACATGGTTCTCTGGAGTTTACCCTCGGCAGGTTCACGACGGAAGCGGACGTGGACAGGGTTATGGAGGTATTGCCACCTATCGTTGAGCGGTTAAGAAGATTGTCACCCTTATATAAAGCAGAGGAGGTGACTACATGAAATCCACGCAATATTCGGAAAAGGTGTTGGATCATTTCAGGAATCCGCGCAATGTCGGGACCCTCGAAGGAGAGAATGTGGCGTGGGGAGAGGTTGGGAATCCCGTATGCGGGGACTTGATGAAGATGTATATAAAGGTTGACAATGAAAAAATAGCTGATATTAAGTTTCAGACCTTTGGATGCGGCTCCGCGATCGCTACCAGCAGCATGATTACCGAGATGGTCAAAGGAAAGACCCTGGATGAGGCCTTAAAGGTCAACCGGCAAGACGTTGCCGATGCATTGGAGGGATTGCCGCCGATCAAGATGCATTGTTCCAATCTCGCCGCGGACGCCCTTCACGAGGCGATTAAAAATTATCGAAATCAAACAAAGGGGAAGGTGCCCCTGCCGGTTGTTCGTGGGGCAAAAGCACCGGCGAAAGAGATCATCGGCGAGAAGGAATTCCTCAAGAAAGGCGTCTATTATACCGTCGACGATTTGTCGCTCTTTAAAGATAAAAGGGTCATGATGTTAGATCGCGGGAAGAAGTCACTCGAAATCGCGCTCGAATTGACCAAGCATACCGGCAGGGTCATTGTTGTTACCCCTTCTAAAACCATCCCAGCCGATGCCGAGCTGGCGACGAAATTACGGCAATCAGACGTTAAGGTTATCTACGAATCCGAGCCCCTGGAAATCAGGGGGAGCGAGGAGGTTGAAAAGGTCCTCGTCCATGATCTGAACGAAGACGAGGAATACGAGTTGTTCGTAGATGCGGTAATCATAGTGAAATAGGTAGACGCAGCAGTCAATCGTATACTCCCAGATACATCGCTTGCATACTATGGGTGAGGAAAGGTAAGACAATGCAGAAAGACCCGGTCTGCGGCATGGCAGTCGACGAAAAAGAGGCGGCAGCCACCAGCGAATATAAAGGAAAGACCTATTACTTCTGTGCCGCGAGCTGCAAGGAACGGTTCGACCAGTCGCCGGAAAGATATATCAAGGATACACTCAACCAACAGACCCCTCATAAGGTTCATGAGATTGCTCAAAGCAAAGGGGCTGATGAGAGCAAAGGAAGCGCTCAACGGGTAGATCTCCCTATCAGGGGGATGAGCTGCGCCAGTTGCGCCGTCAATATCCAGAAGGGCCTCTCCCAGATGAAGGGTGTTGTTGATGCCAATGTCAACTTCGCCACGGAGCGGGCCACCGTTACCTTCGACCCCCATCACGTTGCCGTAGGCGATCTGATTAAGACCGTCAAGGATTTGGGCTATGAGGCCGGTGTAGAGCGGATAACAGTCCCCATTCAAGGGATGTCGTGCGCCTCGTGCGTGGGAAAGGTGCAAACGGCATTAAATAATGTCCCCGGCGTTGTAAAGGCCAGCGTCAATTTCGCCACGGAAAAGGCCCAGGTGGAGTATGTCCCGGGTCAAGTAACGATAAAGGATCTCGCTCGGGCCGTACATGACGCCGGTTATGAGCTCCTTGAGGTCACTGAGGGGACGGATCTGGTCGCGCAGGAGCGGGCAGCCAGGGAGGCCGAGCTGAGGAGGTTGAGGCAAAAGTTTATCGTCGGCCTCATCCTGGTTGTTCCCATCTTCTTACTAGGCAATCTGCACATGATCGGCCTTTCCCACCTCATTGCCCTCAACATGCAGACCAGTTTTCTCATCCAGCTCCTTCTTCAAACCCCGGTACAATTTTGGGTCGGGTGGCAGTTCTACCGGGGCGCGTGGGCAGCCGCGCGTCATAGGACCACCGACATGAATACCTTGATCGCCGTGGGGACCAGTGCGGCCTATCTGTATAGTGTTGTGGCTACCTTTTTCCCCTGGTTCTTTGCTGCCAAGGGGCTGGTTGCCGAGGTCTACTTTGACACGGCCGGGGCCATCATCGTGCTCATCCTCTTGGGTCGGCTGCTCGAGGCCCGGGCAAAGGGGCAAACGTCGGAGGCCATCAAGAAGCTGATCGGCCTGCAGCCGAAGACGGCTATGGTAGTGCGCGATGGGCAGGAGATGGAGGTCCCCGTAGAGGCGGTCCAGATCGGCGATCAGATCATGGTGAGGCCGGGAGAACGGATCCCCGTCGACGGGGTGGTGCTTGAAGGCTATTCCGCCGTGGACGAGTCGATGGTGACCGGCGAGTCGATCCCCGTGGAAAAACAGGCTGGGGCCGAGGTCATCGGGGCCACCATAAACAAAACGGGTTCGTTCAAATTCAGGGCCACCAAGGTCGGCAAGGAGACCATGCTGGCCCAGATCATCCGTATGGTGGAGGAGGCCCAGGGGTCCAAGCCCCCCATCGCCAGGATGGCCGATGTCATCGCCAGTTACTTTGTCCCCACGGTCATCGGTGCGGCGGTCTTGACCTTCATCGTGTGGTACTTCTTTGGGCCTGAACCGGCGCTTACATACGCGGTGCTTAACTTCGTGGCGGTTATGATCATCGCCTGCCCCTGTGCCTTGGGGTTGGCCACCCCCACCTCCATTATGGTGGGAACGGGCAAGGGGGCGGAACATGGGGTCCTCATCAGAGGCGGGGAGGCCTTGGAGACGGCCCACACGCTCGACACCATTGTCTTGGACAAGACAGGGACCATCACCAAAGGGGAGCCTTCAGTCACCGATATCGTAGAAAGCGACGGTTACAAGGCAGCGGAGATCCTGCGGCTGGCTGCCTCGGCAGAGCGTGGGTCCGAGCACCCCCTTGGAGAGGCCATTATCCAGAGGGCGCATGAGCAAGGGTTGAGGTTAGAAGATCCCACTGATTTTAATGCGATCCCCGGCTATGGTATCGCCGCAACCATTGGAGGTCAGAAGATCTTGTTGGGAAACATGAAGCTGATGAAGGAGAGGGGGGTGCCCATCGATAAGATTAAGGGGAAGGCCGCGGCCCTCTCCCGGAAAGGGAAGACCCCTATGTTTGTGGCAGTGGATAGCAGGCCCGCCGGGATTATCGCCGTGGCCGATACCCTGAAGGCGGATTCCGCAGCAGCTATCGACGCCCTCCATCGCCTGGGGCTTGAGGTCATCATGGTGACCGGCGATAACCGGAGGACCGCCGACGCCATTGCTAGCAAGATCGGGATCGACCGTGTTTTGGCCGAGGTCCTGCCGCAGGGCAAGGCCAGCGAGGTCAAAAAACTCCAGGCTGAAGGGAAGCGGGTGGGCATGGTGGGCGACGGGATCAACGATGCCCCTGCCCTGGCCCAGGCCGATGTGGGTATCGCCATCGGAACCGGCACCGATGTCGCCATGGAGTCTGCCGACATCACCCTGATCAGCGGCGATCTCAAGGGTGTGGTTACCGCCATCGCCTTGAGCAAGGCCACCATTGGTAACATCAAGCAGAACCTGTTTTGGGCCTTCGCGTACAATACCATCCTTATCCCCGTGGCTGCCGGGGTCCTGTTTCCGTTCTTCGGGATCCTGCTCAACCCCATCCTTGCCGCAGGGGCCATGGGGTTCTCGTCGGTTACGGTGGTGACAAATGCCCTGCGCTTGCGGAGATTCAGGCCGCCGGTGATCACGGCACGAGAGACAACCAAGTGAATTGCCATCTCAACAAGGCGGGATGGCATAAGGAGGTGAAGACCATGGCTATTGATCCGGTATGCAATATGGAAGTGGATGAGAAGAAGGCGCCGGCGATGTACGAATACAAAGGAAAGAAGTATTATTTTTGCGCCGTTGGGTGCAAGGAGAGGTTTTCTCAAGACCCTGAGCGGTTTATTCAGGGGAAAAAAAGTAATGCGGATCGGCGATAGGCGATCCAAGGAGGGAGGTAAGGTATGAAAAAGACTTTTCTCGTTATAGCGTTGGTGGTTGCCCTGGGGCTTCTCTTGTTTTTCGCCCTGGGGGGATTCGCCCAGATGGGCCCTGGTATGATGGGTCCTGGCTACGGCTACGGTTATGGCATGGGGCCCGGCATGATGGGTGGGGGCGGATACGGAGGACAGCAGTACTGCCCCTATTGCGGCGGATACCTCGGTTCGGGTGGAGGCTATTACGGCATGGGCCCCGGCATGATGGGCCCGGGGTATCAGGGGTATGGACCCCAGTATCAGCCACTCGAGAAGCCTTTGCAGAAGAAAGACGCCGAGGCGATGGTGGAGAATTACATACAATCCCTGCACAACCCCGATCTAAAGCTGGGTGAGATCAAGGAAAAGGATACCTCATTTGAAGTCGAGATCCTGGGGAAGAATAAGGTCGTGGTAGACACCATTATCGTGGATAAAAATACGGGCTGGATGCGCTCTGCGATGAGAGGCCCGGGAAGGGGTCCTGGCTACGGCTACGGTATGGGTCCCGGCATGATGGGTCCGGGATATCAGGGTCAGGGGTATGGACCTCAGTATCAGCAAGAGAGTAAGCCATTGACGGAGAAGGACGTCAGGGCGATGTTGGAGAACTACGTACAATCCACGCGCAATCCCAACCTGAAGCTGGGAAAGATCACGGAGAAAGACCACTACTTTGAGGCCGAGATCTTGACAAAGGATAATGCCCTGGTGGACAAGATTCTTGTGGACAAGCAAACAGGCTGGATGAGGTCCATTTATTAACTTAACAATCAACCAGAGGTATCCAGAGGCGACATACCTCTGGATAACCTCGGTCAAGAAAGGAGTACGACGATGAAGAGGGTATTGCAGCTCACAATGGGTTCCACGTTGGGGTTATTCATTTTTTCCGCGGGCGATGCCTTTGCCCAATGGCGGGGTTATGGATGGGGGCATGGCCCTTGGATGATGGGGGGATATGGCATGGGATGGTTTGGGTCTATCATCATGGTCGCTTTTTGGATCGCCGTAGTTGTGGGGATCGTTTTTCTCATCCGGTGGTTGGCGCAATCGACGCGAGGCGGGGCCGGATCAGCGGAATCGGCCCTGGAGATCCTCAAGCGAAGGTATGCCAAGGGCGAGATCGACAAGAAGGAGTTTGAGCAAAAGAAGAAGGATCTGCTCTAAAAGGAGCCGGCATGGGGAATGTGGTTATGCATGAATCATGGCGCGGCTTGTCTTAAGGAGGCTGGATATTTCCCTATGGAGGTATCACCTCATTCGCTGAAAATACCCTGAGCACTATTCTTTGGCCATGGTAAACGGAATGAGTGATTTGCCGCGCCTTTGAGCCATTTCCTCGAGCAATGCTCGACCCTGCGCCGGAGGGGTGTGGCGTTGGCCTTCGGGTTTGGGTTCCAGGCGCAAGGCTGCGGTGGGGCAGGTGGTCACACAGAGCCCGCAGCCGATACATCGATCCAAATTTATTTCGGCCACATCATCCTCACCGATGGAGATTGCCTCCATTTGGCACCGCTCCAGGCAGGTCTCACAGGCCGTGCACTCGTCCGTGTCCACGACGGCATAATAGTTCGATAAGATCAGCTCAACTGGACGGGGATATTTTTTGACCATCCGAAGCAGGGGGCAGCAGTCCCCGCAGCAGTTGCACATGCCGCCTGGATTTATGACATTGGCCGGCTGGTTCACGAGGCCCGCCTCCTCGCAGCGATCCAGGATCGCAAGCGCCTCCTCAGTAGTGACCTGGCGGCCCATGCCGAGATCGAGGTAATATTGGGCAGCCGAGCCGAAGCTGAAGCAAACCTCGCGAGGTTTGTCGCAGCAATGATCGATCAATGCCTGTTGCACCCGACAGATGCAATGCGCCACGGCGATCAACTTCTGCCTCTTGATGATCTCACGGGAGTCCTCGTAGGTGGCGACGGTATGAGCAACATCCACGGATCGGTGGATCGGTATGGTCCGCAAGATAGACGGTTTGAGTCCCGTGAGATTTTTCTGGAATGCCTCTTGCAGGTAATCCTCAAACAGCTGGGCAAACTCTCGGTCTATGGACCTGAGCTGGTATTCATAGATGCCCAGGACGAACGGTATAGCATTGTACTTTACGGTGTCGCCACGCTGCAGCCGAAAGACGAGGCCCTTATCTGCCATACGATCGAGCAGGATTGCCACGGCCTCGGGGTCGCGTTCGGTGCGCTGGGCTACTGACTCCGGCGTCTCCAGTACCATGCTCAAGTGGAGTGAAATCTCGGCCTCCTCCTCGGTAAAGAGCTTTTCGAGTATCCGGATCTCTACGCCGGAAGCGGTGGCGGGAAAGCCGACTGAATACTGATCCAATTGTTCCTGCAATTTCCGATAGACATCTTTCCCCATGTGATTCTCCTTCAAAATTCCGGATCGAGGCGTCATGAAATTATACTGCACTACATGCCGTATCGCAACTCCCGTGCGATCATCTAGCCCCTTTCCCCGTATTGCCACATATAGTGCTCGATATAGGCTGCCACGCGATCCTTGGGCTGAAAGACCCCGAAATGCCCTTCGCAGAGGATGTCCGCCTGCAAGGCCAGGAGCTTCTCCATGGACCTGCGCCAGGCCACGAGGTCGGAGCCGAACTCCCCGGAAAAGGGGCCGTGTATATCCTGACCGAACAGGACCCTCGTGTCTCCCCGGTCCAGATAAACGGAGAGAGAACCGGGGGTGTGGCCAGGGGTGTGGAGGAAGACCACCTTCTGGTCGCCAAAGCGAAGGCGTTCCTCCTCTTTTTGGAGTTTGACGTCCACGGGCATGGGCGGAAAGCGGAGGCGGTACCAGGTGGCTGCCGTCATCCTGCCGTCCCCTTGCTCCACTGGCGCGGCGTCGAGCTCGTGCATGATGATCCGACATCCAAACGCCTCGCGGAACCTGGTGGCCCCGCCGATGTGGTCGATGTGGCAGTGGGTGAGGATGATTGTCGTGAGCTTGGCCGGGTCAAGCCCGAGCTGTTCGATGTTGGACACGATCGCGTCGTAGCCCGCCCCTGCCCCGGCGTCGATCATGACCAGCTCACCTAGATTTAACAGATAAACCGCGCAGTCCCTGGGGTCGGTGAAACCGTCACCCCCTACTAGATAGATATCTTTTGTCACCTCTCGTGACCCCATCGTTGTCTCCCTTTTCAGACGGATCTTAACAGCTTTGCTACGCCTTGGCAATCGGACTGGCAAGCGGAGCTGGAGTTGCTGCGCAATAGTGATACTTGAGGTTTTATATAGTTATTTTTTACTAATCGTACATAATTTGTGGCGCCTGGGAAATTTTATCTGACAAATACATTGACAAAAAAATTGTTTAATGCTATATAACTATAAGTAACTATAGAATTATTGATTGACAAAAAAATGGACAATAATTTAGTCAAAAAAGTGCCCACTTTTAAATCCGGTAATTTTGTATTTAGCCGGAAATGTAATGAAGGCGAATTATCGCCTCTTCTTCTGCAATCAAGGATTCTTTATGAAACCGTCAGGGATCTGCCTATATTGCCGCAGCTGTCCGCCCAGATTGAAGAAGAACTCATCCGCCGGTCTATCTTTGGCACAGCAGCGCTAGAAGGTAATCCATTGACGGAAGAAAGAGTTGAAGAGATTATTGCTAAACCTGCGGGAGACCAACAAATGAGTAGAGCGGAAAAGGAGATACGTAATCTTAAAGATGCCTATGACTCTTTTGTTCGCGGATGGCAAATTCCAGAAGCGGTTTCTAAGCTTGAGGAGGATCTGATAAGACAAATCCATTCCATTATCACCCATGATATAGAACATGAATACAATGTACCAGGGCAGTACCGAAATCATCTGGTTAAGGTTGGTAATGCTGAACATGGTGGTGTTTATACCCCTCCTAAAATGTTGGCTGACATAGAAACACTCATGAAAGAATTTGCCCGATGGATTAATAGTGAAGAAATTTTGAATTTAGATCCAGCAATACGAGCAGCATTAGCACATTATCATTTCGGGCTTATTCACCCCTTCGGTGATGGCAATGGCAGGACTGCGAGGCTCATTGAGGCCCTATTGATGCGATTGGGGGGAATGAAATATGTCCCGATAATGCTTTCAAATTTTTACTACCGGAACATGGACGATTATTTTTGGACATTTTCTAAGGCTAGAAAAAGCGAGGAACATGATGTAACGCCCTTCGTAGGGTTTGTCTTGAAGGGAGTAGTAGAGTCGTTAAATGAAATTAAAGGACGAATAATATTTTTTATTAGTAAGTTTGCTTTACGTGACTATTATGCCTTCCTGAGAACCGGAAAGCAGATAACACAGCGGCAGCATGATCTTTTGATTATTGCATTGGATGAGTTAACGCCGTTCGCTCTCGGAGATTTGTTTACTGTTTCACCTTTTAATGTTTTATACAGAAACGTAAGCGAAAGGACCGCAAGGCGGGATTTGAAGAAGTTGTCTGACACACGACTCTTGTATGTTACAGAGGGTAAATATCAGTTAAATTTGCAAGTATTGGAATAGATTTATGTTCTTTCTATGATCAGGAGGTGAATGATGTATTTCGACCAGGCAGGGGAGCACAATACGGGGGATGCCCTCAGGATAGCTGTGGAGGAGGCCGAAAAAAGGGGCATCCGTCATATAGTGGTGGCCTCCACCTGGGGGGATACCGGCCTCAAGGCGGCAAAGCTCCTGCAGGGCAAGGGGATCGCGCTTGTCGTGGTGAGCCACAACACCGGCTTCTCCCGCGCGGGGGAGCAAGAGTTCGATCAATCCACGAGGGCCCAAATCGAAAAGCTGGGCGGCAGGGTCTACACGGGGACCATGGTTTTGCGGAACCTCGGCACGGCCATCCGATCCCTGCAATCGTACTCGCAGCAGGATCTGGTGGCTCATACCCTGCGGATGCTCGGACAGGGGATGAAGGTCTGTGTGGAGATCGTGGCCATGGCCGTGGATGCCGGCCTGATCCCCTGCGAGGACTGCATCGCCGTGGCTGGGACGGGCCGGGGGGCCGATACCGTCGCCGTCATTCGGGCCAACTCCTCCAACAACTTCTTTCAGATCAAGGTGCGGGAGGTCCTGGCCAAGCCGCGTGCATTTTGATCACCGATCAGGATATTGTGTATTCGATCAATACTTTCCTCTCCCGTCACGTCAAGACGTGAGAGAGGGGGGCAAATTGGATCTTCATGATTCGTAGGTGGCGGTTCCGTCATGGAGAATTATAGTATAGCTGCACGCACCACCTTGTCCCCCCTACCATCGGATTTTTCTATTTGATTTAACGATATCCTTGATTTAATATGAATCCCTGCTAGCCGGGTGTCCGGCAGCGCTATTCTTTCATAACAAGGGAGCAAGCAGGATGGCCTCTAAAAAACAAATCAGGCTCACGACCACGGTCAAGGGGGCCGGCTGAGCCTCCAAGTTGGGTCCAGGGGACCTGGACCGAGCCCTCTGCGGGTTACCGCTCATGAGCCACCCGAACCTCCTGGTGGGGATCGAGCACATCGACGATGCCGGGGTCTACAAGATCAGGGATGACCTGGCCCTGGTCCAGACCGTGGATTTCTTTACCCCCATCGTGGATGACCCCTATACCTTCGGCCAGATAGCGGCGGCCAACGCCCTCAGCGACGTCTATGCCATGGGCGGAACCCCCATAACCGCCATGAACCTGGTGGCCTTCCCCATACAGTCGATGGAGATAGAGATCCTCAGGGCAATCCTGAGGGGCGGGCTGGACAAGATGCGGGAGGCAGAGGTGGTCCTGGTTGGCGGACATTCCATTGAGGATCAGGAGCTGAAATACGGGCTGGCGGTGACCGGCCTGATCCACCCCGGTGCAATCCTGACCAATACGGGTGCTGTGGTCGGCGACCGGATCATCCTCACCAAACCCCTGGGCACGGGTATCATCAACACGGCCCAGAAGGGGGGGCAGGCTGCCCCGGAGGCGGTGCAGGAGGCGATAGAGGTTATGACGGAGCTCAATCGAAAGGCGGCTGAGGTGATGAGGGGGTTTCGTGTCCATGCCTGCACGGATGTCACCGGCTTTGGGCTCTTGGGCCATCTGAGTGAGATGCTGGGGGCAGGCGAGATCGGGATCAAGATCTCCCTGAATGCCGTACCGATCTTGCCCAAGGCAGAGGAGTACGCCGGCATGGGGCTTGTCCCCGGCGGGGCACACCGCAACAGGGAGTTCTATGCGCCCAAGGTAGACGGGGCGAAGGGCTGCCCCCCTTCCTTGCTCGATATCCTCTACGATCCCCAAACCTCCGGCGGGTTGCTCATCGCCGTAGCGGAGGAGGATGCAGAGGGCATCCTGCGCTTCTTGCAGGAGGTGGGGGTGAAGGCCGCGCGCATCATCGCCGAGGTGGTGGCGAAACCCAAAGGTCGCTTGATCCTCGCCTAATCTTTGCTCTTTGGATCAAAACCTTTTCCCTATTTCAAGAGGAGGTAGCTGAAGATGGCAATGGATAATTGGACATTCGGAATTACCATGGTTGTTGTAGGCATGGGCGGCACGCTGCTGACGCTGTGGCTCTTGAGCCTCTTCATGAGTATCTTGAAGAGGATTTTCCCCTATAAAGAAGAGGGAAAATAGACTTGCTATAAGGAGGAAAGCGACATGTTAGATGCGATTCTAGGAGGATTGCAAGGACTCATTGCCGGCTTTGCCCATCTCCATTGGTCTAATCCAATCATGATTGTGGTTGGTTGTGTGCTCCTCTACCTGGGGATCAAAAAAGGCTTCGAACCCTTGCTGCTCGTCCCTATAGGATTCGGGGCGATCTTGGTCAATATACCGTTGGCGGGCTTGATGGATAAAGAAGGGTTTCTGAGGATTATTTACGAGGCAGGAGTGCTGACCGAGATATTCCCGCTTCTCATCTTTGTGGGCATCGGCGCCATGACCGACTTCGGCCCCCTTTTAGAGAATCCAAAGATATTCCTTTTGGGAGCGGCAGGGCAATTCGGGATTTTTCTCACCTTGGCGTTGGCATTGGCTTTAGGTTTTTCAAAGCTGGATGCCGTCTCCATCGGGGTCATCGGCGCCTGTGACGGGCCGACGGCGATCTATGTCGCTTCCCAGTATGCCCCCCATCTCTTAGGCGCAGTATCGGTAGCAGCCTATTCCTATATGTCTCTGGTGCCGGTGATTCAGCCGCCGATTATGCGGCTCTTGACTACCAAAGAGGAGAGGATGATCGATATGGGTATGGTTAAAAAGTCGGTTTCCAAGACTACCAAGATCGTCTTTCCGTTGGTTGTTACCATCATAGGGGGTCTCATAGCGCCGAAGGGATTACCCCTGTTGGGGACCATCATGTTGGGGAATCTGATGAAGGAGTGCGGGGTCGTGAGCCGGCTCACCAAGGCCTCCGAGAATGAGATCGCCAATATCGTCACCCTACTTTTGGGCATCTCCATTGGGGCGACCATGGGCGGCACGGTCTTTTTAAAGCCCGAGACCCTGATCGTCCTTGCCCTGGGCTTTCTGGCGATCTGCCTCGATACCGTCTGCGGCGTCCTGTTTGGTAAGGTGATGAAGGTGGTAACCAAGGGTAAGGTCAACCCCCTCATCGGGGCAGCCGGCATCTCAGCCTATCCTATGTCAGCCAGGGTGGTGCAAAAGGAAGGGCAGAAGTATAACCCCAAGAATTTTCTCCTCATGCATGCGATGGGGGCCAACACCGGCGGTCAGGTCGGCTCTGTCATGGCCGCTGCCGTGATGCTTTCGGTGCTCAAAGGGATGGGGGTTATTCCTTAAACCAACAACTCCCCCGCCTTCATCACCACCTCCCCCTTGACGATCGTGGCATAGGCCTTGCCGCGCAAACGCCACCCCGTAAAGGGGGTGTTGCGCCCTTTGGAGGCGAAGGAGGGAGGATCGACCACCCATTTCTCATCCAGGTCGATGATGGTGATATCGGCGGGTTTGCCCACGGCAAGGGAACCACCGGGCAGCCCCAATATCTTGGCGGGGTTTGAGGACATCCGCTCGATTGCTTCGGCCAAGGTTATGATGCCGGGGTGAACCAGGGCGGTCAGGACCACCCCCAAGGTGGTCTCCAGGCCGATGGCCCCCATGGGGGCCTCTTCCCACCCCCGCGCCTTCTCCTCAGGGGTATGGGGCGCATGATCCGAGGCGATGACATCAATAGTACCGTCCCGCAGCCCCTGTCTCAAGGCCTCGACATCCTCCTTTTGCCGCAGCGGGGGATTGGTCTTGGCAGCGGGCCCGCATTTGCCGGCGTCCTTCTCGGTTAAGGTGAGGTGGTGGGGTGTGGCCTCGCAGGTGACCGGCACCCATCGGGCCCTGGCCCGCCTGATCAGGTCGAGGGATTCGGCCATGCTCACATGGCAGATGTGGACCCGCCAGTTGGCCTTCTCGGCAAGCATGAGGTCCCTGGCAACATAGTAGGGTTCTCTTTTATAGAGGGCGATTGCATCGGGCAGGGGGATGAGGGGGTTTGCTTGCTGAAAGGCCCGGATGGTGGCTCCTGACTCCTCGCAATGAGGGGTCAGGAGGAGCTCATGTTCCCGCGCCTTGGCAAAGGCCCTTCCCATCACCTCGTCCTTTACCACCGGATTGCCGTCGTCGGTGGCGGCGACGACCCAGGGCTTGCACACGAGGGCCTTGAGATGTGTGAGTTGCTCACCCCTTCTCCCTTTGGTGATGCAGACCTTGGTGTAGAGGTTGACGCATCCATCCTGCTTGGCGAGTTTTATCCACCTTTGAAGGGTCTCGACGTTGTCCATGGGGGGGTCGGTGTTGGGCTCGCAGACGACGGTGGTAAAACCACCGAGGGCAGCTGCCCTGGTGCCGGTGGCGACGGTCTCCTTTTGGTGCTCGGTGAAGTCCCGGAGGTGGCAATGCATATCGATGAGGCCAGGGGCAACGACCTTGCCCTGGGCTTCCAACAGAGGGACACCTTCCTTCTCGATACGGGGGGCGATACGGCTGATGAGCCCTTCTTCGATGAGGATATCGAGGTAATCGTCGAGCTCGAGGAGGGGGTCAATCACCCGCCCCCCCCTGATCAGCAACGTCATCTTTTGATTGCCTTTACCTCTTCTTTTTTGGGAACTTATTTTCCCACACGAGCACGGTGGCGCTGGCTATGTAGACGGAGGAGTAGGTGCCGAAGACAATGCCGATGATGAGGGTGAAGGTGAAATCGTGGATCACCCCACCCCCCATGAAGAAGAGGACGATGAGGACCATGAGGGTGCTCATGCCGGTCAAGATCGTCCTGCTCAAGGTCTCATTGACCGTGACGTTCAACATCTTTTCAAAGGGCTCTCTCCTCATCTTAGGTATGTTTTCCCTGATGCGGTCATAGACGACAATGGTATCGTTGATGGAGTAGCCGACAATCGTGAGTATGGCTGCCAGCACCGGGATGGAGAACTCCGTATTGGTGAGGGAGAGGACCCCTATGGTGACGATGACATCGTGGAATACGGCGACCACCCCCCCGACGGCGAACCGGAAATCAAACCGGAAACTGATATAGATCAGCATCCCGATCATGGCAAAGATGGTGGCCAGGATCCCCTTGGTGCGCAGGTCTTTCCCCACCTTAGGGCCGACCATCTCGATGCGCCTCACCTCGAATGCCTTTTCGTCGAACCGCTTTGACAGCGCCCCCTTGATGGTGCCGGATAATCCGGCGAGATCAGAGGATGACGTCTGCAAGCGGATGAGGTATTCGCCCTTGCCTTCAGCCTCAAACCCTTGGACCGAACCGCCCTCCAACCCTCCGTCTTGGAGGGCACCCCTGATCGCATCGATTGCCACCGGTTGGGAAAACTTCACCTGGACGAGCGTGCCGCCGGCAAAGTCGATGCCGTAATTAGGGCCGCCGTGCAGGATCAGACTGATGATGCCGACAAGCATGACGATGCCGGAGAAGAGAAAGCCGATCCTTCTCCTCCCCATGAAATCGATCTTTGTTCCCGGCTTGATGATCTCGAACATATCCTTGAACCCTCAGATGCTCCACCGCTTGACGCGGAAATTGTTCAATACGAAATCAAAGATGAACCTCGTCACGACAATGGCGGTAAACATGCTGGCCGCGAGGCCGATGCTCAGGGTAATGGCAAACCCCTTGATGGGGCCGGTGCCGAACTGGAGCAGGACCAGGGCGGCTATAACTGTCGTGACATTGGAGTCCATAATGGTCAAAAAGGCCCTGGTATACCCTGCCGAAAGGGCCGCCCCGGGCGGCTTGCCGAGGCGCATCTCCTCCCTGATCCTCTCGTATATCAAGACATTGGCATCCACCGCCATCCCGACGGTCAAGGCTATGCCGGCGATGCCCGGCAAGGTCAAGGTCCCGCGCAGGGCAGCCAGGGCCGCCAGGAGCAGGACCATGTTCAAGATCAGGGCGATATTGGCCACAAACCCTGCCAAGCGGTAGTAGGCAATCATAGCAATGATCACGAGGAGTCCGCCGATCAAGGTGGCCTTGATCCCCTTGTTGATGGAGTCCTGCCCTAATGAAGGGCCGACGGTTCTTTCTTCTAGGATCTTGATCGGGGCCGGGAGCGAGCCGGCGCGCAAAACGATGGCCAGGTCACGAGCATCTTCCATAGAGAATCTCCCCTCGATGATCGCCTCTCCGCCGCTGATACGCTGTCTAATGACCGGGGCCGAATAGACATTGCCATCGAGGACGATGGCGAGCCTCCTGCCTACGTTATCACCGGTGATCTGCTCAAAAAGCCTGCCGCCGGCAGGGTGGAGACTGATGCCGACATAGGGCATATTGTTCTGATCGAGCCTGACCCTGGCATCCTTCAAGGCGTCGCCGGTCATCAGGGTCTTGTCTTTTATCAAGTAGGGGATTCTACGGATCGCCCCTGTTTTGGGGTCCGCCTCTCGCTCGTACAGGATGACATCTCCGAAGGGTATATCCCCGGCCAGCGCGCGGCCCACATCGTACTCCTCATCCAATACTTTAAATTCCAAGAGGGCCGTCTTGCCGATCAAGTCCTTGGCCCGCTCGGGGTCCTTGATGCCCGGCAGTTGGATCAGGATCATGTTCTCTCCCTGCCGCGCGATCTCAGGCTCCGCCACCCCGAACTGATCCACCCTGTTGCGGATGGTCTCCAGCGCCTGATCGACGGCGGACTTTTTGATCTCGTCGATCTGCCGGGGATCCATCTCTAAAAGGACCTTAACCCTGTCTCCCTCTTGCTGTGAGGCCGCTTCTTTCAAGATGGGGTACTGTTCTTTTAGGTAGCTGTCGAAATTCTTTTTTACGTCGGGGTTTAAGAGGACTACTTCTATCTTATCACCTTGTACCCGGTCGAGGGAGAGCGAGAAAATACCCTCTTTTTTGAGGGCACCCTTCAGGTCATTCTTGATTTGTTCAACCCTGCTCTCCACCGCCTTATCCGCCTCCACCTCAAAGGTCAGATGCATTCCCCCTTGAAGGTCGAGGCCGAGGTGGATCTTATCCTGCGGGAAGAAGGTGGGCCACCACGACGGGAGCTCCTTGATAAAGGTCGGGTATAAGAAGATCGCCGCCCCGATCAGGACAGCGAGGATAAGCAAAAATCGCCACTGGAGACTCCGTGTCATCTCTCTAACCCTCTCATGATAGCGTCGCGCCACCCGTTTCATACACCATTGCAGTTACAAATGCAAGGGTAAAAAATGCAATGGACCCTTGATTTCTCGCCCCTTGTGTAATAGGATCGATCATCCCCGCAGACAAAGGAGGGACGAGATGAGATTGAAGGACAAGGTGGCTTTGGTTACAGGAGGTGGCAGCGGCATAGGGGCGGCCGTTGCCAAGCGGTTCGCCGGGGAAGGGGCCCTTGTGGCCATCGCTGATGTCGTCCCGCAGGGGGCCGCGGAGGTAATGGACGAGATCACCAAGAAGGGGGGGAAGGCGATATTCTCCCAGGTGGATGTGCGGAAGGGGGATGAGGTGAACGGTATGATCGACCGGGTGGTCAAGGAGTTTGGGCGCCTGGATATCCTCATCAACAACGCCGGCGTCACGCGGGACAATTTGTGCGCCAGGATGTCGGAGGAAGAGTGGGACCTCGTGGTGGCAGTAAGTCTCAAGGGGACCTTTCTCTGCTCTCAGGCCGCCTATCGCCCCATGAGAAGGCAGAAGTATGGAAAGATCATCAACACCGCATCGGTGGCCGTGAGGGGGAATATGGGACAGGTCAACTACTCCGCCAGCAAGGCGGGTATCATCGGGTTGACCCGCACCCTGGCCCTGGAGTATGCGCGCTCGAATATTACGGTAAACTGTATCGCGCCGGGGTTTATCGATACCCCCATGACCGCTGCCATACCCGACAAGATCAAGGCGGTCGCCCTGGAAAGGATCCCCCTCAACAGGATGGGCAGGCCTGAGGACGTGGCCGATCTGCACCTCTTTTTGGCCGGCGACGAGTCGAACTACATCACCGGCCAGGTGATATTCCTCGATGGGGGGGTTAGTATCGGAATCTGAGATCTGCCTTTAGGAGGAGCGATGGAGCGTGACAAGATAATCGAGGCCATCAAGCAGCGGGCCACGGATGATCGCATCCCCTGCGCTGTCTGCTTTCAGATCGCCGAGGAATACGGCATCCCCAAGCGAGAACTGGGAGAGCTTCTCAATGAGCTGAAGATAAAGGTGATCCAGTGTCAGATGGGGCTGTTTAAGTAGGTGGATGCGACGTAATGCTGAGGGCGTAAAGAACGGCGCGATATATTTTTCTTGACAATAGATGAATATAAAGCTACTATTTTTCAAAATCACTTACAGGTATCCATAACCTAACAACCTATTCTCCAACCTTCTGGAGTGTGTCATGATGCGAGTTTGCCGGAAGGTGCCTCTTACATAGCCTCCGAGGGGTCTTGCGCCCTTGGGAGGCTTTTCCCTTTTCGTCCCCCTCTATTCCAGTTGCTCATCTCGCCCTGAAGATGCTGATAAGACGCTGAAACGGAAGAGACCCATACCCTCACGTTTTACAGATCCTCTGTGAACCTTTTTGGGGGAAAACGCCACTAATAAACAGAAAAGCAGAAAGGGAGGGTCTAAAGTAAGCGTCTTGAAATCTCAAGAGAGAGGAGGTGATTGTTGGAAGTGCAGTATCAGCGTTAACCTAGTAGTAATTTTCAGAAAGAAGGAGGGATGAGAGATGAAAAGAAAAAGGATTTTATTAGGGATCTTGATTTTGGTCGGGATTGTTGCCTTTTTGGGTAGCGCCCAATTCGGCTATAGCCAGGGAAACCCTGCTATGCAAGAAAAGATTGTACCCTGCAAGCAATGCGCTTGTTGGAAGATCGTGAGTATGACGGCTAAGCCGAATTGTTACAAGGTACTGCCCTGTCAGGAGAAAGATTTCGTTTTTTCGTTCACCGTCGATTTTCAAGCCGTTCCCAAAACGCTGACCCCTTGCAATCTCGTCATCGGTAGCTCTTCTAAAACCTGCCAATACGAGTCAAGTACACAGCCTCCTCTCGACCTGTCGGGGGTCCCGGTTGGCGGCAGTGTCACTTTCGCGTGGCCCGGACCCGGCGACACAGTGGTAGTTACCAGACCTAACTCACATCACATCAGGCTCTATGTCCCTAAGTATTATGTGAGTTGTCGGTGTGATGGAAGGACACCCGTCACCATCACGGTCACAGCCCATTCGATGTGCGGTAAACGGGAGATGTGCAAGGCAGACACAAAAACCCTCACGGTGCCTCCTTGTAAATGATGAAGGAGGGATAAAGATAAGGGGAAATGGGATGCAAACCTTACTGCTACACGAGGTTTGCCCCCATTTCCCTAAGGAGGGTATCATGTACACTCATAAGCGCTAAAAAACCCTAAACCTTATGAGAATCATTGGAGACTGACAAAATAAAAAGAAGAGGGGGTGAGGGAAATGAAAGCAAGAGGCATAAGGAGGTATGGGTTAGTAGGTGTAGGTTTTTTGCTGGCGGGAGTGATCTTGTTCCCCGGCAGGGCCATGGCCCCGCCGGCGCCATATCAAACTCATAAAACTCAGCCCCAAATTAATCTCGTTCTGATAGGTGGCCATGTGCAACTGCCGCGTGGCGGGGTATTAAGGGGGGTGAAGATACATTTGTACGAGATTCGAGACGGCGGCCAGCGGTTTGTCAAAGAGACAATAACGAACAGTGAAGGCTTTTATTCTATGAGCATTGGCGGCGGTGAGAGAAATGTGTGGCTGGTTCCCAATTACGCAGGGTTCGGATTCGGGGAACACTTTTCCCCTCGGGAATACCGATTCTCTATCACCAGCGTTACAACGAGAACGGAGCGCGATTTTCGCTATACTGGACCTCTTCCTGACCTGAGGGTCCCTGAGCCCGTGGGTAATGTAGAAATCTGGCTTGTAAATGGCATGTGTCGTTTTGGCTTCCCAATCAAGAATGCCGGTGGGCTCGAATCTCGTTATCCTTTCAAGGTTAAAGTGCGTTATTGGGACCGTACTGCTGGCTATGGTCCCCGCGCCATATTAAAAGAAAGAATTATACGCTACCCTTATTCAATATGCCCAGGGTGTACGGGGGCGATATATGAGCAAGGGGGGTGGGGGGTGGTGCTTGGCCCGGGAACGGCAGGGGATGAGTCTGCGCCGGGGCAGCGCATGTCACTCGAGTCAGCCTCAGGTCGTTATGAGGTGACCTCGGTGCAGCTAGACTGTGAGGATGCGGTGGTTGAAAGCAATGAAGGCAACAACAGGTTTCCTTGATAGCTGCAAGCAAGCAAGAAGGGGGATCAGGGCCTCTCGGGGCAATCGTTCTCTGGAGGCCTATCCCCTTTTTTGGCACAGGTTCGAGCCTCCTCCTGCTCCCATTTTTCAAGAATCCTCTTTGCCCTCCTGCGTTTGAGCCAATAGCTGAGGAGGAAAAGGAGGCTTGCCAGAAACCAGAGGGAGAAGACGCTGGTCAGGATGGGGATCCAGCTGTATCTCCTTTTCAGTTCCTCTTTCCATCTCCGCTCCAGGTCCCTCAGCCCGAGGCCGGTGGCCTGCCGCAAGGCCGTCTCCGCATCGAGGCCATAGGATAATCCCTTGATAAGGCGGGGCAGGGCCTGGGGTCCCAATTCGGTCTTGATATAGCTCACAAAGCTGAAGCTCTGCGCATAGGCGAGCTCGGCCTGGTACTGGTCCACGGGGAAACCATCCACCAATTCCTCCAGAGGTATAAGCTTCTTTGTCAGGACCCCCCTGCTCAGGGCATAGGTCCATGAGAGGTTCCACCCCCTGCTCTGGAGCATGGCAAACCCCTCATCGAGCCACTGGGGCGCCTCATGGCCTTTCAGGGCAGTTGCCAAGGCGAGGTGTGTGTATTCGTGCTGTAAAACCTCTTCGATATCCATCGTACCCCCTCGCATCCCCCGGGGTGACCTGAGGATGATGAGGTTGAGCGCGGGATAGGCCATCCCCACTGACCAGGAGGGCGGCCCCCCTGCAGGCTGCGCCCTTTGAAATGCCTCCCAGGTGGGGGCGAGGTAGATCAGGCAGGGGGAAGGGGGGATAGAGCCGATGGCCTGCTCGATCGCCTCCCTGGTCTCCTCGGCCTTTTTTAAGAGAAAGGCGGCCATCTTCTGCTCGGGGGCCTGATACCTCAGGATGAAGTGCGGCGAGCGGAGCTCAAGCCACGATGCCGCAGGGAGCAGTGCCGGTAATGCGAGGATAAGAGATAAGAGAAAAAAAATGGATATTCGCTTCATGGAGCCGGGAGTAGGATTCCCAAAGCCTTTTCCACCTCTGCCCGGGAGATGCCGGTGATTTGCAGCAGCTTTTCCCGCGAGTGTTGACCAGCGATGATCTCGACTTGTGAGGAGGAGAGATTCAGCTTCTCGGCGATGAATCTCTGCAAGGCCTGGTTGGCCTTTCCTTCGACAGGTGGCGCAGTCACCCTTATCTTGATGGCATCACCATGCAGCCCGCAGATCTCATCCCTAGAGGCACGGGGAAGGAGGTGGATCTTTAAGAATATTGCCGCCTGATTCATCTTATCCGAATTGGGAGGCAAGCTGGATCAAGATCCTGACAAGGAAGATGCGCAGGAAGTAGATGACAAGGATCACGATGAGGGGGGAAAAGTCGATCCCCATCCCCCCGATAGGGAGCCATCTCCGCACCCGCCCCAGGACCGGCTCCGTGGCCCGGTAGAGGAACCGGACGATAGGGTTGTAGGGATTGGGGCTCACCCACGAGATGAGGGCCCTGATGATGATGATCCAGATATAGACGGTAAAGCCGATGTCGATCACATTGGCCACGACGATGATGAGATTGCCGAAAACAGACATAAGGTCTCCTTGTTGTCCCATTCAGGGAAGGAAATCCACGCCTTTAGGCGAAGACTGTGTAGTTCGAGCTTTGGCCCAATAGGGTTCAATTCCGCCCTTGGCGGGATAGTTTACTTAAGCATGATGAAGCTCAACTGTCTCCCCGGGTTTTTATCCCTCCGAAAGGAGAAGAAGAGATCCTCCCTGCAGCAGGTGCAGAGGGGGATGGTCTCGATATTATCAAGAGAGATCCCCACCTTGGATAATTCTAACTGAGCAGCGCGGCTCAAGTCAAGGTAGGTCCTCCCCTCCCGTTCCTGGATGAGCTGATCAGGGGTATCGTGGGAGTTTTGAAAGAGGCTTACCACATCCGTTCCCACCTCGTAGCAGCAAGGGCCGATGCCCGGGCCGATCCCGGCCAGGATATCCGCTGGTGAGCTTGCAAAGGTCTTCATCATCTCGTTGACGGTCCTCTCTATGACCCCGCGCCAGATCCCTTGCCAGCCGGCGTGGACGGCAGCGATGATCCTTTTAGATCTGTCAACCATCAAGATAGACAGACAGTCGGCTGTCCAGATCCCTAAGGCCACCCGTTTCTTGTCCGTGATGACGGCATCGTAGGGCAAGGGATAGGTGAGGGCCGCCCTGGTATTCTCCTCGTATATCAGCACCTCTGCCCCGTGCACCTGCCGCAGGGTGAGGAGCCGCCCCGGCGGGATACCGAGTGCCGCCGCAGCGCCTTCTTCCCCAACGAAGCGGGTGCAGAAGGCGTGCCTTATCCTGCGAAAGAGGGGGAGCTGCAGATAGGTGATTCCGTTTTCGTCCTTAAGCTTAAACCCTTGTGCCACGTAATACCTCCAGGATGTTTTCTATATCCGCCGGCAGGGGTGCGGTGAACTCCACGGTCTTCCCCGTGGTTGGGTGGCGGAAGGCGATACGGGAGGCGTGCAGGGCCTGCCTGCCCAGGGCCTCGATGCGCCCCCTGAGCAAGGGATCCTCTATCTGGGCGAGCCGCCTCTTTTTTGTGTAGAGGGGGTCCCCCACCAGGGGATGGTTGATCGAGGCCATGTGCACCCGGATCTGATGGGTCCTGCCTGTCTTGGGCGCGACCTGCACAAAGGTGATCCCTGCAAACCGCTCCTTCACCAGCCACTCGGTCAGGGCCTCCTTGGGCGCCCGTGTGCGCAGGGAAAACCGCTTGCGATCAATGGGGTGCCTGCCCAGCGGGGCGGTAATAGCTCCCCTCTCCGCCTCCACCCTGCCGTAGACCAGGGCCAGATAGAGCTTTTTTACCTCCCTGTTTTGGAACTGCCGCACCAAGGCCTCGTGGGCCAGGTCGTTCTTGGCCACCACCATGACGCCTGAGGTCCCCTTGTCCAGGCGGTGGACGATGCCCGGACGCAGCACCCCCCCGACCCCCTGGAGGTCGTGCAGGCGAAAGAGCAGGGCGTTGACCAAGGTCCTTGATTGCATCCTACCCGCTGGGTGGACCGCCATCCCAGGGGGCTTGTCCACCACCACGATATCCGCATCTTCATAGATGAAGCGGATAGGCAGGTCCTCGGGCAGGGCCTCAGCGGGCCTGGGCGCCGGGATCCGCCCCTTGACGAGGTCCCCTTCCTTTATCCGCGTCCCGACTTTAGTCTGAGCGGCGTTGAGCAGGATGCATCCTTCCCTGATGTATCGCTGGATTTGCGAGCGGGATTGCGCTGGTAGCTGCTCGGCCAGGAAGAGGTCGAGCCTCTTGCCGCGATCCGCCTTATCCACCGTGAGGGTAAACGCTTCCCCGGAGATGGGCATGCCTAGGCGCTGATCTTCTTGAGGGCCAGTTCCATCCCGTGGGCGATGGTACTGAACTCGTCAGCCTGGATGGTCCTGAGGTCCAGGATGAGCCGATCGTCAACTATCCTGGCGACGATAGGCGGTTCCAGATTCCTCAGCTCCGCCTCCAGAGCCCCGGCGGTTGCCTTGAGGGGCTTGATGGCCAAGGCCCAGGTGGGCACTGCTTGCAAGGGGAGTGCCCCCCCTCCTACCTGGGATTGTTCTCTGATCATCTCAACAGTAGCCTTGCCTGTCTCTTGCTTTATGAGGCGCTGCAGGCGTCTGGCCCGCTTGCGGAGCTCTTCCAGGGGTATGGTCAGCATGCGCAGGGTGGGGATCTCCCTGATTGCCTGCCCCTCGCTCAGGTACGCGATGAGGGTGGATTCCAGGGCCGCCAGGGTGAGCTTGTCGATCCTCAAGGCCCTGCTCAAGGGGTTGGCCTTTATCGTATCCATCAGCTCCTTGTTGCCCAAAATGATCCCGGCCTGGGGCCCTCCGAGGAGCTTGTCCCCGGAAAAGGTTACCACGTCAGCCCCGGCCTGGATGGCCTCTTGGACAGTCGGCTCCTTCGCGAGCCCATACGCGGAGAGGTCGATGAAGCAGCCGCTGCCCAGATCGTTCATCACCGGCAGGTTATATCGCTTTCCGAGTTGGACCAATTCCTCCACCGTTACCTCGGAGGTAAAGCCGACTACCCGGTAGTTGCTGGTATGCACCTTGAGCAGGAGGCCGGTAGTGCTATGGATGGCCTCCTCATAGTCCCGCAGGTGGGTCCTGTTGGTGGTCCCCACCTCCTTGAGGATGGCGCCGCTTCTCGCCATGACATCGGGTATCCGGAAGGCCCCCCCGATCTCCACCAGCTCCCCCCTGGAGACGATCACCTCTCTGCCCGCTGCCATAGTGTTGAGGGCCAGGAGCACGGCCCCGGCGTTGTTGTTGACCACCATGCCGCCCTCGGCCTTGCTCAGGCGCAGGAGGATCTCCTCCACATGCGCATAGCGGGACCCCCGCGCGCCCTGGGCAAGGTCATACTCCAGGTTGGAATATCCGCGGGCGACCTCGACAAAGTTCTTTAAGGCCTGCTCGCTCAGGGGGGAGCGCCCCAGATTGGTGTGGATCACCACGCCGGTGGCGTTGATGGCCCGCCGCAAGTGGGGGCTGACCTGCTTGGCTATCTCCTGTTCAAACAGCGGGAGGAGGTGGGGGAGGGCAAAGCGCTCCTCCTGGATGTCCTCTGCCTTGCCGGCTTGCAGGATCGCCTGGCGGAGCCTCTCCAGGCCGTTGCGGATCCCCTGCCTGACCACCTCGCTGGGATGGACCCGAAGGAGCTCCTTGACCTCCGGGGCTGCGAGGAGCTCATCCACCTTGGGGATCTTTCTGAGCAATGTGCCGCGTTCCCTCTCGGACATGGCTTCCTCCTAGGACGCTCGCATGATATTGGGACGTCCGGGAAAGAGGATGGTGCGCAGGATCTTGAGGAAGTTCATCCTGAAGAAGTGGGTGGGCCACTCCAACTCCCTCTTATCGCAGACAATAGACTTTTCCATCTCTTTGACATGGATCCCGAGCTTTCTCAGCGCCTCCTCTTGCTTCGCACCCGCCATGGTATCCACGATGGCGTCGATCCTCTTCATCATCTCCACCGCCTGCTTGATCCGCGCGTCGATGGCCGCGGCCAGCGACGGGGAAATAATCCCCAGCTCCCCCTTGAGGGCGTTGAGCCTTCTGCCGCCCTCATAGGTACTGAAGACGATATCATCCCGGGTCATCCACTGGGTCTCGTAATTGAGGAAATACTTCCAGCTTGGCCCCTCCAGGGCCTGCCGGTGCTCTTCGAGGGTGCGAAACAGGACGCGGTAGCCGAATTGCTCCGGCTGCTCAAAGACCATGCTCCCCGGATCGAGAAAGGGGGCCAGGGGGGAGATAAAGGGGAAGAGGGTCTTTTGCCCACCATACTGCTCCAGCAGGTGGCGGCAGTAGTCCGCCGTCTCCAAGACCGAATCTGAGTCCTGTTTGGGCAGGCCGGTCATGAAGAAGAGGTCGATCCTCTTGGCCTTGTTGCGCACCGCCTCGCTGAGAAACGATTCCAATTCCCTGTTGGAGTACGGGCGCCCAAAGGCCCTGCGCACTTCTTCGTCGTGGGATTCAGGGGAGATCTGGATGTTGAAGTTCGGCGTGGTTTGGGCGATCTCCTCCACGATACCTGCCGCAGGGGGGCGGAAGAATTCGTACACCATGTGGTTCTTTATCTTGGTCCTGCGCAGCTCTTGCAAGAGGGTCTCGGCATATGCACCCCCGGGCTGCAGGATATCGCCTATGATAAAGATGGGGGCGTTGAGGTGGCGCTGGACATGGATGATATCCCGCGCCAAGAGCTGGGGATCGCGATAGGCAGGGCGGGTTCTCCCTTCCAAGCCCTTCAATGCCTGCTGCGAGGCGCCGCAGGTCTTGCACTGGTGGGTGCAGCCCCGGCAGGTGAAGACGGCGGTGAGGGGGTAGGAAAACCAGTTGGTGAAGGGGATGTAGCCGACGAGGTCCCGGTAACGGGCCACCTGGCGCATGATGTGACCGTAGTCGATGACCACCGCATTGAGGTCGGCCGGGAGATGGCTCAGGGGGTTGACCTTGGCCTCACCGTCATCCCGCCACGTGAGGTTGGGGACCTCGGAAGGATCCCCCTTATCCCTGATGATCTGCATGAGCCGGCACAGGGGCTCCTCGGTAGAATCCCCCCTGACCACGTAGTCCACCTGCGGGTATCCCCTGATGATCTCCTCGTGGAAGTAGGTGGCGGAGAATCCCCCGAGGATGACCGGGATATCGGGATGGTATTGTTTGATGATCGCGGCCAGGGCCAGGCTGCCGTGGCAGTGGGGCATCCAGTGCAGGTCGATGCCGAAGGCCTGGGGTTTTAACGAGGCGATGAAGCGCTCCACGTCGAACCGCTCATTTTTAAGCATCTTGAGCGCGATGTTGACGATCCTCACCCGGAAGCCCTTCCGCTCCAGGTATTCCGAGATGCTGGCGAAGCCGACAGGGTACATCTCGAAGATAGGGGTGGAAGGGATCACGTCGCTGATGGGACCCAGCTGAATGGGGCGCTTGCGAAAATCGTAGATGGCAGGTGGATGCAGGAGCACTAGATCGATATGCGCCATAACAGACCTTTCTTTACCAATACAATGCAAAGAGGTTCAATATCACAGATTCCCGATTGGGTCAAATCTGACCTCCGATGCGCTGTTTGATAGTTACCTCTATGGCTATCAGGCCGATAGCAAGCCTCCTCATCTCGATGAGGTTGACTATTTTCTTCTTTTTAAGCAGGCTGAGTCCCTGCAGGGTCTCCTTCCGGTAGAATTGGATATCCGCATCATCAAAATAGCGCAGGCCCTTGATCTCCCGCAAGACCTCGGGCGTGTACCCCCTGCGGATACAATCATACGTCTCTCTTCTCACAAAAACCTCCGCCTATGGTAAGCTCGCCTGCTCAGTCTCAAACAGGTGTAACTTTTCAACGACGTCCTCCTCATTCCTTCAATCAAATCTTATAGGCCTTTTCTAGCAGCAAAGTTGAAAGCGTAAAAATAGTTCTGAAAACTTTTGTCTGAAGACTGATATAAATTTTCAAAAGCAAAATAATCAGCAAGCATTTCTCGAAGCCTTAAAAGCTCTTTGAGCCGCTTCTTATTTTTTTCATCGGCTACGGTTAAATCCAAAAGCTCCAAAACCCTTTCAAAAGCCATTTGGCTGTATTGAGCATTTCTTTTTTCTCTCCACTTGATTGCTCTTTCCACTTCGCTTCCAACATTCGCCATTTGTTCAAAGAAAGAAAGTGAATTCCATTTCCCTGCAGCCAAATTTTTGTGTTGAACATTCATCTTTTTACCAATTTATCGACAATTAATCTTATTTTTTCTTGAGTTTTCGCGTTCTCGACTCCCCGGCTTCTGTTTTCCTGGGCGGGGCGCAAATTTATCATCGAATCAAACTCGATAAAATCGTCTCCGGAAATTTCCGGATAAAGATTTATCCCCCAAAGATTTTTCTGCTCAGATCCATTTTCCAAAAGATAAGCTTCTTCGTCAGCATGAAGTTCGGCATCAACCGCCATTATTTCTTTTTTAATATCGACCACCGCTTTTACCATATTTCCAAACATTTCTTGAGCCATCTTCTGAAGCTCTTGAATTGTAATTTCCTTATCAATAATTTTCATAAATTTTTTTTGTAATTAGATATCCTAAAATCAGCATATCATAAAAAAGGCAAATATCAAAAAATTCAGCCAAAACCTTTGCTAGCCGATTAATAATGGAAAGTGTAAATTTTCAACAACGTCCTCATCTATCTCTCTTCCCTCAGTCAAGGCCTGACCCCATTTTCTTTATTGTTGGACAATCTTCTTCATCAAATGGCTGTTGCCGCCGTTGCGTCATCTGCCATTGGCGAATCAACCCAACCGAGAAACAGTTCCGTATTCCCGACGATGCGCGACCCCGAGATAGATCCTCGTTTTGGTTCGATTTTCAAGAGTTCAGCGAAATTGCAGTAGTCGTTCCAACTGGAGGGAGATTCTTTGAAGCAGGGAGATTGTTTGAAGTATTGAACGAGCATCAGGGCAGTCGATGCCTTCCAGCGGTCTGCCTCAATGATCGCCGATGCGGTCCTGTGAACAAGTTGATAACGGATGTGTCCCGGTGGCAGACTGGGAAGACCGAGTATCTCGGTCAAGAACTGCAGCCGTTCAGTCTTCCCCGCTGATCCTTTTATCATCCATTCTTCAATTGTCTTATCAAATTCCTCTCCCACCTTTGCCTCGATTGTTGCTGAGGCATAACCGTGTGTGAGAAGAAGCATCGCCCAAAGATCATTTTGTGATGGCCGTCTGTCGTCATCCAATGTCACGCGATGCTCGGGGATAGCGATCAAGAGTCGGGCATCCACAAAGGTCGGATGAGCACGCAACACCTTCTCAATTTCTGGGGGAAGTCCGGATTCCTCGTCGCGGCGTGATTCCCAAGACACCGCCAATTCCCATGCAGATTTTTTGCGCCGCCAGTGAAGATACGGGTCGGCGAGTTTGGCTCGCCACTCGGCGATGCCCATGCTTGGCATGAATATGCGTTCTGACTTCATCTTCTTCTTATGCCTAACGATAGAGACGAGCGACGAGCGCCCGACGAGGCGCTCGTGGGCTCGACCTAGTTGTTAGCCAATCTCAAAATCCATCAAGCTTTTTATCCTCTTTTGCCTTTTCCCTTGCTTTTTCTCGCTCAAAACACTCTTTAGTAAAGACGAGCAGCATATTGTCAAATGTGTCAAAAATTGCGAATAGCAACCCATTCTCCGTCTGCCACTGCTGCTTCATCGAGATGATCCCTATCTTCTTCCACTTTTCACCCCCGCTGTTCGCTTTGAGGAGTGTCTCGATCTCATTGTCGGACATCTTCATGTCACGCTGCTCCTTACTGTATGCAATGGAGTCTGCCTTCCCTTGGTGAAAGCGGACCATAATGAAGAAGCCACTCTTGAGGAAGGTCACCAGACCAGTGTCCTTGTCTGTACGGACCGCTTTTCCGTACCTCGCCTCGCACTGGGTCGGCGTCTCCCCTATCCTCGCGAACGTGGTTGCAGGAAGAGGAAGAAGGAGTAGCAATCCAACCAAAACGGCTTTGCTCTTGTCCATGTTTCTTCCTTAGAGAAACCTTTAAAAAGAATTTAACATATTGTTTTTATTGTAATCCCTCATCCTGCACCTTCTCCCCTTAGTAAAGGGGAGAAGGGATATTGCGTGCAAAAATGTAATTGCGACACCCCTCTCCAAGGATATTTAGTTTCCGCTATTTATTGTAACAGCAAAGGACATCTTATTAAAGGGGCTATAGTGTTCAAAAAAGGGTTGACAGCAGTCGAGGAGGTGGTATATTTGATGACTGGCAGTCATTATATGACCATCGGTTATTAAAATGGGGACAGAGGAGAGACGAGAGAGGGAAAGGTCGGCCAGGCAGGAGGCCATTATGGCGAGCGCCCGAGAGCTCTTCTTCGCCAAAGGGTTCACTGCCACCACCATGGATGAGATCGCCCAAAGGGCGGAGTTGAGCAAGGGGGCCCTCTATCTCTATTTCCCCAGCAAAGAGGCCCTCTACGCCACCGTCCTGAATGAGGGTCTCAAGATCCTCTTCGATCGGACAGAGGAGGCCTTCCAGCTTGATCTCCCCCCTGACCAGATGCTCAGGAAAATTGGCGAGGTACACTATCGCTATTATCTCGATTACCGGGAATACTCTCGGATATTTTTTTTCCGGGAGCATAAAGATGTGGCACAACAGCTCCCCCGCGAACTGATCCAGGACAGTCTGGAAAAGGGGCTTCGCAATTTTCAACGCTTCAGCGAGGTCATCCAAAAAGGGATCGACCAGGGGATCTTCGCCCCGGTAGACCCCCGGAAGTCGGCTGTGGCCTTCTGGGGCGCTACCAACGGGATACTCTTCCTCTTCGAGGATGAGTTGAACAGAGAGTTGATCGGCATCGATGCAGAGCCATTGTTCTTTTATACCATCGATCTTTTTATAGAGGCTCTGAAAAAAAGATAGGGAGGATGATGCAATGAAAATAAGGACCTATTTTTTGGCTATCGCCTGCACCTTTATGTTGATCTCCGCCTCCTTCGGAGGAGAAGCCACGACCCCTTCTGCTGGCGGCGAGCAGAGGTCCGCTCCCCTTACTTTAAAGGAGAGCATCGGGATCGCCCTGCAAAAGAGCCCCACGCTCCAGGCGGCCCAAAGCGCGATCAAGGAGGCCCGATACCGGCGTCTGGGCACTGTCAGCGACTTCCTCCCGCAGGTGAACATGCAGTACAGCTATACTAGGCTGGACAAGGCGCCTACCATGACCATCCCCCCCAACCCGCCGTTCACGATAGGGACGAAGGACAACTATAACTGGAACACCAGCGTCACCCAACCCGTCTTCACCGGCGGCGCCCTCATCAATAGCTATTTATTGGCCAAGATCGGGGTGGATAGCGCCAAGGTGGAGTTTGAGCAGACCAAGTTCGACCTGGTACTCCAAGTAAAGGTCGCCTACTACGCGGTGTTGACGACAGAAAAAGGGCTGGAGGTGGCTGAGCAGGCGGTAGCGCAACTGGATGCACACTACACGGTGGCCCAGGCCTTTTTTGAGGTGGGCATAATCGCCAAGAACGACGTCCTTCAGGTAGAGGTCGAACTGGCCCAAACGAGACAAAACCTCATCAAGGCCCAGCATGCCCTGGAGGTCGCGCGCGCCGTCTTCAATACGCTCCTGCGCCGGGGTATCAACGAGCCAGTCAGGCTGGCGGAGGCCCTGGAGTACACTCCCATGACCATCGATCTGGATGTCTTGATTGAGGAGGCCTTTCGGGAGAGACCGGAGCTCAAGTTGTCCGATCTGGGGATAAAGTCGGCTAAGAAAGAGGTGGGGATAGCCGCCAGCAAGCTTGTACCCCAGCTAAGCATTGTGTTCACCTACGCACGTGAAGGGGATGAACCCTCGGTCAACGGGTCCCGGTTTCAACGCGATGCGGATAGCTGGAACGTGATGGGCGTTGCCCAGTGGAACATCTGGGACTGGGGTAAGGCCTGGTGGGGGGTCGGGGAAAGTAAGGCCAGGGTATTTCAGGCGGAGTGCGCCCTGGAGCAGGTCAAGGATTCGGTGCGGCTGGATGTCCAGGCGGCCTCCCTCAAAGTAACGGAGGCAAAAAAGAACATCCAGGTGGCCGAGACGGCGGTGAGCCAGGCAGAGGAAAACTTCCGCATCAATGAGGAGCGCTATAAGGGGCAGGTGGCGACCTCCACCGATGTGCTGGATGCCCTGACCCTCCTGACTCAGTCCAGGACCAACTACTATAGCGCCTTGAGCGATTACAACGTGGCCAAGGCCCGACTGCAAAGGGCCATCGGCGGCATGTGAGGGAGTGGGCGTCGGACCGCGTCGATTAAATGCAGGAAGCCTTTATAATGCCTTCTCTTAGCGCCTAAACCACGAGCAGGAGAGTAGTAGATGGATATACATAAAGCAAAAGAAAAGTATAAACAGCTGAAACGAAGACATAAATTTATCGCCATAGGTCTGGGTGTCCTTGCCGTATCGGCCCTCATCTGGTTCGGCACATGGCTGACGTATCGTATGACGCATGCCACCACCAATGCCGCCTTTGTTAAGGCCGATCTGGTGGACCTCTCACCGCTGGTGCCCGGCCAGGTATCCGAAATTCTGGTCGATGAAGGTTACGCGGTCAAAAAAGGAGTCATCCTCGCTGTTCTGGATGATCGAGATTACAAACAGGCATTGGAGAAGGCCCAAGCCTATTTTCGAACAGCGAGGTTTAATTATGAACGATATGAAAAACTCTACAAATCAAGGTCTATTTCCAAAATGCAGTTTGAAGGCAACGAGGTATCCTATACGACGGCCAAGGCCGATCTCGAGATGGCCAAGCTGAATCTGGAGCACACCAAGATCATAGCGCCGTTCAACGGGATTATCGCCAAGCGATATGTGCAGAATGGTAATTTTGTCGGTCCGGGATTGCCGGTGGTCAGCATCTATGATCCCGCTACCATCCATGTCATCGCCAACCTCGAGGAGGGAAAGTTGGGCGGCGTGAAAGTCGGTCAATCGACCGATATCTGGGTAGATGCCTATCCTGGTATTAAGATTACTGGGGTGGTGGAGCGCATAGGCCAAGCGTCGGCCGCTGAATTTGCGTTAATCCCCCGCGACGTCTCTGCCGGAGAATTCACCAAGGTCGTTCAGCGCGTCCCTATAAAGATATCGATTCCCAACGTGCAACAATATCCGTTCCTTCGTCCCGGCCTCTCGGCTGAAATAGGTATTTCCAAAAAAGAATGACGACTGCCACACATGCCGACGATGCGGGGAAATGGGTATCGGCAATCATTGTTACCCTCGGCCTCTTCATGGCCCTGCTCGACACGACTATTGTCAACATCGCACTCCCCAAGATGATGGCCGCCTTGGAGGCGGACTATTACGGCATTCAAATGGTGGTGATCAGCTACCTTCT
>Ga0299915_10000166_pt1 | contig 50546 bp, 49 predicted proteins | sample RVTome_13_FD_200263 | JGI IMG/M metagenome (GOLD analysis project Ga0299915, IMG submission 200263) | Soil microbial communities from uranium-contaminated site in the Upper Colorado River Basin, Wyoming, United States - RVT92D227 (version 2) ...
TGGTGCACAGGCAACGGCTTTTCAATTATACGGTTTGGATAAAAAAGAGAAAGTAGGGGGATTTAAGATAAAGGATCTGTATAACGACGATGAGGTGGTGTCGATTAAGGATTCCCGTTGGATCGCTATGCCGCGCGTCTCTGTCTTTAAGTGCGTTTACGAAACCCCGCTGATCATCAACATGCCCACGCTGAAACAGCATGCGGAAATGCACTTTACCTGTGCATTAAAAAACACCATGGGTCAAATCGACTATCAAACACGGATGGATATGCATCGGCAAGGGGCGGTATTCGCAAATGAGCGCTATGACCGCAAGATACGTATGTCCCATTATGCCATTGCCGAAATCGCATCCGCCATTAACCCGGATTTGACCATCATTGACGCCCGCTATTGCGTGGGCAAGTCCCATCATATTGCGTGGGGTGGCATATCACGGAAAGCGGACCGATTGATCATCAGCGGAGACCCATTAGCGGCTGATCGGGTAGCCGCTGAGGTTCTCGCCGAATGCTATGCGGGTTTTATTACCGACATGGCCAAACCGCACCTTGATCATGCTGCCCGTCTGCGTTTAGGAGCTGCTGCTTTAAATGATATTATCATCAAGGATGTGACGGTTTAAACATCATGTAACAAACTAAACTTCGAAACATGATGGGTTCGTGTCTTGACATATAAGTTAACTGTGAATTTTCAGCTTGAATGCATGATTCAAGACCTGGGCCCACATCGGGTACGATGTCGCCTATAAGGGAAGTGCCCTTTTTCTCAATGCTGTCTATCAAGGGGAAGAAAGGAGGTATTGTCTTGCCATGCCGGTGACCACTGTGGAGCAACCCTGCAGTGCGGAGACAGGGTCCCGATTAAAAACTAATCTCAAAGAAGAAGGAGGTATTTTTATGAAAACGGGTAGCATGATACGAAACATCTTATTAGTGTCCTTTATTGCGGTAGCCATCAGTGTACCTGCCTGGGGGGCCAAGACGATCAAGATAGGGGTGATCGGCCCGATGAAATTTGTGCAGGGCATATCCCATTGGAATGGGGCGGTCATGGCCAGGGACGAGATCAACGCCAAAGGGGGCGTCAAGGTCGGCGATAAAATGATGGAGATCGAGGTTGTGCAGGCGGATTCCAACGAGTCCGTCAACGTCACCGACGCCGCCAATGCCATGGAGCGGCTGGTGACGCGGGACAAGGTGGACTTCGTGATCGGCGGCTTCCGGACCGAGGCGGTCTTGGCGATGCAGGACATTGCCATGGAGCACAAGGTTATCTTTATCGGCGTTGGGGCTGCCCATCCGCAGCTCTGCTCGCGGGTGGCCGCGGACTATGATAAGTACAAGTATTGGTTTCGACTCTCCCCTTTCAATTCCACATTCCTCGTCCGAACGGCCTTCATCCAGATGAACTACGTTGCCGACCTCTTGAAAAAAGAGTTAAAGATACCCCAGATCAAGGTTGCGGTGGTGGCGGAAAAGGCCTTGTGGGCTGATCCGATGGTTAAGACCTGCGAGGCAATCATCCCCCAGCAGGGTATGATACTGGCAGGTGTCTGGAGGCCCTCTTCGAAGGCCACGGATGTCACGGCCGAGCTCTCCGCCATCCAGCGCTCAGGCGCCCATGTCATCTTCACGATCTTTTCCGACTCGGTGGGTATTACCTTTGCCAGGCAGGCAGGGGACCTCAAGATCCCGGCGGTGCAGGTGGGCATCAATGTGGAGGCCCAGAAGGATAGCTTCTGGCAGGCCACCCAGGGCAAGGCCAATTATGTCTTTACCATGAATACCTATGCCCGCGGAGTTGAGTCCAATGAAAACACCAAGGCCTTTGTTGACGGCTATGTGAAGAAGTTCGGTGAGACGCCGCCCTATACCGCGGATACTTACAGCGCTATCAAGTACACACTCGTGCCGACCATTGAGGAGGCCGGGACCCTTAAACCCGACAAGCTGGTTGCCATCCTGGAGAATCGTGTGTACAAGACAACTTCCGGCACCATAAAATATATGAAGGATTTTGAAGGCAAACCTCTCCATGACGTAACCTGGGGCCCAGGGTACCTGACGAGCTTGGGGGTTCAATGGCAAGATGGTAAGCTTGTTGGTGTCTGGCCCAGCAAGCAGAAGTTGACCGCAGATGCTCCTGAAGTCACCTACCCGGGGCTTGTCCCCTATAAGATACCGCCCTGGGTCATCAAGAAGTATAAGAAGTAAGTGGAATCCCTCCGAGCAAGGCCTGTGGCATCTTACGTTACGTTCCCCTGGGGCGATGTCTATCCTCTGACGTCGGGACAGGCCAATCAAATGCTGGCAGATTCATCCACGGCCTCTGGCCGTGGCCTTCAGATGCCGGGCTCATCTGCCGGAGAGCGCCCGCCCCTACCCTCTGAAGCACCAGGGGGCGGGCGCTCTAAGAAAAAACAAGGAAGAAGGAGAAGTTGTTCAAATTTTTCACGTTAGATCTGTGTTGATATATGGTTAGCAGCACAGCACATACTCGAACTGATCCCTGAAGAGACCGATCTGCTCAGGGTGGTCAAAGTGGAATCCCTGCCGCCGCTGTCGTGAAGATACGTTTGCTAGACGTGGACCTGCAAACAGTTGCTTTGATTTTCTTTTTATAAAAACCCGCCAGAATACCCCGCTGCTTGCAGCGGGGATGAATGGCGAGCGGGGTTCAAGGGGATGCAATCCCCTAGAACGGGGTTTCCAAAGGGGTTGTAGACCCCTTTGGTCAAGGTCGGGGTTAATGCCCCGCCCGCGAAGGCGAGCACTCCGCGCAAGCGAAGCGCCGTGTGGAGTGCGAGTTTACTTTCGAAGGCCAACGCGAAGGAATTAAGGGGGCTTACCTGAAAAGCTCACGCACAGCAGGGGGGATTGTGATCAGTGAAGGTGCGGTCACATCTTATACTTCCCGAAATCATCGGGTTTGAGGCGTTCCAGCCATTTTTTTAGATCCTCGGATTCATCGAAGTCGCTGCGCTGCTTGAGCAGTCCCAGATCGGCTGCCGCCTCCATGACCTTTTCCGCGCAATAGATAGGGACCTCCACCCTGACGGCCAAGGCAATGGCATCGCTGGGGCGCGCATCGATCTCCAGCTCTTTGCCGTCAATACTCAGATGAATGACGGCGTAGAAGGTATCGTCTTTCAGCTCGGTGACTACCACCCTTGTTACCTCGACCTGGAATTGATCCAGGAGGTTCTTCATCAGGTCATGGGTCATGGGTCGGGGGGTATTGACCTTCTCCATACCGATGGCAATGGCATTTCCCTCCATAGGTCCGATCCAGATGGGGAGCACTCGTTCCTGTTTGGGATCGAGGAGGACGACGACGGTGGTATTCAGATTGGGGTCGAATATCAGCCCCAATATCCTCATGTTGACTATTTGTTCCCCTTTACTCATTTCTTGTGCCATCAGCAACTGCCCTGTTTAATTCTCCCACACCCAAGGGGAAAAAGATATCGTCTTTAAAGGCCTTCTTTGGCCAGACCCTCGACCAATTCCTTCTGTTTGGAGGTCAACTTTTTGGGTACCTTGATAACGATACGAACATAGGCGTCGCCCTTGCCTCTGCCCTTCAGATGGGGTATTCCCTCCCCTTTGAGCCTCAATTTTGTATTCCCCGAGGTGCCGGCGGGGACCTTCACCTTTTTGATCCCGTTGAGGGTGGGTACCTCGATGGTAGTGCCCAAGGAGGCCTGACTGAAGTTTATCTCGTGATCGATATAGATATCTGACCCTTCCCTGGTGAAGAGGGGATGCTTTTGTACGTTAACGCGCACGTAGAGATCCCCGGTTGGCCCTCCCCCGGGTCCGCTCTCCCCCTTGCCTGCGACCCTCAGTTTTTTCCCTGTATCGATACCAGGGGGGATCTTTACCGCGATCTTTTCGACTTTGTCATCCCTCTGAATGGAGATGAGCCTTTCCGCTCCTTTGGCCGCCTCCTCCAGCGTAATGGTAAGATCAGTGACCGTATCCCTTCCTTGAGCGGGGCCGGCCCCCGTGCGGGCAAAATAATCAGAAAAGTCAGCTCCCCGCTCTCCTGCCGTGCGCTGGCCGAAGGGACCGGTAAAGGTGGTGTACCTAACTCCTCTCCTCTTTCCTCCGCCACCGCCGAAGAGGACGCTGAAGATGTCCGAGGTGCCAAAACCGAAATCCTTCAGGACATCGCCAACGTCGAATCCCTGGAAGATGTCCTCCTGGGAGTATCGTTGTCGGAACCCCTCAGCCCCGAACATATCGTATTGGCGTCTCTTCTCCTGATCGCTGAGCACGGCATAGGCCTCATTGATCTCCTTAAAATGTTCCTCGGCCTCTTTATCGCCCTTGTTCCTGTCAGGGTGGTACTTGAGGGCCAATCGGCGATAGGCCTTTTTGATCTCGTCCGCGGTTGCAGTTTTGCTTACTCCCAACAGGGTGTAGTAGTCTTTCATGAGCTTTTTCTCACCGCATCTCTATTGTTTGTGTGCGTAGGTATCTTTTATCAAGTTATCAAAGTAGGTCTCAGGATTTTCAACCCCCTCTACGGGGATGCAGAAGGCGTTGACTCCTGCCTTGTTCCTGATCAATTGCAGGGCAGGTTCAAACAGGGTGTCTAAGGTGGTCAGTATTTCCTTGATGTCCCTCTCTTCCCTCACGATCCAGGTCAGCAGGAGGTCCACCGCCTCATCATCGAGCGAGATTTCGATGCCGTGCCGCTCAAAGAAGGATTTCTCAAACCCCCTGATCTGGTAATAGATGGAAAGGACTTCTTCAAAAGCGGAGTTCACATCAGTCTCGTTCTTGCTCACCCGATCCACGACGAGGTCCAAACGCAGATCGGTAAAGATGGCCCCATAGCGGCTCAGGAATTCGGACCGTCGGTCCTTTATATAGTTCTTCATCTCTTCTCTCTCGTTAGCTACGAGTGCGTGGTATCGTCTGAGCCGCTTTTCTTCACGAGGGTTATCGAGCAATTGCTTGAGCTCTTCCTTTGGATTCTTTGCCATCTCCACGGTTACGACGAGTTCCGTGATGTCGGTAGAAGGAAGTTTCCTCTCGAATTTCAGGAGGACCTTTTCAATGGCGCTAATCAGCCCTCTGGCGCCGGTGTGTTCTTGACAAGCCATCTCGGCCATATTCCACAGGGCCTCATCCTCAAACTGGAGGTCGATACCGTACGACTGAAAGTCCTTCTTTTTACTGTTAATAATAGGGCTGTGGGGATTTTTCAGGATCTCATAGAGGTCCTCAACCTCCAACTGATGGAAGCAGGCGACGACGGGAAGGCGCCCGATAAACTCCGATTCAAAGCCATAGGCGATGAGGTCTTCGGTCGAGACATGCTTGAGATATTCAGCCTTATCATCCTTGGACTTGATCTCCGCCCCAAACCCGATCCCTTCTTTGCTCATGCGCTTTTTGATGATGTCCTCGAGACCATTAAAGGCCCCGCTCACGATAAAGAGGATATTTCTGGTGTTTATAGTCTTCTTCTCCCTCTTGCCTGTTCGTCGATATTTCTCGATGGCCTCCATTTGAGAGATGGGATCATGGGGGACCCGAAGGTCCACCTCCGTCTCTTCCATCGGTTTTAACAAAGCCCGCTGCACACCGGTTCTCGAGACATCAGGGCCGATGATATTCCCGCTGCTTGCGATCTTGTCTATCTCATCGATGTATACAATCCCATATTGGGCGCGCTCTATGTCGCCGTTGACTTCGTAGACCAGATCCCGCAGCAGGTCCTCCACATCTCCTCCCACATAGCCGGTCTCACTGAACTTAGTGGCGTCTCCCTTTACGAAGGGGACGCCGATCTTTTGGGCAATGAGCTTTATCATATATGTCTTTCCCACGCCCGTGGGGCCGGCCATGATGATGTTGTTCTTGATCTTTCCGATCGCCTGATCAGCGCCACCTCCCTTTCCGACCATGAATTTTATCTTGTTATAGTGTGTGCAGATCTTGGTGGCCAAGATCTCTTTCGCCTCATCCTGTTTGACGATGAAAGAGTTGAGATACGAGATGAGCTCCTCAGGCTTCATTGCGAAATTGATCTGGGGTGATTCCTTCTCCGATCTCTTCCCTTTGTCACCCTCTTGCTCAGGGGAGGGCTTGGGAACAATGGTGGAGACCACCAGTTTTACCCGGTCACCGTACTTTCTCTCCAGGTACGTATTTAATTCCTGCTCCAACTCTTTTTGGTCAGGAATCTTTTCGCTTGTGTCTTTCATGGTAGCCTGTCATACCTCCTGAGCGCTATTCTCCTTTATTATAACAATTGTGCCTCTTTATTTCAATGTTTCCCGCTTATCTAGAAAATAGGTTTCAAATCCCTCCATCCCTCCTTATGCTAAAGGGAGGCAAGGCGAGATTTTTAAAGTGCCGACGCAGTCATGCGCAATTACCTTAATTGTGTATCATCCGTACAAGAGATGTCGGCAGTGGCTTTACTTTTTTCAGGTGGGGTTATATGGTATAGTTATAAGGATTTTAAAAGGCATGAAGGATGCCGTTGTCATATGTCACAGTCGTCCTGCGGCGCGGATGATCTGATTCAGAGAATCAAAGAGATCCTGACCACGCGTGAGATCAAGCGGGCATCCGCAGGTGCCGGCTTCACGGATCAAGGGCCGCCATCGGCCAGGGCCGGGGTCTTGCTCCCCTTGTTCTGCAAGGATGGTTCATATCACTGCCTCTTTACGAGGCGGACCGACAGGGTAAGGCATCACAAAGGGGAGATCTCTTTCCCCGGAGGGATTTACGATACCTCTGATGAAGATCTATCGGCCACCGCCCTCAGAGAAGCCCACGAGGAGATCGGTCTCAAGCCGCAGGACGTGGATCTATTGGGGGCGTTGGATGAGGTGGTGACTATGACCGACTTCGTCATCTCACCCTTTGTGGGCTTCATTCCCTACCCCTATCCCTTTGTCCCCTCTCCTGAGGAGATCGAAGAGATCATTATCCTGCCCCTGGCTGGTTTTCTCAAAGAGGGGGTTTTGAGTGAGGAGGACTGGACGTACCAAGAGAAGACTGCAACGGTATACACCTACCACTGTGGCAAGCACGTTATCTGGGGGGCAACGGCCAAGATCTTGCGGCAGTTCCTCAAGCTCATTCCTGTGGGAGGGCTCAGATGATAACCGTCCGTTTGATGTATCTAATAATTTCCTTGGGATCGTCTATGGCCTGAATGATCTCCAGGTCCTCCGGCGAGATGTGCTGTTCCTTCAACAGGGTGCTCCTTATCCAATCCAACAACCCCTGCCAATATGCTTTCTCCACCAGGATTACGGGGAAGGGTTTGATCTTCTTGGTCTGGATAAGCGTGATCGCCTCGGAGAATTCGTCCAAGGTCCCGAACCCACCGGGGAAGATGATATAGGCCATGGCGTACTTGATAAACATCACCTTGCGCACGAAGAAGTAGCGGAAGTTCAAGCGGATATTCGTATAGTCGTTGGAAGATTGTTCGGCAGGGAGGTCTATATTCAACCCTATAGACTTACCACCTCCCTGCAGGGCCCCTTTGTTGGCGGCCTCCATGATCCCAGGGCCGCCGCCGGTGATGACGTTAAAACCATTTTCCGCCAAAAGCCTTGCTACCTGTAGCGCCTTTTCATAGAGGGGGTTATTGGGGCTCACGCGCGTTGAGCCGAAGAAGCTCACTGCAGGGTGAACATCCGCCAGGGTCTCGAAGCCTTCTACGAACTCGGAGAGGATCCTGAAGAGCCTCCAAGAGTCTCTCATGGTGATTTCATCGATCAGGTATTGTTTTTCTGCCATGGAAGTTCCTTTTTATATACTTATCGCAAAATTCATCTTGAAAACGCGATGACCCGCCTATATTATGGCAAAGGGTTATTGAAGTCAACGATATTACAAAAGAACACCATGCGGATGAAGTATGATGCGATCGTCATCGGCGGGGGCATCGGGGGGTTAACAGCTGCGGCCCTGTTGGCTCGGCGTGGGCTACGGCGGGTCTTGCTTCTGGAGCAAGGGGCGAGCACAGGAGGGTATGTAACCTCTTTTAAGAGGGGTGGCTACACCTTTGATGCCACCGGGGCCTTCCTGGGCGGTTGCGAGGAGGGCGGGGAATTTCGCAAGATCTTGGTCCAGACAGGTGCGCTGCAATATCTTCATTTCCTCAGGATTGAAATAGCCAGGAACATCTACCCCGATTTCTGCTTGGATCTCCGCCTCAGAGGGGGGTTTGAGGAATATATAAGGGGGGTCAGGGAACTCTTTCCGGAAGAGCACAGGGGTCTCAGAGATTACTTTGCGTTGATCAGACGGATCGGATCGGAGATAAGCCGCTTTGAAGAGATCACCTGGTGGCAGCTGATCTTCTTTCCTTTTTATTTTCGCAACCTGATCAGGTATGAGCGGGCCTCTTTGGGGGAGATCTTGGATCGGTACTTTCATAGTGACGGGATCAAGCGGGTCCTCTCCACCCTTCCGGCCCATCTCCCTCCCTCTCGCCTCTCCCTTCTCTTTACCGCGACCCTCATCAGCAAGGTCCTGGCGCAGGGGGTGTGGTATCCGCAGGGAGGTATGGGGGCCATCTCTCAGGCATTAGAGGCCGCCTTTGTGGAGGCAGGGGGCGAGGTTCGCCTCAAGACGGCTGCCGAGCGGATTGCAATAGAGGGTGACAGCGTGAAGGGGGTCATCACCGCGGGAGGGGATTTCCTTCCAGCCCGGCGGGTGGTGGCCGCCATCAACATCCGCCAAGCACTCGCTGATTTGCTTCCGGAAGAGCAGAGAAAGCGGTTTTCCAGGGTGGTCGAGGGGTTAGAGTATTCCCTCTCCTCTTTTTTGGTCTATCTGGGGGTGCGGATGGACCTGGATAAACGGGACCTCCCCTACTTCACCTACCTGAGTACCGGCGATGCCCAGCGGGAATATGAGCAATTGACGCGGGGAGAGCAGCCCGATGATCCCTCAGTAATCGTCACCATACCGACGCTGCTCGATCCCTCCCTTGCCCCGCCTGGTCATCACATCGTGCGTCTCATGACCCCGGCCTCATACGGGTTTTGCAATGGGTGGGGGGCTCATGATCAATCCCGTTATCTAAGAATTAAGGAGGAAACGGCGCAGCGGCTCATCCGCATGGTGGAGGAGCGGTACATCCCCGGCCTCTCCAGCCATTGCACATGCATCGAGGCCGCTACCCCCCTTACCTTAGAGCGGTATACAGCCAATGAAAAGGGGGCGAGCTATGGCCTCGCTCCGACGCCCGGTCAGATCGGCAGGGGGAGGCCGGCCAACAGAACCACTCTCAAGGGGCTCTATCTGGCAGGTCACTACAGCCGTCCTGCACATGGGATCGTGGGGGCTGCCATATCAGGGAGGTTTGTCGCCGACATAATCAGCAGGGAGTACCGGAGATAACAGTGATAGACTGCCTCTTTGTCCATGTGCCTAAGTTCAAGAACTACTACCGCCCGATCGGCGAGTACACCTTTATCAATTACATGCCTATGGGGGTCTTGGCCCTGGCTGATCTGCTAGCTTGCGAGGGGTATGCGACCGAGGTCCTCCACCTCGGGGTGGAGTGGATAGAGGATAACGGATTTTCCCTGATCGATTATATCGCCAAAAAAAGACCCAGAATCGTGGCCCTCTCCCTGCATTGGCACCCCCAATCCTATGAGGTCTTGGAACAGGCCAGGATGATCAAAGAGGCCTTCCCAGAGATCTTTATCATCCTCGGGGGGCTGACCGCCAGCTTTTATCACCTGGAGATCCTGGAGCGATTCCCCTGGGTGGACGCCGTCATCAGGGGGGAAGGAGAGGTTCCCCTGCTCCAGTTGACAGAGGCCATAAGCAGGGGCGGTTCCCTTGACCAGGTACCCAACCTGACGTGGCGACAGGGAGATGCCGTCCGAGAGAACCCCCTGGCGTATTGCGCTTCTCAGGAAATCCTGGATGGGCTTTGCTTTACCAATTTTTCCCTTCTCAAAAATTACCGGACCTACATAGACTGGGTCCTCATGCCCTTCTTTGTGAAGGGGTTCTCCAAAGAGAGGAATCGCCTCTTTTTCTCCCTCAAGACCCCTTTGTTCGACCTGATGATAGGCAGGGGGTGCCCGGTCAATTGTACCTGGTGCGGCGGAGGGAAAGATGCGCAGATGATAATTGCCGGACGCCGACAGGTTATCTTCAGGGATAGAGAGCGGGTGCTGGATTCCATCAGGGAGGCCTTGCGCTGGGGGTATGAGACCATGCACGTCTGTTTTGACCCCTATCCCCATCGCCCAGACTATTATCTCAAGTTATTCTCGCGAATCAGGGAGGAGCGACTCCCGGTGGAATTCTTTTTTGAATCCTTCGGTCTCCCCACTAGGGCGTTCATCGATGGGTTTGCCCAAACCTTCGGCCCCCGGTCCCTCATCGCCCTCTCTCCGGAGAGCGGTGCGGAGGAGGTGCGCCGGCGCAACAAGGGATATTCCTACACGAACCGGGAACTATGGGATTGTCTGGAGTACACAAGGGAGAAAGGGGTAAAGGTGGATCTCTTTTTCGGCCTTGGTCTCCCCTTTGAGACGGAGAAGGATCTCAATGAGACTGCCCGGCTGATTGCCCGTATCAGGAGACAATTCCCCAATGTCCAGGGGATAAGGACCTTTACCATCGAGATGGAGCCGGGGGCGCCCTGGTATCTTCAGCCTGAAAAATTTGGGGTAAAGACAGATCTGCGGACTTTTTCTGATTTTTACTCCTATCATAAAGAAGCGGACGAAGGGTTTAGCGCGTTCGGCTATCATATACCCGGCTACTTTCCTGATCTGGGCGCGGATTCGGGAGGGGAATTCCAACGGAGGCTGCAGGAGATAAAGTGCCGCCGCTTTTGTTTCATCCACCCTGACGCCCGCAAGAGCAGTTCCCCCTTTTGGGGGAGGATGTTGTGCCGTGCCTCAGCCCTGATGGCGAAGGTAGTGCGATGGTGGAGAGGCATAAGAGGCACCGAGACCATTTCCTTGTTTTTCTAAAATTGGAGGGAGGAATTGTCGTTTGGCGGCGACTTGCTTTTTATCCTTAACAAGGCTACAGTAAGATAGTTCGTTGTGGCCAACAATCTATCTGACTTAAACCAAGGAGATCGATCATGTGCGAGTCTACGGCGTATCTGCTCAAGGATGGCAAAGAGGAAGAGATCATGGCGGAGATCGCCACCATCATCCCCGTGGGCAAAAAGTTGCGTTTGATAAGCCTTTTTGGTGAGGAAAAGCAGATTAAGGCCTCGATCAAGGAGATCAACCTTGTAGGGCATAAGATCCTCCTGAAGCCTGAATAGTATGCCCACCGCCAGGCCAAAAGGTCCCAACCTTACATTGTTCATGCCTAAAAAATAGTTCTAGCTTGTCAATTTCTTTATATCTTACCGTGGTCGTTTACAAATAAGGTATTGACAAATTTAATTAATGTGATATCTTTCACAATAAAAGAAGGCGATGTCTTAAACTACTTTTGTAGTAGAAACGATATCAATTTAGAAAAAGGAGGTTTTTCCCAATGGTGGGTGAAAAAAGTAAGGGTATGATAACCATGATGGATGAGAAACGGGTATTTCCTCCATCACAAGAGATTGTCAAGCGTGCGTATATCAAGAGCATGGATGAGTATAAGAAGATGTACAAACGTTCCCTTGACGATCCAGAAGGGTTTTGGGGCGAACAGGCTCAAGAATTCGTCGAGTGGTACAAGAAGTGGGACAAGGTGTGGGAGTGGAGTTTCTCGAAGCTTGATATCAAGTGGTTTCTCGGGGGTAAGCTCAATATCAGTTACAACTGCCTTGATCGACATCTCAAGGAGCGTGGGGACAAGGTTGCCCTTATCTTCCAGGGTGAACCCTTCGATGACTACAAGACCTATACCTACAAGCAGCTCCATGGGGAGGTCTGCAAGTTCTCCAATGTCCTCAAGAAGCAGGGGGTTAAGAAGGGTGATCGCGTCTCCATCTATCTGCCCATGATTGCAGAGCTCCCTATCGCCATGCTGGCCTGCGCCCGGATCGGCGCCATCCACAGCGTGGTCTTCGGTGGGTTCAGCGCTGAGGCGTTGAGAGACCGTATGCAGGATTGTGAGTCAGCGGTTCTTATTACCTGTGACGGCTACTGGCGCAGTGGCAAGACCGTCAGCAGCAAGGCCAGCGCCGACAAGGCCATGGAAGAGTCCCCCTTGGTGAAGACGGCGGTCGTTGTCAAGAGGATGGGGATCAACGTCCCCATGAAGCAAGGCAGGGATATCTGGTGGCACGAGGAGATGGCAAAGGGTGATATCAAGCCGGTCTGTGAGCCGGAGGTGATGGATGCTGAGGATCCCCTGTTTATCCTCTATACCAGCGGGAGCACAGGCAAGCCCAAGGGGGTTCTGCATACAACGGCAGGTTATTTCCTGTATACCATGATAACCCTTAAGTATTGCTTTGACATACATGAAGAGGATATTTGGTACTGTACCGCCGACATCGGGTGGGTCACCGGGCACAGCTACATCGTCTATGGGCCGCTCGGTTTGGGTGCCACGAGCCTGATGTATGAGAGCGTTCCAACCTACCCTGAGCCCGACAGGTTCTGGCAGATCGTCGAGCAGTGGAAGGTCACCCAGTTCTACACGGCGCCCACGGCGATACGGGCCCTGATGAAAGAAGGCGAAAAATGGACCACGACGAGAAATATGTCGAGCCTCAGGATACTCGGCTCCGTGGGCGAGCCCATTAACCCCGAGGCCTGGATTTGGTATTACAAGAATGTGGGGAAGGAAAAGTGCCCGATCATGGATACCTGGTGGCAGACTGAGACCGGCGGTTTTCTCATTAGCCCGCTGCCCGTAACGCCGCTCAAACCCGGATCAGCCACCTTCCCGTTCTTCGGCTTGGAGCCGAAGATCTTTAGAGAGGATGGCTCTGAGTGTGAGGCAGATGAGGGCGGGTCCTTGTGCATCGCGAGGCCGTGGCCGGGGATGCTGCGCGGTTTCTGGAACGATCCCGACAAACAGCGCTTCAAAGACACCTATTTTTCTATATTCAAAAACTATTACTTCACTGGTGACGGGTGCCGGAGGGATGTCGACGGCTACTATTGGCTCCTGGGACGGATCGACGACGTCATCAATGTCTCGGGTCACCGGATCGGTACTGCTGAAGTCGAGAGCGCCCTGGTTTCACATCCGAAAGTCGCTGAGGCAGCTGTCATCGGTTATCCGCATGAGATCAAGGGTCAGGGGCTCTACGCATTTGTGACGCTGAAAACCGGTGTTGAAAAGGCCGATGGGCTCATCAAGGAACTTCGCGATCACGTCCGGACCGTCATCGGTCCCATAGCCACGCCGGATAAGCTTCAGTTTGCCGACGGGCTGCCCAAGACCCGCAGCGGGAAGATCATGCGGCGGATCCTCCGTAAGATCGCCGAAGGTGTCATTGATCAGCTGGGCGATACCTCTACCCTGGCTGACCCCTCAGTGGTTGATGCCCTGGTCAAGGGCAGGCAGTAGAGGTAACAAAAGGTTTATAACAGTTTTCTCCCCCTCTTTACTACGAGGTCGGGGATGGAGAGGACGGTGCTACACTACATCTCCTATGTTGCTCCATCCCCGACCTCGTAGGGCAACGATGAGAAAGGAGGTGTTCCCTTATCTACTGCCGGAACAACAGCCCGTACCTCATACGGGCTCCTGTAGCGTGCGTCGGTTTGATAGCGGCGCCGACGTTATGACGGTGGTAAAGTTGGGTGATTCCTGCGATGGCGGCATTTCTCAATATGAAACATTCATACCGCGGTTGTATTGAGCCTTATGTTGAGACTCAACAGAGCGCTTCAGTTCGTATCGTGTTTATTAACCATGTTATTTTTCCTCCTCGTTTTCGGAGATGCCACAGCAAGTGGCGCACTATAGACGATCGTCGGGTGTGAGGGAATCATCGGTGGACTCTTTGTCGTATAGGCAGCCCTTGCTCAAATGCTTAACGAGATAAAAATTATCTCCCCAATGTGGCTTGTGTGAAAGAGCTGATAGTGGTGCAGTGAGTACTTTCTAGCTTTATATACTAGAATAAATAACAGGGCGTTGATCTAAGAGAAGGACAAAAACAGAGCGGAGGGATAAGCAATGGTAGAGGCAATGGCTACATTAATACTGGTTATAGTGGGGGCCGTGTTAATCATTGTAGTCTTGGCTTATGGTATCTACATCACCTTTTACCCTTTGAGCAAGACCTTTAAAGGCGGTATTGATGCCATGAAGGAGCATGCCGAGGGAGAGGAAAAGAAAAAGCTTGCAGACAAGCAATATGCCCGAACCCCCTCCGAGCAAGCACGGCCGGCCCGTAAAGAGGGACATAAGGGAGCTCAGAAAAGAGGGCGTAACCCCGACAAATAAGGAGGTTTAACCATGGGAGCTTTTTCGTATGTAGATATCTTCCTTACAAAAGGGATTGAATATTTGCTTGTTATTGATTTTCTTCTCATATTCATTCTCTTCTGGAAGGCATTGACTACGCCGGTAGAAAAGTTAGAAAAGTTGCCGCAACGATCTGCGAAACGAAAGAGGCACGCTGCCTAGATCGTGGTTCAGGGATGAGTGATCGTAAATTACATTGTTGAAAGGTCCGCTTGGCTGGAGCCGTGAGAGTGACACCGGATAGGTGACGAGATTAAAGCACCATTGATTTATAATTGAGCATTTTTTTGCTATCATTCGTTGATGGAGTTTAGACAAGGATTTTTGGTGAATATGAAGGATCAATGCAGATATAAGGTCTATTTCGGAACGTCGATGCTAGAGGCGCAGGCGTGATTATGGATGTTAAAGTTTATGACAGAAGAGATCTCCTGGATGGTAAAAATGCCGTTTTAACTTTACTAAAACACAACAAATAGAGAGGACGGATAATGGATAGGAGAAGGTTTCTGAAGTCTTTAGGAGTGGGGATGCTGGGAGCTGCCGGGACTGCTCTCACCGCACGTAGGCCCAATGCCGCAGAGATTACTAGTGATAGCGGAGAAGAGTTTAAAGGCGTTCTTGTCGATACGACCCGCTGCATTGGTTGTCGGAGCTGTGAGGAGGCGTGTGCAGCAGCACATGATCTGCCAGTTCCGGATATAGGGGACGAGTCCGTATTTAAAGAGAGGCGGGATACCTCGACAACCCAATTGACAGTCGTCAATCGCTATGAAACCGAGAAGGGGGTTGTTTTTGTAAAGAAGCAATGTATGCACTGCGGTCAACCGGGCTGCGTTGCGGCATGCCTCGTGAAGGCAATGAAAAAACGTCCTGAGGGGCCTGTCACGTGGGACACTAATTGCATGGGCTGTAGGTACTGCATGGTATCGTGCCCCTTTGACGTCCCAAAGTTTGAATACAATAGCTGGAATCCTAAGATACAAAAATGCAACCTCTGTTGGGAGGAGCGACTTAAGGAGGGAGGGATCCCCGCCTGCGTTGAGGCCTGTCCGACAGAGACGTTGCTCTTTGGGACAAAGAGGGAACTCGTTGCAGAGTCAAGAAGACGGATATATCGGGAACCAAAAAAATATTTTAACTATATTTACGGAGAAAATGAAGTCGGTGGCACATCATGGATCTATCTTTCCGCAGTTCCCTTTGAACAAATCGGCTTTAAGACGGATCTCGGAACAGTAGCCTATCCCGAGTATAGCACAGGCTTCCTCTATTCTGTTCCCATCGTGCTGATCCTCTGGCCTGCATTCCTCATGGGATTGAGCTATCTCACCAGGCGTGAAGAGGAGAAAGAAAAAAAGGAGGAAAAGAGATGAGCGCGAGTGCCGCACCCCGCGAAATAAGGAGCTTGAGAGACTTTGTGCCCTTCATCCTCAGTGAGTTGAAGCCGAGGGGGAAGATATTTACCCCCTTCAATGTCATATCTGTACCGGTGATCATTCTCGGCGTCATTCTTATTGCCTACCGCATGGTAAAAGGCCTGGGGTCCATTACCAACCTGTCTCAGGAGTTTCCGTGGGGCATGTGGATCGGATTCGATGTCATGACAGGTGTTGCCTTTGCAGGAGGTGCCTATGTCCTCACCTTTGTCGTCTACATACTCCGCGTTGAAAAATATCATCCCATTATACGGGCAACCGTCCTCAATGGCTTTCTCGCCTATGTCTTTTACGCCGGTGCGCTGGTGATTGACCTCGGTCGACCCTGGCACATCTTTAACCCGGTCATCGGGAACAAATTCGGGCTGAGCTCCGTGCTATTCCTTGTTGCCTGGCACTTTCTGCTCTATATGACGGCAGAATTTATCGAGATCTCTCCGGCATTCGCGGAATGGCTGGGGTTGAAAAGGACCAGGAAAATCCTCAGTTCCCTTACCCTTGGCGCAGTGGTCTTTGGTATCACGCTTTCAACCTTGCACCAATCAGGCCTCGGGGCGCTCTTTATGATGGCAAAGGGGAAGATCCATCCCCTCTGGTATACGCAGTTTATCCCGATACTCTTCTTTGTTTCCAGCATCTTCGCTGGGCTCTCCTTGGTCATCTTTGAAGGGACCATAAGCCACAAGGTCTTCAGTGATCAGCTGGACGATGAACATCGGGCATCTCACAACGACATCCTCATAGGGCTTGCAAAGGGATGTGCAGGTGCGATGTTTGCCTATTTCTTTTTAAAAGTCCTTATATTCATGCACGGTCGGCACTGGGAATATCTCCATACCGGATGGGGTTTGTGGTATCTCTTGGAGATAATCGGCTTGGTACTTATTCCCTGCTATCTCTTCCTCCGCGGCTCCATGTATAAAAACCTTACAAGCATCCGTGTTGCGGCTATTCTGACCATAGTTGGGATCATCATCAACAGGCTTAACTATTCCATCATTGCGTATAAATGGTATATACCATTGCCGGCACACTACGTTCCCAGCTGGATGGAGATCGTGACGACCCTTGCCATTGTTTTTGCGGAGATATGGGTATTTAGGTGGATCGTAACCCGTATGCCGATTCTTCGAAAGCCGCCTCAATGGGCAACTGAAGAATGAGCGCGGGAGGACACACGGTGAGATCAGAAGGGGTATTCCCTGGAGGTGGACATCTGTGTAATAAAAAGGGTATAATTTTATTGCGGAAAGGGGGGTGTATTACACGTGGTTCTTCTTCAGGATGTTTAATAAATTTAAGAAGCGGTATGTGGTGAAGCAGTCATATATGATCCATCCTGCATAGAAAGATCAAAAAAGGAGGAGAGCATAATGAAACTAAACATCGGGAAGAAACTGGGTTTGGCTTTTGGAGTTATTGTGGTGATAATGATTTTAGCGGGAAGCTTTGCCCTTTTCCAGCTGAATAGGTCTGCTGCTGCCTTTAGGGACGTATCAGAGCACGAGATGACTGCAGCGCTTGCTGCCTTCGGCATCCGGGCTAATTTTGACGAGATGGTATGGTCCACGAAAAACATACTCTTGCGCGGCAAGGATCGGGAGATCTATTACAAAGAAATCGAGAGTTTCAACTATAAGAAAAACCGGCTGGAGACCATGTGGCAGCCTATGCTCGAGAAGATCCTCGCAGGGCCGGATGTAACTGATGAACAGAAAAAGTTTTATGATAATTTCAAGACTGAATACGCCGCCTTCCTTACTGCCTGGGAGCGGGCGCAGCCGGTCTACAAGGCTCAGGGCCGAGATGCTGCGGATGCGGTCATGAAAGGCAAGGGACGGATGGCCGGCGAGCACCTCGTCGAGCTGGTAAGATCGTTGCGTGCGAAGGCTTTAGAGGACATGGAGGAGGCAGCGGCCCGGACCAAGATGGCGGTCATCATCATGCTGGCCGCGTTTGTCGTGGCCGTGGTGATAGCAATCGTGGCAACCTCCTACATTGCCAGACAGTTGACCGCAGTTGTCGCGGAGGCGACCAAGGTCGTCCGTGGCAAAAAGGGATAATTGCCAATGCCGAGAACTGGCGGCGCAATGGAGGTCTTGACAGCGTTCTCGAACGCAGAGAGGCCAACTGCGCTGTAAGCGTTGCCAGGCTGCGGGGAGAAAATAGTAGTGTTTTGATAACCCCTCACTCATGCGCAAACTCGATCGCGGAGGGGGCAGTCGAGGCTAACCTGTAATGACTTAGTTTATGCCCTGCAGCTCTGCTGCGGGGAATCTTATACTGGGATTCCAAGGGGGTGTGGATCCCCTTGGAATCCAGGGTTGTAAATGCCCCGCAGGAGAAAACGAGTGGGGCACGTTTTACTGAGAGCAGGAGGCGGAGATGTCGACAAAGTGCCGTGTGTGCGGGAGGCTGATGGAAGAGGGGCGGGGCGATATCTGCGAGGTTTGCCAGGAGAGCATTCGAGCAGAGGCCATGGGAAGACAAAGAAGGATCGCCAAAGACGCCCCCAAAGGGAAAGGGGCTGGAAAACTCAGCGTGCGCGCCGAGCAGAGCGCTGTAAAGAGGAAACAACCCCTCCCCACGCCTCACGATGAGGAGGGTGAGAAAAAACCCCATCATTTCAAGAGCATGGCGGAATATCTGCAATACTTGAAGGGGAAGGAGTAGGGGCCTATCTAATCTTATATTCCAGATTGATTATGTTACCCCTGGTAAACCCCATGGCTTTGAAAAAGCACATAACATCCCAGTCCTCCCATTTAACCAAGGCATAGATATTCTCTATCCCATCTTTTTTGAACTCTTCCATGATTGCCTTAAACAGGAAGGTGGCTATCCCCTTCTTTTGATAATCGGGATTTACGCCAATGGTGTCTATCCAGCCGATGGTATTGGGCACCCCAAACTCCCAGCCGCTGACCGTCCCCATAATGAATCCCTGTACCCTTCCCTCGAGTTCAGCCACGAGGGATTTGGATGATTCTTCCCCCATCTCCTCAATCTTCTGGTGCCAATAGGTGGGCCGTTTCGTACCCAAAACCCTATTGTCTATCTCCACGATGGCGTCAAGGTCCTCCAATGTGAGCTTCTTCACTTTTATTTTTTGCAAGAGATTTTCTGCTATCACCTTCGATCCTCCATCACTGACATTGTGATAAAAATCGCATAATACGGATGACATGTCAACAACAGTTTTTTTCGCCGCCCTGTTATTGTTTAAAGGTCTTCGGTTCGGGGTGTAGAAGGCAGCAGCCGGGCAACGGTCCGAAAGACTTAAGGAAAATGAAGATAGGAAAAGATTCGATGACAGGTGCTAAATTTGATCTTGACAAAGGCAAACGCGGCGGATTATCCTTTTTAGGCCCCCTCGAAGGGGGATCTTTCTTTTCCTTTTATTTTCAACGCTTATCCCTCTATCATGAAAGATGAGTTTCAGGGCCCAGTGAAAACGTATCTCTTGGAGCACCGGTAGCGTCATGTCCAAGCTACCTGATCCGATGAAAAGGAGGGATATCCTTTACGGCAAAGGCCTCCCTGCACAGGTCTTACGGGAATACGGCGATCTCTGCCTCCCAGAGGGTAGGCTGAACGATGCAGTAGAATTTTTCAGCCAGGCGTGCTATAAAGAAGGGCTTCGACGCATGCGCCAGATGGCCGTGGAGGAGGGGGATCTCTTCCTCTTCTTCCCTGCTGCGGAATCTTTGCTGGAGCAGGGATATCCCGAGGATGGGAGGAAGCTCGGCAAGAGGGCTCTGAAAAAGGGAAGGCATGCTGCGCAGAGGAGCCTTCTGAGAACATCAGCGCGAGAGGGGGTATCGATGAGACAAGGTAAGGCTTGGTGATACTATACATGATAAGGAGGCGTCAGAGGGATGGCGAAAGCAGATAAGACACGGAACGAAGAGTTGCGGAAGATGCTCATCGAACTCCGGGATGAAATCTTAGGTAAGATCGCCCAGGGAATGGGGACCAAATTGGATGAGGACCCGCGGATGTCCACACTCTCTACCATGGACATCGGGGATCTATCCCAGCTCGATTTTGATGAGAACATAGACTATACCCTTTTAAATATGCAGATAGAGCGACTTCGAGAGGTAGAAGATGCCCTGGATCGCCTGGAGGAGGGGACCTATGGCATCTGTGAGGAATGCGGCGCGACCATCAATCTGGAACGCTTGAAGATCCTTCCCTTTACTACGCACTGTGTCCAGTGTCAGGAGCGAAGGGAGCAGATGGTGCAGGGGAGCAAGCTCAAACAGGTGAGGAAGGAGGAGGAATTCGATTTATAAGGTGAATTTCCGGAATTGACCTTGACAAAGAACGGAAGCGTACTTATATTCTTTGTGTTTTTAGAACTTAAAAGGCATGTCTCCTTTGACAAGGAGATCATATAATAAGTTTAAATAATAAATAGGGAAAGGAGGAATGGTATACCATGAAGATCATACCTTTGCAGGACAGGGTCTTGGTTAAACGTCTTGAGGAAGAGGATAAGACAAAAGGGGGGATTATTATTCCTGATACTGCCAAGGAGAAGCCGATTGAAGGCAAGGTCATTGCCGCGGGCAAGGGGAGGGTAAAAGAGGATGGTACCGTCACGCCCTTAGAGGTCAAGGCGGGAGATAAGGTATTGTTTAACAAGTACGCGGGTACGGAGATAAAGATAGATGGTGAAGAGCACCTCATGATGCGTGAGGATGACATTTTAGGAATCATTAAAGACTAAATTCGAGCAAAGGAGGGAGTAAACGATGGCTGCCAAAGAGGTAAGGTTTGACCAGCAAGCGCGTGATGCCATCTTGCGCGGGGTTGATATCCTGGCCAACGCCGTGAAGGTTACGCTAGGACCTAAAGGGAGAAACGTGATCCTGGAAAAGAGCTGGGGATCACCCACCGTGACCAAGGATGGGGTTACCGTGGCCAAAGAGATTGAGTTGGAGGACAAGTTCGAGAACATGGGAGCCCAGATGGTCAAAGAGGTGGCCAGCAAGACCAGCGATGTGGCTGGTGATGGGACCACCACCGCCACCGTCCTTGCCCAGAGTATCTGCCGCAGCGGGGTAAAGGTGGTGGCCTCCGGCGCCGACCCCATGGAGGTCAAGAGGGGGATCGAAGCGGCGGTAAGAACGGTGGTGGATGAGCTGAAAAAGGTGAGCAAGCCGACCAAAGAGCAGAAGGAGATCGCTCAGGTAGGCACCATTTCGGCCAACAATGATGAAACCATCGGTGAAATCATCGCCGAGGCGATGAACAAGGTGGGCAAAGAGGGGGTGATTACCGTCGAGGAGGCCAAGGTGATGGAGACCACCCTCGAGGTAGTAGAGGGTATGCAGTTTGATCGCGGCTACCTCTCACCCTACTTTGTCACCAACCCGGAGAAGATGGAGGCCGATCTCGAGGATTGCTACATCCTGATCCACGAAAAGAAGATCGGCAGCATGAAGGATCTCCTGCCCCTGTTGGAGCAGATTGCCAAGATAGGGAAACCGCTGGTAATCATCTCTGAAGACGTGGAGGGCGAGGCACTTGCCACCCTCGTGGTGAACAAGCTCAGGGGTACCCTCAAGTGTGCCGCTGTCAAGGCCCCTGGCTTTGGCGATCGCCGCAAGGCCATGTTGGAGGATATTGCCATCCTCACCGGCGGCCGCATGATCTCTGAGGATCTTGGGATTAAGCTGGAGAACGTCGGTCTTGAAGACCTCGGAAGGGCCAAGAAGGTCCACATCGACAAGGACAATACCACCATCGTCGAAGGGGCCGGCACGCGATCTGCTATCGAAGGGAGAGTAAAACAAATCAGGACCCAAGTAGAGGAGACCACCTCCGACTACGACCGTGAGAAGCTTCAAGAGCGGTTGGCCAAGTTGGTCGGGGGGGTGGCGGTTATCAATGTCGGCGCGGCCACCGAAACAGAGATGAAGGAGAAGAAGGCCCGGGTCGAGGATGCCCTGAATGCCACCAGGGCTGCTGTAGAAGAGGGCATCGTCCCAGGTGGTGGGGTAGCCTATCTGCGGACCATCCCGGCTCTCGAGAAGCTCGAACTCGAGGGTGACCAGCAGATCGGGGTGAACATCGTGAAGCGGGCCCTGGAAGAGCCGGCACGCCAGATCGCCGCGAACGCCGGCAAAGAGGGTTCTGTGATCGTGGAGAGATTGAAGACGGAAAAGGGTTCTTTCGGCTTCGACGCTGCCAAGGAAGAATTCACCGATATGAGCAAGGCGGGGATCATCGATCCTACCAAGGTGGTCAGGTTCGCCCTGCAGAACGCCGCCAGTGTCGCCTCCCTACTGATTACCACCGAGGCTATGGTGGCTGAAAAGCCCAAGAAGGAGCAAACGATGCCCCCGATGCCACCTGGTGGCGGCATGGGTGGTATGGATATGTACTAACCAAGGAAGTCCAAGGGAGCATATGGGCCGCTTCCCCAAACGGGGAAGCGGCCTTTTTTGCCCTGTTTGAGGGAAAATCCTTGACAAGAAAGGAAAAAGAGGTTAAATATTTTCTTTCTTAAGAAGTTGTTAAAAAAGTGATTTTTCGCAGGCTGTTCAAAAATGCCCAGATGCAAGTTGAGCTTTGCGAAATCCCGCTTGCGGGGGGCTCGAAATCCTGAGGAGTGAGGCGTACTTGGGCGTACTCCGCAACGACGAAGGATGAGAGAAACGCAGTAGGTGGGCGTTTTTCAACAGCCTGTTAAAAGAAAAGAAGGAGGTGCTCATTGGCTATTCATAAGTCTGCTGAAAAAAGGATGAGACAGAATGAAACCCGCCGCATGAGGAACCGTCACATCAAGACGAGCATCAAGACGATGGTCAAAAGGGTGCGGGAGGCGGTCCAGGAGAAGAATGAGGCTAAGGCACAAGAAACGTTGGCCCGGGTTATTCCCCTCGTTGACAAGGCGGCGAGCCAAGGGGTCATCCACTGGAGGAACAGGTCGCGCAAGATCTCCCGCTTGACCAAACTGGTCAACGCCATGGGGGCAAAGAATTGAAAGGTGAAAAAGAACTGCTAGTCCGGTAATCCTCTTCTGATAACCTTCCAGAAATAAAATTATCTCTTACTAAAAAATCTAAGAAGATATGCCAAGCATGCCTCGCAACTTGCTGTGGGGTTCTCTGCATAAGATGGTTTTCTGGTTTGTTATGCGTGGTGCATTGCGATTAACGACCAGAATTACCTGCGCGGTTAGCGATCGGCTGAATTTTGTTGTCAAGCGTGGGTGAGAAAGGGGAACGATAGTAGAAGTCATTTACTATAACCCGTCCGGTATGGTCGAAACGAATACCTTCCATTTCCAGTAAAGCCCTTTTCATTATAAATCCGCCCTGGTATCCCCCCAGCGTTCTATCGGAGCGTACGGCACGATGGCAAGGAATGATGATTGGGAATTGGTTCTTGGCTAAGGCTGTGCCGACAGCACGAGCCGCCAAAGGATGGCCGAGAAACGCAGCGACAAGGCGATAGGTACTGACCTGTCCACGCGGTATGCCATACTCGGCAAGCAGCACATTCCGCTGAAAGTCGGAACAAATATCCATGCGGACGATTTCCATGGGAAGATGAACATCTTCACCATGCATGAAGGCCTCGATTAAGTCGGCAACTGTATCGATCTCCGGGCACGTGTCAGCCTTTGAGTTGCCGAACGAGGCATTGAAGGATCGATCAGAGGAGACTCTCTAATTCAGGAGAGTAATCAGAAATATTTTTGGTTGGCCTTCGTGGACAGACCATTGGATTGTGATTGGACCGAACGGGGTCTGCCGTACGTGGTGAGCCCTCTTTAATAATTCATTTTTTTGTCGTACGCTCATGAGTAGTCATAGATAAAAAATTTTACTTGGTATTACCCTTATAGCTCTTAAATTTTCTCTGTGTTAACTATATATTGTAATATCACGAAAGGGAAGAAGTAATAGTGTTACCTGCAAACACCTTTACAACCCCCTTGAGGAGCCCTATAATAGCCGCAACATAATAATAGGAGAATAATGTATGAGGACATTTTTTGTTCTGTTGGTTTTGGTGACTATCATCGGTGCAACCACCTATGGTCAAGCGCAGGCCCCGCCATTCGCCATTACTCAGTTCGATAAGGATCGGCTTATGAATCAGCTTGCTACCCTTAAACCGTTTCGATCGGAAAAAGGGGGGGCTGGTCCGGGGTCGGCCTTTTTTGTCAAACAAGAGGAATTTAGAGATTCCTTGCTCTTTCTTTCGCCGGAGAAGACGGATGAGGTGATGAAGGATTTTGGCATGGCCGTGGCGTTCTCCTTCAAGGACAACACGCAATTTTTGATCCTCACCCAGTGGAGGGACCAAAAATCTGCCCAACGCTTCATGCAGGTGGAAAGTGAATTGTGGCGTTTAAAGGATGAAGAATATAAGAAGTATGTTAAAGAGGTCGACTATAAAGATATAGACATCGCGGAGGGTGAAAAAACTCTGGTGACCAGAAAGACGATTGAACAGGGCGGGCAGAAACGAGATGTCACTACATTTATATCCGCGAGGAAAGACTACTTTTTTGAATGCACCCTCATGGGAAGCTATAATGACAGCGAGGTAAGAAAACTTATCCTGCAAATCTGGAAGATAGTTGAAGCCGAGGCCAAGAAAGGGATGCGTTAAGCTCTGTCAGCAGGAAAAGCGAATACAGCCTTTTATGAGGGTCGAGACAATTGTATGATCAAGCCCTCCAGCAGGAGTTTTCTCGACAGCGAGCTTCTCTTGAGCTTCAAATCTGCCTCCCACAGGCGCATCAAGGCTTTTTGCAAAGCGGGGAGAGAGAAGCCTTTGGCTTGGGCAGATAGCTCCCTGAGATAGTAGGGGTTGGAGATCCCAAGCTGCTTTTTGACCTCTTCTGTTCCGCCACCTTGAGCCTGTACCTCCTTCGTCATCAGGAGGTGACGGAACTGCCGGGCAATCATCCCCAAGATCTTCAAAGGGGGTTCCCCGCTTTCCCATATCCGCTCGAGGGCCCGGAAGGCCCTCTTGAGATCCCTTTTACCTATGGCCTTGGTAAGCTCAAAGATGGTGGTGGTCCGTACCTCGGACGCCACCCTTTCCATATCCTTTAATTCTATCCGCCCCCTATCACCGATGTAGAGGGAGGCCTTGGAAAGCTCATGGTAAAGCCCTTGTAGGTCCCTGCCGACGGCCTCTTGAAGGTATACTGCAGCCTCAGAGGCGATTTCCTTGCCCAGTTCCCGGGCGATCGCCCGGATCCAAGGGATGATCTCCTTTTGCGCGGGGCGTTCGAGATGGAAGGCGCCATCTTTTGCCTCTTTCAGAAACTCCGCCGCCATCTCTTCGGCGATGAAGACCAGCGAGGTCGTGGGGGAGGGGGATTGCAAATATGGGCTGAAGGACCTCAGATCGTTTTTGCCGTATTGGTGAGCGCCCTTGACTAAGACTATCCTGCGCTGGGCCATGCAGGGGAAGGTGTTGCAGGCATTGATGACCTCCGATGGCCGAGCTTGGCCCGCATCATACGGGGTGAAATTGAGTTCTCTGCATTGGGGGAGGAGGGCATCCACTATTTTCCCTCGAGCCCTTTCTATGAGGTAACCCTCATCCCCGTACAGGAGATAGAACGGCCGGGCCTTGCCCCTGGCCAATTCCTCTTCTAACCGTGCAAAATCCGTCCTCAGATCTTAAAACCTCTCTTTGATCATGATATAGATCTTTTCGGCCAGATCCGCCGCGATCTTGTTGATGGCGTTGTTTTTGTTCCCCTGATTGACCATCACATCGGAGGAGGCCTTATAGTGCCACGTGCCCTTGATCCCGTCACCTTGCCAGAGGATCTCATTGTTCCCCTGGCGGGCGAGGCGTAAGTCCAGGGTAATGGTGATCTGGTACTCTGTAGCCCGTCCTTTGTCGTCATAAGCAGTCGAGACGATGCTTACGGAGGTAATGGACCCCTGTAGCGAGGCCTCCGCCTTTTTCTCCGCCACGATCTCCACCTCGCGCCGGAAGATAAACTCACGGCGGAGGGCCGAGGTGAAGATGGAGGTGAGGTTGGGTTCCTTGGTTTTGTTCTCCAAAGGGATGATGGCCAGTGAGGTAATCCCTTGAGGAAATTCTCCCCCTTTACCCATGATATGATAGCCACAACCGAGGGTTGCGGAGAAGAAGCTGATGATAGAAATCAAGAGGGTTATATTTTTCATGCGCATACGATATTGACCAACTTCTTGGGCACGAAGATGGTCTTTGTTACCTCCTTTCCTTCAATATGTCGTCTCACCTTGGGGCTGGCCAGGGCCATTTCTTTGACCTTCTCCTCTTTGGCCGAGACAGGGATGAGGAGGCGGTCCCTGAGTTTGCCATTTACCTGAACAACGACGATGACCTCCTCCTCAGTGATGGCCTCCCGGTCATACCGAGGCCAGGGGGCCTTGATGATGCTATCTTTGTGCCCCAAGGCCTCCCAGAGCTCCTCGGCGATGTGGGGCACGAAGGGGGAGAGGAGCACTACGAGCGCTTCCACAACCTCTTGCCAGACTGATCTGGCCTGGGGGGTTGCCTCAATGCCATCCTTGGTCTGGTAGAGGTGGTTTACCAGTTCCATGATAGCGGCGATGGCGGTGTTGAAATGGAACCGTTCGATATCCTCTGTCACCTTTTTGATGGTCTTGTGGGCCTTGTGACGCATCTCTCCGAGTTCAGGGGGGAGATCCGCCGTGGCTATGGGGGAGGGCCCTTCCGAGAGGCTGCCTCTCAACTCATAGACCAGCCTCCAGACGCGATGAAGGAAGCGATAGCCACCCTCTACCCCTTCTTCCTGCCACTCCAGATCCTTTTCCGGGGGGGCGGCGAAGAGGCTGAAGAGGCGTGTGGTGTCGGCCCCGTATCGTTTGATCATATCTTCGGGGTCCACGATGTTCCCCTTTGACTTGGACATCTTTGCCCCATCCTTGATCACCATCCCCTGGGTCAGAAGGTTAATGAAGGGTTCATCAAAAGGGACCATGCCCAAATCCCTCAGCACCTTGGTGAAGAATCGAGAGTAGAGGAGGTGGAGGATGGCATGTTCAATCCCCCCGATATACTGATCGACGGGCATCCAGTATTGTAAGCGCTCCCTATCAAGGGGCCCTTGGTCATAATCCGGGCAGGTGTAGCGGTCAAAATACCAGGAAGACTCGACAAAGGTATCCATGGTATCCGTCTCTCTTTTGGCCGCTCCTCCGCAGGCGGGACAGGTAGTCTCGACAAAGGTGCGCAAATCGGGCAGCGGCGATGCGCCGTTGTCTTTCGGTCCTACATCGAGGGGGAGGACTACTGGCAGATCCTCTTTCGGAACGGCCTGGATACCGCAGCGATCACAGTAGATGATGGGGATAGGGGCACCCCAATACCGCTGGCGGGAGATCCCCCAGTCCCGAAGACGGTAATTCACCGCCCTGGTGCCGATCCCCTGTTCCTCCAGATAGTCGGCGATGGCCTCCATGGCCTGGCGGTTTTCCATGCCGTCGAAGGGGCCGGAATGAACCAGGACCCCATCCTCTGTATAGGCCTCAATCATGAGGGCCGGGTCGAAGGTTTCGCCAGGCGGCTGGATCACCACGATCATCGGTATTCCGTACTTTTTGGCGAACTCAAAATCCCTCTGATCGTGGGTGGGCACTGCCATGACGGCACCGGTGCCATACTCCATCAGGACGAAGTTGGCGGTATAGAGGGGCATCCGCGCATTGGTCAGGGGGTTGAGGCAATTGGTCCCCAGGAAAACACCCTCCTTTTCCATATCCTCGGCAGTGCGGGCGATCAAATCTTGTCTTCTCACCCGTTCCACAAAGGTGCGCACCTCGGCCTCTTGCTCCTTTCCCTTACAGAGCTCCAGGACCAAGGGGTGTTCCGGGGCCAGGACCATGAAGGTGGCGCCAAAAAGGGTGTCCTGACGGGTGGTGAAGACGGTAATGGCCCCCGTGCCGTCCTCCAAGGGAAATGCCACATCAGCCCCGGTACTCTTGCCGATCCAGTTCTTCTGCATGGTGATGACCCGCTCAGGCCAACCGGGGAGTTTATCGCAGTACTCCAACAGTTCCTCGGCATAGGCGGTAATTTTAAAGAACCAACCCTCGAGCTCCTTTTTTTTCACCTCACCGTGGCACCTCCAACAGGCCCCGCCTTCCACCTGTTCGTTGGCCAGGACCGTTTGGCACTCCGGACACCAGTTGACAAGGGCCTTTTTCCGGTAGACCAACCCGCGCTCATACATGCGGATGAAGATCAACTGCTCCCATTTGTAGTAGTCCCTATCGCAGGTGGCCAGCTCTCGATCCCAGTCGTAACTGAAGCCCATCCGTTTGAGTTGAGACCGCATGTGGGCGATGTTGTCATAGGTCCATTGGGCGGGGTGGATCTTGTGCTCCAGGGCGGCATTTTCCGCGGGCATCCCAAAGGCATCCCACCCCATGGGGTGCAAGACACTATACCCCTTCATCATCTTATAGCGGGCCACCACATCGCCGATGGAGTAATTCCGGATGTGTCCCATGTGGAGCTTTCCGGAAGGATAGGGGAACATCTCGAGGAGGTAATACTTCGCCCGCTTCGGATCCTCCACCGCCTGAAAGAGCTTCTGTTGCTCCCACGTGCGCTGCCATTGCTCTTCGATCTGCAGGGGGTCATACCGCTCCTTCATCGGCCCAACAACCTCCTTATCCTCAGTCTGAGGGCGTTGAGCCTGATAAAGCCTTCGGCGTCTTTTTGTCGATAGACCTCGTCTTCCTCGAAGGTGGCAAAACCGCTGTGGTAGAGAGACTTATCCGATTTCCGGCCGACCACCATACAATTCCCTTTGTAGAGTTTGAGCCTGACGGTTCCGGTGACGTCGTGCTGGGTTTCATCCACGAGCTTTCGCAGCAGCTCCATCTCCGGCGAATACCAATATCCGTAGTAGATAAGTTCCGCTATCTTGGGGATGAGTGCATCGCGCAGGCGCATCACCTCACGGTCCATGGTGATGGATTCCAGGGCCCGATGGGCGCAGTGGAGGATCGTGCCCCCTGGGGTCTCATAGACCCCCCGGGACTTCATACCGACATACCTATTCTCCACCATGTCCACCCTGCCGATACCGTTGGCACCTCCCATGTCGTTTAGCCGCGCGAGGAGTTGCGCAGGGGAGTACCTCTTCCCATCGACGCTGATGGGGACGCCTGCAGCGAACTCTATCTCGCAGTACAGGGGCTTGTCCGGGGCCTGCTCCGGGGCTGCCGTGAGGCAAAACATCGCCTCATCGGGCTCTTGCCACGGGTCCTCCAATATCCCCCCTTCGAAGCTGATGTGCAAGAGGTTTCTGTCGCTGCTGTAGGGTTTCTTGGGGGTGACGGTAACGGGAATACCCCGATCCTTGGCATAGCGGATCAAGTCCTCTCGGGAGCGGAACGCCCACTCCCGCCAGGGCGCGATGACCCGTATATTCGGGTCGAAGTGGTAGTAGGTGAGTTCAAAGCGCACCTGATCGTTCCCTTTGCCTGTGGCGCCATGGGCTACGGCGTCTGCCTGCTCCTTGCGCGCTACCTCCATCTGTCCCTTGGCGATGAGGGGGCGAGCAATAGCGGTGCCGAGCAGGTAGCTGCCCTCATAGATGGCGTTGGCCTTGATAATGGGAAAGACGAAGTCCCGGACGAACTCCTCCTGAAGATCCTCGACATATATCTCGCTCGCACCGGTGGTTTTGGCCTTCTGGCGGACCTCTTCGATCTCTCCTCCCTGCCCGATGTCGGCGCAAAAGGCGATTACCTCACAGGCATACTCTTCTTGCAGCCACTTCAGGATTACCGAGGTGTCCAATCCACCCGAATAGGCCACTATGATCTTTTTAACTGCCTTTTTCATCGTTCTGTCCTTTTCCCATCACGAGGGTCAAGATGGCCTTTTGCACATGGAGACGGTTCTCCGCTTGATCGAAGACCACAGCATGAGGTCCATCCATCACCTCGTCGGTGATCTCCTCGCCCCGGTGGGCGGGGAGACAGTGCATCACCAACACATCCTTTTTCCCTTGACGGACGAGATCGGCATTTACCTGATAGTCCTGAAAGGCCTTTATCCTCTCCGCGCGCTCCCCTTCCTGCCCCATGCTGGCCCAGACATCGGTATTGATCACGTGGGCACCCTTTACCGCCTCTTTCGGGTCATGGGTGAGGATGATCCGGGAGGATCCCTCCTCTTGAGCCCGGGCGAGGATCTTTGCATTGGGTTCATACCCCGGGGGGCAGGCCAGCCAGAGGTCAAAGCCGAGCCGCAAGGCCCCATTGATCCAGGAGTTGGCCACATTGTTTCCGTCACCCACATACGCTACCTTCAACCCGCGATAGTGGCCCAGCCTTTCCCATACAGTGAAGATGTCACTCAATATCTGGCAGGGGTGCAGCAGGTCGCTCAGACCGTTGATCACCGGGATTGAGGCGTAGCGGGCCATCTCCTCGACCCGCTCTTGGGCAAAGGTCCTGACCATGATGCCATCGACATACCTGGATAGGACCCGGGCGGTATCCGCGATAGCCTCCCCCCGGCCCAGCTGGGTATCCTGGGGGTTTAAGGAGAGGGCGTGCCCCCCGAGCTGAAACATCCCCACCTCGAAGGATACCCTGGTCCTCGTAGATGGCTTCTCAAAGATCATGGCGAGGGTCTTTCCTGCGAGGGGGCGATAGGGTTTGCCCTGCCGAAGCATCTCCTTGAGCTCTGCCGCCTTGTGGAGGATGGCCTCTATCTCCTCCCGAGTTAAATCATATATGGTGAGCAGATCTTTTTTCACAGTTCTGAGAATATCCCCTCCAGGACGGCGAGCAAGGGGTCGATCTCCTCCCTGGTGACGATGAGGGGGGGGATAAAACGCAGGACCTTGCCCGCGGTACAGTTGATGAGAACGCCCTTATCCATGCAGCGTTCGACTATCTTCTTGCCCTCAAACTCCAGCTCACAACCGATGATGAGCCCCTTGCCCCGCACGTCCTTAATAAAGGCATATCGCTCCTTCAGGACAAGGAGTCCCTTGAGCAGGTATCGGCCCATCTCCTGACAGTTCGTGAGGATGCCGTCCTCCACGAGGGCGTCGATGACGCAGCATCCTACGGCGGTGGCCAGGGGGTTGCCGCCGAAGGTGGAGGCGTGGTCACCAGGGGCAAAGGCCTGCGCCACCTTATCCGTGGCCACCAGGGCGCCGATGGGGACCCCGTTGGCCAAAGACTTGGCCAAGGTCATCATATGGGGGGGGGTCTCATAGTGCTCATAGGCAAAGAGCCTGCCTGTCCTGCCCATCCCCACCTGGACCTCATCGTAGATCAGCAGGGTCTCTGTCTGATCGCACAGCTCCCTCAGCCCTTTGAGATAGTTCGGGGCGGGGAGGATTACCCCACCTTCGCCCTGGATGGGCTCCACCATTACGGCGCAGGTCTGGGGGCCGATGGTCCTGGCGACGGCCTCGAGGTCGTCAAAGGGGCAATAGGTAAAACCCGGCAGCAGGGGTTCAAACCCCTTGTGGAACTTCTTTTGTCCGGTGGCGCTCAAAGCCCCCATGGTCCTCCCGTGAAAGGAGTTTTCCATCGTAATGATCTGATAGCGCTCAGGGCCATATCGCTCCTTGGAGTATTTGCGCGCCAGCTTGATCGCCGCCTCAGTTGCCTCGGCCCCGCTGTTGCAGAAGAAGACCCGTTCCCCAAAGGAGTGCTCGCAGAGGCGCCTGGCCAGCTCCACCTGCGGCCCATTGTAGTAGAGGTTAGAGCAGTGGATGAGCTGCCTGGCCTGCTCCTCTAGGGCCTGGACCACCTTGGGGTGGCAGTGCCCGAGGTTGCATACGGCGATCCCCGCGACAAAGTCGAAGTATTCCCGGCCGTTGTTGTCCCATACCTTTGCTCCTTTACCCCGCGCGAGGAGGATGGGATATCGGGCGTAGGTATTGGCCAGCACGTGTTGTCCCTCGCGGATCAATGCCTCTCCCTTTAGGACCATAGTTCCGTTCCCACCCCTGTATCGGTGAAGATCTCCAAGATCAGGGCGTGCCTGACCCTCCCATCGATGATGTGGGCCTTGCTAACACCCCCTGCCAGGGCCTCCAGGCAGCAGGTGATCTTGGGGATCATCCCCTCGGAGCAGACCCCCTGAGCTATGAGGTTTTTGGCCTCTTTGGCCTTAAGGCTCGTGATGAGATTTCCCTTCTTGTCCAACACCCCCGGGACATCGGTGAGGAGGATCAACTTTTCCGCCCCCAGGGCGGCTGCCACCTTTCCTGCCACGAGATCCGCGTTGATGTTGTAGGTCTTCCCGTCCGCTCCCACACCGACCGGGGCGATGACAGGGATGAAGTCACCGTTATCCAGGGTCTTGATGACATCGGAGTTGATCCTTTCTACCTCGCCCACCATGCCCAGATCGACGATCTCAGGGGGGGTATCCTTCTCTCCTTGGGGAGAGAGGCGCAACTTTTTTGCCCGGATGAGGCCGCCATCCTTCCCGCTGAGCCCCACGGCCTTTCCCCCGCAGCGGTTGATGAGATCCACGATCTCCTTATTCACCTTGCCCACCAGGACCATCTCTACCACATCCATCGTCTCTTGATCGGTGATGCGCAGCCCCTGCACGAAGGTGGATGCCTTCCCCATCCGTTGGAGGACCTGGCCGATCTGGGGGCCGCCGCCGTGGACCACCACCGGGTTCAAACCGACGTACTTCATGAGGACGATATCCATGGCAAATGCCTCTTTGAGGCCCTCGACTGCCATGGCTGCCCCTCCATACTTGATCACCATGGTCTTGTGATAGAACCGCCTGATGTAGGGGAGGGCCTCGATTAGGACCTGCGCCTTTTCGATGAGCTTTTTCATCACAAGATATACCTGCTGAGATCCTCATCCTTGAGGAATTCTTCGAGCTTCTTTTTTACATAGCCGGCATCGATGGCGATCTTTCTACCGGAGAGCTCGGGGGCATCGAAGGATACCTCATCGAGGAGCCTCTCCATGATGGTGTAGAGCCTTCGGGCCCCGATATCCTCCATCTTGTCGTTGATCTTAGCGGCAGTCTCGGCGATCTCCTCAATGGCCTCCTGGGCGAAGGAGAGATGCACGTTCTCGGTCTTCATCAACTCCACATACTGGGTGATGAGGGCGTTTTGGGGCTCGGTGAGGATCCTGATGAATTCCTCCTTGCCCAGCGGCTCTAACTCCACCCTGATGGGGAAGCGGCCTTGCAGCTCGGGGATGAGGTCGGAGGGCTTGGAGACATAGAAGGCGCCTGCGGCGATGAAGAGGATATGGTCGGTCTTTACCATCCCATATTTGGTCATCACCGTAGTACCCTCCACGATGGGCAGTATATCCCGCTGGACACCCTCGCGCGAGACGTCGGGGCCGTAAGTCTGCTCGCGGCTGGCAATCTTATCGAGCTCGTCAAAGAAGATGATCCCCGATTGCTCAACCCGCTGGATAGCTTGTTTGACCACCTTGTCCATATCGATGAGCTTTTGGGCCTCTTCCTCAATGAGGATCTCCAAGGCCTCCGGCACCTTGACCTTCCTCCTTTTGGTTTTCTTCGGAAAGAGACCCGAGAGCATATCCTTGATGTTTAGGTCCACCTCCTCGAGACCGGCGGCAGAGAAGATCTCGACGACAGGGAGGGCCCTATCCGATACCTCTACCTCCACCAGCCGCTCGTTTAGCTTTCCCTCTCGCAAGAGCTTCCTCAGCCGTTCCCTGGTCTTGTGGGCGGTGTCGGCCTCCATCGGCTCCCCTGCCACCTCGACGGCCCCGGGCAAGGCGGGGGCAGTCGAGGTTTGGGGAGGGGAAGGGGGTAGGAGGAGATCCAGCACCCGTTCCTCAGCCATGTCATGGGCCTTTCCCTTTACTTCCTCCTCTTCTTCTTTCCTCTGCATGTTTACGGCCAGTTCCGTCAGGTCTCTGATCATCGATTCCACATCCCGCCCGACGTAACCCACCTCGGTAAACTTGGAGGCCTCGATCTTTAAGAAAGGGGCCTGGGCGAGCTTGGCCAGGCGGCGAGAGATCTCCGTCTTCCCGACGCCGGTTGGACCGATCATGATGATGTTTTTTGGGGCGATCTCATCCCGCAGCTCCTTCGGGACCTGCTGGCGGCGCCAGCGGTTCCTGAGGGCAATGGCCACGCACCGTTTTGCCTCGCCTTGACCGATGATATACTTATCCAGCTCGGCCACGATCTCTTTGGGGGTCAAGGACCGACCCATCTCCGTTCCGTCTCTCGTTAGAGCTCCTCGATCGTTATCTGGTCGTTCGTATAGATGCATATCTCTGCGGTTATCCGCATCGCCTCCTGGGCGATGGTCTTGGCATCCAGCTTTGAATGCGCGACCAGGGCCCTGGCCGCTGCTTGGGCGTAGGGGCCACCGGAGCCGATGGCCACGATCCCATCGTCGGGCTCCACTACATCCCCGTTGCCGGAGATGATGAGGGAGTGATCCTTGTCCGCCACGACCAGCAGGGCCTCGAGCCTTCTCAGCAGTTTGTCGGTTCTCCAATCCTTGGCAAGCTCCACGGCCGCCCGCAGGATGTTTCCGTTATATTGCTCCAGCTTGGTCTCAAAGCGCTCAAAGAGCGTAAAGGCGTCGGCTGTGGTACCGGCAAAACCGGCAAGCACAGTATCGTTATAGAGCTTGCGCACCTTTCTGGCCCGGTGTTTCATCACCGTCATGTCCAGCGTTACCTGCCCGTCTCCGGCTATCACGATCTTTCCTTGGTGACGAACGGAGAGGATCGTCGTTGCCTTAAGCATCTTTTTGCCCTTTCCTGGCCCGCGGGTGGGTGCGATCGTAGACCTCCATCAATTTGGCCGAGCTTACGTGGGTGTACTTTTGGGTAGTGGAAAGGCTGGCGTGTCCCAGCAATTCCTGTATACCACGCAGATCAGCCCCGGCATCCAGCAGGTGGGTGGCAAAGGAATGTCTGAAGGTATGAGGGGTGGTCTCCTTCACCATGCCTCCTTTGAGCAGGTATTTTTTGATCATCCTACCCACGCTGCGGGGGGTGAGCCTCCCTCCTCGATGATTGAGGAAGAGGTATTGAGGAGCGCCCTTGCCTTTTTCCATCAGCTCGCCCCTGCGTGCCAGGTATACGCGCAATGCCTCAACGGCCTTGGACCCGATGGGCACCAGCCTCTCCTTGCTCCCCTTTCCCATCACCCGCACCATGCCTCCTCCCAGGTCCAGATCATGCAGGCTCAGTGAAGTGAGCTCTCCCACCCTGAGCCCGCTGGAGTAGAGGAATTCCAGGATAGCCCGATCCCTGCTTCCCAAAAGGCTCGCTGCATCGGGGATATCCAGGAATCTGAAGGCTTCATCGACGGTGAGGGTATGAGGGAGGTCTCTTCCCCCTTTGGGGATTGCCACCATCTTGGCGGGATTTTTTTCGACAATACCCTCCCGCTTCAGATACCGGAAGAATGTCCTCAACGTAGCCAGCTTTCGCACCGCCGAGGTGCGCTTGATCCGCTTTCCCTGGTAGAGGTGCCCCAGGTAGAGGCGGATCGTCAGGTAATCTATCTTGGTCACGTCAGAGGGCAGTCCCTGTTCTCCTAAAAAGGCCGCAAAAAGCTCCAGGTCCTTACGATAGGCCCGGCAGGTATGGGGTGATGCCCCCCGCTCCAAGGCGATATAGTCGATGAATCGGTCTATGGTATCTGAGATATACACCCATCCCCTCAACACAGAAAATGAACATTAATCGTACACTTAATTTATAGGATATTCAACACGAAAAGTCAATGAAGACGCCCTCTTTATCCCTTTATCTCAGCGAAATAGTTTGACAATGTGCGGAAATTGTAGAAAATAAGACGAGGTGCTGCGGGTTGAGCACTTCCTGCCTCAATGAGGGGGATAGGAGGGATGGATGATGAAGAAGGCTTTGAGAAATAGTGTTATAGCTCTCGTTCTTATCGTGGTTTTCTCCTGTTTTGCCTGTGCCAGGGAAAGGCCGCAGCCGCGCCTCATCACCGTTACCGGCGAAGCCGAGGTACGAGTTGCCCCCGATGAGACAATCCTCACCTTAGGCGTGGAAACGGTGCATAAGGATCTTGGCATAGCCAAGAGGCAAAATGATGAACGCGTTAAGAAGGTCTTTGCCCTGGCCAAGAAGTATAACGTAGCACCGGGAAACGTTCATGTAGAGGCCATCAACATTGAACCCCGGTACAAAGGTGGGGATGTCCGAGAAGAGCTCAGCGGCTACTGTGTGCGCAAGACCATTGTTTTTGCCATGCGGGATGTATCGAGGCTTGATGATCTACTCAACAGTGCCCTTGAGGCCGGTGTCAACCATGTCTATGGGGTGCAGTTCCGGACGACGAAACTGCGCGACTACCGTGATCAAGCCCGTGCCCTGGCCTTGAAGGCTGCCAAGGAAAAGGCAAAGGATATGGCCAAGGAGCTCGGTCAAAAAGTGGGCAAGCCTTACTCCATTGTCGAAGAACAGTATGAAAGGGGTCTGGCCGCCAACGTGATACCGGCCAGCGGCGTCAGCCGCGGGGAGGCTGACAAGAGCATTGCCCTCGGCCAAATCAGCGTCAGCGCGAGGGTCAGGGTGAGCTTTGAGCTGCGATAGGCAAGACCTGAAGGTCTTTTGATGGATAGTATGAGTCTGCTGAAGAAAGGGGTCGTGAGATGAAGAAGCTATGGGTGATTTTTTTTGTAGTCTTTTCGGTTTCTGTCGTCATCGCCCTGAATTTTGCATGGGGCCAAGAAAAGAACCTTTGGGTAAACAAGGCGGTAACAGCCAAGATCAGGGCCTTTGATCGGGAGTTCTCCAAGGGCTTTGACGTCTACTCAGCAGGGGTGAAGGAGGCGCCCACGGCGCTGCTTTTCGATATCAAGGATGATTATCCACTCCCAAGCCGGTTCTGGGGAGAACCCCTCAGTGAGGAGGAGATCGTCTATGCTATTTATCGCCTGGATGATCAATACAACGACCGGGTATGGAATATCCCCTTTGAACCCCGGGCCCTCAACATCGTCAACCTAAAGGGTGCGCTTGTAGGATATGTGTATACCGGCATTAACTCCGTGCTCATGGATCGCAAAAAGGATGGCAGCGTAACCGTCTATCCCCCCATTCGTCAGCGGAACGATGGGGCTGGGGACGGGGTGGTATTTCCTCTTGTTCGCTAAGGAGTTCTCGGCACTATGATGAAGCGGGTATTGGTCACCGGCGGGGTGGGGTTCATCGGCTCACACCTCTGTCAGCGTCTCCTGCGGGAGGGGTATGAGGTTGTTTGTCTGGACAACTTCGATGCGTATTATGACCCGGCGATCAAGCGGAGAAACCTGGAGGAGATCAGGGCATCCGGAGGGGAAAAGGGATTCCAACTGGTGGAGGGTGATATCAGGGACAAGGGGCTTCTGGATGATTTGTTCAGGAGGACATCGTTTGATCTGGTAATCCACCTGGCGGCCAGGGCCGGGGTGCGGCCCTCTATCCAGCAGCCCCTGCTCTATGAGCAGGTGAATGTCGCGGGGACGTTGAACCTCCTGGAGGCCTGCCGGGAAATCGGCGTCAGGGACCTCATCTTCGGCTCCTCCTCATCCGTCTATGGCAAGAACCGCAAGGTCCCTTTTGCCGAAGATGACCTGTTGGAAGCTATGATCTCCCCCTATGCCGTGACCAAGAGGGCAGGGGAGCTCTTCTGCTATGTCTACCATCACCTCTACGGTCTCAATATCTCCTGTCTACGGTTCTTTACCGTCTATGGACCGCGTCAGCGCCCTGAGATGGCCATCCATAAGTTCGCCCGCCTCATTAACGAGGGGGAAAGGATCCCCCTGTACGGTGACGGCACGTCGCGCCGGGATTATACCTACATCGATGACATCATTGAGGGGATCACAGGGGCAATGCAAAACCTCCGGGGTTATGACATATTCAACTTGGGGGAGTCGCAAACCGTCCCCTTGCGCGAACTCATCTCCCTTCTGGAGCAGGCCCTGGGGAAGAAGGCCGAGGTTGAGGAATTGCCCGAGCAGCCCGGAGATGTCCCCATCACCTATGCCGAGATATCCAAGGCCCGCCGCCTCTTAGGGTATGCCCCCCACGTGGGTATCGAGGAGGGGGTCGGGCGCTTCGTGCGCTGGTTTCTGAACAAGGGGTGATGGGATCGTCCTAGAAGTTTCTGCATTGAGTCGTTATGAGAAGGCGTCTGTCTTTCCCCACGTTATATGTTCTCGCACAGTTGTATCAGAGATCATCGTGTCAACAGGATATGGCACAGCGATGAATCCTTGACAAGGCGGGGGGAGGGCATTATATTCTTACAAATTGCATGGGGAGGGAAGGATTGCCCATCTACGAGTATCAGTGTACCAAGTGTGGTTGCAGAGTAGAGATGATGCAGAAGATTACCGATGAATCCCTGCAAACGTGTCCCTCTTGTAAGGGGCAGCTGAGGCGACTTATGTCCCTCACCTCTTTTCAATTGAAGGGGAACGGCTGGTACGCCTCCGATTACAAGGATAAGAAAGAGAAAAAGAAGACGAAAGCGGAAAAGGGGGAGGAAAAAGCGGACAAGAAGTCGGAAAAAGCAAGCACGGCCTGATCCTTTAAAAAAAAAAGCGCAGGCTGCTTTTTCATTCCGTGACCTTTATATCCTTATTTAACCTTAAACATTAGTCTACCCCTTTCCCTCGCCTGAACCAGCGACGCTCACTGATCGCTTTCCTCCAAGTGCAGATGGTGGATTAGCCTATGAACGAGAGGCGCCACCAGGATGCCCATCGTGGCCAGGAAGGCCACCCCGGAGAAGAGCGCGTATGCCGAGGCGAAGAGTTTGCCTAGGACGGTGTGCAGCTCGTTTACCGGGCCCATACCCCCCAAGATCATCGAGGCATTCAGCAGGGCATCGAGCCAGGAAAGCCCTTCTGTAACGTGGTAGCCGACGACCCCGATGCCGAGTGACACGAATACGAGGCAGAGCGCGAGGAGACCGTGCCGCAGCATCCGAAGAAGGAAAAGACGGCGTGGCAACAAAGGCTGTGTGCGGTGCTCGTACATGGAAGTTCCCTCTCAGGCTCGCCGGGCGTAAGACGCCGATAGATGGTGGGGTTCAGCGCCCGGTGGGCCCTACGATATCCCCTTAGAGCTCTCTGACCATGCTCAACATGCCTGGCGAGCCGATTTCTTCCTCAAAATATTGATCCTGCTTCTCTTCCAAAACCGCAAACCCATGTTTCGCATAGGCCTTTTGAGCCGGTACATTTCCGATGTAAAGGTTAATCTGCGCCCTGGCGAACCCGCGACGTCGGCCCTCTTTTAGCATCGCTTCAAGAAGTTTGCCCGCGATGCCTTTGCGCCGGAATTCCGGGAGGGTGGCTACGCTATCAATGAACCATGAACCCGTAAGATCTTTGGGCAGGCATGAGAGGATCCTTTTGGACCGACCATCGGCGGCATTACCGGCTTCATCAAGGAGCCCAAACTTCTTAAAGGCCTCCGGGATTGTCTGCCTCAGCGCATGATACCCCATGACCTGTGGATCATAGCCTCCCAGGGATGCAACGGGTTTATTATCAATTTCTGCCACAAGATAGCATGTGTAGTGAAACAGGTGCGGTGTCCGGCTTATGGCAAGGATCTGAAGAAAGGCCAAACATCCCTCCTCCGTGCCTTTAAGAATGACCTCCCATATTCCTTTTTTTACGTGTGCCCTTCCCGCCATGAGGATCATGCGGGCGAGAAAGCAAGCATCTTCTTTGCGGGCGGGTCTGATCGTTAACTTCATGAGCTTTCTTTTTCTGTATCCAGCCTCTTCTTGCCTATTGGCCAAAAAATAAGACATCCATGAAAATATAATATTCTGAGGAAAAAAGCAAAATCTGACCCCAAATCATCTCCGGCGAGAGAGGGGCCGCGGCGCGCAGGCTGATATGGCTTGATCCTCAGCATGTCCTTCTTTCTTTTGGGTTGACTTTCCAGGGGTTTGCGGGATACATAATAAAAAGCTATTTACCTGTCGATGAGGCGGGCAGAAGGGACACAGGGTGGCAAAGAAACAAGCAATGGACAAGTTGGTTTCGGTTTCCGTCATGGGGGATGACCGGCCCGGCATCGTCGCCGGCGTTTCCAAGGTCCTCTACGAGAACGCCTGCAACATCGAGGCATTGTCACAGACCGTGATCATGGGGCAGTTTGCCATGATCGTGGTCGTCGCTCCTTTGAAGGAGTCAAAGGTCGAGGTGCTGAAAAAAGCCCTGGCAGAACTGGGGCGAGAGATGAGCCTGGAGATCCATGTGCGCTTGCTCAACCCGGATGAGCGGCTTGGATTTGATCCGGGAGAGGCAGAACCCTTCGTGATCACTGTTCGCGGTCAAGACCGTCCTGGGCTCGTCTATGCCATCACGGCGATCCTGGCCGAGAAGGGGATCAATATTACCCGGTTGGGGGCGGAGGTGGTCCCTGTGGATCGGCAACTGGAGTACATCCAGATCTATGAGGTGGATATCCCGCGCCATCTGGATTGCGCCCTCATCCAGAGGGCCCTGCGCGACAAGGGGGAGGAAATAGGCGTGACGGTCGATATGCAGCACCGGGACATCTTCCGCGCCATCAACCAGATATAGATTCTTATGCTCAGTTCAGAAGAGATTATCCGCACGATCGAGATGCTCAAGAATGAGAATCTCGACGTCCGCACCGTCACCCTCGGCATTAGCCTGAGGGATTGCGTCAGCTCCTCAGCCACGGAGCTGTGCACACGGATTCGCTCCAAGATCAAGCGGGTTGCCGGAGGGATGGTTGCCGTCTGCGATACCATCTCGAATAAATACGGGATCCCTATCGTCAATAAACGTCTAGCCGTGACCCCCATCGCCGCAGTTGCGGAGGCACTGGAACAGGAGGAGTACGTGGTTGTTGCCAGGACGCTCGATGAGGCGGCTCAAGAGGTCGGGGTCAATTTCATCGGAGGCTATTCGGCCCTGGTGCAAAAAGGGTTTACCCGGGGCGACCGGCATCTGATTGCCAGCCTTCCTGAAGTCCTCTCATCCACCCGCCATATCTGCGCCTCGATCAACGTGGCCTCCACCAAGGCAGGGATCAATATGGATGCGGTGCTGCTCATGGGGCAAGCGATCAAGGAGATCTCCCTTGCTACCGCCCGTGAGGACGGGTTCGGCTGCGCCAAGCTTTGCGTCTTTGCAAATATGCCGGAAGATAATCCTTTTATGGCCGGGGCCTATCTGGGGTACGGGGAGCCGGAGTCCGTCATCAATGTCGGGGTAAGCGGACCCGGGGTGGTCAAGAAGGAGCTGGAACGGGCGCTCCAATCCGGAAAGAGGCTGACCCTTGGCGATCTCTCGGAGATCATCAAGAAGACGAGCTTCCGCGTGACCCGCGTGGGGGAGCTCATCGCGAGAGAGGTTGCCGAGCGGCTCGGCGTGAGCTTCGGCATCGTCGATCTCTCCCTTGCGCCCACCCCCACGGTGGGGGACAGTGTCGGGGAGATCCTCCAGTGCCTGGGATTGAGATCGATCGGTGCCCCCGGGTCAACTGCCGCGCTCGCCCTGCTCAATGATGCCGTCAAAAAGGGGGGGTCCTTTGCCTCCTCTTCCGTGGGCGGGCTCTCCGGCGCTTTTATCCCGGTGAGCGAGGATTTAAACCTTTCCGAGGCAGTCGGAAGCGGCCATCTGTCTCTGGAAAAGCTGGAGGCGATGACCGCTGTCTGTTCCGTGGGGCTCGACATGATCGCCATACCCGGAAAGGTGGACGCCAGCACCATTGCCGCCATTATCGCCGATGAGATGGCCATTGGCGTCTTTAACCATAAGACCACGGCCGTGCGCCTGATCCCGGTTCCGGGCAAGGACGTGGGAGACAAGGCAGTCTTCGGCGGCCTTTTCGGCGAGGCCCATATCCTGGAGGTGAAGAATATCGCGTGCTCATCCGCCTTTATGGGTTTTGGCGGGAGGATTCCCGCCCCCATCACCAGCATCCGGAATTGATGGGGGCTCTGTCAACACAATACCTGTACACGCCGTTCTCGTGTCACGCAAGTCCCTCGTTGAGTTCCTTACCTACAACCTGTTTCATCAAGCCATGCCGTCGCCGAAAACCCGCAGCATATCGTCGTCCGTATAGCACCGTTCGCTGTCATCCGGATGCATGGCATCATCTTCCAGCTTCCGGCTATCATAGGATGGATCAAGCACCTGATTGTAATATTCGTGTTGGATCATGAGGTTCATGATCTCACTGGTGCCGGTCCACAGCATCCCGAGCCGGATGTCGCGCAGTGCCCGCTCGATGGGGTACACGTCGGTATAGCCGATCCCCCCCATGATCTGCATGGCCTTATTGACGATATCCCACGCGGCCTCCGTGGTAAATCGTTTGGCCTCACTGACGAGCCGGCGGACGTTGGGATAGTTTTCATCAACCGCGCGAGCAGCCATGTAGGTGAGGGCACGGGAGGCATCCAGGCTTGTTATAGCATCAGCCACCTTAAAACCGACTGCCTGGTATTCCCTGATAACCTTGCCAAATGTCCGGCGCCTGTTGGAGTACCGGACCGCTAGATCGAGTGCGCCCCAAACCCCCAGACAACCGGCGGCAGAGGTGAGGCGCTCCGGGATCATCATCTGGTTAAAACATTCCGCGCCGCCGTGCAGCTCGCCTACCAAATTTTCTTTCGGTACTTTTACCTCTCGAAAGACCAACCGTCCGGTGCCCCCGCCACGGCACCCCATGAGCCCATAAAGGTACTCGGTTTTTACACCGGAACTACGGTCCACGATGAGGAGGCTGAGGCGGTTATACTTGTGCGCGTTCGGATCGAAATTGGTCTTACAGTAGACGAGAAAGAAGTCCGCGCCTTCAGCGCCGACGACGAACCGTTTCATGCCGTTGAGTATGAAATGGTCGCCATGCAGCTCAGCCCTGGTCATAGCGCCGAAAAAATCGGAGCCGCCGCGCGGCTCGGTCAAGGCCTCGGCTGCCACTAGTTTCCCCTCGATGTAGGGTTTGAGGTATTTTTCCTTTTGCTCCTCCGTGCCGAAGACATTCAACGCCTCTCCCACGATGGACGGCATGACAAAGGCGCAGCCTAAGGCCATGCCCAGGCAGCCGATCTCTTCGGTTGCCGCGACATCGGCAACCCAGCTCATTGCCCGGCCGCCATATTTTTTGGGAAATCGTATGCCACGCAACCCCCGCTCGGCAAGCTTCTCTACAAATTCGCGGGGGTAGGTGATCTCATCCCTGTCCATTTCCCGCAGAAAATCGCCCGTGACCTCCTCGCGGACAAACTGCCGGACCTCTTCTTTGAGCCTACGTTCTTCCGGGGTTAGCATAAAATCGTACATGGCACCCTTTCTCCTTTCCTGTAATGCTCTTTATCAGCATAACGTTGGAAGGTGAAAATCTCGACCGCCTCGTCAATAGTCGAGGCCGCAGCCTGATCCTTTTCAGAAAAAATTAATTGTCTTGTTTAGCTATCGGCCATCGTAATAATGATCACACCAGATTCAATCGTGATAGTGCATAGTTCGTCGTATTCCCTATTGGATATTCTTCTCCAAAGAGTTCTTCAACAATCTTCTAATCGTGAGATTCCCTCTTTTCCAACTCATGAACTCTTTCATGGAGACTTTCTATATCTGAGATATTTTTTGCGAGCATTTCGTGACCAGGAAACATCCCAAAGCTTGAGCTGTTTACTAGAGCAAAGACAACATCCCGAGGGTATCTGCCTTCACGCCTTCCATCACCGTTGGCAAATCAACCGTTAACCCATAAGGGGCAGGGATATATCCCTGCCCCTTGAAGGCCTTGCCTATTGCTCCGGTTTTTCTTTCGGCGCAGGGGCAAGAGGAGCTTCCGCGCGTTTCAAGACATCTCTCTTTTGAAGCACAATCTCGATACGCCGGTTTTTCTGTTTGTTCGCCGGCGTGTCGTTGGGGGCAATGGGGCGGTATTCCCCGAATGCGGCTGCCATCAGCATCTCAGGCGGGACCCCCGCAGCGTCTTGTAAGAACCGCACTACCATGGTGGACCTGGCAGCGGAGAGCTCCCAGTTGGTGGGATAGGTGGCGCGCAAGGACTTGGAGATTGGCACATTGTCGGTATGGCCTTCCACGCGGATTACTTTGTCGGTCAGGCCCTTGATGATGCTTCCGACTTTCCCCAACACCTCCTTGCCGCTTGGCTTTATAGTGGCGCTGCCGGAGTCAAAAAAGATCTTTTCCGCCACATTCACGGTGAGCTTATCTTCGTACTGGCTGATGGTCACCTGGCCCTCGCTCACCTCTTTTTGCAGCTGGCTCATGAGCTGTTCATAGGTGGATTTTGATTTTTCTTCCCGGGCCAGAAGGTCTGCCTTTTCATTTTCTGCCTGCGCGACCTGTTCTTTGCAGGCGCTGTACCCTGCCTGAAGGCCGTTGAACCGCGTCTGAAGGCTGTTGTAGTCCGCCTCAAGTTTTTTGTATTTTTCTGTAGAAGCACAGCCCGCCAGAAGAGCGCTCAAGATCCCCACACCAACCCACACGACGATTTTTTTCATATCATCTCTCCTTTCTGCCTGCCCCCTGGTGAATAGCACATTTTTTCTTCCATGGCAATATGTCGCGCCCCCTTTAAAAAACGCACTCGCGATGAGGATAACACTCCTACTCATGCCGAACCCTGAAGAGAGAGGTAGCAGCAGCAGCCCCGGCCAAGAGTGCCCCCACGAGGTATGCATGTCGTAATCCAAGCAAAAACTCGGCAGCCGCCTTGCCTATGGGTGAGGGCTGTTGCAAGATGCCGGGCGAAACCAGCGCATAGAGCACAGCTCCTCCTGTGGCAATGCCGAAAACCATGCCCACATTTCGCACCGTGGCCAGTATGCCGGAGGCCATGCCCAGGTGGGGTCTGGGAGCGCTTCCCATGACAGCACGATTGTTTGGAGACTGAAAGACCCCGGCTCCCAGACCAAATATTGCCAATCTCCATACTATGTCGATAGAGGTAGCGGAAGATGATAATTGACCCATAAGAAAGAGGGCAAAGGCGCTTATGGCGGCGCCGAGACATGCCAAGATACCCGTGCCTATGCGATCCGAAAGGGAGCCACTGAAGGGTGCGACCATCATGGCGGCCAAGGGGAAGGCGGTCATGGTTAGACCCACGGTATTCGGCGCGTAGTGGAGGATTCTTTGCAAATAAAAGGGGGTAAGGAATACCAGCACGAACTGGGACATAAAATTCAAGAGGGCGCTCATATTGGCAAAGGAGAAGGTGAGGTTGCGGAAAAGGTCCAGGTTGAGCATTGGTTGATCAACCCTCCGTTCTATCCACCAGAAGCCGAGCGCAGCCAGCATGGCCGCGCCGAGCATCATGCCGGCGACGATGCTGAAACCTCCTTGTTGCCAATAGTTGACAAAGAGAAGGAGGGAGGAGAGGGAGATAAAGGAGGTCAGCGCCCCTCCTATATCTATCTTGCCGGGCTGTCCTTTCAATGCAGGGAGGATGCGGCGGGCCCAGAAGAACCCGGCAAGGCCGAGGGGGATATTGATCATGAACACGAAAGGCCAGCCCCAGGCGTAGGTGATGAAGCCGCCCACAGAGGGGCCTATCGCCAGACCAACGGCGATGCTGATGGCGTAGATGCCCAGGCTCTTGCCCAGCTCTGCTGGAGGGAAGGAGGCGGTGATAATGGCTAGGGATACGGCCATCATCATGCCGGCAGCGAGCCCTTGAACAGCCCGAAAGGCGACGAGCCAATGAATCGTGGGCAAAAAATAGGAAACGCCGCAGAGGGCAGAGGCGATGACGAAGCTGGCTAGACCTGTCAGATATACCCTTCTGTATCCGAGGATATCACCCAAACGACCATAGAATAAGAGGAGACTGCTGATAACGAGGAGATATGTCATCGGGACCCATTGTGCCGCGGAAAGCCCTGCGCCAAAGTATTCCGCGATCGTGGGCAGGGTAACGTTGACTATGCTGGCATCGATAGGCCCCATAATATTGGTGAGCATAACCGCAGCCAAGATGGCATAGCGGTTGGCATACCGCGATCTGAGAGATGTGCCCTTCATTCCTCGCTAACCCCCGTCTTGAATTATATACCACACTATCCATTTCAAAGTCTAACCTCCCTGACCCCATCCAGGCCTCCTTTGGCATGAAGATACCTCTTGTTTGATTGGTTTTGTCTTACAGTGTGATATAGTTCTTTTGTTAAAAGAGAAATGAAGATCATCCTTATCCAACCGCCTGTCCGGGATTTTTATCAAACAACGATGCGGACGCAGCCGATCGGCCTGGCCTATGTTGCCTCTTCCCTGAAGGCGTATGGTCATTCGGTAGAGATCCTCGACTGTCAGACGGATAGGAAGAGGCCGATCCCTCTACCCCCTGAGCTTGCATACCTTCAGGCATATTATCCCTTTGATGACCGGAGCCCCTTTAAGCTCTATTCCGGCTATAACCATTTCGGCATGGGCTGGGATGAGATCAACAAGAGGGTCGAGGCTTCGGAGGCCGATGTCTTTGGGATCTCTTCTTCCTTTACCCCGTATCACGGCGAGGCGCTGAAGATCGCTAAGATCATCAAGCAGGGTGATAGCAGAAGGATCGTCGTTATGGGAGGGGCCCATGTCAGCTGTGATCCTCAGGGGGTTCTGGAAAGCCCTTTTGTCGATTATGTTGTCTTGGGCGAGGGCGAACGCCGTTTGCCCATGCTTTTGGAGCAGCTTGAGAACGGATCTATAAAAGGGGTTGCAGGGATCGACGGGATCGGATGTCGAGCAGATGGAAGGGTGAGAATCAACCCGCTTATGACCTTTGTCCAGGACCTGGACGACCTCCCTCATCCTGCCAGAGGGCTTCTTGATCTCGATCGATATTGTATCAGGAAGAAAAGGGCCGCCATGATCATTACGAGCAGGGGGTGTCCTCATGGGTGCGCTTACTGCTCAGCCCGTCTCGTGATGGGGGCTTCTTTTCGAAAGCGGTCTCCGGAGGGCATCATCCAGGAAATGCTGGAGTGCCGACAGCGGTATGGTATTAATGCCTTTGATATCGAGGATGATAATTTCACCTATGACAAAGGACGGGCAAAGAGGTTGCTGAGCCTCATCGTTGAGACTTTTGGAGAAGGGGTTCTTCAGCTCTTTGCCATGAACGGCATCTCGTTTGCTTCTTTGGATGGGGAGCTTCTCAGGTTGATGAAGCAGGCGGGATTCAAAGAGGTCAATCTCTCCTTTGTCAGCGTCGATCCCTCCGTCAAGGAGGGCATGCATCGACCGGAAGGAATGGCCGGTTTTGATGAGATCGCATCAGAGGCAACACGGGCAGGCCTCACCGTGATCGCCTACTCCATCCTCGGGATGCCCGGCCAGACCGTTGCAGAGATGGTCGATACGCTGATCTACCTCATGGGGAGGAATGTTTTGATCGGCCCCAGCATCTATTATCCAACACCAGGGACCGCGCTCTTTGAGCTCTGCAAGCGAGAGCGCCTGCTGCCACCTACTATTTCCCAATGGCGCTCCAGCGCCTTTCCCATCGAGACACGGGTGTTTAACCGTCTCGATATAGCGACACTGTTTCGTCTGGCACGGGTAATCAATTTCATCAAGGGGAGGATGGACAAGGATGAGCTGGATGAGGGGCTGACGTGGAAAGAGTTGAGCAGGGTGTTAAAAGCTCATGCTAAAGAGAAGGACCCTACCTGGTGCGACCTCTTATTATTGCTTATCAACGAGAGGCGCTTTTTTAGCCTGCGCGCTGATCCTGCGGCAAGGCAATCTATTGCGAAAGTGGCGACTTCGAGCAGGGTCTTGGACTATTTCTTCACAAATGCCTGGGACGCGCCTATCCTGAAAAGCCGCGTAGATTAAAGACTGCCGACTTTTTCACCTTCTCGTATGCCCTCTGAGGATCCTTTACTTCGCTGGTGCTCCTTGAGGCGCCGGTGCCTCTTTGGTAGCAGGGGCGCTCGGGGCCTCGGTCTTTGTCGGGGTTCCTTTCGACGCAGGGGCGATGGGGGCCTCCGTGCGTTTCAGGACGTCTCTCTGCTGAAGCACGATCTCGATACGGCGGTTTTTCTGCTTGTTCGCCGGCGTATCGTTAGGGGCAATGGGCTGGTATTGTCCAAATGCGGCTGCCAAAAGCATCTTGGGCGGGACCCCGGCAGAGTCCTGTAAAAACCGCACGACCGTGATGGCCCTGGCTGCGGAGAGCTCCCAATTGGTAGGGTAGGTGGGCTGCAAGGGCTTGGCAATGGGGACATTGTCCGTATGGCCTTCCACACGGATTACTTTATCGGCCAGCCCCTTGACGATGCGCCCGAATTTCTTCAGCAGTTCCTTGCCGCCGGGCTTTAGCTCTGCGCTGCCGGAGTCAAAGAAGATCTTTTCCGCCACATTCACGGTGAGTTTATCCTCATATTGCCGGATCGCCACCTGGCCCTCGCTCACCTCTTTTTGCAGCTGGCTCATGAGCTGATCATAGGTGGCCTTGTTTTGTTGTTCCTGCGCCAGAAGATCCGTCTTTTCCTTTTCTGTCTGCCCGATCTTGCCCTGGCAAGCGTTGTATTTTTCCTCAAGCTTTTTGTATCTGTCTTCGGTAAAAAAATAGCCTGCCAAAAGAATGATCAGGACCACCGGTACCACCCAGATAATGGTTTTGTTCATAGCATTGCTCCTTTCCCTATATATTCTATCACATACAAAGAAATATCATATTTCTTCCCCGATATCAATATATTAGGCATACTCTCTAACATACTCGGATATGCTTTTAACCCTGGTAAACGACATGCCCCTGGTTCATTCCGCCTCTCTTTTTTTTCTATACTCACGGCTGAAAATAGTATATAGTACCGAACGATATATGAAGTCCGCTTCCGAGAAAAGTTATGTTGTCGCTGTTTGTCTGTCAGCTGTTTTCGGTTTCATAGGACTTCAGCACTTTTATTTAAAGAGACATCTTCAGGGGTATATCGATATCGGGCTGACCATCGGATGGATATACTGTTTTGCATCGGGGCAGATCCTGTTAGGTGTTGTATTGTTTGCGGTAGACATGGCCCATTCCATTACCGTTACTATACTACTATTAACAGGCACCTATAGGGACGGGGACGGCAAATACGTTTGCTATCCCGGGCAACAGCTTAACCAATACTAATTTAAAAAAGGAGGAGAACATTATGGCAAAGAGTAAAAAAGGTTTTGTGCCGACGCTCTTGTTATGCTTTTTTCTGGGGACCTTTGGGGTTCATCGGTTCTACGTCGGTAAGATCGGTACGGGCGTATTAATGCTGGTTACGTTAGGCGGCCTCGGTATTTGGATGCTCATTGATTTTATTCTCATCGTGTGCAGTAGATTCAAGGATAAAAAGGGTCTTTATATACAGCCGTAGGGATAGAGCTTACGGATAAGGGGGGGCTGGTCTTTCTTTCAAGACCAGCCCCCCCGCCCTGCATCTTTATAGGTCTTGTCTTTCTAGCATTACCATTCCCTCCCTCGCTCTTCAGCCAATCCAGGGCCTCACCCTTAATTCCATAGGGCACGTTTATCACTTCTTTCTTCTTCGTTTTACGTAGGCTTCCAAATCGTCTGGGGAAGATAAGAGAGTGTCATACCATTGCCCAATCATCTCGCAGGCATCAGAACGATGCGCCCTGCATATCTTGGGTCTCTTGTCGTATATGGTACAAAGGTTTTTCTTGGAGAGATAGATGCACTTCCCCTGAATCAACATATTCCAGCGACGATTTCTTATATATATCTGGACGGTATCGAAGTGCAAATACCACTTCAGGGTCTCGACGTCGTGACGGCATTTGGGGCTGGTTATGGAGAAAGCCAGATTGCGGCAACAAGATGCCTCGCATGCCTTGCATATATGATCTTTCTTATTTCTTGATTTTTGCTTTGCCACGCGCTGCCTTGGCGACTAGGTGCTCAGGATTACTTTATTTGTTTGGTTTTTTACGCTCCGCAGAAGGTGTTGGGATGATTGCAATATTGACTAATCATCAATCAAAGGCTTGAGCCGTTTTCTGACGTTTTCTGATTCCTCGTTGCAATTGAGATCATCCCTTTCGTTCGTAGATTACCCTGCCGCCGACAATCGTCATCTTGGCTTTGATGTCTTTTACCCTATCGAGAGGGGCAGTACAGAAATTCTCCTCCCACACCACCAGGTCGGCACACTTCCCCTTCTCTATGGAGCCGAGATCCCTTTCTTGAAAGCCTGCGTAGGCGCTCCCCATGGTCTGCAGCCTCAGGGCCGTTTTTACGGGAATGGCTTCCGCTGTACTGAACTGGTGCTGTCGCTCGGTAATGCGTGCTGCTGCCTGCCACAGTGCCAGTTGTGGCCTGTAAAGGGGGAAGGCCGGTGGATCGGCACCGAGGGCAACGGCAATATTGTGCCCGATATACGATCTTAGAGGGATGACGCCACGCTCCATATCAAGCCGCTTAAGGAATGGCGAGTTATCAAGCCACTTGTAAATCCACTGCGGGTGCGTGCAGACCACTACCCCATGTTTTGCCATAAGATCAAGCGCCGTGGGGGATGGTGCGAGGGCGTGTTCGATACGATGGCGATGGTCCTTGCGGGGATGTGATTTGAGGGCATTCAGAAAGGATGCAATGGTGAGATCGACGGCTTTATCCCCTACGGCGTGGACACTAATTTGTTGTCCTGTTTCGTGGAAGAGCCGCACCAT